>Ga0153921_1000723_pt1 | contig 16288 bp, 18 predicted proteins | sample TSNJ005MetaG_FD_104691 | JGI IMG/M metagenome (GOLD analysis project Ga0153921, IMG submission 104691) | Attine ant fungus gardens microbial communities from New Jersey, USA - TSNJ005 MetaG | ecosystem: Host-associated > Fungi > Mycelium > Unclassified | place: USA: New Jersey, Brendon T. Byrne... | reverse complement strand
GACATGCTCAAGAACGCCAAGAACCTGACCTTCGGCAACGGTGACCCGAACTCGACCTCGGGCTACCTGGTGCCGGGCTACTACGTGTTCGCCAAGAACCACGTCGACGCCGCCACCGCCTTCAAGCGCACGCTGAACTCCAGCCATGAAGTCAACGCGCTGAGCGTGGCCAAGGGGCAGTTGGACGTCGCCACCTTCAACACCGAAAGCTGGGACCGTCTGGAAGTCACCCAACCGGACAAGGCCGCGATGCTCAAGGTGATCTGGAAGTCGCCGCTGATCCCGGCCGACCCGATGGTGTGGAGCAAGGCGCTGAGCGACAGCGAGAAAACCAAGATCCGCGATTTCTTCGCCCACTACGGCGACACCGATGAAGAGAAGGCGGTGCTGAAGAACATGCAGTTGGGCAAGTTCCTCGCTTCCAACGACGACCAACTGTTGCCGATCCGCCAGCTGGAGCTGTTCAAGCAGCGCACCACGATCAGCGCTGACGATCACCTTGAGGCCGCTGACAAGGCCAAGAAGCTGGCGGACATCGACGCCGACCTGGCCAAGTTGCAGCAGCGCATCAGCGAGCTGGACAAGAAAACCGCAGCCAACGGCTAACCCCCTGTAGGAACCGGGCTCTAGGGGGAGCCGGCTTGCTCGCGAATACGGTGTGTCATTCAACGCATCCGGCGGCTGATTTACCGCATTCGCGAGCAAGCCCGCTCCCACATTAAGCAGGTTCCAACCATATACCGAGAGTGACCCATGACGACTTTGCACGCTGAAGCGGTTGGCAAAAGGACCTGGCCGCAATACCTCGGCTGGGGCCTGTTCCTGGTCCTGCTGGCCTGGGCCTGGCACGGCGCGGAAATGAACCCGCTGGCGCTGTACCGCGACTCCGGAAACATGGCGACCTTCGCCGCGGACTTCTTCCCGCCGGATTTCCACGAATGGCGCTCCTACCTCAAGGAGATGATCGTCACCGTGCAAATCGCCCTCTGGGGCACGGTGTTGGCCATCGTCTGCTCAGTGCCGCTGGGCATCCTGTGTGCCGACAACATCACCCCCTGGTGGGTCCACCAGCCGCTGCGCCGGGTCATGGATGCCTTCCGCTCGATCAATGAAATGGTGTTCGCGATGTTGTTCGTGGTTGCCGTCGGCCTCGGTCCCTTCGCCGGTGTCCTGGCGCTGTGGATCAGCACCACCGGCGTACTCGCCAAGCTGTTTGCCGAAGCCGTCGAGGCCATCGACCCGGGCCCGGTGGAAGGCGTGCGGGCCACGGGCGCGAGTGCCTTGCAGGAAGTCATCTACGGCGTGATCCCGCAGGTCATGCCGCTGTGGGTGAGCTACGCGTTGTACCGCTTCGAAGCCAACGTGCGGTCGGCCACGGTGGTGGGCATGGTCGGTGCCGGCGGGATCGGCGTGATCCTCTGGGAAAACATCCGCGCCTTCCAGTTCGTACAAACCTGCGCGGTGCTGCTGGTGATCATCGTGGTGGTGAGCTTGATCGACGTGCTGTCCCAACGCCTGCGCAAGCAGTTCATCTGACCTTGGAGGGGTGCCCGCGCGGCGCTTTTTTTAAGCATGCAGTTGTCTAGACAAGAAGAGCCGGTGTACCGCGAACTCGCGGACATCCTGCGCCGTGAACTGAGCAGCTACCAAGCCGGCGACTTCCTCCCCGGCGAGGTGCACATGGCCGAACGCTTCGGCGTCAACCGCCACACCCTGCGCCGCGCCATCGATGAGCTGGTGTTCGAGGGCAGCCTGTTGCGCCGCCAGGGCAAGGGCACCCAGGTGCTCGACCGGCCGCTGATCTACTCGATGGGCGCCGAGAGCTCCTACAGCCAATCCTTGTCGGCCCAGGGTGTCGGTGTCGAGGCGGTGCTGCTCAAGCGCCGCTACTGCTACGCCAGCCGCGAGGAAGCCGGGCACCTGGGCATCGCCGAAATGGCGCCGATGATCGAGCTGCAAACCCTGCGCAAACTCGACCACCAGCCCGTCAGCCTGATCCGCCATCGCTACTGCGCCAGCCGCGCGCCGTTGCTGGCCGACTACACCGGCGGCTCGTTGCGCCAGTACCTGCGTGAGCGTGACCTGCCGCTGACGCGCACCCAGAGCCTGATCGGTGCGCGCTTGCCCAACCGTGATGAAGCCGCGCTGCTGCTGATGCCCCGGCATTTGCCGGCCCTCACCGTGTTTACCCTTTCCTGCGATCGCGACGGCCGCCCGGTGGAGCTGGCGCAGTCCACCAGCCGTTCGGATCGCTTCCAGTACCAAGTGGTGACTTGATGGAGACCACGATGAACCTGTCCCCGCGTCAACACTGGATTGGCGTGCTTGCCCGCGCCCAACTCAGTGAACTGCAACCGCATGAAGCCGCGTTGAAAGACGTGGAATACCAGAACATTCGCGCTCCGGAAATCGGCATGACCCTGGTGCGCGGCCGCATGGGCGGCAATGGCGCGCCGTTCAATCTCGGCGAAATGAGCGTGACCCGCTGCGTGGTGCGCCTGGCTGATGGTCGCACCGGCTACAGCTACCTGGCCGGGCGCGACAAGGTCCACGCCGAACTGGCCGCCCTGGCCGACGCCCACCTGCAAGGCGCTCATCCGAGCATTTGGCTCAGCGACCTGATCACCGCGCTGGCCAATGCCCAGGCACAACGCCGCGCGCGAAAAGAAGCCGACACGGCGGCCACCAAGGTCGAGTTTTTCACCCTGGTGCGAGGAGAAAACTGATGAGTACTCACCTGTTGCAACCGGCGTTTGTCGACCCGGTCCTGGATGCCCAGCGCGGCTTTCGCGCCGCCCTCAAGGCCCTGGCCGAACCGGGGTTGATCCAGCACCTGCCTTCGGCCCCGCGCCTTGACGGGCTGGCGCCCGCCACCTACGCCTTGTGCCTGGCGCTGCTGGATGTGGACACGCCGCTATGGCTGGCGCCGAGCTTCGACACGCCGCTGATCCGCGCCAACCTGGCCTTCCACTGCGGTTGCCCGCTCACGGATAAGCGCGAGGACGCCGTGTTTGCACTGCTGGGCGAGCAGGACCTGCTCGACCTCGGCGGCTTCGACCACGGCAATGACCGCTATCCCGATCAGTCCTGCACTTTGCTGGTGCAGCTCACCGACCTGGAAGCCGGTCGCGGCCTGCTCTGGCGCGGCCCGGGCATCCAGGCCCAGCGCCGGGTGCACGTGCCGGTGCCACAAGCTTTCTGGCACGAGCGTCAGCGCCGCGAAGCCTTCCCCCGTGGCCTGGACGTGCTGTTCGCCGCCGGCCATCACCTGATCGGCCTGCCGCGCAGCAGCCGCATCGCAGAGGAGCACGCCTGATGTACGTAGCCGTCAAAGGTGGCGAACAGGCCATCGACAATGCCCACCGCCTGCTGGCAAAAAAACGCCGGGGCGATACCGCGATTCCTGAACTCAGTGTCGAGCAGATTCGCCAGCAACTGCCCCTGGCCGTGGCTCGCGTGATGACCGAGGGCTCGCTGTTCGACGCCGAACTCGCCGCGCTCGCGATCAAGCAAGCGGCGGGGGACCTGGTGGAGGCGATTTTCCTGTTGCGCGCCTACCGCACCACGCTGCCGCGCTTCAGCCCGAGCCTGCCGATCGACACCGCGCAAATGTCCTTGAGCCGGCGCTTGTCCGCCACGTTCAAGGACGTGCCCGGCGGCCAACTGCTCGGCCCGACTTTCGACTACACCCATCGGCTGCTGGATTTTGCACTGCTGGCCGAGGGCGAATATCCGGGTCCGCAGACCACGCCCGAGGCGACGCTGGAAGCCTGCCCACGCGTGCTCGGTTTGCTCGCCAAGGAAGGCCTGATCAAGCACGAAACCGACGACAACGCGCGTGTCGCCGACATCACCCGCGACCCGCTGGAGTACCCCGCCAGCCGCGCCGAGCGCCTGCAGGCCCTGGCCCGTGGCGATGAAGGGTTTCTGCTGGCGCTGGGGTATTCGACCCAGCGCGGCTACGGCCGTAACCACCCGTTTGCCGGCGAGATTCGCATCGGCGACGTGGAGGTCTGGATCGACCCCGAAGAGCTGGGCTTCCCCATCTGCCTGGGCAGCATCGAAGTGACCGAGTGCGAGATGGTCAACCAGTTCGTTGGCTCGGCCACCGAACTTGCGCAGTTCACGCGCGGTTATGGCCTGGCGTTCGGGCATGCCGAGCGCAAGGCCATGGGCATGGCGCTGGTCGACCGCTCACTGCGCGCCGGGGAATACAACGAAGAGATCGTCTCGCCGGCCCAGCGCGAGGAGTTTGTGCTGGCGCATTGCGACAACGTGGAGGCGGCGGGCTTTGTTTCGCACCTCAAATTACCGCACTACGTGGACTTCCAGTCCGAACTGGAACTGATCCGCAAACTGCGCCAACCGGCCGAGGGCACCCGCCATGAATGACCTGACGCAAGCGCCGGTACGCGACCCGGCCTACAACTTCGCCTACCTCGACGAGCAGACCAAGCGCATGATCCGCCGCGCCTTGCTCAAGGCCGTGGCGATCCCCGGTTACCAGGTGCCGTTCGGCGGTCGCGAGATGCCGTTGCCGTATGGCTGGGGCACCGGCGGCATGCAACTGACCGCCGCGATCCTCGGCGCCGATGACGTGCTCAAGGTCATCGACCAGGGCGCCGACGACACCACCAACGCCGTCTCGATTCGCCGCTTCTTCGCGCGCACTGCGGGCGTCGCCACTACCGAGGCGACCCCTGAAGCAACGGTGATCCAGACCCGCCACCGCATCCCGGAGACCCCGCTGCAGGCCGGCCAGGTGATGGTTTACCAGGTGCCGATCCCGGAACCGCTGCGCTTTATCGAACCGTCGGAAACCGAGACGCGCACCATGCACGCGCTGAATGATTACGGGGTGATGCACGTGAAGCTCTACGAAGACATCGCCACCTTTGGCCATATCGCCACCAGCTATGCGTACCCGGTGATGGTCGATGAGCGCTACGTGATGGACCCGTCGCCGATCCCCAAATTCGACAACCCCAAGCTCGACATGAGCCCGGCCTTGATGCTGTTCGGCGCCGGTCGCGAAAAGCGCCTGTACGCAGTGCCGCCCTACACCCAGGTCACCAGTCTGGACTTCGAGGATCACCCGTTCGAAGTGCAGCAGTGGGAGCACAACTGCGCCATCTGCGGCAGCCATGAATCGTTCCTCGATGAGCTGATTCTGGATGACGCCGGGACCCAGAGTTTCGTGTGTTCCGACACCTGGTATTGCGCCCAGCGGGTCAAGGAGAACAACCAGTGAGCCAGCCGTTATTGCAAGTCCGCGACCTGTCCCTGTTGTACGGCCCGGAGAAGGGTTGCCAGGGCGTCAGTTTTGACCTGTACCCCGGCGAAGTGCTGGGCATCGTCGGCGAGTCCGGTTCGGGCAAATCCACCTTGCTCTCGCTGCTGAGCGGGCGTTTGCCACCGCAGGCGGGGAGCATCGGCTATCGCAGCAAGGACGGCGAATGGCTTGACCTCTACAGCGCCAGCGAAGCCGAGCGCCGCACCTTGCTGCGCACCGAATGGGGCTTTGTCGAGCAGAACCCCCGCGACGGCCTGCGCATGGGCGTGTCGGCCGGCGCGAATATCGGCGAGCGTCTGATGGCCCAGGGCGTGCGCAACTATGCGCAACTGCGCGGTGCCGGCCTCGACTGGCTGGGCCAGGTGGAAATCGATCCGCAGCGTATCGATGACCTGCCGCGCACTTTCTCGGGCGGGATGCAGCAGCGCCTGCAAATCGCCCGCAACCTGGTTTCGAGCCCGCGCCTGGTGTTCATGGATGAGCCTACCGGCGGCCTCGATGTGTCGGTGCAAGCGCGGCTGCTCGATCTGCTGCGCGGCCTGGTGCGTGAGCTGGACCTGGCGGTGGTGATCGTTACCCACGACCTGGCCGTGGCCCGCCTGCTCGCTGATCGCCTGATGGTGATGCGTCGCTCGCGCGTGGTGGAAACCGGGTTGACCGACCAGATCCTCGACGATCCACAACACCCTTACTCTCAACTGCTGGTGTCTTCGGTACTGCAGCCATGACGAATGCCTTGATCGAGGTCCGTGACCTCTCGAAAACCTTCACCCTGCACCAGCAGCATGGGGTGGTACTCAACGTGCTGCGCGGCGTGGGGTTCAGCGTGCAGGCGGGCGAATGCCTGGTGCTGCATGGCCAGTCCGGCGCGGGTAAGAGCACCTTGCTGCGTACCCTGTATGGCAACTATCTGCCGGCGGGCGGCAGCATCCGCGTACGTCATGCGCAGGCGTGGCTGGAGCTGGTCGGCGCGGCGCCGCGCGACATTCTGCAGGTGCGCCAGCAGACCCTCGGTTACGTCAGCCAATTCCTGCGGGTGATCCCGCGCGTGGCGTGCCTGGATGTGGTCATGGAGCCGGCGCTGGCGCGTGGCTGGTCCAAGGCCGATGCACAGTCGCGTGCCGAGCACTTGCTGGCGCGCCTGAACATCCCCCAGCGCCTGTGGAAACTGGCGCCCGGGACCTTCTCCGGTGGCGAGCAGCAGCGCGTCAACATCGCCCGCGGCTTCATGGTGGAGTGGCCGGTGATGCTGCTGGACGAACCCACCGCGTCGCTGGATGACAGCAACCGCCAGGTGGTGCTGGAACTGATCAACGAAGCCAAGGCCAGCGGTGCCGCGCTGATCGGCATCTTCCACGACCGCGCTGCCCGTGAAGCGGTTGCCGACCGCCATTTCGACATGACCCCCACGCCCGTTGCCGAAGAGGAATACGCACATGCCCGCTGAACAGATCCTCAGTAATGCCCAGGTGGTCACCGCTGATCGCATGTTCCTCGGCTGCGTGGTGCTGCGCGACGGCAAGATCGTCGACATCGCCGAAGGTCGCAGCCAGTTGCCCCAGGCCCAGGATCTGGGCGGGGATTGCCTGCTCCCCGGCCTGGTGGAATTGCACACCGACAACCTGGAAAAACACATGACCCCGCGCCCCGGCGTGGACTGGCCGTCGACCTCGGCGGTACTCAGCCACGATGCGCAAATTATCGCGGCGGGCATCACCACGGTGTTCGATGCGGTGTCCATCGGCGACGTGAACCCCAAGGGCAATCGCATGAAGAAGCTGCCGGCGATGCTCGACGCGATCGCTGCGGCAGAAGGCGCCGGCCTGACGCGCGCCGAGCATCACCTGCACCTGCGCTGCGAGCTGTGCCACCCCGACACCCTCAGCGTGTTCCGCGACCTGGTGGAAAACCCGCTGGTGCGCCTGGTCTCGGTGATGGACCACTCGCCGGGCCAGCGCCAGTTCGTGCTCGAATCCAAGTACCGTGAGTACTACATGGGCAAGTACCACCTCAACGACGAAACCATGGACGCTTTTATCGTGCTGCAGATGGCTAACTCGCGGGAGTACAGCGACCGTTATCGCGCGGCCATCGTCGAGCATTGCCTGGGGCGCGGCCTGTCGGTGGCCAGCCATGACGACGCGACCCTGGCGCATGTGGAGGAGTCGGCGCGCTACGGCATGACCATCGCCGAATTCCCGACCACGCTGGAGGCGGCGAAGGGGTGTCAGGCACTCAACATGAAAGTCTTGATGGGCGCGCCGAACGTGGTGCGCGGTGGGTCGCACTCGGGTAATGTGGCCGCCGCCGGCCTGGCTGCCGAGGGATTGCTGGATATACTTTCCAGTGATTACTACCCGGCCAGCCTGTTGCAGGCTGCGTTCGTGCTGGCCGACCAGCAGGACGGCGGCGACCTGTCGCGGGCGGTCAAGATGATCAGCCTGGCGCCGGCGCAAGCGGCCGGGCTGGCGGATCGCGGTGAAATTGCCATTGGCCTGCGCGCGGACCTGGTACAAGCCCGCAGCCGCGAAGGGCTTCCTGTAGTGCAACAAGTCTGGCGACAGGCGAAGAGGGTGTTTTGATGGTGGGCAGGTTGATCTATCTCATCGGGCCATCCGGTTCGGGCAAGGACAGCCTGCTGGATGCCGCACGCCCGCGCTTGGCCGAGCGCGGCTGCCGCATCGTGCGCCGCGTGATCACCCGCTCGGCGGAAGCGGTGGGTGAAGCGGCCCAGGGCGTGAGCCCGCAGCAGTTCGCGGCGCTGCAGGCCGAGGGTGGGTTTGCCCTCAGTTGGCAGGCCAATGGGTTGTCCTACGGGATTCCCCGGGAAATCGACGACTGGCTGGCGGCGGGGCAGGACGTGCTGGTCAACGGCTCGCGTGCGCACCTGGCGCAGACCCGCGAGCGCTATCCGAACCTGCTGGTGCTGTTGCTGACGGTGGATCAGGCCGTGTTGCGCCAGCGCCTGATCGCGCGAGGACGCGAGTCCCTGGCGGATATCGAGGAGCGCCTGGCACGCAATGCACGCTTCACGGCGCAGCTGATCAGCGGCAACGGCGCGGGGTTGTTCGTGCTGGACAATTCCGGCCCGCTGGAACACACCGTCGAGCGCCTGCTGTGCTGCCTCGACCACGGGCACTCGGCATGCGCCTGACCCTACTCGGCACCGGTGACGCGCGGCAAGTCCCGGTGTATGGCTGCGAGTGCGCGGCGTGCGCAATGGCGCGCAGCGATGCAAGCCTGCGCCGCCGACCGTGCAGCGCGCTGATCGAATGCGGCGACCAGCGCTGGCTGATCGACAGCGGCTTGCCCGACCTCACCGAACGTTTCCCGCCGCGCAGTTTCAGCGGGATTTTCCAGACCCACTATCACGCCGACCATGCGCAAGGCTTGCTGCACTTGCGCTGGGGCCAGGGGCTGGTGATACCGGTGCACGGCCCGGCGGATCCGGAAGGTTTGTCCGACCTCTACAAGCACCCCGGCATCCTCGATTTCAGCCAGCCGTTTGCCGCGTTCGAAACCCGGCAGTTCGGCACGCTGAGTGTTACCGCGTTGCCGTTGCAACATTCCAGGCTGACCCTGGGTTACCTGCTCGAAGGCGAGGGGCGCCGCATCGCCTACCTCACCGACACCGTCGGCCTGCCGCCTGACACGCTGGCCTGGTTGCAACGCGAGCCGCTGGATGTGCTGGTGCTGGATTGCTCCATGCCGCCGCAGCCGCAAGCTCCGCGTAATCACAATGACCTGACGCTGGCGTTGCAGAGTATTGCCGACACCGGTGCGCAGTTGGGGGTACTGACCCATGTGGGGCATACGCTGGATGCATGGCTGCTGGAACATCGGCGCGAGTTGCCACGGCATGTGACAGTGGGGTGGGATGGCCGGGTGCTTTAGCGCAGGCGCCTGTCAAGCGGCAAGGTCCTGACCCACGGGAAAACCGCCATGAAAAAGTTGAGCGAATGTATCCGTGTCAGGGCGGCTTTGAAGCAGTAAGTGCCGGTCAATTGTGTGGGTTTATATTTTTATCACGTGGAATCAACAGGTTTTCAGCTTCGCCCATGTGTGTCTGGTTTTTTGAAGTGCAAGTGTTTTTTCGCGTGTTTTAGCAGGTGTTGCCCCACGCCGCGCTGTTTCAGGACGAACTAAATAAAGGCTGTTGCGCACTCATTTTTGCAGGGAAATTCAATCAGCCGATGCTCACGTGTCTGGCTCATTTATCCTCTAAAAAGAGCGCAAATTCCCATGATCAGTTCTGAGTCTTTATCGCGTACACCCCCACAGCAAACCTTGCCGCTTGCCGATCCCGGACCGTTTGGCGTGGGCGCCAGCGGCAAGCCGACCTACACCACCGACCAGGCGGGCAAGCACATCACCCGCGATAACCTGCACTTTCACGACCGCAATAACGACAACAAGATAGATCTTTCCTACACCGTCGATCCCACTTTCTCTGCTGCGCAGCAGCAACGTGTGCGCCAGGCCGCCCAGTCCTGGCAGGACGTGGCCAATATCAGTTTCAAGGAGCGGGCGGCAGGTGCGGACTGCACGGTTCACGTCAGGAACAACCCACGTGGAGACCGTGGCGTCGCCATCTCACCCACGCGCGCCACCAGCAGTACCACCGCGACGATTGGCACACTGAAATCAGGCAGTTCGCCGGGGCTGGACAGCCACTTTTCGCTCACCGCCGTGCATGAAATCGGACACGCCATCGGCCTGCAGCATCCGGGTAACTACAATGGCGGTGATTCCACTTATGACAAGAGCGCTGTGTATGCCGGTGACACCAAGGCGCGCAGTGTCATGAGCTACTGGTCTGAAAAGCATCAGGCCGGTCACGATTTTCGCCACTGCAACCCCAGCGCGCCGATGATGGATGACATTGCCGCGGTGCAGCGGTTGTATGGGGCCAATCACCAGACCCGCAAGACCGACACCACCTATGGCTTCAACTCCAATACCGAGCGCGAAGCCATGACCCTCAAGAGCGCCACGGACAAACCGATCTTCTGCGTCTGGGATGGCGGGGGGGACGATACCCTGGATTTTTCCGGGTTTGCCCAGAACCAGAACATCAGCCTGACGGCCGAGTCGTTTTCCGATGTGGGTGGTTTGAAGGGCAACGTCTCCATCGCCAAAGGCTGTACGGTTGAGAACGCCATCGGCGGTTCCGGACGGGATGTGTTGACGGGCAATGACGCGAACAATCGGCTCAAGGGCGGTGCGGGGGCCGACACATTACGCGGCGGTGGGGGCGCGGATACGTTTATCTACGACAAGGCCAGTGACTCCACACCGCAGCAGCCGGACGTGATCGAGGACTTCACCACCGGGGTCGACAGGCTCGATGTCTCGGGCGCCTTGAGAGAGGCGGGGGTCGGCGCCCTGGTGTTTACTGACCGGTTCAGTGGCCGGGCCGGGGAGGCTGTGCTCAAGCATGACGCTGCCACGGGTCGTTCAAGCCTGGAGATAGACCTGAAGGGCACGGGCAATGCCGGCTTCATGGTCAAGGGCATCGGCCAGATCAAGCCGGGGGATGTGCTGTGGCAGGGGCAAACGGTGCCGAAGGTCGTGCCAGCACCGGTACCGGCACCGACGCCAGCACCCGTGCCCGCACCACCGCTACCGGCACCGCTTGATCCGACGGCAGGCATGATTTCAGTGTTAAGCGAAATGCTCGCCACGACGCTGTCGACCTTGCTGCAGTTAGTGCTGAACGTTGTCAGGCGTTGATCAGCGCTTCGACATACTCCACAAACGCGCGTGCCTTGGCGCTCGCCATCCGGCCGGTGGGGAACACTGCCCACAAATCCCGGGGCGGCAAATGCCAGTCCGCCAGCACGCGCTTGACCTCGCCGCTGGCCAGCTCCGGCGCGAACATCCAGCTGGAAGACAGTGTCAGGCCCAGATGGCTCAGTACGGCGGCGCGCACGCCTTCCGCCGCCGTCACGCGCACGCGGCCATGGGCAACGAGCGGGTAATGCGTGTCGCCTTGGGTAAAGTTCCAGTGCGAGCCTTCGCCTCGGGTGTAGATGATCGCCTGGTGCTGCAGCAAGTCCGCCGGGGTGGCGGGCTCGCCGAAGCGTTCGAAGTAGGCCGGGGTGCCGAGGATCACGCAGGGTGATTCACCGATCTTGCGCGCCGTGAGGCTGGAGTCATCCAGGTTGCCCATGCGCAGGGCGACGTCGATGCCTTCTTCCACCAGATTGAGCGTGCGGTCATCGAGCACCACGTCGACATTCACTCCCGGGTACTGCTCCAGGAAACCGCCCAGGTGCGGAATGATATGCATGCGGGCGAAGGTCACCGCTGCGCTGATACGCAGGTTGCCCGACAGCCCGGCGCCGGCTCCCCGGGCGGCGTCGTCGGCCTCGTTGGCTTCGTCGATGGCGCGCCGGGCTTTCTCGAAAAACGCCAGGCCAGCCTCGGTGGGCGTAAGGCCACGGGTCGAACGCAACACCAGGCGCACCGCCAGGCGTGCTTCCAATTGCGCGATGCTCTTGGACACGGCGGGCTGGCCGATGCCCAGGCGCTTGGCAGCGGCCGAGAACGAACCGGTTTCGACAACGTGGACGAAAGTTTCCATGGCGGTAAGACGGTCCATCGGGTGTCCTTGGGTTATCGGGTGAGGGCGTCGAGCAGCGCCGAGGGTTCCGGGCGTTGAGTGTAATCCGGGTTGACCTCGGCGTAACGGATCACGCTGTCCTGGCCGATCACATAGCGGGCGGGCATGGGCAGTGTCCAGGCCGGATCGTCGTTGATCAGCGGCAGGTTGTTGCCCAGCGCCTTGTAGAGTTCGATCAAATAATCCGGCAATTGAAAGCGCAGCCCGAACGCATCGGCGACGTCGTTGTGGGTGTCGCTGAGGATCGGGAACCCCAGCCCGGCAATGCGCGTGGATTTGCGGCTGTTGGCGGCCGTTTGCGGCGACAGGGCCAGCAACTGGGCGCCGGCCGCCTTCAGTGTCGGCAGAAACGCCTGCAACGCCTGCAATTCCAAAGTGCAGTACGGGCACCACACGCCTCGGTAGAACGTCAGCACCAGCGGCCCCTGGGCCAGCAGCCTGGCCGAGGACACCGCGTTGCCATCGGCGTCCTTGAGGCTGAACAGCGGCGCTTTGTCTCCCACCTTGAGGGCACGTTGTGCTGCACCGCTGGCGATCAGCTCGGCGGTGGCGCGCTCCATGATCGGATGGATATGCGCGGGCGCGTTATAGGGCGGCTTGCCCGCTTTGAAGTCAGCGCGGAAGGCATCAAGTGTGGCTTGAAGTGTCATGGCGGTAGTCCCTCGGGAGATGAGCCGGCTTGGCTGGAGGGGATGATGGGCGCGTCGGTGCGGGGGTAGAAGCGGGGTGCCGGGCATAGGATTTATGCGTTGAGGGAATGAACGCGTGCAATACCAACATTCGGTAAAACAGCCGCCAGTCGGGTTCCGCGATTCTGTGCTTGAGTAAAGATAACTCTAGGGTTACTTTTATTCCGACCAAGCCAAGGAGGCTGCGGTGCAAAGCAGGCTATTGATCAAGGAGCTGCAAGAGGCGGGTTGGGTGCTGGATCGGGTCACGGGCAGTCATCACATTTTTACTCACCGCTATAACCCGTACACGATCCCGGTGCCGCACCCCAAGAAGGACCTGCCGCTGGGCACCGTCAGAAGCATCAGGAAACGCGCCGGGCTGTTTCAGTTCTAAGGAGAGCATTCATGCAATACCCAATCTGTATCGAATGGGGCGATGACTTTACCGCCACCGGTATTCAGATCCCCGATATTCCAGGCGCGGTCACCGCCGGGGACAGTTTCGAAGAGGCGTACAACGCCGCCGTGCAAGTCGCGCACATCATGCTGCAAGAAATCGCCGCCGAAGGTGGGCCGATTCCGATGCCCACGTCGGTGGCCAATCATCACGTCCATGAAGACTACGCCGGGATGGGCTGGGGCATGCTCGAGCTGGACATCTCGCCCTATCTGGGCAAGACCGAGAAGGTCAACGTGACCTTGCCCGGTTATGTCATCCAGCGCATCGACCGTTATGTGCGCGAGCACAAGGTCAAAAGCCGCTCGTCATTCCTGGCGGACGCGGCCTTGGAGAAGCTGGTGCGCTCCTGAGGGCGATCAGGCCGTGGCGACCGTGGCCTGGCGCGAAGCGCTCAGGAAGCGCAACAACGCCACCAGCGGGAACGCACTGCCCACCAGCATCACGCCCAGCCAGCCACCGTGCTCGTAGACGCTGCTGGCAATCGCCGAGCCGAAGGCGCCGCCGATGAAGATGCTGGTCATGTACAACGCGTTGAGGCGGCTGCGGCTGTTGGCGTCGAGGGCATAGATCGCGCGTTGGCCGAGGACCATGTTCATCTGCACGCAGAAGTCCAGGACCACGCCGGTCACCGCCAGGCCGATCACGCTGTACAGCGGGTGCACGAAGGCTGGCAGGAAGCTCAGCACGGCAAACAGCATGGCCAGCAGTGAGGCGCGGTGAGTGTGGCCGGCATCGGCCAGGCGGCCGGCGATGGGCGCAGCGATGGCACCCAGGGCACCGACCAGTGCGAACAACGCGATCTCACTTTGGCTCAGCCCATGATTGCGCGCCAGCTCCAGCGGTGCGGCGGTCCAGAACAGGCTGAAGGTGGCAAACATGCAGCCCTGGTAGAACGCACGTTGGCGCAGCAGGGGTTGTTCACGCAACAAGGTGCCGAGCGAGCCGAGCAGTTGGCCATAGCTGGCGCTGTGGTCGGGCTGGCGCTTGGGGATGGTCAGCATCAGCACCACGCTGATGAACGCCATCAACGCGGCCGCCGCCGTGAACATCGCCCGCCAGCCGAAGTGGTCCGCGACCACGCTGGACACCGGCCGCGCCAGCAGAATGCCGAGCAGCAGCCCGCCCATGATGCTGCCCACCACCCGGCCACGGGATTCGGCGGGTGCCAGGTGGGCGGCCAGCGGGATCAGGATTTGCACCGACACCGAACTGAAGCCGATCAGCAACGACACCAGCAGGAACAGGTTCGGCTGCTCGGTGAAGGCCGCGCCCAGCAAGCTCGCAATGGCCACCACGGTGGTGGTGATCATCAGCTTGCGGTTTTCCAGCAGGTCGCCCAGCGGTACCAGGAAAAACAGGCCGAGGGCATAACCGATTTGCGTCAGGGACACGATCAGGCTGGCCATCGCCGGGGTGAGGCCGATGTCCGGTGCGATCAGTTCGATGATCGGCTGCGCGTAGTAGATGTTGGCGACGATGGCGCCGCAGCAGAACGCAAACAGCATCACCATCGCGCGGGTCATGGTGGTTGTAGGGTGTGAGGTAGCGTTCATGGTGTTCTCATAAAAGCGGAGGAAGTAGGCGAGCGAGAGTAGAGACAAGGTGCAACGGCGAGTAGGCCGCTGGTGGTGATAACACTCATGCCGGGAATTAATGACTGAAACGTTAACTTTCGCGTCGAACGGCAATGATACATTCAGACACAACTGCCGAAACAGGAAATCCATTGCGATGAAGATCACGTTGAACAAGATGCTCCTGGCTTCCACCCTTGCCGCCGCCATGGCTGTCGGCCTGGCGAACGCGGCCGATGCCCCACGCGTGGGTGTGCGTGGCGCCATCACGGCGATCGACGGCGACGCGATGCACGTCAAGGTCAACAGTGGTGAAGACGTCACCGTGCACCTGACAAAAGACACCCAGGTCCGTGCCGTGACGCTGGCCAGGATCGACGAGATCAAGCCCGGCAGCTACATCGGCTCGGCCGCCATGCCCAACGCCGACGGCACCCTGACTGCCCTCGAAGTGCATGTGTTCCCGCCGGCGATGGCCGGCACGGGCGACGGGCACCGGGCGTTCGACCTCAAAGAAGGCAGCAGCATGACCAACGGCACGGTCGGCGACCTGGTGGTCAGCAACGGGCGGACGTTGACCGTCAAATACAAGGGGGGCGAGCAGAAGATCGTGGTGCCGGATGATGTGCCGATCGTCAACCTGGAGCCAGGCGACCGCAGCTTGCTCAAGCCGGGGGTGAAGGTGGTGATGTTTGCAGCGAAGGACGCGGACGGGACGGTGACGGCGCAGGCTATCTCGGCCGGCAAAGATGGCGTGACACCGCCGATGTAAGGGCCAGGCGCATCCCCCAATGCAGGCGCTGGCTGGCCTGCGACAGCATCACCTCGGTATGCCTGATACGTCGAGGTGTCTGCATCGCAGGCCAGCCAGCTCCCACACGGGGCTGCGTTTGTTCAGTTATTGACCGCTGTAGATCTGGTCGAAAACACCGCCATCATTGAAGTGGGTTTTCTGCACGGTGCGCCAGTCGCCGAAGGTCTTCTCTACCGAGAGGAATTCGACTTTCGGGAAGCGGTCGGTGTACTTGGCCAGTACCTTCGCGTCGCGTGGGCGCAGGTAGTTGTTGGCGGCGATTTCCTGGCCTTCCGGCGACCACAGGTACTTCAGGTAGTCTTCGGCGGCCGCGCGGGTGCCTTTCTTCTCGACCACTTTGTCGACCACCGACACCGGCGGCTCGGCTTCGGCAGAGACGCTTGGGTAGATCACTTCGAACTGATCACGGCCGAATTCGCGGGCGATCATTTCTGCTTCGTTTTCAAAGGTCACCAGCACGTCGCCGATCTGGTTGGTCATGAACGTGGTGGTCGCGGCGCGGCCACCGGTGTCCAGCACGGGTGCCTGCTTGAACAGCTTGCCGACAAAGGCCTTGGCCTTGTTCTCGTCGCCGCCGTTTTTCAGCACGTAGCCCCAGGCCGACAGGTAGGTGTAGCGGCCGTTACCGGAAGTCTTCGGGTTGGGCACGATCACTTGCACGCCGTCTTTCAACAGGTCCGGCCAGTCTTTCAGGGCTTTCGGGTTGCCTTTGCGCACGATAAACACCGTGGCGGAGGTGAACGGCGCGCTGTTGTTCGGCAGGCGCGTGACCCAGTTGTCCGGCACCAGTTTGCCATTGTCGGCGAGGGCGTTGATGTCGGTGGCCATGTTCATGGTGATCACGTCAGCCG
>Ga0153921_1000722_pt1 | contig 16290 bp, 14 predicted proteins | sample TSNJ005MetaG_FD_104691 | JGI IMG/M metagenome (GOLD analysis project Ga0153921, IMG submission 104691) | Attine ant fungus gardens microbial communities from New Jersey, USA - TSNJ005 MetaG | ecosystem: Host-associated > Fungi > Mycelium > Unclassified | place: USA: New Jersey, Brendon T. Byrne... | reverse complement strand
GGGTACAACACGAACACGCTTATCCTGCTCCATGTTCCGGGCGATGGTGGCAAGGCCAGTGCGGTGGCAATTCCACGCGACGATTACGTCGCGGTACCCGGCTATGGAATGGCCAAGATCAAGGAAGCCTACGGAGTGGCGAAGGCTGATGCGGACGCCAAACTCGTAGCGGACGGTGTGACGGATCCTGCTGCACGAGAACAACAAGCGCGTGAAGTCGGTCGGCGGTCGACACTGACCACCGTGCAGAATCTGCTCAAGGTTCCGATCGATCACTTTGCCGAAGTGAACCTGATGGGCTTCTATGACGTCGTCTCGGCTATCGGCCCTGTTCAGGTGTGCCTCAACAATCCGGTTCAGGATGACTTCTCGGGCGCCAACTTCCCGGCGGGGGTTCAGACTCTCGATGCGTCACAGGCACTTTCGTTTGTCCGTCAACGCCACGGCCTGGACAACGGGGACTTGGATCGCACCCACCGGCAGCAGGCTTTCATCAGCGCGGTGATCGCCAACCTGAAGGGCTCCGGCGTCATCGGAAACACTCCGAAGATGACGGCACTGGCCGACGTGGTGAAGAAGGACGTGGTGATCGATTCCGCCATGGATCCCGTCCGATTCGCTTCTCAGGCAAGCGCTCTCGCGGGTGGGAACATCGACTTCTACACCCTGCCCATCGAGGGATACGAGACCGTCGACGGCCAGGACGTCAACATGGTCGATCCGGCGCGTCTGCGTAGCGAAGTGTCGCGGATCTTCGCGGGAGGTGACTCGGCATCTGCACCTGCGATGGACACCGCGATCTCGACCGGGAACGAAGTTGTGGACATCCGCAACGGAACCGCGACGGACGGGTTGGGCGCCGCGTTGGCAGCGGCGATGAAAGCGTCGGGAGTCGAAGTCGGAGAGGTGAGCACCGCAGCTGCGACGGCAAAGTCGGTGGTCAGCTATGGAGTCGGCGCCAAAGGTGTCGCAGAGGCGCTGGCCGAGCAGTTGGGCGTGGCCGCGGTGCCGAACGAGCAGGCAGCGGCCGAATCAGTGTCTGTACTGATCGGTGAGGACAATGCGCAGACCGTGTTCTCGGCCGCTCCGGCGCAGTCGGACTCCTCGGTATCCGCCGGCACAGTTCCCGACACGGGAGCACAGGGATCACCTATCCGAGCGGACGCGAATGGCGGCATTCCCTGTGTGGACTAACTCTCAGGTAATTCGCACGAAACTCACGCTGACTTCTTCGGTCTGCGGGTCTACATTGGAGAAGTCGAACTCAGTCGGGTACTTCACCTTTGGGGTACCTGACTGAGATTGCGTAGTTGAAAGGATCACCGACATGGCTACAACAGCAGCGGTACAGAATCCGACACGCTCACGTGCCAGGACCATGTCCTTGTCCGAGTACGTGGCAGAGCATCCGGCGCAGCGCGTTTTCCCGCCCACGAGTGAGCGGGCGGCCAGGATGGCGATGCTCATCATGTTCGCCCTGATGGCCGTCACCCTCGTCGTACTGGTACTTGACGAGGCAGGAATCTTCGGATGAAGGCAGCGGTCTTCGGCTGAGCCCGACCTTTAGTTACTCTTGAGTAATGACTGAACAGAAGAGCTGGAATGCGTTCACCGTCGAGCGCGAAGACAACATCGCCCAGGTGACGCTGATCGGGCCGAGCAAGGGCAACGCGATGGGGCCGGATTTCTGGAATGAACTCCCCGAAATCTTCGCCGACCTCGACGCCGATCCCGAGGTGCGTGCAATCGTCATCGCCGGTTCCGGCAAGCACTTCTCGTTCGGCCTGGACCTGCCAGCGATGAGCGGTGAATTCGGTGCCGTCCTCGCGGACAAGGCTCAGGCAGGCCCGCGCACCAAGTTCCACGACATGATCAAGCGCATGCAGTCGGGCATCAATGCCGTCGCAGACTGCCGCAAGCCCGTCGTCGCAGCTGTGCAGGGCTGGTGCATCGGCGGCGGCGTCGACCTGATCACGGCAGCGGACATCCGCTACGCGAGTGCCGACGCCAAGTTCAGCATCCGCGAGGTCAAGGTCGCGATCGTCGCGGACATGGGCAGCCTCGCGCGTCTGCCCGCGATCATCGGCGACGGACACCTGCGTGAGTTGGCTCTGACCGGCAAGGACATCGACGCAGCGCGCGCCGAGAAGATCGGCCTCGTCAACGACGTTTTCGAAGATGCCGACGCGGTACTGGCCGCGGCGCGCGCGACCGCCAAGGAGATTGCGCTCAATCCGCCGCTCGTGGTCCACGGGATCAAGGACGTGCTCGATCACACCCGCAGCGCGAGCGTGAACGACAGCCTTCGCTACGTCGCAGCCTGGAACGCGGCGTTCCTGCCGTCGCAGGATCTGACCGAGGCCATCACCGCCGTCTTCCAGAAGCGCCCGCCGGTCTTCCAGGGTGAGTAGAAACTGCAAGGGTGAGTAGGAACTGCACAAAAATCCCCGCACATCTTCCGATGTGCGGGGATTTTCGTAAGGCCTGAGAACTCGAGCTCAGTGACCGCCGTTGGCAGCGAGACGCTTGATCGAAGCCTCGATCTCGGCCTCTGCCTCGGCGCGGCCGACCCAGTTGGCTGCCTCGACGTGCTTGTTCGGCTCGAGGTCCTTGTAGTGGACGAAGAAGTGCTTGATCGCATCGAGCTCGAACTGTGAGATGTCACCCAGATCCTGGATGTGATCCCAGCGGGGGTCGCCGGCCGGAACGCAGAGGACCTTGTCGTCTCCGCCGGCCTCGTCGACCATCTTGAACATCGCGACTGCGCGAGCCTCGACGATGACGCCGGGGAAGACCGACTCGGGGAGCAGGACCATGGCGTCGAGCGGATCGCCGTCCTCACCCAGGGTGTTTTCGATGAAGCCGTAGTCGGCCGGGTAGCCGAAAGCTGTGTAGAGGTAGCGATCGAGTTTGACGCGACCGGTTACGTGGTCGACCTCGTACTTGTTGCGCTGACCCTTGGGGATCTCGATGGTGACGTCGAACTCCACGCCGATTCCTCGCTGTCGTGTCGGTAATGATTCGTCGGAAGGATATCGGGTCAAGGATAAGGTTGCCTGACCACCCAGTAGGCAGAGCACAGACGGAGGGGCGTTGGCGGGCCAAGGAAAGAAGAAGATCGGCTCGTTGGAAGAGAGTCGACGGCGTAACTTCCGCATCCTTCTGGCGGTCGGTGCAGTGGTTGTACTGGCCGTCGCCGGAGTTGTCGTCGTGAAACTCGGTACGTCGAACGACACAGCCGGCAGTGCGACCGTGACTACGTCGCCGCAGCCTGCGCTCGTGACGCCGTCACCTCAGGTGGTGCCCGTCCCGACGGACGCACCGATCCCGAGCGCGTCGGGAATCGCAGCGGCGATCGGCCCGGCCGTGGCCAACCCGGATCTGGGGAAGTTCACCGGAGTAGTCGCTGATGCGCTCACCGGAAACATTCTGTGGAGCGCAGACCCGTCGACGCCGATGACGCCTGCGTCCACGACGAAGGTGCTGACCGCATCGGCGGCATTGCTGAAGTTGCCGCTCGACCACAGGCTGTCCACGACAGTGGTGCCTGGAACGAGCCCCGGGCAGGTCGTTCTGGTCGGCGGCGGTGACCCGACGCTGACGGCGACGCCGAAGGGGCAGAGCGGGTACTACGCCAACGCAGCGCACATCGCGGATCTCGTCGACCAGATCAAGGCTGCCGGTACGCCGGTGACCAGCGTCGTGGTGGACTCGAGCTTGTTCGAGGGCGACAACATGGCCACCGGATGGTTCCCCGCTGACATCGCGGCCGGTTACATCACCCCGATCGAATCGGTGATGATCGAAGGTGGTCGGTACGACGGCACTCAAGACGAGTCGCCGCGTTCGGAAACGCCCGCGTTGGACGCGGGCAAGGTGCTCGCTCAGGCCCTCGGTGTCGATCCCGCCAACGTGAGTCTCGGCGCGGCGCCTGCCGGTGCCAAGCCGATCGCCACCGTGCAGTCGGCGCCGCTGAGCGACCGACTGCTGCAGATGATGGAACATTCCGACAACGTGCTCGCCGAGACCATCGGGCGTGAGGTCGCGATTGCCTCCGGAATCGAAGCCTCGTTCACCGGAGCCGTCGACGCGACCGGCAAGACCTTGCAGGCCGCCGGGTTCGACTACACCGGAGTTTCGCTGCACGATTCCAGCGGACTTTCCGTCGACGATCTCATTCCCGCTCAGGTACTCGATCGCGTCATGACGGCGGCGGCCGGTGACGGTGATCCGAAACTGCGTCCGCTGCTGGACTACCTTCCGGTGGCCGGCGGAACAGGAAGTTTGTCCGACCGCTACGCGTCCGGAAACCGAACCGGTGCGGGTTGGGTACGGGCCAAGACGGGAACTCTCTCGACGGCCAGCGCGTTGTCAGGGTTCGTGGTCGATCAGAACGGGCGAGTGCTCACCTTCGCACTGATGTCCAATGACCGGCCGCCAGAAGTGAGCCGTCCTGCCCTGGACGCGATTGCCGGAGCATTGAGGAATTGCGGGTGCCAATAGTGGCCGAAAAGACTCCACAAGATGATGAAGCCTCGGCTCCGCTCGGTGGTGCCGTCGACTGGAGTCTTGCCGCCAAAGCCGGGATAAAACTGGCGCGCGGCGGCCCCGCGATGTCTCGCTACACGGCCGAGACGGCAACCGCAGAACTCGCCGAAGCGTCCAAGCGTGCCGAACTGCCGGTTCGTGAAGTGACCGGTTTGGCCGACGGTCTACCGGTCCCGGCCGCTGACGTGCTTGACCGGGCCGGGTGGATCACGGCAGCCTCGCGGTCGATGGCGCATCTCACCGGCGCCGACCCTGACGGCAGTGGCAATCTCATCGTCGGAAAGCCGGCGGGCTTGCAGGCCGGAGCAATGCTGGCGTACCTGTCTTCGGCGATCCTCGGGCAGTACGACCCGTTCACCGGCGAGCACGGCACGCTGCTCCTGGTCACACCGAACATCGTCTCCGTCGAACGGTCCCTTCGGCTGAATCCGAGTGACTTCCGGTTGTGGGTCTGCCTGCACGAGGTCACTCACCGGGTCCAGTTCTCTTCCTCGCCGTGGCTAGCGGAGTACATGAAGGAATCCGTCGAAACGCTCGGAGCGACGGTGGACGAGTCGATGACCGACGTCGTCGGGCGCCTCGCCGCAGAGCTGCGTTCGCGGAAGGAACCCGACTCCAGTGACGGTGCGACGGCGGGCGGGATCATCGGCCTGCTGCGTGCCTCGCAGGCAGAACCCCAGCGTGACGCGCTGGATCGGATGCTCGTGCTCGGCACCCTCCTCGAAGGGCATGCCGACCACGTGATGGACGCCGTCGGCCCTGCCGTGGTGCCGTCGGTGGCCACTATCCGAGCGGCCTTCGACAAGCGTCGGCAGCGCAAGTCCAACCCCGTGCAGCGCATCATCAAGATGCTGCTCGGCATGGACGCCAAGATGGCGCAGTACGTACGCGGCAAGGCCTTCGTCGACGCGGTGGTCCTCAAGGTCGGCATGGAGCAGTTCAACACCATCTGGGCCGGGCCCGAGACCTTGCCGTTGCTCGACGAGATCGACAATCCCGACGCGTGGGTAAAGCGCGTTCTCGGTTAGATGCTGCTGCCTGAGACGTCTGCCCTACTGGCGTTGCGACAGGCCGTGCGGGCGTGGACGGTCGCATTCGAGCCACGACGCCGTGTGGTCGTCGCCCTGTCCGGGGGAGCCGATTCGTTGGCGCTGACCGCAGCAGCCGTGGCGGAAACCGATTCTGTCGACGCGTTGATCGTGGACCATCGCCTCCAAGATGGTTCTGATGCCGTCGCACGCTCGGCCGCGGATCAGGCGCTGGCGCTGGGTTGCCGGACCGCGACGGTGCTGACCGTCGACGTAGCCGATGGTGGGAGTCTCGAGGCCGCAGCGCGTGAGGCTCGGTACAACGCCCTGCGCGACGCCAGGACTGACCTCCCGGTTCTACTCGGACACACGCTCGACGATCAAGCAGAGACCGTCCTTCTCGGACTGTCCCGCGGGTCCGGTGGGCGATCGATTCAGGGTATGGCGGCATTCGACGCCCCCTGGGGACGGCCGCTGCTCGGCATCCGTCGATCGGTGACCAGGGCGGCCTGCGTCGACCTGGGAATCACGCCGTGGGAGGACCCGCACAACGACAATCCCGAGTTCACTCGTGTCCGTCTGCGGCACGAGGCGTTGCCGCTACTCGAAGAAATTCTCGGCGGGGGAGTTCCCGAGGCGTTGGCCCGGACCGCGACGCAGTTACGTGAGGACGGCGAGGCGCTCGACGAGTACGCCGAGGCCCTACTCCTACGGGTTGTCGTCGACGGAGAAGTGGAAGTGGACACACTTGCCGAAGCCCCCACCGCAATCCGTCGACGCGCTCTACGGGCCTGGCTACTGCAAGGTGGCGCAAAAGCATTGACCGACAAACAATTACGCGCGGTCGACGCCCTGGTGATCGACTGGCGGGGGCAAGGCGGCGTCGCGATCGGGGGCGGAACACCGGAGGCGAGGTTGGTGGCGGCCCGGCGACGTGGCAGGCTGATCCTCGGATTCGAAGACCGACGAAGGGTTTGACGCGTGTACGAGGGCGACATCGCATCGGTACTGATCTCCGAAGAACAGATCCGTGCTCGAACGGCGGAACTGGCTGAGGACATCGCCAAGCGTTACCCGACAGGCGCCCCCGAAGGGGATCTCCTGCTGATCGGCGTCCTCAAGGGAGCGGTCTTCTTCATGACCGACTTCGCCCGCGCCCTGCCGATCCCGTCGCAGATGGAATTCATGGCCGTCAGCTCCTACGGATCCTCGACCTCGTCTTCGGGCGTCGTCCGCATCCTCAAGGACCTCGACAAGGACATCGCCGGTCGCCACGTGCTGATCGTCGAGGACATCATCGACTCCGGTCTCACGCTGTCGTGGTTGATGCGCAACCTCAAGACTCGTAACCCCGCTTCGCTCGAGGTCGTCACCTTGCTCCGCAAGCCCGACGCGGTCAAGATCGACGTCGACGTCCGGGACGTGGGCTTCGACATCCCCAACGAGTTCGTCGTCGGTTACGGCCTCGACTACGCCGAGCGGTACCGCGATCTGCCGTACATCGGCACCCTGGACCCCGAGGTTTACGGCGGCTGAGCCTGCTCGCTGGGCAGAACGTGAGCGCAGACTGAGTCCCAGAATCCAGAGGTCCAGCTCCAGTTCGGCGAAATCCGACAACCACTAATTCCTTCGGGTTCATTCGAATGGGTCTTCATCCGTATGGAGGCTCGGCCTCGCGCAATTCGGACCGATGATCGAGAATCGAATTCGATTCGTCAAAATCTATTAAACTAGATTCAACTAGACCAGCTTCAAGTGGATGCGAGCCTGCGGGTTGGCGTTCATTGCAGTCCGGTCCACTTGAGTGACCGATAGATTAGATGAACGCGCGGATGGCCAATTGGTATCCGGGTTGTGCGCTTCCTTCATGCCCTCTTCGATCTGTCGACGATCTGAAGGTGCTTCGAGTCCGCTCAAGATCCTCAATCGCATTGCTCTCCGAGATGCAGCGTCGAAGCTCGAATGAGCAGGAGATGTGTCATTCAGGGTGACGCAATCGGGGCTCGTATTGTCAGCGGAAAAAGTCAGATTGCAGTATGGTGTATCCATGAACGAGCCAACTAGGCGAACGAAACTGATGGATTCGATCAATTCGATGCTTTCAGAGATTGACCATTCGGCGCCGAACGCTCATAAGTACCGCGATCTGGAGCGCTATTTCGGAACGTGGATATTGCGACCTGCGGAAGATATCTATACATCTTACGTTTCAAAGCCGGGCAATGCCGCAGTACGATTTGATCAGTCAGTACGACCTCGTGGCGCGCGCATATTGATTGCAGTATTGCCGGACGACACACGATCTAACGATCTTTTGACTATCGATGCACTTGAACGATATCAAAGTTCGAGGAGGCCAGACGCGGAATTTGTGGTGTTTGCGTTCGATCGAGGCAGATACTACTGCCGTGCGGTTATTTATACTGAACGACATACGCGTCCCTTGATTGCAGAAATGCTAAGTGAACTCGATCCTGTTGAGACGCGTCAGGTTCGCCCCTCCTTACCGAAAAAATCCTCGACTTCGGACCTTGAATCTATTCTATTCGTTATCGTTGAACGAGGGGAACGTACGCCTCGTGAGCAGCATTATCCCTATGTGACACTTGAGCGTGATCCTTGGGATGACTACACCTTTCGAACACTTTTCTCTTTAACTATCTATTTGGACCGTACATCTATGGTTCGAATTGGAGATGTGAAGATTATGAAGCTTGGCCAAGGTGGCGGGCCAACATCATTCGTCGATAGAAGATTCAAGGGCCTCCCTGTTAACTATTGCTCGCTGGGGCAATCGTATACTTATTATAATCTCGTTAAGGAGCTTCCCGCAAAAGTGGCGGATATGCTCCTGCGCGGGATCAATGACGTGGTTTACCGTCCCGGAATCAGGGATGCATTTGAAGACGAGGAGGTATTTCAACTATCTCTACTGCGGACCGGGTCGGCAATGACTGCGTTTAGGGACGCGCCGAACTTGTTTATTTCAGGGTTAGTCCAGGTTTCCGAGCCAACAGTAATTCTGGGATTCAACACTGATGTGGGAGGAGGGACTTTTCCAATCAGGTTCATATTCAACGATTCGCCGAATTTGCCTGATCGGATCAATGCGATAATTGGGTACAACGGTTCAGGTAAGACACAATTGATGGCAAATTTGGCCATGGTTGCAACGGCTAGCATCCATCGAAGAAATGTTGACGAGTACGGAGTATTCGAAGATGCTGCAACCATATTCAGTTCGGTAATAGCAATTTCCTACAGCGCTTTTGATACATTCGCGATGCCTGACGAAATATGGCACACCGATCGTGAGAGATCTATGGTAAGTGCACGTCTCCGTTTGGGTGCAAGTACTTTCGGATATACGTATTGTGGTCTGCGTAGGTTAGTTTCTGTCGGTTCTCAAGAGAATTCTCCACCGGTTCGGCCGCTGAAATCCATTGAGGACCTAACTGCGGACTTCACAATCGCTCTTGACATTGCGCAAGGTTCGGATAAGGGTGCGGTTTTGACGAAAGCGTTGCAATCGCTTGGGCGAGAACCGTCTTTCGGTCGGATCGGGCTTGATCGTTTTCTTGCTATGGAAAGCACAAATTGGCACAGTCAGTTCGAGAAATTAAGTACAGGTCATAAGATTGTCCTAAATATTATTGCGCATATCGTTTGCTATAGCGAGCCCAAAAGTCTTGTTTTGATTGACGAGCCAGAGTCGCATTTGCATCCCTCTCTTTTATCTGCATTTATGAATTCACTCAGTGGGATACTTCGAGATCTTGATTGCTTTGCGGTTATTGCAACGCATTCACCAGTTGTGATTCAAGAGATCCCTAGAAGGTACGTGCGCGTTCTTAAGAGAATTGGCAATTCCACGCGAGTGGAGGAAGTAGTTCAGGAGACCTTCGCTGAGAACATTGGATCCCTGACGAGTAGTGTCTTTGACCTTGATAGTACGGCTACCGACTTCCACGAGGTGCTGAGGAATCTGGCGGAAAACCGCTCGTTAGAGGAGATCGACACGATTTTCGGCGGGGAGATGAGCATCCAAGGCCGTGCTTATGTACGGTCCATCCAGCGACAGCTTAGAGATAGCAATGCTTGAGAGATCTCCGCTGCTTCGAGACGAAATTGCGGATTTCGAAACAGTGTGCGCAAGCCGTAAATTGAACTCGGTAAAGATTATGCTCGGTTCACTTCGCGATACAGTCGTATCCTTGTATTCAGTCTACCGTAGCAAATCGGGTTCACCGTTGATTTCGCCTGTGTGTGTCTTCTCTCCGGAAGTTTTGGCTGCTCTGGAGAGTAATTATAATTTGACATATGAAGGTAAATCTCTTGGAGATCTTCGGGTTGAGATCTTAAAGAATTCAATTGGAAATTTTTGCTCACTTTGCGGGGCGCGACCCTTTTATGGGCTGGATCATTACCTTCCTAAGGTGATATACCCTGAGTATAGTATTCTTTCCTCCAATCTGGTCCCGTGTTGCAGTCAGTGCAATACTAAAAAAGCCTCGATTGTCGGTTCGGCAAACGGACGATTCTTGCATGCAAATTTTGATAGTTTTGCTTCGGTTGAGAGTTGGCTGCATTGCGACGTGAGATCTGATGCGGAATTTGTTGATACAGTATTCTCGGTAAGTAAGAGACTTCCGGCTGCAGTGCAAGGAGACGCGGAATTTCATCTCCTAAAGCTCGAACTCGATTCGGCATATTCGAAAATGGCTATTGGTGAGCTGATTTCCATTAAGGGATTACTGGAAGAGGCCTTTTTGGATGGGGGGGAAATTGCTGTCATATTCGAATTGCGACGGTTGCAACGTAGCATTGTGCGGGGTTTCGGGGTTCATTTCTGGAAGAATGCGTTATATGAAGGATTGTGTGCGGATCGCGGATTCGTCTCAGGAGGGTTTGCGAAAATATGTTGAACGGACCTTGTCGGCGAGAGTCCCCGGTGGTGTGCATATAGATTTTAATTTCTGGAAAGGTTTTTCAAGTTGGTAGATGGCTGGAGAGTCGCCTTGGTTCAGGATACTGAGCGAGCGACCTTTCCTCAGTCGAGGGGGTCAGGAAAAGGCCTCGTAGTGTTTTGAGCTGTCTAGCGTCAATTAGGCCAGTAGATCGGACGCGGCTTGTTGGCCGATCTCGACGACACCATCGCCCAGCAGGCGGACGTGCCCGAGTCCTCGGCTCGGCTGTCTGCGCGGCTCGATCAGCTCGCTCACCGCATCATCGACGGTGACCCGTCGGGTGCCGCTGACGCTGTTGCGGAATCCTCTCCGGCACGGCCTGACGAATAACGACGAACAAGCGTCGGAAAAGCGCACGATAACCACTGTGAGCGTGTTCGCTCACGGGAAACTGTGCTGCGACGTAGCCCGGGAACCTGATCGGCAATACGCACGTTGAACACAGTGACGACCGTTCCGACCAAGCGGCACGGCTGCTGGCGGGCATCGATGGGGCCGATCGCGGTAACCTGCAGGTGTCCGGTTGGCAGCCGGAAGGCGACCTGGCAGACCCGCACTCTCGAAAGGACCGGCCACATCGGCCGACCTGTATGAACCGTAAGACTGTGTTCCGTAACGTGCTACTCGTAGCCGTCGTGCTGTTGGTGATCTATGCCTTCAGCTACTTCAGCAACGACACCCGCGACTTCAAGACCGTCGACACCTCGGTCGCGATCTCCCAACTCGACGCCAAGAACGTTGCGTCGGCGCAGATCGACGACCGTGAGCAGCAGGTTCGTCTGTGGCTCAAGAACGGCAACGACGCCACCGACGGTAAGACGCAGATCCTGGCGAAGTACCCCGCGAGTGCGTCGGAGCAGATCTTCGACAAGGTCGAAGGCGCCGGAGCGGACAAGTTCAACACGACGGTCACTCAGGAGAGTTGGCTGACGTCGATCCTTCTGTTCGTGCTGCCGATGATCATTCTGTTCGGCATCTTCTTCTTCGTCATGAACCGGATGCAGGGCGGCGGTGGTCGCGGCGGAGTCATGGGATTCGGTAAGTCGAAGGCCAAGCAGCTCACCAAGGACATGCCGAAAACCACGTTCGCCGACGTCGCCGGTGCGGACGAGGCTGTCGAAGAGCTGTACGAGATCAAGGACTTCCTGCAGAACCCGGCTCGCTACCAGGCGCTCGGCGCCAAGATTCCGCGCGGTGTGCTGCTGTACGGCCCTCCCGGAACCGGTAAGACGCTGCTCGCTCGCGCTGTCGCAGGCGAAGCCGGCGTCCCGTTCTTCACCATCTCCGGTTCTGACTTCGTCGAGATGTTCGTCGGTGTCGGTGCTTCGCGCGTTCGCGACATGTTCGAGCAGGCCAAGCAGAACAGCCCCTGCATCATCTTCGTCGACGAGATCGACGCCGTCGGTCGTCAGCGCGGAGCAGGCCTGGGCGGCGGACACGACGAGCGTGAGCAGACACTCAACCAGTTGCTCGTCGAGATGGACGGCTTCGGTGATCGCACCGGCATCATCTTGATCGCCGCAACCAACCGCCCCGACATCCTGGATCCCGCACTGCTGCGTCCGGGACGCTTCGATCGCCAGATTCCGGTCGGGGCCCCCGACCTCGCCGGTCGCCGCGCGATCTTGCGCGTGCACTCGCAGGGCAAGCCGATCGATCCCAACGCCGACCTCGAAGGTCTCGCCAAGCGGACCGTCGGCATGTCGGGTGCCGACCTTGCGAACGTCATCAACGAGGCTGCGCTGCTCACCGCACGCGAAAACGGGACCGTCATCACCGAAGCTTCGCTCGAGGAATCGGTGGACCGTGTTGTCGGTGGACCGCGGCGTAAGAGTCGCATCATCAGCGAGCACGAGAAGAAGATCACGGCGTACCACGAGGGCGGTCACACGCTGGCTGCTTGGGCAATGCCTGACATCGAGCCGGTCTACAAGGTCACGATCCTCGCTCGCGGTCGCACCGGCGGTCACGCGATGACCGTGCCCGAAGACGACAAGGGTTTGATGACGCGTTCGGAGATGATCGCTCGTCTCGTCATGGCAATGGGTGGACGCGCCGCCGAGGAGTTGGTGTTCCACGAGCCCACCACCGGAGCGTCGTCCGATATCGACATGGCGACCAAGATCGCACGCGCGATGGTCACCGAATACGGCATGAGTGCCAAGCTCGGCGCGGTTCGCTACGGACAGGAGGGCGGGGATCCGTTCCTCGGCCGTTCGATGGGCGTTCAGTCCGACTACTCGCACGAGATCGCCCGCGAAATCGACGAGGAGGTGCGCAACCTCATCGAGGCGGCGCACACCGAAGCGTGGGCCATCCTCAACGAGTACCGCGATGCGCTCGACCTCATCGCTACCGAACTGCTCGAGCGTGAGACGTTGACTCGCAAGGACCTCGAGAAGATCCTTGCCGGCGTCGAAAAGCGTCCCCGCATCACGGCTTTCAACGATTTCGGTGGGCGCACGCCTTCGGATCGTCCGCCGGTGAAGACTCCGCGCGAACTCGCGATCGAGCGCGGCGAAACGTGGCCGGAGCCCGCTGCTGCACCTGTTCTCGTCAAGGCAGGCGCACCCAACAGCGGTGCACCCAACGGCGGTGTCCCCAACAACGGTGGTCTCCCCAACAACGGCAACCAGGGACCCTCGAACGGCTACGCACAGCCCTCGTACCCGCAGCCGAGTGCCCCGCAGCAGACTCCGCAACCGGGAACACCCGACTACGGAGCGCCCGCCGGATGGTCTGCACCGGGTTGGCCTCCGCGTGAGAACCCGTCGCCGACGTACCCCGGACAGCAGTCGGGTGGGTACACCGGTGGACAGAATCCGACCCCGCCGAACCAGTCGCAGGGCCAGTACGGTCAGCCCCAACACGGTCAGCCCCAGCCCGATCAGGGGCAGTACGGTCAGCCGCACCCGGGACAGCAGGCGTACCCCGAGCAGCCGCACCCCGGCCGTCGTTACCCCGCGCAGCCCGACTACCCGGTGCAGTACCCGGACGGTGGACCCTTCGCCGATCCGAACCGGGGAAACCCGACCGGCGAAAACCAGTGGCAGAGCCCCGCACCGGAACAGCCGCAGACTCCGCCGCCGCATCATTCGGCTGAGGACGACGGCCCGAGCACCGCTCGCTGGGACGGACCGGACGGATCCCGCTGACCTTGCGCCACTAGGCTCTGCGGCGGGGGACCTGTGAACAATTCTCGAGGAGAGTTCGGTTGTCGGTGAATGATGTGGCCAGTGAACTGGTGTCGCTCGGAACGGGCCGCCCGTTCGATCAGGCGCGGGCAGAGGCTGCCGTACGGGAATTGTTGATCGCGGTCGGTGAAGATCCGGAGCGCCCAGGTCTGCTCGATACGCCGGCCAGGGTTGCGCGCTCGTACAAGGAGATCTTCGCGGGTCTGTACTCCGAGCCCGACGACGCGTTGAATACAACTTTCGACGAGGGTCACCAGGAATTGGTGCTCGTGCGAGACATTCCGATGTTCTCGACGTGCGAGCACCACCTGGTGTCCTTCCACGGTGTTGCTCACGTTGGCTACATCCCGGGAAAGTCGGGGAAGGTCACCGGTTTGTCGAAGCTCGCGCGCGTCGTCGATCTGTACGCCAAGCGTCCGCAGGTTCAAGAACGCCTGACCAGCCAGATCGCGGATGCTTTGATGCGCAAGCTCGACCCGCGTGGAGCCATCGTCGTCATCGAAGCCGAGCACCTCTGCATGGCGATGCGCGGTATCCGCAAGCCTGGAGCCAGCACGACCACGTCAGCGGTTCGTGGGCTCCTGCAATCCAGCGCGGCCTCACGGTCCGAAGCGCTGGACCTCATCCTTCGTAAGTGAGCGAGATGTCCGCGGCTCCCGTTGCAGGTAGCGATCCGGCCCGGATGGTCGTGATGGGGATTCTGAACGTCACCGCCGATTCGTTTTCCGACGGTGGTCAATTTCTCGATCGTGACGCGGCGATCGCTCGCGGGCTCGAACTGCAACGCATAGGCGTCGACATCGTCGACGTCGGCGGCGAGTCGACGCGCCCCGGAGCCACCCGCGTCGATCCGAAACTCGAGGCGGATCGTATTGCCCCGGTGATCGAAGAACTCGTGGCAGCCGGAATTCGCGTCAGCGTCGACACGATGCGTGCTTCCGTCGCCGCCGCCGCGATCGAAGCGGGCGCAGGCATCGTCAACGACGTGTCGGGTGGTCGCGCAGACCCCGACATGGCATCCGTTGTGGCCGACGCCGGAGTGCCCTGGATCCTCATGCATTGGCGCTCGGCCGGTGACTACGTCCATCGTGGCAGCGCCGATCACTACGACGACGTGGTCCGCGACGTCCGAGACGAACTGCTGTCGCAGGTCGATCTGGCGTTGAAGGCAGGGGTCGATTCGTCGTCGATCATCCTCGACCCCGGCCTCGGGTTCGCGAAGAACGCCGACCACAACTGGGCACTGTTGCGTGCACTACCCGAGTTCAACGCGACCGGATTCCCGGTACTGGTCGGCGCTTCCCGAAAGCGGTTCCTCGGGTCTCTGCTCAGCGATCCCGACGGCAATCCCCGTCCACCTGGTGGCCGCGAGACTGCGACGGCCGTGGTCTCGGCCCTTGCAGCACGTGAGGGTGCCTGGGGAGTTCGGGTGCACGACGCACAAGCCTCGCTCGACGCCATTGCCGTGGTCGACGCCTGGAACCGTGGACGAGAAAGGGCCTGACATGGGGGACCGAATCGAATTGCGCGGGCTGAAGGTTCGCGGTAATCACGGAGTGTTCGACCACGAGAAGCGTGACGGTCAGGACTTCTTCATCGACATCACCGTGTGGATGGACTTGGCTCCCGCCGCGGCGTCGGACGATCTGACCCAGACCCTGCACTACGGCGAGTTGGCGGAAGCCGCCGCAGCCATCGTCGCCGGCCCGTCGCGCGATCTCATCGAGACTGTCGCCGCTGAGATCGCCGACGACGTCATGAAAGATTCGCGAGTCGAGAGCGTCGAGGTCGTGGTCCACAAACCGTCGGCACCGATTCCGCTGGTTTTTGCGGACGTCGCCGTCGTCGCACATCGGACCAGATCGGCATGACGCGCGCTGTTCTGTCGATCGGTTCCAACATCGGCGACAGCGTGGCTCACCTGCAGTCCGTTGTCGACGGGTTGGGCAGCGCCGTCGTTGCTGTCTCACCGGTCTACTCGACGGCGCCGTGGGGTGGCGTCGAGCAGCAGGATTTTTACAACGCGGTGGTGGTGGTCGACGATGCCGAGGCCGACGCCGCTGAATGGCTTCGCCGCTCGCAAGCACTGGAAGAAGCTGCAGACCGGGTGCGCGAACAGCGTTGGGGACCCCGGAGCTTGGACGTGGACGTGGTCGATTGCGAAGGCGTCGTCAGTTCCGATCCCGTGCTCACCCTTCCGCATCCGCGCGCGCATCTACGGGCATTCGTGCTCGTTCCCTGGCTGGACGTCGAGCCAGACGCGACGATGATCGTCGACGGCCAGAAGTTGTCGGTGGCACAAATTCTCGACGGCCTCGATCGCGCTGAGCGTGAAGGTGTGCGCACTACCGATGTGGTGCTTGCGCGGTGACCGAAGAAGGTAAGGGTTTGAAGCCGACCCGGATCAGTGAACTCGCGGTTCTGGCTGCGGTTGCCGCTGTGGCCACCTGGATTCTGATTCGCGTGTTCTACGGTTCGATGCCGCCGATCCCTGTTTATGCGGGAGCGTCGCTGTACTTCGTGGCCGTTGCCGAGGCCGTCTTCGCTTTTGTC
>Ga0153921_1000721_pt1 | contig 16298 bp, 17 predicted proteins | sample TSNJ005MetaG_FD_104691 | JGI IMG/M metagenome (GOLD analysis project Ga0153921, IMG submission 104691) | Attine ant fungus gardens microbial communities from New Jersey, USA - TSNJ005 MetaG | ecosystem: Host-associated > Fungi > Mycelium > Unclassified | place: USA: New Jersey, Brendon T. Byrne... | reverse complement strand
GTGCCATACTACTTGAAAAGGCATCTGTAAAGGAGCATGCACCATGATGCGCATGATGATAGTGTTTCTGTTTGTCTTCCTTGCCGGCTGTCAGAACGAAACGACTGCCAGGAAGGTTGACATCTACAATGGTTCGGGAGATATGATCGGCACCGCCGCTTTTTCAGAAGGCAAAGACGGCGTCAATATCAAAGTGAAAGTAACAGGGCTGAAACCGGGGCCGCACGGTATCCATATTCATGAGATTCCGAGCTGTAAAGGGCCTGATTTTAAGAGTGCCGGCAATCATTTGAATCCGGAAGGAAAGAAGCACGGGCTGATGAATCAGGACGGCGCTCATCTTGGTGATCTGCCCAATATTCAGGCTGATGGTTCTGGCAAAGCTGATGCGGATTTGACGGTAAGCGGAGCAACCATGAAAGAAGGAAAGAAGTCCCTGCTGAATAAAGCGGGATCCTCTATCGTCATCACGGAAGATCCGGATGACGGCATGACAGAGCCGAGCGGTGACAGCGGCCAAAGAATTGCCTGCGGTGAACTGAATGTGGAGAAAAACAAAAAGGGCAAATCACCGTCGGATCCGACTGATATTAAAGAGAAAAAACAGGGGGAATAGCATTTTCCTGGTCTCAATACACCCCTGCTGATATTTCTCTGCACGCAAAACAATCCGGACGATCCTGTTGGATCGTCCGGATTGTTTATATCAGATGGCATAGCAGGGTGTTAGCTATCGATGCAGCTACATATGCTTGACAGCAGCAATCAGCCGGTTGACGGCTTCTTTCAAGGTTTCAGGATGGCATGCAATATTCATGCGCATGAACTGGTCGCCTTCTTTTCCATAAACAACACCTGCATTCAGGCCGACCCGTGCTTTCTCGATCATAAATTTGCGCAGGGCCAAACTGTCCATCCCTAAAATTGAACAGTCGATCCAAAGCAGATAAGTGCCTTCAGGCTGAATCAGTCGCAACTGTGGTGCATGAGCAGCGAAAGACTGTGTCACAAATTGACGATTCTGTTCCAGCACCTGAAGCAATTCATCCAGCCAGGCTTCACCGTATCTGTAAACAGCTTCCAAAGCAGTATTTCCCATCGTGTTCAGCTGCTTATGCCCTTGCATTTCAAGCATCTGGTTGAGCCGGCGCCGCTTGGAGTCGTCTTCTGTCACAATATATGAAGCCTGCAGTCCCGCCAGGTTGAATGTTTTAGAAGGTGACATGAATGTAAGGGTCTGTTTCGAGATCTCCGCTGACAAGGAAGCAATCGGAATATGTGTATGACCGGAATAGACCAGATCGCAATGAATCTCATCGGATAAAATCAGGACATTATACTGTACGCAAAGCTCTGCCATTCTGCGGAGCTCCGTTTCCTTCCAGACTCTTCCAACCGGGTTATGCGGCGAGCAGAGGATAAAGGCTTTCACGCCGGATTGCAGCTGGGCTTCAAAATCAGCGAAATCAATTGTATAGTGACCGTCTTTTAACAAGAGCGGATTCTTTGCAATTTCTCTGCCGTGATTACAAATTGTATTGTAAAACGGATTGTACACGGGAGTTTGGACGAGAACCTTGTCACCAGGTTCGGTAAACACCTGTACGGCCATATCAAGACTCGCGACGACTCCAGGACTGAAGGAAAGCCAGTTGGCATCAATCTGCCATCCATGGCGCTTGGCGACCCAATCCAGGAAAGGCTGTGTGACCTGCTCATCAACGAGTGTATAGCCGAAAATACCGTGGCGTGCACGTTCGACCAGTGCATCGATGACTTGCTGGGGTGCGGGGAAATCCATATCGGCAATCCACATCGGGATGATATCTTCTGTGCCGAATACTTGAACCAGGCCGTCCCATTTAACCGAACGGGTCTGTTTTCGGCTGACCGGATTTTTAAATGTGTCCATGTTGAACCTCCTCAATTTCTCATCTTGTTGTCTTTGTATTATAACGAAACTGGCTGGATAAGGATGAAAAAAAGCAGGTTGTTTATATAAAAAATGCAAAAAAAGAGCAAAGCACCGGGAAGATGCTTTGCATACAGGGGGAATACGAGAAAGTCTTACGATAGAAGTATTCCCGGCATTGGGTTTTTTAAACATCATTTCCGAAGAATATTGTAATTATATCGGGAAAAACTAATGCTGATCACAGAAAGGGGGCAATCAAATGAGCTGGATTCAGCGTATTGCATTGCTGCTTGCCATTATTGGAGCAATCAACTGGGGTCTTGTAGGATTTTTCCGCTATGATCTCGTGGCGGCAATTTTTGGAGGCGGCGACCAGACAGCAGGTTTTGCTCGCATTATTTACGCGTTGGTTGGGATCAGCGGCCTTATTCTCATTTCGCTATTCTTCCGTACAAATGAAGTGCTGGCAGATGACCGTCAAGGAGCGCGCTCGTAACCGATTCAACAAAAGAAGAAAGGCCGGATGCTTTGTGAGCATCCGGCCTTTTGCTGTTTTACTTTTTGAACGTATTTTCACGCTCTTTAGACTGTTCAATCCAGCCTTGAAGCTTGTCTTTCAAAGTGTTGAAGCCAGCGTTGTCATTCTGAGCTGCCTGTTGCTGCTGTCTTGGTGCCTGTGCCTGACGTGGCTGGCGTTTAGGCGCTTCTTCAGTCGCACGAATAGAAAGGGATACTTTACCTTTTTGTTCATCAACGTTCAGTACTTTAACTTTTACTGTATCGCCGACTTTCAAGTGCTCATTGATGTCTTGTACGAAGCCATGTGTGACTTCTGAAATGTGAACAAGTCCTTGGACTTCATCATTCAAGGCAACAAATGCACCGTATGGCTGAATGCCTGTTACTTTACCTTCTAATACCTGACCAGCTTCAAACTTGTCTGTCATGCTGAACAACTCCTATACCTATATTCGATTCTTTTTACACATTTAAATATTTTAGCATAAAAAAGGAGCTGCGGCAAAGCATAACTATTAAGATTTGCGAAAGGAAGAGTGGGATGAGACCGATTCATTCAAAATTGGAGGATCATTTGGCGCCTTTGCACGGGCTTGAAAAAGAGCTAAAACCGTTTGGCTTTGCGATTAGCTCCAATTGGGATTATGATCAGGGCTCCTTTGACCTGAGGCTCGCAGATGTCAATGGAACCTGTTATTACCTGCGGCTTCCGTTTTATGCTGTCAGAGGATCTCTTGATGATCCAGGTGTGTATGTCCGCCTCGGCAAGCCTTTTATGCTCGGCCATAAATATCAGGCTGGGTTTGATGAGGATGCAGGAAGCAGCACAATTCAGGGAGCATTGACTCCATTCCAGCCTTCTGAAGACCCGGACACGGATGTTCCCGATGTGTATGTGAGCGAGGGAGAAATGCAGCTGCGATCCATTGAACAGCTTTTATTCCCATGGAACCAGTGACAGCAGAATATCGCCTTGTTTGAGAGAAAAGCTGCTTTTGGGATTGATGTGATAATTTTCGTCCCGGATGATACCGAGCAGCAGCCGATCTTTTCCTTTCACGGCGGCCAATACCTCGGCAAATGTTTTATTTTCCAGTTCTTTTGGCAGCAGTTCATGCGAAAACTGCTGTGTATTTAAAATATGGAGCATGTTTTCAAAAGGTTTGGCTGCATGCTGATGGAACAATTCATGGTAGAGCAGGGCACTGACACAGTCATCGGAACGGATGATGGCGGATGCTCCGGCACGCAGGGCGTTGCCGACTTGACGGTCGGACAGAAGCTCGGCAACAATCCGGACGGAAGGATGATTGCCGCGGATGGCAATCGTGCTCAGCACAGTATGATTGTCAGCTTCCCAGGGATCAAGCTCAAGATCTGCCGTGACGATGACCGCTGTTGCGGTCTGGATACCGGCAAGCCTGAGTGTTTCATCAGAACTCGGGTCGCCTTTAATATAATGAATCGGGTACAGATCTATTGGCAGTCTGCGTGCAGAATGGTCAATGACAACAAATTCCGCTGCCTCTTTATTGTGCTTGGCAAGATGGATCAGTCTTTTCGCTCTGGCATTCCAGCCGATGATAATCATATGGTCGCGGCCTCTGTAAGGGACAGCACCTTGTGCAAGATTGTTCTCGTGGCTGATGGTGGCTGCTGACACACTTGATACATAAAATGCAAGCAAGCTGCTGCCGGTCAGAATCAACAGGATGCCAAACAGTTTCCCAATGGCGGTCAGCGGGACATAATCCCCGTATCCAACAGTGGCAGCTGTGACAAATGCCCACCAGACCCCTTCGAAGACCGTAGGGAATACTTTGGGTTCAATATAATGGATCATGGCACCGAACAGTGTCATTGTGATCAGAATGGCGGCAACCATTCTTAAAAACACAGGCGTTTTGAAATAGGTATGCTTAAGCCATAAAAGTTTCATCAGGAATCCTCTCGAACAAACAGTTTTTCTATTATTATGGGCGGAAAAACCTGGGTGTTATACATATTACGAGCAACAGCCGGCCAATTTTAGTATGATGGATGTGCAAACTGCAGAAGAGGTGAAAACATGGCAGACATGAATAAAGATTTTTTATTGGAATTGCTGACGACACCCTCGCCGTCAAGCATGGAGATGGCCATTCAAAAGAAATGGATTGGCTATGTAAAACCCTTTGCCCATGAGATTCGCACGGACAATGCTGGCAATGCCATTGGTATCCTGAACCCTGACGCGCCATTTAAAGTGCTTCTTGCTGGCCATTGTGATGAAATTGGCCTTGTCATCAACCGAATTGATGGCCAGGGTTTTCTTTACTTTGATAAAATGGGCGGCATCAATCCAAAAGCCGCTGTTGGCATGAAAGTGATCATCCTGGGCTATCAAAAGGAAATCAAAGGCGTCATTGGTGTCAATGCTCAGCATCATGGCGGGCTGAGAGACGAATTTGATTTGGAAGACCTGTTTATTGACTGCGGCTTCAGAAGTAAAGAAGAGGCAGAGAAAACGGTTCAGATCGGCGACCTTGCTGTTTATGACAGGCAGCCGGAGATTCTCCAGGAGCGTTATGTATCGGGACGCGGACTGGATAACCGCACAGGTGCCTTCATTGTTGCTGAAGTGCTGCGCCGGCTGGCTGATAAAGATGTAAAGGTCGGTGTATATGCGGCCAGCACAGTGAATGAGGAAACGAATATGGGCGGTGCCTACTTCGCGGCCGCGGGCATCAGCCCGACTATGGCCATTGCCTGTGATGTGACGTTTGCGACCGATTATCCGGGCGTAAATACGAACAAGTATGGTGATATTCAATTGGAAGGCGGACCGGTCCTTGCCAAGGGTGCCCCCATTAATATTAAAATCAATCGCCTGCTTGAAAAGGCTGCAGCAACCCTGAAGCTTGATGTGCAATATGAATTAACGCCGCGCATGACCGGAACAGATGCAGACCGGATGCGCCTGACAGGTGCCGGTGTTCCGATTGCGCTCGTATCGCTGCCGCTTCGCTATATGCATGCTCCAGTCGAAACGGCGAGCTATCAGGATATGGAAGAAGAGATTGAACTGCTGGTCGAAATGATTGCTTCGCTTGACGGCACAGAAAGCCTCAATCCGCTCGAAGACTAGGAAAAAGCGGAGTTTTAAGCAGACCCGTTGCATTTTTTCAAAGGGTATGTATAATGAGTAGTAACAATAACATATCGATTCATCTTCGGGGCAGGGTGTAATTCCCGACCGACGGTAAGAAACAGCTGTTTCAAGTCCGTGAACTGCTTTTCGTTTGAGAAGCGGTTGATCCGGTGCAATTCCGGAACCGACAGTTAAAGTCTGGATGGGAGAAGATGTGAAGCCTAGGTGCGATTTGCGCCTTTATTTCCTATGAAACCAAACCCTGAAGCCCCTAATTTTTAAGCGGCTTTGGGGTTTTTTAATGGAAATGGGCTGAATTCCTTCATCACGGATGCAATCGATATGAGATGAAGGAGGAGATGGATGATGTCTAGCAAATCATCATCTAAATTGCTTAAACTCATTTTACTTGCTTTGTTTGGTACGATTTCACTGCTTTTGTTTTTCCTGAACTTCCCGCTGCCATTGTTGCCGCCATACTTGAAAATTGATTTCAGTGATGTGCCTGCTGTGCTTGCTGCCTTTATTTTCTCGCCGCTCGCAGGAGTCATTGTTGTTGCCATCAAGAACATCCTGTACTTAGTCGTATCAGGATCAGGCGATCCGATTGGTGTTTCAGCGAATTTCCTAGCAGGTGTTCTTTTCACTGTGCCGCTTTCCGTTATTTATCATAAGCGGAGAAAGGCTGTAAAGAGCATTGTTTCCGGTTTGATTGCAGCAACTGCTGTGATGGCAATCGGAATGAGCATCTTAAACTACCTGGTGATCCTGCCGGCGTACTCCATGTTCATGGGCTGGGAAACGATGGATCAGAAAGCCATGTGGCTTGCCGTTAAAGGGATTTTGACGTTTAACATACTGAAGGGCATTATTGTCGGAATGCTGATTGTTCCGCTCTATATAAAAATGCGCAGCTGGATTGAACAGAAACAATCTAAGCTTGCCTAAACAAAAATACAGGCCTCACCATTAATTTGGTGGTGCCTGTATTTTTATTTCACCTTGCTATTCAAATAGTTTAACGCACTTTCAACCGTATTGAATGTGCGCATTGAACTGATGCTTTCATAGCCTGTTGTGTTGGCAAGAGCCAGTTCCGGCGTAATGCCGGTAATAATCAGGCTGGAACCCATCAGCTTCAAGAGTTTGCGCAGGGATTGGATCATTCCGAAAATCCGTTCGGAAAAGGCGTGAATGCCGGAAAGGTCGAGGATGATATAGTCCTTATGCTGATACTCTGCATAGGCGCCAACTTCTTCAAGAAGCTGCTGCTGCCGGTCTTCATCCATTTCGCCGATCAGGGGCAGGATAGAAATGTTCTTATGGACAGGGATAATTGGTGTGGATAGGCGGCGAATTTTTAATAGCTGGAGTTTAGAACGTTCTTCTGCTTCTACTTGTTTTGTAATGTCACGCTGGATGCCAATGAAAAAAGACTGGTCCAATTCCTGAATATAGACTGGAAAAATGTTGAGATCATTCCAGAAAAGGGTACCGTCTTTTTTATAGTTCTTTAAAGGCACTTGAACCGATATGTTTTGTCTTACCGCATGTGAGATTCTGCGGTTGGCTGCTTCGTCGCGCTGATCGCCCTGGAGAAAACGGCAGTTCAGTCCAATAATATCTGTTCTATGGTAACCGGTGAGTTCTTCAAATCCTCTATTTACATAAATAATCGGATTATCGAACTGGCTCGGGTCGGTAATCACTACACCAACACCGGCAAGATCAATTGCCGTGCTGATAAATTCATTCTGCTGGATCATGTTCAGTCTGTTAAACGAGATTTGTACCATTCTTTCAGCCCCCTGCTATTATTAGCATCCTGCTGACTCCTTGGACCTGCTCAATGAAGATTTTCGCTAGTTGAAAAGTTGCATTACAAAAGAGATGCTTATATCCAGCATAAAGAAGTGACTAATAAAAGACAACCCATATCGCTCCAATAATATGGAAAAATCCGCCATTCTTAACAATGGCGGACTTGTTTTAACGTGCTTCCAGGTTTTCTTCTTCCTCCACAAGATTCCTTGCAGTCGGAAGCGCTTCCAGGCGTTCAGCGGGAATCGGTTTGCCGGAAACTTCGCTGATTCCGTATGTGCCGTCTTTAATTTTCGCAAGAGCGTCTTCAATATCCTGCATCCGGTCTTTAGAGAACTGTTCCATGCCGAGATTGAATTCATTCTCATATTGTGTTGTGCCTGCATCACCCGGATGGTTCGTATGTGGAGACAGAAGCTCCATATCCTCATCCTTATCCATCACGGAATATTGTTCTATTTCCCGTTCAACAGCCTCTTTCATTTCCAAAAGCTGCTGTTTAAAGCTGTTAAGCTGTTCTTTGCTGAACCGGTCTGCCATGTATATACCTCCTGTTTGGACAGCAGAGGCCTATTTCTCCGGACGCTTCGGAACGACGCCGACTGTACAGCGAGAAACGCAAATCAGCTTGTCCGCTTCATCGGTAATTTTGACATCCCATACCATGGTCGTTCTGCCTTTATGAAGCGGTGTAGCTGTCGCGGTTACTGTGCCTTCCCGCTTCGAGCGGATATGATTGGCATTGATTTCCATGCCAAAGACCGTAAAATGGTCTGAGTCAACATTTACAAAAGCACCGAAACTGGCCGCAGTTTCTGCGAGCGCAACACTTGCGCCGCCATGCAAATAACCGGCCGGCTGATGCGTCCTGTTGTCAACAGGCATGGTCATCACTACGATGTCTTTCTCAAGCTGTACCATTTCTATGCCGAGCGTTTCCATCAGCGTTTGATCCAGTGTCCATTCCATTGCAATTGCTCCTTTGCCTGCTTATATTCAGAAGAATTTTGCCAAGATAAGTGAAATGCCCAACAGTACACCGAAAAGCGTATTCGTTTGACCGGTGGAAATCATGGCCGGGAACATTTCAATCGGTTTTGTCTTGCCTTTAAATTTCATGACCGTGTCAATTGCTTTCACCGCACTAAGAAGCACGATGAAGGACCAGACCGGAAGAATGCCGGCGGCAATCAGCATAAATGTCCACAAGTATGCTGCGGCAAAGATGGATCCCAGAAATGCGACCGCATAGCTGTGGCCAAGCAGGATCGCCAGTGTCTTACGGCCGTTTTCCTGGTCGCCTTCACGGTCACGGATGTTGTTGGACAGCAAGATGGAACCGATTAGCAGGGCAATTGGAATGGAGATGACGACAATCCGGGAATTGACCTCCAGTGTCTGGATATAATAACTAATTCCAATAATGACCGTCCCCATGAAAAAGCCGGCAAACAGTTCGCCGAATGGTGTATAGGCAATCGGGAACGGACCACCTGTATATAAATAGCCAAACAGCATGCAGACTAAACCGATCACAGCAATCCACCAGCTGGATTCAGTGCAGATATACACCCCGAGCAAAGCGGAAATGGCATAAAAAATTAAAGCTGTGCGCAACACCGTTTTCGGAGAAAGTCCGTCTCTGACAATGGTGCCACTGATGCCGACAGAATGCTCTGTATCTAAACCGCGAACGAAATCATAATACTCGTTGAACATATTGGTTGCTGCTTGAATGAGAATGGATGCCAAGAGCATCGCAACAAATACAAAAGGCTGGAAATGGCCGTCTGCATAAGCAGCCATAGAGCCAACAAAAACGGGGATAAAAGAAGCTGTCAACGTATGGGGCCGCAGCATGCGCCACCAGACATGGAAGCCGTCTCTTTCTTTTAATGCGTGTTTAACGCTTGCTTGATCATGCATGCAGCAAGTACCTCCTGACTATAATCTGCCCAAATTATATACTATGGAATGCAGGAAAAACTGTCAATGCCGCCTTTATTTAATATGGAAGCCATTTTTCCATATTAACCCAAATGGGAAGTCTTTTTCGTTTGATCATTGCATCACAATGGGAGTCTTTGGACTGGTTGTGCTAAAATAGAGGAAGCATGTTTTCGATTGCGAAAACGACGGAGGTCAGTACAGATGATTGAAATTAAGGTGCGGGACATTGACATCGGCCCATTAGGCGAAAACGCGGTCAGAGCAGCGAGAGCCCGCAATGAAGAACAGCTTATGAGCATCACACGAAAAATTGACAGCAAGGACCTTTTGAATATATATGAAGCGGCGGCTGCACTTGGCAGGGACAGGATGTTCTGGGCCCGCCATGACCGGAAATCATCTTTTACGGGGATTGGCTGCGCACGTACAATAGAAGCTGGAGGAAGGCGTTTCACGGAGCTTAAAAGAGCCTGGAAGCAGCTGACTGAAGAAGCATGGATTGATAATCCGTATGAAGGCGTTTCGGGAACCGGACTGGTGGCTCTTGGCGGTATGTCTTTTGATCCGGACAAGCCCAGAACCGAAGCATGGCGGCATTTTCCTGACAGCCGTTTTGTCGTGCCAGCATATCTTTTGTCCCGACACGGAAACCAGACGTACCTGACCATGAATATTGCCGTACAGGAACATACTAGCCTGGCGGATATCAAAACGGCCTGGCGGCGGTTTTTCAAGTTTATGCAAGATGCGTCTGCTGCCGGACAAGCAAAGCCTGAGATTGCCGGCAAAGAAGTAATCTGTCCTGAAGAGTGGAAAGAGACCGTGCGGCAGGCAAGGGAAGCAATCCGGCGCAAGGAAGCAGAGAAGATTGTCATGGCCCGTGAGCTGCGTATTCAGCTTAAAGGAAAGTTGGAATCCGGGTACGTCATTGAGAAGCTGCTGCAAGCACAGCAGAACAGCTATGTGTTTGCTTTTGAATATGGCGGTGATTGCTTTGTCGGGGCTTCGCCAGAACGTCTTGTTAAAGTCGAACGGACGGAAGTGCTTTCAACCTGCCTTGCCGGAACAGCGCCGCGCGGCATGACACCTGAAGCAGACAAGCAACTGGCAGATGAGCTGCTGAACGATCCGAAGAACCGGCAGGAACATCAGTATGTTGTCCACATGATTGAAGAAGCACTCGAAAAGCATTGCACAAACCTGCGCATTCCGCAGCAGCCTGTCGTTTCCCGTCTTAAAAACCTGCAGCATCTGTACACACCGGTTACCGCTCAGCTAAAAGGCGGCGCAAGCATTCTGGATCTGGTTCAGGACCTGCATCCAACTCCGGCACTTGGCGGGACACCGAGGCAGGCTGCCATGGCCTTCATCCGTGAACACGAATTGCTGGAAAGAGGCTGGTACGGTGCACCGGTTGGCTGGATGGATGCGGCCGGGAACGGCGAATTTGCCGTTGCCATCCGTTCGGGACTGCTGCACGGGAAGGAACTTTCGCTATTCGCCGGCTGTGGGGTTGTGGCGGATTCAGACCCGGATAAAGAATACGAAGAGACAAAAATTAAATTCCTGCCGATGCTGTCCGTTTTGGAGGAAAGCCGATGAACCATACAGAAAATCTGACGCGCTATATTGCCGGTTTTGTTGATGAACTGTCGGCGAGCGGTGTGGAGCATGCCGTTATTTCTCCTGGATCCCGGTCAACACCGCTTGCTTTGACATTGTCTGAACATGAGAAAATAAACCAGTGGGTGCTTGTTGACGAGAGGTCCGCTGCGTTTTTTGCGCTTGGTCTGGCCAAAGCGAAACAGCAGCCCGTCGTCCTTGTCTGTACGTCCGGGACAGCAGCAGCCAATTATTTTCCGGCGATTGTCGAAGCTTATTACAGCAAAGTTCCGCTAATTGTCCTAACAGCAGACAGACCGCATGAACTGCGGGATGTGGACGCGCCACAGGCAATCGAACAAGTCAAAATGTACGGCGATTATGTGAAGTGGTTTCATGAAATGGCCTTGCCTGATGCAACACAGGGCATGCTTGCCTATGCACGTTCCAAAGCTGCCAGGGCGGTTCTTGCGGCAAGCGCGTTCGAAGGGCCCGTCCACCTGAATTTTCCGCTTCGGGAACCGCTTGTGCCGGATTTTTCATTGGAGGATCTGTGGGGCATTGGGTCAGAAATAGCGTATTATGAAGCGATTGAAGGTAAACGCCAGCTTGCAGATGATCAAGTGGAGGCACTGAAAAGAGTGTGGACACATGGCAACGGTCTAATCGTGATCGGGCCTGAGCAGGATACCAGGACAGCTGCAGCTGTCTTGCAGCTTGGTCAGGCGCTGGGGCTCCCGGTGCTGGCAGACCCGCTCTCACAGCTGCGAAGCGGTAATGACAGAGACCATGTTGTCGCCTGCTATGATGCCATTTTGCGGACAGAAGAGATGCGAACCCGGCTCAAACCGGATTTTATTATCCGTTTTGGTGCGATGCCGGTTTCCAAAATGTATCGGTTTTATATCGAACAGCATGCAGATGTGCCACAGTATATTGTGTCTGCGAATCCGCATTTTCGGGAACCGGTGGGCAATCGGACGCATTTTGTCCATGCAGACCCGCAAACACTGGGTACGGTGTTTGCCAAAGCGCGAAGCTCCGTGCCTGATGGGAATTGGCTGTCCCTTTGGCAGGAGCTTGAGCAATGCGTCTCAAGCATGTTTGATGCAAAAACGGGTGAGCTGACGGAAGGTTCTGCGGTTCAGCAGCTGATAGAACATATACCGGAGCATTCGACATTATTCAGCGGCAACAGTATGGCCATTCGTGATCTGGATACCTTTTATACCGGGTCTGAAAAAGCGCTGCATGTTATGGCCAACAGAGGAGCAAATGGGATTGACGGTGTAGTTTCCGCTGCTGCTGGTGCAGCAGCAGCCGGCAGCCGGACAACCCTCTTAATTGGTGATTTGAGTTTTTACCATGACATGAACGGGTTGTTTGCGGCAAAGCATTATGCACTTCCGCTGACTGTTGTCCTTGTCAACAACGGCGGCGGCGGTATTTTCTCTTTCCTGCCTCAGTCCAAGAACGGCAAGCATTTTGAAAGTTTGTTCGGTACACCGCTGGACATGGATTTCAGGCATGCAGCAGCCTTGTATGGTGCAGACTATGTACTGACAGCAAATGAAGCGGAGCTTGGTTCTGCACTGGACGCCTCCTATGGCAGGGAAGGTCTGTCCATCATTGAAGTGCAAACCGACCGCGCTGAAAATGAGCGCTGGCATCGCGATAAGTGGGCAAGTGTGAATGACGCCTTGTTCAGGCTGGTGTCACGTTATGATGCATAGCGGAAAGGCAGCCGCCTATTACTATGACGTGCAAGGAAGCGGCGAGCCGGTCATCCTTCTCCATGGTTTTACCGGGACGCATAGTACGTGGGAGAAGTTGCGAAGCACGCTGAACAGAACCTTTCAGACGATCGCGTTTGATCTGCCGGGTCATGGCCAAACTTTGGACGGCCAGGTGGAGATGCAGGCTTTTTGTGAGGATCTGCAGGTTTTTCTTGATGAGACCGGCATATCCGGCTGCCACCTTATCGGCTATTCAATGGGCGGACGTGCAGCGTTATCTTTTGCAGCTGCTTATCCGGATCAAGTAAAATCCCTGATTCTGGAATCGGCCTCACCGGGTCTTCAGTCAGAAGATGAACGCGTAGCACGCTGCCGGCAGGATGAGAAGCTGGCAGCAATGCTTGAGCGCGAAGGGGTCGAAGCGTTTGTCGGCCAGTGGGAAAGACTGCCGCTGTTTGCAACACAGCAGCAGCTGCCGGAGACGGTCCGCCGCATGATCAGAGATGAACGGCTCAGCCAGCATGCAGCAGGATTGGCTGCTTCGTTAAGGCATATGGGGACCGGGAGCCAGGAACCAGTCTGGGAGAAGCTCTCAGTGCTCGATATGCCGGTGCTGCTTTTGGCAGGAGCACTGGATCCGAAGTTTGTCCGCCTGAATACAGCGATGCATGAAACACTGCCAAACAGCCGGCTGACGGTGATTCCGCAAGCCGGACATGCAATTCACGTGGAGAATCCGCAAATCTTTGATAAAGTAATAATGGAGTTTCTGCTGGCTCACAGTTAAGTGAGCCTGTACATATAAAGGAGGCACAGTCATGACTGTCCAATGGGAAAATGTCCGAGACTACAAAGAGATCATTTATGAGAAATACAACGGCATCGCGAAAGTAACGATGAACCGTCCGGAGCGGCACAATGCATTTACACCGCTTACTGTGAATGAAATGATTGATGCATTTGCAGATGCGCGCGATGATTCCGAAATCGGTGTCATCATTCTGGCCGGTGCCGGAGATAAAGCATTCTGTTCAGGCGGTGACCAGAAAGTGCGCGGCCATGGCGGCTATATTGGTGAAGACCAGATTCCGCGTTTGAACGTGCTGGACCTGCAGCGGCTGATCCGCACAATTCCAAAACCGGTTATTGCTATGGTGTCTGGCTATGCGATTGGCGGGGGCCATGTACTCCATGTCGTATGTGATCTGACGATTGCTGCAGATAACGCGATCTTTGGCCAGACCGGCCCGAAAGTCGGCAGCTTTGATGCAGGGTATGGCGCTGGACTGCTTGCTGAAATGGTCGGCCAGAAGCGCGCTCGTGAAATCTGGTACCTTTGCCGCCAGTATAATGCTGAAGAAGCGTATGAAATGGGACTCGTCAATAAAGTCGTGCCACTCGCAGAACTTGAAGCGGAAACGGTTCAATGGTGTGCCGAAATTTTGGAAAAATCACCAACTGCACTCCGCTTCCTGAAAGCATCATTCAACGCGGCAACAGACGGACTTGCTGGCCTCCAGCAGTTTGGCGGGGACGCAACGCTTCTTTACTACACAACAGATGAAGCTAAAGAAGGACGAGATGCGTTTAAAGAAAAGCGCAAGCCGGACTTCAAGCAGTTCCCGAGATTCCCGTGATCTGCCAGAACCAGCAGCCTGAAAGCTGCTGGTTTTTTCATTTACCTTCCATTTGCTAAAATGGACAGAAAGCAAATCCTAAAACGGGGGCCAAAAGATGAGTAAACAACGCTTCAATAACTTGGATGGCATTGATGTGAATGGTTCGCTGAAAGACTTGTATAAATGGCAGCAGGAAAGACGCAGGAAACAGAAAGACCTTTCCTATGTCCTTCCAACGGCCCAGCCTGATACCGCATTTCTGGCGCGTAACCGGAAGGAGTCAACCATCACCTGGGTCGGCCATTCCACGTTTCTGATTCAGGCAGGCGGTTTGAATATTGTGACGGATCCTGTATGGGCAAAGCGGCTTTCAATGTTCCGCAGGCTGTCAGAGCCAGGGATTCCAATGGAGGACATGCCCCAGGTTGATGTTGTACTGCTCTCCCATGGCCATTATGACCATCTGGATCTGGGTTCCTTAAGGGCGCTGCCAGGAGAACCGGAATATATGGTGCCTGCTGGTCTTGGCAGCTGGTTCAAAAAGAAGGGGTTCGCCCGTACAGCTGAATTTACCTGGTGGGGGTCCAGGGAATTTGGCGGTTTGCGTTTCACCTTTGTACCGGCCCAGCACTGGACACGCCGTACACCGTTTGATACGAATACTTCCCATTGGGGCGGCTGGATGATTGAAGGGAATAAAGTGCCAAATGTTTATTTCGCCGGAGACAGCGGTTATTTCAGAGGCTTTTCCGAGATTGGCGCCCGTTTTGAGATTGACTGTGCATTGATGCCGATCGGTGCTTATGAGCCAGAATGGTTCATGGGTCCGCAGCATGTGACACCTGAAGAAGCGGTTCAGGCCTTTCTGGATACGGGAGCGCGTCAAATGATCCCGATGCATTACGGGGCATACCGGCTTGCTGATGATACAACAAAAGAAGCGCTTGACCGGCTGCATCTGGCATGGGAGGCACATGCTTTGCCGGCTGCCCGGCTAAAACAGCTGCAGCCTGGACAAATTCTCTATCTGAACAAAGAGGAGCATGGAAGGAGTTAAAGATGATGGGCGAAACCATGCCGCATTGGCTGACCAAACAGGCGCAGCTGTCACCGGACATGCCGGCCTTGGAAGACGAGGCTGGCAGCAGCTGGACTTTTTCCGAACTTGAACAGGCCTCTCAAACGTTTGCACAGAAACTGGCTTCTTTCGGAGTAAGGCCGGGCATGCATGTCGGTATTCTGGCCAACAATGAACCATCTGTCATTATAGCGGTTCATGCGCTTTCCTATTTGGGGGCAGCTGCTGTCCTCTACAATACGAAGCTGGCAGCAGCTGAGCTCAACTATCAGATGGATGATGCGGAAACAGCATTTGTCCTGCTCAGCACAGAATTGAAGGATCTGACATGTGAACACAGCTGGCGAGCCGGCCGCATGCCACTCAGTTTCCGTGAGGTGGACGAAGCCGAAGCGGCGCCGGTACAGCTGCGGGAAGAAATCGATCTGGATGATGTTTTTACCATTATGTATACGTCAGGCACGACGGGACATCCAAAGGGCGTGATCCATACGTACGGAAACCATTTTTGGAGTGCCGCCGGTTCTGCACTCAATCTGGGCCTTCATAAAAATGATAAATGGCTGGCATTGCTGCCGATGTTCCATATTGGCGGTCTTTCTGTTTTCTTTAAGAGTGCCATTTACGGCATGCCTGTTCTGCTGATGAGAAGATTTGATCCCCAAAAAGTTCAGGCGGCGATTGTTAACAGAGGTGTCACCATTGCATCCGTCGTCACTGTTATGCTCAAGCGGCTCCTGGAAGAGCTGGATAATGGCCTGTATCCGGAGCATTTTCGCTGCATGCTGCTTGGCGGGGGCGCTGTTCCGCTGTCCATGCTTGAAGCGGCAAAAGAAAGAAAGATCCCCGTTTATCAATCATATGGCATGACAGAAACATCCTCCCAGATCGTAACGCTCTCTCCAAATGACGCCCTCAGCAAGCTTGG
>Ga0153921_1000720_pt1 | contig 16313 bp, 6 predicted proteins | sample TSNJ005MetaG_FD_104691 | JGI IMG/M metagenome (GOLD analysis project Ga0153921, IMG submission 104691) | Attine ant fungus gardens microbial communities from New Jersey, USA - TSNJ005 MetaG | ecosystem: Host-associated > Fungi > Mycelium > Unclassified | place: USA: New Jersey, Brendon T. Byrne... | reverse complement strand
TCGTTGGCAGGACAGTAACTCGTGAAGGGACTTCCTGATGACCGCCGTTCTGCATCCGGCCCCGCCTCATCGGCCGGCAACAACTGCCCATCGAGCCGAGCCCTCGCCGTCGTGGTTCCGCACTCGCCGTACAGGTTTGGCGCTGGCGATCCTGTTGGCAGCAACGGCGGTCTTGTATTTGTGGGATCTGACCGCGAGTGGCTACGCCAACACCTTCTACGCTGCGGCGGCGCAGGCCGGCTCCCAGAATTGGAAAGCGTGGTTCTTCGGCTCCCTCGATACCTCGAATTTCATCACTGTCGACAAACCGCCCGCTTCATTGTGGGTCATGGGTCTGTCCGGACGAATCTTCGGATTCTCGAGTGCCAGCCTTCTTGTTCCGCAGGCGTTGATGGGCGTCGGATCGGTTGCGCTCGTGTATGCGGCCGTCAAACGAGTCGCGACGCCGGCTGCGGGTCTTGTGGCGGGAGCTGTGTTGGCAGCTACGCCCGCTGCCGCCCTGATGTTCAAGTTCGACAATCCCGATGCATTGCTTGTCCTGCTCATGACTCTCGCCGGCTACTTCGTGATTTGCGCCATGTGCACGGCGGTGGGTCGACGAGCCGCAATGTGGGTGGCGCTTGCAGGAGTCGCGCTGGGCTTCGCTTTTCTCACCAAGATGTTGCAAGGGCTGATGGTGTTGCCTGCATTTGGTGCCGCGTATTTGATTGCCGGACAGGTGCGCTTGCGGACTCGCCTGTTCCACCTGGTAATCGGTGCTGCGTCCGTTGTCATATCGGCTGGGTGGTGGGTGTTGGCAGTGTGGCTGTGGCCCGCTGATTCTCGCCCGTACATCGGCGGATCGACCAACAACAGCGTCATGGACTTGGTACTGGGATACAACGGATTGGGTCGACTTTTCGGGAGCACCGGTGGCGGTGGCGGAATGGCTGGTGGCAGTGCAGGTTCCAGCTTTGGGGGAAGTGCCGGACTCGATCGGCTGTTCGGCAGCGAGATGGGTATCCAGATTTCCTGGCTGATTCCTGCGGCACTGATCGCGTTGGTGTTCGGACTCCTCGCCCGTGGGCGTGCACCGCGCACAGATCTTCTCCGTGCGTCGTTGATCCTGTGGGGTGGTTGGTTTCTCGTTACCGGCCTGATCTTCAGCTACATGTCCGGAACGATCCACCCCTATTACACAGTTGCGCTGGCGCCTGCTGTTGCGGGGATGATCGGCGTCGGTGGATACGCCCTGTGGTTGGTGCGTGCCCGCTCGATCGGACGCTGCGGCTTGGCAGCGATGATGCTGGCCGCAGGAATTTGGAGCTGGGTGTTGTTGCACCGCAATGCCGAATGGCTGCCGATGCTGAAGTGGATTCTGTTGGCGGGCACTGTCGTCGGCGCGATCCTGGTTCTGGTGGGAGCCAAGGGTCGATTTCGCAAGCTCGCTGTCGCTGGATTGATCATCGGCTCGTTGGCAGGGATAATCGGTTCGGCGTCTTACGCGATTGCCACTGCCGCAACAGCGCATGGTGGGTCCATCCCGACGGCAGGACCAACCGGCGCCGTGTCCGACTCCGGAATGGGCGGGGGAGGAGGCATGGGTGGGGACCAAGGGCAGGGAGACGGTGAGGCTCTGCCGAACTCTGATGACGCCAGCAGAAATCCGATGGCGAGTGGGCCAGGAACAACGAGTGGGCCAGGAACAAGCAGTGGTAGCGAAAGTACTTCCGAGTTGACGGCAATGTTGGTCAATGCGGGCACCACGTGGTCGGCCGCGACCAACGGCTCGCAAAGCGCAGCAACCTACGAGTTGGCCAGCGATACTGCGGTGATGGCGATCGGCGGTTGGAGTTCTGATCCCGCACCGACGCTGGACCAGTTCATCGAGTACGTGACAGACGGCGAGGTCCACTACTACATCGCCAGTGGCCAGGGCGGAAGCCCGAAAGATGGCCAAGGCGGGGACAGTACGTCGAATGCTATTCAGGAATGGGTCGAAGCGAATTTCACGTCGACAACGGTGGGAAATTCTACGATCTACGACCTCAGCGGGTATGTCGGATAGCGACGTAGTTGTTGTCATAGGCAATGATCGAGAAATGTCTGGGCGCACCGCACACGAGTCGAACCGTCGCCGCGAGCAATGGACCTGGCGCGACGGGCTGGTGATCGTCTCAATCGTCGCATTGGGAACTGTTGTCGCGGCGGTGACGAACGAAGACACGGGCACGTCGATTCCTGGCTGCGATTCGGTGGCATCGCCGGGTCCGCCGGTGCGTATCAACTACGGTTTTACCGGTGAGCCCGGTTATGACGACCCGGACTATCCATGGTTCTCGGGACCGAAGGCCACCGCCATGAGCGACGCACTACTCGAATCGTTGCCTTCCGATGTCGACGTTGCATTTGCGAGTCCATCGAAATCGCTCGAGTTTGCGCCGATCCAGAATTACCGGGGCGTTTCGTTTCCCGACGGGGTCGACCCGATCGAGTTCAGCGGTTCGACGTCGGCGAAGGGAACCTTGACTCGCGTCGGGCGGACTGCGGATATCTCGGTTCAGGTTCGTGCATGGGATCAGCCGGTGCCACCGTGCCTGGAGGGGCTGGTGGATCGGCGGGAGTATCTCGCGAACGGAACAGTGCTCGATATCTCAGATTTCGAGGACAGAGCAGATTTCGAAGACAAAGACGGTTCGGAAGTCGGGGGCGAGCGCGGTGTAGTCGCTTATCTCGGTGACGGATCCAGAGTTGTTGCGAGCATCGACACATCGACCGGGACTTCGACGGATACTGGTCCGCTTTTGACGATGGACGAACTGATCGCGGTCGCGACAGCGCCCGGGCTCGCTGTGACTGAGCCGGTCCCAGACTCGACGCCGCCACCGATGGCATCCTGCTACACCGATTCCATGAATGCCGGTCCACCTGCGACGCGCATGGATATCGACCGACTGAATCAGTTGCTCGATGCACGTTGGAAGGATCTCGGCGCAGAAGAGGTCACTTTGGAACGCTCGCTCGGTTCGCTGGTTCCGGATGACTACGGACGGGGAGGGGCGTGCGAACGAATCGTCGTCTCGACATCGGACGGCCGCGGTGATGTCGAGATATCGATTGGTACGGCCGTCCCGGAACCAGGCGCGATCCTGACGTTGCCCAACGCCACCACGGTGACTCGCCTGGTCGATCCCGATGGCTCGGGCGATGACACGGTCCGGGTTGTTCACCCCTCCGGCGAAACAGTAGTGGTGACCCAGTTCGTGACATCGGCTGGCTCCACATCGGCGTCGCCTTTGACGATCGAACAGCTCGAGTTCATCGCAACGACTCCAGGGCTGGTGATTTCGCGGTAGTAGTGGACGCGTCTCGGTTACCGTGTCGCGAATGGCAGGGGAAATTGGTCGGTGGCGTCTGTTGATTTGCGTAGTAGGCATGGCTTCCTCGATCGGACTCGTGGGATGCACAGTCGATTTGGAGCAATCGTCACCCTCGCGGGAGACACCAGTCGGTGGTCTTTCTGCAGGTTCAGAGTGCCCAGGCGACCCCATTGTGGAGGCGGCATTGGCTGACGCACTGCGCTCACGAGCATCCGAGTTACCTACTGGATTGACAGTCGGCGGCGGGTCGTTCGATAGTGAATCGCGAAATGTCCGCCTCGATCTGTGCGTCGTGGATACCGACCCGCGCGACTCGGCTTCGTTGACCGCCCGGGCCATTCAGGCTTCGCCTCTTGGTGATTCGGTGAGCTCGATGGTCGTCCAAGTCCGCGAGCCGAATGGGTCGGCGACGACGGTGACGTGTGCCGACTTCACAGCGCACGACTTCTCGGGCGACCCTGCGGCGACGCGGAATGCGTGGGTGTAGGCATCAGCTGGCAGAATCGGAAGTCAATGTTCTTGTTGTCGAGTGACGTCGGAGGCTCAACGAATGGGCGATGCCAGCCCTGCTCGCGGTGACGACTTCTCCACGTGGTTCATTGACCAGTTCTCCGTGTACTGGCAGTCCGGTGGTGGAGCTCGCATCGAGGGACGCATTGCGGGCTATTTGTTGATCAGCGAGTCGCCAGGGGTCAGTGCCGAAGAGTTGGCGCAGGCACTGGGCGCCAGTCGCGGATCGGTGTCCACTTACATTCGCCGGTTGATCGACCGGGGGTTCGTCAAGCTCACGCGCAAGCCTCGGGATCGGACTCACTACTACGTCATGGATTCCGACGTGTGGGGCGGATTCCTCGAAACAGAGCACGTGTATCTCGAGAATCAACGCAAACTCGCGACTGAAGCACTGCAGTACGCAAATCCCAACGGCCCCGCCTACATTCGTGTCCTCAACATGCGCGATTACATGGGGTGGATCATCGACAATCGAATGTTGAGTAGCGAGTGGATGCGATTCAAAGCCCAACGCGACGGCAAGAAGCCCGCATCCGAATAGGACGCGGGCTTCTCGATCGCGCGATGCTGATCTACATCACTTGTTCAGCTTTGCGATTGACTCGTCGATCATCGGCACGTAGCGCTCGAGCGACCAGGGCACGGTCAGCGGGTTGATCATCGAGGAACCGGTGACGAAGGGCTGTTCGGTCGGAGCGATGACAGTTCCCCGAGGCACAGCGGGGATGGCCTGGTAGGCCGGCTGCGCTTCGATCTCGGCCCGATTGGCCGGGTCCGAGTAGAAGGTGAAGAGCAGGTCGGACTTGTCGAGGAGGTTTGCGTTCTCGAGGCCGATGACGGCGGAGTCTGTTCCTTCAGATTCCGTCAAGGTGTAGACGACGGGATCCACCTGCAAGCCGAGTGCGCGGACCATGGCCACGCGCTGCTCTTCGGCGAAGAAGACGCCGAGGGTTCCTGGGCCCGTGTTGTAGATGAAGGAGAAGCTGACGTCGGCGTAGTTCGGATGTGCTGCAGTCGATTCCGCGAACTGCGACTTGATCTTGTCGATTTCGGCTGTCGCCTTCTCGGATTCGCCCATGGCTTTGCCGATGACGTTGATTTGCTCTTCCCACGTGATGGTCCACGGGCTTTCGGCGTAGGCGACGGTCGGCGCGAACGCGTTCAGAGAGTCGAACTGCTGCTGGGTGATGCCGGACCAGGGGGCGAGGATCAGGTCGGGCTCGAGAGCGATGATCGCTTCGATGTTGAGGTCGGTGCCGCCGGTGAACTGCTCTGGCAGTTCGCCACCCTGCTTCGTGACCGCTTCGTGCACCCACGGCAGATATCCGGTGTCGTCGCTGCCCCATGCGTACTTTTCGACGCCGACGGGAATTGTGCCGAGCGCGATCACGGTCTCCGCCGACCCCATGCCGAGGGTCACGATTCGCTCGGGCTTTTCGGTGATGACTGCGTTTCCGAGCGCACTTTCGATGGTGACGGTTTCGAAGTCGCTGCTGCTCGATTCGGTTGCGGTGTCGTTGTTACTGCATCCGCCGATTACAAGGGCGGCAATGACCAATCCGCTCAGGGCCACAGTTCGGCGAAGTGAGCGCACACGGGCGTATCGCATGGGGAACCTTCCGTTGTCGATGCGCCGAGGAGTGAGACTCCGACGGATCGCAGCCGACGGCCGGTTCCAGGCGCGTCAGGAAGCATAGGCTAGCCTTTGCTGAAGTTTCAAATCTGTTGAAAGTTCGCGCGGCGGCAAACGTCGACACGACAGGGGGATCCGTCGACGTTTGCCGGTCAGGCTCAGCAGGTAGGCACGTCGACCGTGATCTTCGGCTCGTCGACCAGCGGCTGGACAGGGACACGGGCTTCGCCCTCGGCTGTTGGCTCGGTCAGATCGAACTTCAGCTCAACGGTCTGCCCTCGCGGAATGACGGCCCTTGTCATGAATGCCGGGTGGCCCTGTTCGGTTCCGTTGACGGCAAACGAAATCTGCCCGCCCACGGAGACTGCGTCGAGTTTGGCGCCGGTCGTTGCCAGCAGTGTGACTGCAGCCACGTTGGTGCCCTTGGGTAGTCGTCCGGGGTTGTCGACGATCCCGCTGACATATTCGGTCAGGTCGGCGTCGGGCGCGTTGTTTGTCAGTCGAACGGTGACCGTTGTCTTTCGGGTGTCGCCGGTGCACGTCTGGGCTGTGTAGGCGATTTCTCGTGTGAGGTAGTAGTCGAGCTTGTTACCGGCTTGGTTGTTGATCACCACACCGGCGTACGGAGCGGCATCATCGGGAATGGTGTGCCCGAGGACGGTGTCGGCGAGAACCGATTGTTCGTCGGGGTGAGAGCTCCACACGGCGATTCTGCCCTCGCTGACGCCCTTGCCCAGAGCTTCCAGCAGTGCGCTCGGCGACTTGATGTTCCCGGTCATCTTCTCCACGACACGAGCTGCGATTGTCTGCAGATACTGCTTTCGTGCCTTGTTGTCGGAAGGGAAGCGAGCGTACGCAGTCGACTCGGTCAGTTCCACGACGTTGTCGGCGGTGACCGACTCTCCGTCGGGCATCTTGATCGGTCCCACCGCTTCGAGGATGTAACTCAGGGCGATCGGATCGGTCGCTATCGCACCGTCGACCATCTCACCCCCGGACTCCTGTGACCACAGGGACTGCCAGATCTGAGCTGCGTAGGGAAAGTGCGAGCTGAGGTTGCTGTTGCGAGAATCGGTGGTCGGGCGACTGTTTCCGTACAGCTGATTGAAGTCAGGACCAAGGTCTATCGGTTGATTGTCCAGTGTTAGTTCGGAGTTGGGGGAGAGCGTGTCCACCCGAGCGGCGCCGTTGTCGACTCGGACGATGCCGTATCCACCCAACAGACCGCCGGTTCCTCGGGCTTCGGCATTGGTCTGGAAACCGATGAAGTAATTGCGCGGTCCGTCGGTGCCGAGCATCGCCGGTGCGATGCGCGCCGCGGTGGCGGTGTTCGTCAGGAGGGTAGCCAGTTCGCTTGTCTGCGACTGCAATTCTGCTCTGGCATCGTTAACTCGGCCCAGGTACTTCGATTCGCGAACTTCCTGTGCCTGCGACGACAGCAATTCCGCGGCGATAGCTGTTTCGGCCAATTTCGGTTCCGCTTCGCGTAACGGTGCGAGTGCCAAGCGTCCACCAGGCTGGACCAATTCCGTTGGTGCGAGTGAAGTTCCGACAGTGACAGCGGGACCGAGAACGTCACGCGTGAGTCCCTGAACGACCTCGGTCATCTGACGCGTCGTGTCGAAGGGCGACCCGATGCCCGGAATTGCGGCGGCGATGTTCCAGGGGAGTGAATGGGTGTTGTCGTACGCTGCGGATGCATTTCGATCGGCTTCCGCCGCGGTGGACTCTGCGACCCCGGTATCCCCGGCCAGAAGTGCACTCTTCGCCGATTGTGCATGGTCGCGAGCTGCTTCAAGGTTGTCTTTTGCCTCGTATGCCGTGTACCCGAGCCAGGCCACGAAACCGCCCACGACCAGTGCCGTTCCCGTGATTGCGAGTACAGTTCGACGGCCTCCCGGCAGGGTGACCGTCCTCTTCGGTTCGCGCTCCGGGCCCCTCGGTGGGATGGTGTTGGAGCCGCTCGGTTCAGCCCCGGAATCGTCGTCGGACTTTGGTCCCACCGTGTCGTTGTTCATCCGCTGAAGCTCCTGACGTTTGAGTGCGTGAAAGCTGCGTCGACATGTCTAGCAGTGTTGGCCCAGTGGTGAAAACTTAGACGAGACAGTAGGGTTCGGTTCGGCCGTTCGTGGTGTTCGCTCCCATGGATTCACGTGATCAGCCATCGAATGTTCGTGAAAAACAAGGCTGGTGAAATGTGAGGTGACGGGTTGAGTGCTTTTCCGTTGTCTCGGGCTCAGCTCGCGCTGTGGTTTGCGCAGCAACTGAGTCCGTCAACTCCGTTCGTGGTGGCTCAGTACGTGGAGCTACGAGGACCGGTTGACGTCGACGCTCTGATCGAGGCAACGAACACGGCATGTCATGAATTGGAGTCGCCGTTCGTTCGCCTCGTCGCCACTGATGCCGAGCCGGCGCAGATTGTCGATCACTCGATCGTCGACGATCTCGCATACCTCGACTTACGCAGCGACGACGACCCGGTTCAGCGCGCGAACGAGTGGATGACAGCGGAATACTCACGGCCACTTGACGTGATGTCTGACCGCCTGATCTCGGCGACTTTGCTTCATCTGGCAGACGATCACTATTTCTGGTACTCGCACGCCCATCATCTTGTGCTCGACGGACACGCGGCGATGACACTCACCGCGCGGGTGGCCGAGCGCTATTCGCATCTGGTTCATGGCAAGACGCTGACGCCATTCGGTGGTGTCGGGGTACGTGCACTGCATGACCTCGACGTCGACTACCGATCCTCGTCGCGGTATCGATCGGACAAGCAGTACTGGACGGAGATGTCCGAAGGCCTGCCCCGCCCGGTTCGCCTCACCGACGGCGCCGGCCTGACGTCCATGCCGCAGCACATGATGGTGCGGACACTGAATCCAACTCTTGCAAAACAGCTTTCGAATGTAGCGACCGAGTGGACTACGTCCGAGGTGGCGGTCCTCGTCGGTGCATTCGCGTCCTATCTCGGTCGCATGACTGATTCCGATGACGTAGTCCTCAGCTTGCCGGTGTCCGGCCGCACCATGGCGACGTCGAAACGTTCAGGTGGGATGCTGTCCAACATCGTGCCTGTTCGTGCGCAACTCGAACGGGATCTGTCGCCACAAGAACTGGTGCGTCAGATCTCGGTTCAGATGACCGGTGCACTACGCCACCAGCGATTCCGCTACGAGGACATGGGCTTCCAGGAGGGTCAGGGCAGATCCCGTGAGGCGGCGGGCCCGGCCGTGAACGTCATGATGTTTCACGAAGCCATTCGGCTCGGCGACGTCGTCGGCGAATTTCACGTCCTCACATCCGGACCCACCGAAGATCTGTTCTTCAGCATTTATCCGTCGATCGCGGGGGAGAACGTTCGCCTGTCCTTCGAAGCCAATCCACGCCTCTACAGCGAACGTGACCTGGCGATGCATCATCGTCAGTTCGTTCGGTTTCTCGAGGGATTCCTCGACTCGGCTACCCGTGCGCTCGGTGACCTCCGCATCCTCTCGACGGACGAAGCGAAGGATCTGGTCCCCGCGTTAGGTCCGCGGACGGACGGATTCGCGACGCTCGATTCGGTCGTCAGAGGCGGCGCAGGGCAGGGGAGTGCCGTCGCGATCCGCGAGCAAGGTGTGGACGTCACTTACGACCAGCTCGGCGCTCGCGCGGATGCACTGTGCGCCTTGCTCGTGGAGAACGGCGTCGGACGAGGTGACGTCGTCGGGATCCTCACCGAGCGCTCGACCGATTCCGTAGTTGCATTTCATGCAGTAGTGCGGGCTGGTGCTGTCCTTCTTTTCGTGGATCCTCAAACACCCTCCGAGCGTGTCGCTTTCATCCTCGACGACGCCGACGTGTCCGTTGTGGTCGGTGGCGAACTCGTGAACGTGCCGGCTTGGGTCTGCGTCGTCGAACCCAGGGAAGACGAGACCGTCGATGGGCCGATCGATCGAGGCGCGGGGACCGGTTCGTCTTCAGGCGACGTGTCCCTGGACGACACCGCCTACGTGGTCTACACGTCGGGGTCGACCGGACGACCGAAGGGCGTCGCGGTCACGCACCGAGGCATTGTGCCGTTGCTGCGTTCTCACGCCAGGCGACTGAACATCGATAGTTCCTCCCGCGTCGCGCTCCTGGCAGCTACCTCGTTCGACGTGGCGATCCTCGAGATTCTGCTTGCTCACGGCTGCGGCGCGACCGCCGTGATCGTTCCTCCCGGATTGATCGGCGGAGTGGACCTCGAAGACTATCTGCGGCTCGAGGGTGTCACGCACCTGATCTCGACACCATCGGTTCCGCTGACGATGGATCCTCGGAAACTGCCGGATCTTCGAGTGTTGAACGTCGGCGGCGAGCGACCGCCGGTGGCGCTCGTGGATGTGTGGTCGAGTCATGTCGACATCGTGAATTCGTACGGACCCAGTGAAGCGACCGTCGCGGCATTCATGAGCGAGCCACTCGAGCCTGGCGGTGATACTCCGATCGGGCGTCCGATCGACGGCGTTGCCGCTGTGGTGTTGGATTCGTGGTTGCGTCCGACTCCGGTCGGCGCCGTGGGTGAGCTGTACGTGATGGGACCAGGACTGGCGCGCGGGTACCTTTCCCCGACGCTGACCTCGGAGCGTTTCGTAGCGGCGCCCTTTGGTGCCACTGGTGCCGGCGAGCGCATGTACCGCACCGGCGACGTCGTGCGATGGAACGATGCCGGTCAGCTCGAGTTCTTGGGCCGCTCTGATCAACAAGTCAAGATCCGTGGAGTACGCGTCGAACTAGGCGAGATCGAGGCTGTGCTCCTGTCGACTCCCGGTGTTGCGCAAGCAGCGGTGGTCGAGCGATCCGGGTCGCTTGCGGCGTACGTGACTGCAGCCGAAGGTGGGGACGGCACTGCTCATCTATTGAGTCAGAAGGCGGTCCACGAACATCTGGCTTCACTACTTCCACGTTCCATGCTTCCGGGTTCGGTGACGATTCTGGCAGCGTTGCCCGTCACGAGCCATGGAAAGACGGACCGTTCAGCGCTTCCTGAACCGACATGGTCCGCGGTCGCCGAGCAGCACTCGACCGTGCACCGTCCGATCGAGTACGACGAGGAATTAATTGCCTCGGTGATGGCCGAGGTCCTGGGCGTCGGAGTTCTCGGACCGCACTCCGACTTGTTCGCCTGGGGCGGTAGTTCCCTCGACGCCGTGTATGTTGCAGCGCGCGTGAGTTCTGCACTCGGTAGACGAGTTGGTGTCAGGGACGTGTTCGGCGCCCCGACTCCGGCGCGCCTTGCCCAGAAGATTCGTGAGGACCGGGCGGAATGGGTGGCGGAGCCCGAGCGGATTTCGGACGAGGTCACCGTCGAAATCGCTCCGGCGCAACAACGTCTATGGCTGCTCAACCGTCGCGATCCCCAGTCGTCGGCGTACAACATTGCGTTCGAGGTCGCGTTCAGTGGTGCACTGGATACAGAGGCGATGAGGGCGGCGGTAGCCGACCTGACCGATCGCCATCTCGTCTTGCGTACGGTGTTCTCGTTCGAACAGAATCACGACACGTGGCCGATCCAGGTTGCGACTGCGACTCCGGTGACTCTGATCGAAGTTCCGTCCGAGGATTACGAGGCTGCGTCAGCGGATTTGGTTGCGGCAGGTTTCGATCTGGAGACCGATGCGCCGCTTCGTTTGATCCTCACCTCCGGCAGCGATGCCGACCACCGCTTGACCGTGGTTGCGCATCACATAGCCTTGGACGGCCTTTCGTTCGCCACGATCGTTTCTGACCTGATCTCCGCGTACGACGCTCGCGCCGACGGGCGGTCGCCGATCTGGCCTTCGCCCGCGCTCGACTACCGCGACTATTCCGCTTGGCACAGAACCATTCTCGGTGATCCTGCGGATCCACAGAGCTTGGCAGGTCGCCAGCTGGAATTCTGGTCCGACGCACTCGCCGGCGTTGATCCGACTCTTGCTCTTCCCACGGACAGATCCCGCCGGCCGGACCAACCGTCGTCGGCTCGGGACGTGACTTTCGAATTGCCCTCGACCGTCCATGCGGCGCTCAACGAGATCGCTCGAGCGCATCACTGCACAACCTTCATGGTGTTGCACGCCTGCCTTGCGATTGCGCTGAGCAAGATCACCGGTGCGTCCGATGTGGTCATCGGAACCCCGACGTCCGGCCGAACACACCCTTCGTTCGACGGCGCCGTCGGTATGTTCGTCGGGACCGTGGCGCTGCGAACGCTCCTTCGCGGCGGAGACACCTTCGTTGAGTTCTTGAGTCGGGTACGCGAGGCTGACGTGGCAGCTTTGTCCAATGCCGACGTCCCATTCGACTGGGTGGTAGACCGCGCGGTCGGTGGGGCCGCAGGCGACAAGAATTCCTTCCTCAGAGTTGTTCTCGCTGTCGATCCGGTAGCACCGGATTCCGAGATCGCGGTGGGGACTTTGACGGCGCACGGCACTCCGCTACCTCCCGCGCACCCTCGCTTCGACCTCGAAGTGACTGTGCGCGAGGATCGTACGATTGACGGCGACGCAAGCGGTGTTCGCGGCACTTTCCGATATGCCGCCGATCTGTTCGATGCGGGCACCGTGCAGAGCTGGGTCGAGCGACTGCGTCGAGTATGTGACTCGATTACCGAGAACTCGTCAATCATGCTGCGCGACATCGATGTTCTCAGCGTTGCGGAGCGCGAAGAATTGCTGGCTTGGGTGCCGGGGCCTTCGATTGTCGCGCAGTCGCTGCCCGACCTCTTCGGGGCCGTCGCAGCCCGGCATCCGAATGCAATCGCGGTGTCGAGTGGCGATACTCGCGTCACCTATGAAGAGGTGCGAGTTCGTTCGGAGGGCCTTGCCGCCGTCTTGATCGATCGAGGAATTCGAGTCGGTGATCGCGTGGCGGTCGCCCTGCCTCGATCGGTCGACCTCGTCGTAGCCATCATCGCCGTCGTTCGCGCGGGCGCTGCGTACGTCCCGATCGACTTGCAGTATCCCGACGCTCGCATCCACTACGTACTTGCCGATGCCGCCCCGAAAGCGATTGTGTCGACGGACGAATCAGCTGGGCGGTTCGTTGGGTACGAGCAAGCTGTCATCCTCGTGAGCGAGACGACTGACGCGACGGCCGGTTGGCCTGTTCCACAGTCGGAAGCCGCCGCCTACGTGATCTATACGTCCGGATCGACCGGAGCGCCCAAAGGTGTGGTGGTGACTCAGGACAACGTGTTGGCTCTGCTGGCCTCGACTCGCGAGATCTTCGACTTCGGCGACGAAGACGTGTGGTCGATGTTTCATTCGCACGCATTCGACTTCTCGGTCTGGGAGATGTGGGGTGCGTTGACTACTGGCGGATCCCTGGTGATCGTAGACGGTGACGTCGCGCGCTCTCCCGAAAGATTCGCGGATCTGATTGTGCGGGAGAAAGTCACCGTTCTGAATCAGACCCCGGCCGCCTTCTATGCGTTGGGGGAAGTTACGCCGGAAATGCTGCTTCCGCTCCGGACGATTGTTTTCGGCGGCGATCGCCTCGACGTCGGGCGCGTGCAGGGTTGGTTCGATCGGCACCCGGACGTGCGGGGTGTCAATATGTTCGGAATCACCGAAACCACGGTCCATGTAACCAATTTCGATCTCGTCTCCGGTAACGAGACTGTCTCGCCGATCGGGTCCCCACTACCAGGGTTTCGGAGCTACGTGCTCGACGCGTCGTTGAAGCCCGTCCCGCCGGGATCTGTCGGCGAACTGTACGTTGCCGGTCCGCAGGTGGCCGAAGGCTACTTGGGTCAACCAGGGATGACGTCTTCCCGATTTGTGTCTGAACCCGGATTCGAAGGATCGCGGATGTACCGCAGTGGCGATCTGGTCCGTCGGCGAGCCGGTCGACTCGAATATGTTCGCCGCGCCGACGGTCAGATGGCCCTGCGCGGTTACCGCGTCGAACCGGGCGAGGTCGAATCCGCGCTGTTGGCTCACACGTCGGTGGAGCAGGCCACGGTGGTGGTGAGAGAACTCGACAGTGGGCCGACTTTGGTCGGTTACATCACCCCTGAGAACGGACACGACCTCGACGGTGTGTTGCGGACTGCTCGTTCGTTGTTGCCCGCACATATGGTCCCGTCGGCATTGATGCCGCTTGCGTCATTGCCGGTCACGATCAACGGCAAGATCGACCGAGCGTCACTGCCGGACCCGACGTCGCAAGTGCAGCCGTCTCGGCAGTCGCGAGACTTCTTCGCACAGACAGTTGCAGCCATTCTGAGCGATTTGATGGAAGTTCCGCATATAGATCCGGTCCGGAATCTCTTCGATCAAGGGGCCAATTCCTTGATCGCCACCCGTCTCTCGTCGCGCCTGAACTCCGCTTTGGGCTGCAACCTCGACGTCCGCGATGTGTTCGAGCACCCATTCGTCGACCAGCTCGCCGGCATCGCTGCCGCCCGAATCGGCACGGGGCAAGCGTCTCCGTTGTCTTTGGTACCTCGTCTGTCTTTGGTACCTCGCCCAGGCACTGCGGAGGTGCAGCTGTCGGCTCCCCAACACCGAATGTGGATTCTGAATCAGTTGGATACAGAGTCCTCCGGCTACAACATCCCGATCGTGTTACGCCTGACGGGTGAATTGGACGTAGCTGCAGCCGAACTGGCAATTCGCGACCTGATCGATCGCCATCGCACTCTGCGGACCGTATACCCGGTTGTCGGCGAGCGTCCGGTTCAGACGGTGCTCGACGCCGAGGACGCGATGCCGCTGTTTCATCCCGAGGCGCTCGCCGGCGACGACGCCGAGAATCGTGTTGCAGAACTGGTGGGTTCGGGCTTCGATGTCACCGTGGATCCGCCCGTACGTGCGGCACTTCTCCAGCTTTCGCCTGACGAGTACATCCTGGCTGTTGTTGTCCATCACATTGCAGGCGATGCTCGATCGCTCGAATTGTTGGTACGTGACTTCACGGCGGCGTACATCGCTCGCTCGGCGCAGCAAGCTCCGACGTGGTCGCCGCTCGCGCTCGAATACTCCGATTACAGCGCATGGCAACGGGAATCGGGGATTCCCGAGACGGTATCCAGCTACTGGAAGCAGGCTCTCGAAGGCCTTCCCGAGCAGGTGACGCTACCCCTGGACCGTCCGCGTTCGACCTCCGCCCGCGCGTCGAGCTGCCGGGTAGAGATCTGGGGTTCGGTACGGACGGGCCTTCAAGCACTCGCACGATCGAACAACGGAACCATGTTCATGGTTGTCCACGCTGCACTCGCGGCGCTGCTGGCGAGGTACAACGGCAGCAATGACGTAGCTGTCGGCACTGTTGTGTCCGGACGCGTCACACCCGAACTCGACGAGCTGGTCGGCATGTTTGCCGGCACGATTGTTCTTCGGACCGAAGTCGATCCGTCGAAGTCGTTCGGCCGGTTGGTCGAGCAGGTTCGTCAGCGAGACGTAGCGGCGTTCGCGCACGCAGAGATGCCCTTCGAATCGCTGGTTGATCTGATCGACCCACCGCGATCGCGTTCGCGACATCCGTTGTTCCAGGTGGCGCTCTCGTTCCAGACAACTCATTCCGCCGCGTGGTCCATACCGGGGTTGTCCGTCACTCAGATCTCGCCCGATGTCAGGCAAGCAAATTTCGATCTGCAGCTCAACGTCACGGACGAGGGGATCGGGGGTGGTCTCGGTCTCGAATTCGTGTATAACGCTGATCTATTCGATGATCTGACGGTATCGAGCTTTGCGGGTCGGTTCGAGCACCTCCTGAATCAAGTGTCTGTCGACCCCAATGTCGCGGTAGGGCGAATCGACCTGTTGACGAGTGCGGAGCGAGCTCTTCTCGTCCCCGCACACGGCGCGGTCGACCGGCCCGATGCATCTCGGTGTTCCGGTACGACGCTTGTCTCGATGCTGCGATACGGCGTCGAATTCGCTCCGGACGCCGTGGCGGTCGAAGCTGAGGGCAACACACTCACTTACCGAGACCTCGATGCACAGTCGGACGTCGCAGCCGACGAGTTGCGTTCCGGGGGAGTCGGAGTGGACCACGTCGTTGCCTGGACTGCCGATCGGACCATAGCGTCGATCGTACGATTGTGGGCGATCGCGAAGGTCGGTGCAGCTCCGGCATTGGTGGACCCGGAACAGCCGCAGGCGCGAGTACGCGATGTCCTCGAAGCACTGGGCGACGGCGCGGTCTGCGGCCTCGACGCCGGTGGTGGCCAGGACGCAGACTGGGTGCGACAGCATTCCGAGAACCTCGCGGCCTACGTAGTTTTCACGTCAGGAACGACTGGAACTCCAAAGGCCGTGGTGGTGACCAACGGCGGGCTCGGCGTGATCGCCGAAGACCTGCCCCGTCGATTCTCGGCTGGTCCGGGTTCGCGCGTATTCCATCGCGGAGCGCCAGGGTTCGACATGACGTTGCTCGAGGTGCTCATCGCGAGTGCGTCCGGGGCGACGCTCGTTCTGGCGAAGGACGACCAACTGTTCGGCTCGGGACTTGCATCAGCACTGAGGCGCGAGCGAATTACTCATCTGTGCGCCACACCTACTATCGTCGCCTCGATCGGCGATCCGTCGCTGCCGGACCTTGCAACGGTGATGTTCGGGGGCGAGCGACTCGGCGGTGCGTTGGCGAAGCGCTGGCAAGCCGGACGCAGAGTGATCAACGGATACGGACCTGCCGAGTCCGCGATGTATTCGCTTGCTACCGAACCACTGTCGATCGACCATCTGTCAGCTGACACTCACGACGGATCCGTCGGGTATCCACTGGCCGGGGTCGACGCCGTCGTGCTCGATGATCGACTCGAACCGGTGCCGCCGGGAGTCGCCGGCGAACTGTAT
>Ga0153921_1000719_pt1 | contig 16327 bp, 7 predicted proteins | sample TSNJ005MetaG_FD_104691 | JGI IMG/M metagenome (GOLD analysis project Ga0153921, IMG submission 104691) | Attine ant fungus gardens microbial communities from New Jersey, USA - TSNJ005 MetaG | ecosystem: Host-associated > Fungi > Mycelium > Unclassified | place: USA: New Jersey, Brendon T. Byrne... | reverse complement strand
ACAACCTTTCGATCAGACCCTCGGTTACGAAGTCGGGATGATCCACTACAGCTACCCCAAAGTGGACACCCTCGACAGTCAGGAACTGTTCGGCGGCCTGACCCTGCTCGGCAGCCGTTTCGGTGTGGCGTTCAGCAACGACCCGGACAAACAGAACAACACGTTGTTCGCCGACCTTGGCGGCAATCAGCCGTTCGGCATCGGGATCAGCATGAAATACACCACCCACCAACTGAACACGCCGGTGTCGGTGGACGGTGGTTATGTCAGCAGTTTTACCGATTGGTCGGTGAAATTTTCCCGGCCGTTCATGGGCGTCGACCTCGACCTGATCTACAGCAATTCCAACCTCAGTGGCAGCGAGTGCTCGGCCTACTCCGGGCACAACAGCCAGTGCGACGGCCTGGTTACGCTCAAGGCCGAGCGCGCGTTCTATTGATCGGCTGAACTGCCGGGAGCTTCCTGCGTTCACATAAGAATCAGACGTCAGGCTCTCGCAAGGATTCGCTTATGTCTCGCTGGTTCAAACACCTCGCCACCCTGCTGATCTTCACCCTCGCCCTCGGCGCCTGCAGCCGTGTCGGGCTGGCCTATCGCAATCTCGACGTGATCATTCCGTGGACGCTCGGCGACTACCTGGACATGAACGGCGAGCAGAAGGACTGGTTCAACGAACGGCTCAAGGAACACCTGAACTGGCACTGCACCACGCAATTGCCGGGCTACCTCGACTGGCTGGATCGCTTGCAGGCGATGGTCGAAACCAATCAGGTGACCGACGCGGCACTGCAAGCGCGAACCGTAGAAGCGAAAAAAGCCATCGCCGAAACCGCCCGCCAGATCACACCGTCGGCCATCGAATTGCTGCAAGGCTTGGACGACAAACAAGTTGCCGAGATGAACGACGCGTTTGCCAAGGATCTGCGCAAACGGGAAAAGGAATACGTCAAACCGCCGCTGGCGCAGCAGGTCGCCGAACGTGGCGCACGCATGGACAAGCGCCTGACCGACTGGCTTGGCCCGTTGAGCGCCACTCAGGAACAACGGGTGATGGCCTGGTCAACCGCACTGGGTGATCAGAATACCCAATGGATCGCCAACCGCGCGCATTGGCAGCAGCAGTTCAGCAATGCCGTTGCCCAGCGCAAAAGTCCGGAATTCCCACAGCGGATCGAGACACTTCTGGTCAATCGCGAGCGTTTATGGACAGCGGATTACCAGAAGGCCTACGCCAACACCGAAGCGCAGGCGCGTTCGCTGGCGGTGGATCTGATGGCCGAGAGTACGCCGCAACAGCGTCAGCGCTTGCTCAAGAAAATCGAAGGGGTGCGTAAAGACTTCAATGACCTCAAATGCCTCAAGGCCGCACAGAAACCTTGAATCAGACGTCAAACCAACGTGGGAGCGGGCTTGCTCGCGAATGCGGTGTACCAGACACCTTAATGGTGAATGACACGCCGCATTCGCGAGCAAGCCCGGTCCCACAGTAGGTCTGTCAGGCAATCTGCGCCTTTGAAGCCACTTCATCGAATGTCGCTTCATCCAGTGCATCGTCCTGCTCATCCTGCACCTGCCGTGGATGATCATTGCCGGGAATGCTGCTGTCGATCAGGCTCAACAGGCTAGACCCACGCGGGGTCAGAATGAAATTGTTGCCGGTACTGCCCATATGATCCGGACGCGGTTCGATAAATCCACGATCAAGCAACAAGCCTTCATATTCGCAAGCCACCGTTTTCAGGTGATCCAGATTCTCGATCGGCTCGCCGGCGCTGGCTTTGGCCGCTGCATAGTCCTCAGCGTATTTTCGCGGCGCGAAACTTTCGCCAGCACTGTTCTGCACTTCATGCAGCAGGCGTTCAATCAAATCCCAGTTATAAGTCGTCATCCTGATTCAACCTCCGGTGCGCGTGATTTAGGGCACTGTCATAGGTTGTGACCCGACCGTGCCGCAGCCGTTCAGCCGCATTTTTTGCAGCGACCGACCGGCGGTCTGTCGAATGGATCGAGGGTTAAACGACTAGTCTGACAAAGACGGTTTCAACCCCCGCAGGAGAAATCATCATGAACATTGAGAATCATCCGGTGGTGTCGCGCGAAGAATGGCTCGCTGCGCGCAAGCAACATCTGGCCGACGAAAAGGCCTTCACACGCGAGCGCGACCGCTTGAGCGCCAAACGCCGCGCGTTGCCTTGGGTCAAAGTCGACAAGGACTACCACTTCCACGGCCCGAACGGCGAGCTGAAACTGACCGACCTGTTCGGCAAGCACAGCCAACTGATCATTTACCACTTCATGTTTGCCAAGGATTGGGAGGAAGGCTGCCAGGGCTGCTCGTTCCTGTCCGACCACATCGACGGCGCCAATCTGCACCTGGCGCATCACGATATTGCCGTGGTCGCGGTTTCCCACGCACCGTTTGAACAATTCCAGGCCTTCAAGCGGCGTATGGGCTGGAAATTCGACTGGGTCTCGTCAGACGGTTCCGATTTCAACTACGACTTTGGTGTTTGCGCCCGCGCTGAAGATGTCGCTGCAGGAAAGGCTACCTACAACTACGAAAAGACTGACAGTGCCGAGGAAGAAATGCCGGGGCTGAGCGTGTTTTATCGTGATGCAAAGGGCCAAATTTTCCACACCTACTCAACCTATGCCCGTGGGCTGGACATGCTGGTCGGTGCCTACAACTACCTCGACCTCACGCCCAAGGGCAGGAATGAGGACGAGATCATGGAGTGGGTGCGGCATCATGATAGGTATGAGTCGGCGATGATATCTGACTGCTGTCATGACAAAGAAGGTTGAACAATCGGAAAAAGCGGGGTTCGCCCCGCTATCGACGCAGCCAGAAGGTGACTTACCTTTCGGCACGCAAGTTCATATACAAGGATTTGATCAATGCATCCTCGCCGTCCTCAGTGTCCGGGACATAAAAGCTCATGCCAAATTCGCTAACGTCAAACCCGTCATCGTCAATGACGGGTTGGATGCCATTACCGCGAAACAGGCTCAGTACGGGGAACAATTTTTCTCCCACCAGTTTGTATCCCTGCCAGGAGACACCGCTTCTATCGAAAAACTCCGCACCTTTTACCATGTCTTGCTCGTCATAAAAGACATGCAGGTCGTGACTTACAAACGCATCGGTAGTGTTCAACGAAGCAGCCGTTTTCTTGAACGCCTCGAAATCCCGGCCCAAAATACTGCGCACCTGCATTCTGGACAAGGTTCCACTCAGCGGCCCTACCGCTCCGAACACCTGGAATGAAAAGTCCACCTCCGCTACCTTCTGAAATCGTTCGCATCTGGTTTGGAGGCATACTCCAACATTTGTTTTATTCCTTCATCATATTTATTGTCAAACTGACTTCTGATGTCGTTGATGTATAAAACGGAAACAGACTACGTTTTCGCAGTACTTTCTAAACGTGGTCTGTCCCTGAGAAATCCCCGCTTTTTCTTACAACAAATCAAGAAGTTGGGAATTGAAGAGACCTGTATGGGTCGGCAGCTTGTATTGCACCACACAAAAACAAGATCCCGATCCCATACAGGCCATCCGATTCTTACACAGCGCGCTCACCCAAGCACTTCCCTCCGTCCATTCTCGTCGTCTGAAAACGTTGATGTGTTGTGTCAGCGCATTACTTCGAGGACGTCGGCTCACTCTGACGGGGCTTGGTCGATTCATGCCCGGCAAGGCCTACCCAAGCACGCGATAAAGCGAGTGGATCGGTTGTTGGGGAATCGGCATCTGCAAACCGAGCGCTCGTTGTTTTACTGGGTCATGTTGCGAACCTTGCTGGGGTCACTGAAACATCCATTGATTCTGGTGGATTGGTCGCCGATCGATGCAGCGTGAGAGTTCTTTTTGTTGCGCGCGGCCATACCTTTGGCAGGACGTTCGTTTCCCATTTACGAGAGCGTTCATGAGCGAGAGGGGTGTCCGAAATTTCAAAAACGGTTACTGCAGGTGTTGGCCGAAATGCTCCCCAAAGACTGCGTTCCGATCCTTGTAGCTGATGCGGGTTTTCGCCGCCCGTGGATCAAAGCTGTCGAGGCACAAGGCTGGTATTACGTGGGGCGAGTGCGTAACCGAGACCTCTATCGTAGCGACGCACACATTTGGCTGCCGGTTAAAAATCTTTACGCCCAGGCATCGGCGTCGCCGAAATCACTGGGGCGGATCGAGATGACCCAAAGTGCGCCGCACTTCATCCATTTGTACTGCGCCAGGCATTCGGCCAAGGGTCGCAAACACCAGCGCGTTACGGGTTCAATCGCCAAAAACAAACTCAGCACGCAGTCGGCCAATCGTGAACGCGAGCCTTGGTTATTGGCCAGCAACCTGCCGGAGGATCAATGGAATCCATCGAAAGTCGTGGCCATCTACAAGCAGCGCATGCAGATAGAAGAAGGCTTCAGGGATGTTAAAAGCGAGCACTTTGGAGTGGGCGTGACACGCTATCGATGTCATTGCCCGCGCCGAATCGAAGTGCTTCTACTGATCTCGGCATTGGCCAACTACATAATTTGCCTGACGGGATTGCAGGCCCGTGAAATCCGTCACGAACATCGCTTTCCGAGCGATAGTCTTAAACGCCGCCGGGTGTTGTCATTGTGGAGACTGGGATTGGAATATTGGCGTAGCGGACGCGGCTCAACCTCTCGAAAAACGTTGGAGAGGTTGGAGCTCGCATTGCGAAACGAGGTACACCAACAAGCGCAGACCTTGGAGTAGTTTTGTGGGGATCCTTCAGGGACAGACCACATATTCGGAGTGCTTCTAAACGTGGCCTGCCCCCATTTACCCAGCTTTTGCACCAAATAGCCTCGGCTGGACCTGGGCTATTTGTTATTCGAAACTAGAAAGAGATCTTACCCAAGAGTTCTTTTACTTTCGCAGTATCTTCAGGATGGTGTTGAAGATATTTCTCACAAGCTAATCTAATGTATTCAAAGCAAACAGCTTCACTCACGACAACTTTGTCTTCATCTTTCGGCGGATAGCCATAAGCAAATTCAACCCCTTCAAAATGCTCCTCATCAAATGGACTATTTTCATCAGGGAAGTTACAGTACGCCCCATCCGTACTGAAACCCCACTTCTTAACGATATAGCCAACCGCTTCAACGAAGCAGCCATCATTATACATTCTATCGAAATACCCTTTAACGGCCCAATAAGGATCTGACTCACCGTATGGCTGACCGAACAATTCTTTCATAAGCACCTCATCTTTACTTCGGATGGAAGTTTGTCACCGTCCCTGTAGCTTTATCTAAATACACCCTAAAGGTGACGCTTCCTGCAATAGAGTCATATTGACTCAAACCTTTAGATAGCGCTTCCTTATAGCCACTGGCTGCGGCCTGCTGCCCTAGATCAAGAATTTTCTGATCGGTAAATATTTTCGGATCATAAACAGTTTTCGGGAAGACCTTGTCTTTAAAACCAACAACGTTCCCCGCCCGATCATATGCAGGTATTTGGTATCTAACCGTAGAAACTCCCGCGACGGAAGTTGGTGTTTCGCTGAGTATCTTCAAACCATTCGTAGCCGCCGCCTGATTGAAAGCATCCAAGTTATGGGTGCCGCTAATCCCGTTCTTCTGCGTCAAACCATCAAAATTACTGAGATGACTCTTGATATTGGGATTAAAACTCATCCCCTCCGGAAAATCAGCACTTAATTCTGCACCGCTTACAACTTTTCTTTCTACTAGAAAGCCTGATTCAGCAGCTGTGATTGCACTGCTCGAATTTAGGCTACCCCCTGGAGCCGCTTTTAATTCAACCCACTTCCCACTCCCACCAACCCATTCAACGGCTCTACCACCAATATAGGCGGTGACAAGCCCGGTGGCCGCATCAAAAGCCATACCACCCAACTCTTGGGCGGACGCGGTCGCTACTTTATCAAACTGCTTTTCCAACGCATGCGACGGGATCGGACTAGTAATCCAGTCCTTGAACCCTAGCGCTAACCCACCTATGCCGCCAGCGATTGCACTAATCGTGTCCAAAGGTGATGACACGGCCTTCCAGATCGATTCCGCTGTCTTGACTGCCTCACCTGGCAGAGCAACAGCTTTGTTACCAACGATAATCCCCGCTTCTCTGGCCAGGAATCCAGGGTCCATCGAAGGAGGATAAACCGTTGTAAGCTCATTGCGGTCAATGCCCGAGAAATAACTCGCGTTGGCTGCATTGAATTGCTCGAGTGTCCACCCTTCTTCTAGTGCCTGTCGTTGAGTCTTACGCCTAAACTCCTCCATATCACGCTGTCTTTCGCCATCCAGTGCGGCTACCGCCCGGGTGATATTGTCCCGACACGCTTGAGCCCCCGCTCCCGAGCCACAAGCTGCACGCGCCTTGTCCGCAGCTACAACTTCTCTATGTAGCAACCAGTTGTACTGGGTGGCGTTCCTCGCAATTTCGGCGCCCTGTTGAATATTCCCGTCGACCGCCGCTGCGGCTAGGAGCCCGGTTAGCTGCGACATCATTAAGTGCAACTGGTCGTTACCATCCGCAAACTTAACCAGTTGATTCGTCAGCGCCTCATTAAGCCCCGCCGCTGCCGCACCGGTGGCAAAATCACCGCCAGTAGCCTTTGAAAGCAAGCCCCCCATCAAAGCATGCGCGACGGTTTTCTCAAGACTGCCCTCTGGGAACTTGATGGTGTCGCCAACCCAGTTGAACCCGGTCGCCATCGCGACACTGCTCGCCTCCCCCAGCAATGCAGCACCAAAATTGTCACCAAAACTTCCACCACCAATGGTGGTGGAAATGCCACTGGAAATGATCGCTCGGCCTGTCGTGCGGATTGCGACGTCGGTAAAGTTACTGCTGGTCAGGATATTTGCTGTTTTGCTGGTTCCACCCGCAAACCAATTCGCGTCCGCGTAGTTCAGCACGCCGGCCGTAAAGCCGGCGATGGCCGCACTCTTGAGGCTGTCAGCGCTGAACGTCTCCTTGAAAGCAGCGCCCAGGTTGCCCTTGTTGTTGATCGTGCTGGTCACGGCGGTGGTCGCCAGAGAGGTGGCCATTACACCGCCAGCACCGCCGCTGACCAAGGCCAATCCTCCGGGGCCCATCACGAACGACATCATGATCGCAATTGCGATTTGTGCTGCTGGACCAACCCCCGAGTTCTCGTACTTGAACGACTCGTGAATCTCCTTCACCAGCCGCCAATCCACATCCCCGCGCGCTTCGGCATCCTTCAACCACGCTAGCTGAGGATCAGCCTTGACCATCGCATCAATGGTCTGGCTGACGGATTGCTGGTTGACATCTTTTACGTCGATCTTCAGACCATCCACGGCCTTGATCACGATGTTGCCCTTGGCAATCATCTGGGTCTGACGCAGGGTTTCATCGGTATTACCGCGACCTTTGGACGACACCCACGCGGCATTGTTGTTGGTCTTGGTGTGGCTTTCGTCATGGAGGTCTTTGACCCCTTCAAACGTAATCGCTCCACCGCTGTCCAGCGTGATGTTGTTTCCACTTTCCAGCTTGGCAACCTGGTAGAGCTGATCGCCTTTGCTAGATAGCGTCAGATCGCCGCCAGCCTTGATCTCGGAGCCGATATGCTTGATATCGGTCACCTCGTCCCGCTTCATTTTGAGCTTGCCGAAGCTGCCCTTTTTCTTCATGTCATACAGCGAGTAATCCGTATCTTGCGCGGCCAGGAGTTCGAGGCGGTCGCCCGCAACCAGATAGGCTTCATCACCCGCCGTTACGCGACTGGAAATCAAACTGAGGTCTTTACCCGCATCCAGTTTGACGTCGCCGCCTGCCGTGATGCCGGACATGACCTGAGTGACATGGTCTTCCTGACGGGTCATGTGCTTGTTTTTTGAGAGCGAGTGCTCTTCATCCGCCGCCGAGGTAATGACCAGGTTTTCGGTGGCTTTCATCGATACATCACGCTTCGCATCAATCTCACTGGCAATGACATTGATATCGCGCTTGGCATCCGCCTTGAAATCACGCCCGGCATCAATATCCGCGCCCAGTTGCGTGACACTGCTGACCGCTCCCCTCCAGCCCAGCGACGCGCTGTCGTTGACCTGCACGGAGGCCACATTGACATCACGACCGGCATTCAACGCCATGTCTTGACCGCTTTTAAGGACGCCTCCGGTAACGTTTATGTCCTTGGCCGCTTTGACGGTCAGGTCGTTGGCAGCCTCGATCCGGGCTGCGTTATCGGCAAAGTCCTGATGCCGGGTGACGGTGCCATATTGGTCATCCATCGAGGTGATGGTCCGCTCGTTGATCACATCACCGGTGCGGGTAGTCAGGCTCACATCGCGTCCGGCGATGATGCCGCCGGCCTTGTTGACGATGTTGTTGGTTGCTAACAGATCCAGACGATTGCCCGCCTCGATCACTCCACTGTTGACCAGATCCTTGCCCGCCGTCGCCGACAGATTGTTCGTCGCCTTCAACGTCCCGACGTTATCCAGGTTTTCACCGGCAATCAGCGTCACATCATTACCGGCAATCAGCGCCCCGGTGGGACCCAGACGACCATTGGCCTGCGCCAGATAAACCACCGGCACCAGCACTTTTTCGCCGTTCACTTCGTGCTCTTCGAGCCAGACGATGTCGTGGGTCAGCGCGGCGACTTGCTGCGAGGTGAGGCCGACGCCTACCGACAGGTTGAGGGCATCCTTGCTGGCGATGGCGTTGTTCATCAGGTACTTGAACATGCCCTCGTTGGAGGTCTGGCCGTCGATGAAAGCCTGGCCGGTGCGGGCGGTGACGGCTTGCTGGATCAGGCGTTGTTCGTAGAGGCCGTCGCCGAGGCGCTTGGCGCTCTGGTCGGGGTCGTAGCCGAGTTTTTCCAGCAGGTAGTCCGAACTCATGAACGACTTGAGGTCGGTGAGTACCGGGTTGGTTTCGATCAGGTATTTGTGCGGGTTCGAGGGCGCCGTAGTGTCAGGCAGGCCAGTGACACGCGTGACCGGACGAGTGTCGATCGACTCTTTCATATCGTTGCCGCGGTTGGGCTTGCCCGTGCCAGCAGAACTCTCCGGCACTTTGACATCGACCGAACTGGCGACTGCCTGAACCATGCTTGGGGTACGGTGGAACGTGTCTACGGCGCGCGTACTGTCGGACACCGGCGCCGGTGCATCGATGAACAGGTTGCGCGGGCCGCCGCTGCTGGCGGCGACCATATGGTCCTGCGCAGTTACCGCTTCACTGCCGACGGTCCAGGTTGGAGCCGGCCCGGTGTTCCCTGGCGATGCAGTGTTGCTGGTGCCCTGCCCACTCAGCCGGAACAAACCGTTCTCGCCCGTCGGCAGAGAAAAGCCAGGCAGGCTCAGCGGATTGACTTGCTGTTGTGCAAGGTCCGGCGGCAGTTGGCTGTTGATGCGCACAACGACAGTGCCGCTGTTTCCGACAGCAGTATCAGCAACTTTGTTGGTGCCACCGGTTGAGCTGTAGTCCTGATGGATGACGCTGTTTTCAATTTCCCGGGTGGCGGTAATCGAGACGTTGCCGCCTGCCTGAATCACTGCGTTGCGCGAGTTCGTGGTATCGGCAGTTCCCGTACTGTTAACCGGCTTCTCGACAGCAACGCCTTTTTCGAACGGTGCCAGTTCACTCGGGATTGCCATCAGATTATTGGGGTCATACATCGATGGCGTTGAGGTTTCAAAACCAGCGGTATAACCAGACATGGCCCGGCCATATTTGCGACTACCGACGTTTTCGCCCGTCTCGGCGTCGACGATGACGATGCCATTGCCCACGGTTTTGGCGATCGCTTTACGGATCAGGCCTTCCGGCGCGATGACGTAATATACGAAAGGGAAATCAGGGTTGTTGCGCTGGTTGTACGGCAGGATCACGTTGGCCATGAATTGCGCCGTGGTGCCCGTGCCCATCTCGAAGTTGTACTGGCGCGTGACTTCGACAGTCCCGCTCTTGGCACCAATGTTCTTCAAGCTGTCGGCGGTGATGGTGATGTTGCCACCCGCCGCTACCGTGCTTTTGCTGTTGAGGAACGTGCCGCCTGTGAACGTAAAATCCTTGCCGACGTTGAACATCGCCGAGGCGCTGGTATCGGTGTCGAAGAATTGGTAAGTCTCGCGAGTGGCGAGGAAGTTATTGAAGGTGCCGCCAACGCAGTCGCCACAGCTGGCTGCAATCAACCCGGAAATGAGCTTGCGTTCAACCGACGCTGTCGGCCCTTCTGTGCGGTTTTCAAACACATCGGCACTGAGCGTGAACCCACGCCCGCTCTCCATCGACCCGGAGATGTTGTATACCCCCGCGGCACGTGCCGCGCCGCCATACCCGCCTATCACAACATCGCCCAGACCGTAGAAATCACTGTGCTGGTTGGTCAGGTTGCCGACGTTCAACGTCATGTTGTTGCCGCTGAAAATCAGCCCACGGTCATTGAGCAGCGAAGGCGTGTTGACGATGAGGTTCTGCGCCGCGCCCAAGGTGCCGTAGTTGGCGACGCTGCCCGCGTTGATCGTCAGGTCTTCGCTGGAGGTCATGCGTCCGGCGTTGCTGAGCTGCCCGCCGACATTGATGGTCGACGTCGCACCCGCCGCAAAGCTGCCGCCCGCCGCGACGTTCATCTGCGCGGCGGAAAGGTAAGCCCCACGCTGACTGGTCAAACGGCCGCTGCCGGCATAGGTGCCGCCGATTTGCATATCGAGGGTGCCATCACTGGCGATCAAGCCATCATTGGTCCAGTTGCCGCCACGGATCTGCAGGGAATCGGAAGCCAGCAATTTGCCGCTGGCGGTCTGGCTGAACTGGCCAACGTTGACGTTCAGGCGCCCGGCCTGAATGACATTGGAGTTGCTCCAGCTGTTGGCGTTGAGTTCCAGCAGCCCACCGGTGACGATGCTGCCGCCGGCGCCGATGACATTGGCGGTGGAGATCTCGAACGTGCCGCGGCCGACGTGGTTGAGTTGCCCGCCAGCGTTGAGGAAGCCGCCAACGGCAAGGGTCATGTCGGTGTTGGCGGTTTCCAGCACGCCATTGCGGTTGTCGAGCAAGCCACCGATCTGGAACAGGGTCTTGCCGGTATTGCCCAGCGAACGCAGACGACCGTTCTGGTTGTTGACGCTGGCCGCTTTGACGGTCAGTTGAGTGTCGCTTTCGATAACGCCTGCGTTGTTGCTCAGCGCACCACTGAGACCGAAGTCGATGCGGTTGGCGGCGATTTGTCCGCTGGTGTTATCAAGACTTGCATCGATGACGCCCAACAGTCCTTTCGCATAGAGCACGCCATTGCCGTTATCCAGCGCCGCGGTGGTGATACTCACACCTGCCGCTTGCGCCGAAATTCGCCCACCGTTGTTGCTCAGGCCAGCCAAGGCCGACAGCGTCAGGCCTTGCGCCTGAATGATGCCGCCCTGACGGTTGTTGTTCAGGTCGAAACCGTTGCGCAGAACGCCAACCGTGCGTGCTTCCAATGCGCCTTTGATGCTGGAAAGCGTACCTCCACGGTTATCGATGTTGGCCGTTTTGATCGACACATCGCCGTTTTGCGCGATGACTTTGCCGCTTTGGTTGTCGAAGTCGCCACTGACTTCAAGCGTCAGCGCCTTTTCGCTCTGGATCGAGCCTTTGCCGTTGAGCAGGCTGGCCGCTTTCACCTGAACATCGGCGTTCTGGCTGTAGATCAAGCCATCGGCGTTGTTTTTGACGGTGCCAGTCGCGGTGATTTGCAACTGGTCATTGGCGGCGAGAGTGCCCTTGTTGCTGTTGTCCAGCGAACCGGTTCGCACATCCAGAGTGCTCTGGCTGGCGAGCTGGCCATTTTGATTGCGCAGATCGGTCACGCCCTTGATCAGCATCGGACCGGCGCCGGCCAATTTGCCTGCGTTGTTGCTCAAGTCGCCGCTCAGGTCGAGGGTGATCGCGCCGTTAGCGGCAATCTGACCAGCGCTGTTGTCCAGGCGCGAAGCCGTGACATTGATCGCCTGTTGGGCGTTAATGGCGCCACCGGCGTTGGTGAATGCCGTGCTGACGATATCCAGTGCCGCACCACTGGCAATCAGGCCACTCAGATTGTTATTGAGTACGCCGCTTAGTGTCAGGGTCTGCCCCGCGCCACTGCTGAGATTGCCTTTGTTGCTGTTATCGAGGCTACCGGCCTTGATGCTCAGGCTGTTCTGGGCAACCACTGCGCCTGCACCGCTGTTGAGCAGCGCGTCTTTGAGGTCAACCGACACGTCGCCTGACTTGCTGGAAAGCGTGCCGCTGTCGCGGTTATCCAGGCTGTCACCGTTGACCATCAGACCTTGCCAGCCAGAGATCAGGCCTTTCTGGTTGATCAGGCTTGTGCCGCGCAACAGCAGTTTTTCACCGCTGATGATTTTCCCGGAGGTGTTGTTTACCGCTCGGGCGATAAGGTCAAAATCGAGGTTGCTGGAGACTTCGCCGTTCTGGTTGTTGAGGTCACGCAGGCGCTTGAGAGTCAGTGGGCCTTTGGCGGTGAGCAATCCGTTTTGGTTATGGAGGTCGCCACTGGCAAGATCGACGGTGACCGCTTTATCGCCCAGCAGACGTCCACCGTTCTGGGTCAGCGAGGTTAGCGTCAGGTTGATGTCACCGCTGGCGGAGACTTCGCCATCATTGCTTGAGTCCAGACCTTTTGCGGTCAGGGTCAGGTTGCCTTTGCTGATGATCAAACCACTGTCGCGGTTGTTGAGCTCGCCGCTGTTGATTTGCAGCGCTTGCGCCGCGCTGATCAACCCGCCGTCATCGTTGCGCAGCAAGCCATCCACGGTCAGTTCAAGATCGCCACGGCTGACCAGACTGCCGCCGCTGTTGTTCAGGCTGGCAGCGCGTGCATCGATCGACGCGGCGCCGATCAGGCCTTTGACGTTGTCCAGCGCCTTGGCGATGCGCAAGGTCAGGCCCTGATTGCTCAAAAGCTTGCCGTTGCTGTTATCCAGATTTTGCGCGGTCAGGGTGAACGCTTCACCGCTGGAAATAGTACCGCCTTGGTTGTTGACGCCATTGAGTTGCTTGAGCAGCAGCGTGCCGGGCGCGTTGATCAGACCGTTCTGGTTGTTCAACTGACCGTTGTTCAGGTCGAGGCTCAGGCGGGTGTTACTGAACAGCTTGCCACCTTGTTGATCGAGCCCGGTAACCGAAGCGCTCAGCGCACCTTGACTGCCGATACTGCCGGCATCGTTGTTGGTGACTTGACCGGCAACGAGGTTGAGGGTGGCGGCGCTGCTGAGGCTACCCGTGCTGTTATCGAAAGCACCAGTAGTGACGGTGACCGCACCTTTACCACTGAGCGTGCCATTTTGGCTGTTATTGAGGCTGCCGCTGTTGAGCACGAGCGCACCGTCAGTAACGATTTGGCCACCCTGATTGTCGACGCTGCCGTCGCTTTCGAGGGTCAGATCCGCTGCACTGGAAAGACTGCCCTTGGTGTTGATCAGTTGGGCTGTCTTGACGCCCAATGTGTCCTCACTGCTGACTTTGCCTTGGGTGTTATCGAATGCACCGCCGAGGGTCAATTCCATGTTTTGCTGGCTGAGCAACTCGCCGCCGCTGTTGTTCAGCGACTGCCCTTGCACAGTCAGTAGTGTGCTGGCGCTGATCAGGCCTTTGTTGCGGTTGATCAGTTCATCGACGGTCAGGGTCAACGCCTTGCCGCTGAAGATTTTGCCTGCATCGCTGTTGTCGAGTTTTTTACCCTTCACCAGCAGATTGCTGTTGGTGCTGATTTCGCCGCCACGGTTGTCCAGATCATCGACCGTCAAGGTCAGGTCTTTGCTGGCACCGAGCAAGCCCGTCTGACGGTTATCGAGCACATCGGCGTGTACTTCAAGCGCGCCGGTGGCGACCAACTTGCCTTTCTGGTTATTGACGTTTTTAGCGTTGACGATGGCATCGGACTTGCCAGCGATGCTGCCGCCGCGGGTATCCAAAACATCAGCCGTGAGCGTGAGTTGGCCGTCGGCGATGACTGTGCCGAGCTGGTTATCCAGCGTCTTGTCGGTCGTCAGCAACATCTCGCCGCGACTGCTGATCAAGCCTTCGTGGTTGTCGAGGCTGTCGCTATGGCTGTCCAGCGATGCGCCGGATATGACGCCTTTGACGTTGTTCAACGCCTGCGCAATGCGCAACGTCAGACCCTGTTGGCTGATCAGTTTGCCGTTACTGTTGTCCAGGTCATGCGCCGCGATCTCGAACGCTTGCTGGCTGGAAATTTCACCGCCCTGGTTGTTTAAGCCGTTGAGGTTTTTCAGCAGCAGCGTGCCGGGTGCGTTGATCAAACCCTTCTGGTTGTTCAACTGACCGTTGTTCAGATCAAGGGTCAGATCGGACTTGCTGAACAGTTCACCGCCCTGCTGATCCAGCCCGGTGACCGACACGTCCAACGCTTGCTGACTGGCGATTCGGCCAGTGGCGTTGTTGACCTGTGCGGCGTTGAGCTTCAACGACGCCTCGCTGGTCAGTTTCCCGCCCAGGCTGTTGTCGAAGTCGCCGGTATCAACCCGGCTGACGCCTTTGCCGAAAATCACACCTTTGTGGCTGTTATCCAGACTGCCACTGTTGAGGGTCAACATATTGTCGGTGCTGATCGAACCCGCGTGGTTGATCACTGCGCCACGATTGGTGATTTTCAGAATGCCGGCGCTGCTCAGGCTGCCGGCGCTGTTGTCGATTCGCCCGACATTGGCTGTCAGCGTGCCTTCACTGCTGATATTGCCCTGAACGTTGATCAGCGCATCGTCGAGGGTAATCACCAGACCGCTGAGGCTGCTGAAGCGACCACCGCTGTTGTCCAGAGTATTGCCGGTGAGGGTGGCTGTGCCTTTGGCGTTGATCAGACCTTTGCTCTGGTTGATCAGTTTGGCCACGGTCAGACCGAGGTCAGTCCCGCCGAGAATTTTGCCGCCGTCGCTGTTATCCAGGCGCTGGCTGGTGATGTTCATCAGCAGGCTGCTGGAGATTTCGCCGCTGCGATTGTCGACATCCTCAACATTCAAAGTCAGCGCTTTTGTACTGCCGATCAGCCCGCCGTTGCGGTTGTCGACGGTTTTACCGGTCAGACTCAGATTGCCTTGGGAAACCAAAGCGCCGCCCTGTTGCTGCAGCAAACCGATGGTGGCGGTGAGGTCGTTCTGGCTGGAGATCCGGCCCGAGGCGTTTTGCACCTCGCCGGCGTTCAAGTTGACCGGGCCGGCGGCGCTGACCAATCCACCGCTGTTGTCCAGACGCGTGCCGGTGTAAGCGATTCCGGCCTTGCCACTGACCACGCCCTTGTCGCGGTTATCCAGACGATCGACGTTCAGCGTCAGTTGCTGATCGGCCTGAATCACGCCGCCACGGTTATCCGCCGTATCGCCGCGCAGTGCCAAGGTGCTTTTGCCGATGACTTTACCGTCGCGGTTGTCGAGGCTGCCGGTTTGCGTATCGATGGTTCCTTTGGCAGTGATTTCACCTTTGTCCCGGTTGTCGAGCAAACCACTGACGCGCAACGTCATACCACCATCGCTGACCAGCACACCGGCCTCGCGGTTATCCAGGCTGGCCGCTTTGAAATTGACCGATTGGCCGGCCCCCAGCACACCGTCACGGTTATCCATGGCGCCGTTGAGGTCGATAGCCAGCCCCAGATCGCCGAGGATCTGACCGCTGCGGTTATTCACCGTGCCGGCGATGACACGAGTGATGCCATTGCTGGAGATTTCGCCGCTTTGGTTGTTCAGGGTTTGCGCGGTGTTGACTGTCAGATTGCGACTGGCTACCAGGCTCTTGCCGCTGTTGTCGAGGTTCTGCGCATTCAGGCTCAGATCACCGCTGGCGTTGCGGCTGCCATCGGCATTGACCCCGGCCTCGATGACGCCGGCATTGGTCAGCTGACCACCGGCACTGAGGTTGATGCTGTCGCGGGCAGCGAGGGTCTGGCGGTTGCTCAGGTTGCCCTGGGTCTGCACGTTCAGCGCCGTGCCCGCGTACACCGGGCCTTGTGCATCGAGACCGGCCGCCTTGACGTTGACCGCGCCTGTCGCCGAGGTCTCGGCCAGGCTCAATTGACCGTTGGCATCGAGCTGAATGTCGCCACCGCTGGCGATCAGTTTGCCGTCGAGCTTCACGCCCACCCCGGCCTCGGTGCCCACCAGTTTGATCGCCCCGGCGTACATGCCGCCCAGCGCCGACGAGTCGATCGCCAGTTGCGGTTTGGCACTGCCGTCATCGGCGCGGGCCGTGGCGTTGAGATTTTCAGCGTTGACGTCGTTGCGCCCGGCAACGATGGTCAGGTTCTGCGCTTGTAGCTCAGCGTTGATCTTCGCGCTGCGGGTGATGATT
>Ga0153921_1000718_pt1 | contig 16327 bp, 23 predicted proteins | sample TSNJ005MetaG_FD_104691 | JGI IMG/M metagenome (GOLD analysis project Ga0153921, IMG submission 104691) | Attine ant fungus gardens microbial communities from New Jersey, USA - TSNJ005 MetaG | ecosystem: Host-associated > Fungi > Mycelium > Unclassified | place: USA: New Jersey, Brendon T. Byrne... | reverse complement strand
TATTCTTGTATTCATATTCCTTCCATCCTTTCTTTTCAGCATGCGCATTCAAGTCTGCCTGCGCCTCGTCAAATGAATTCCGCCAAGGCAGGAATGAACAGCACTTCCAGCCGTTTCCCCCTGGTTTATTGCATCTTGCCTTATAACTGTCTGCCCCGATTCCGCACATCACCCGGTACAGCCATCCGCGACTGTCCATGTAGGTCTTTACAAATCGGCATGGGTTACCTGCCTTGCAGACGGGGTTTTGTTCATCTCCGTATTCGTTCGGGCACATGCAGCATCTAAATTTTAAATATTCAGGCATCCGTCTTCCTCCTTAACTCTCGCTATCGTATTTACTTGACGTTATATCGTCCATCACTATACGTTCTCCAATTTCATCAAAGGCGCATGGTCTCATATCCATTGCATCATCAATGTTTTTTGCAACATTCAGATAATTTATCCGTCCATTGCCTTTGAATTTTTGGAGGTTCATCAGCTGCTCTCCCAGACCTGATTTCATCTGTTGCTCCCAACGTTCCGGATGCGTCTGCCGTAACACGGACATGTGGTTATCCTTGAATGCTATGTCTGTACAGCACCCAACGCACCCGTTCCTTTTAATATTGCGTGTTTCTCCCTTGTTGTCCACGTACTCCATATCATACAGTGTGGTATAGGGAACTTCGAATCGACGTATGTACTCCCAAATATCCTCGTCACGCCATATTCCAAGTGGTGAAACGTGATAGAATTCCGGCGCATGCGGTCTGTGACTTTTAAAGATATAGCCCCTGGTAGCGAACGACAATAATCTTGCGTGGCTTTCCGACGCCATCAATCCCTTCATGATCACGTCGACGCCAAGCTCCGCCTGCTTCTTTTCCGACGGTTCTTTTTTAAGGATTGAGCAACAATGGTTGGATGTCTTAACATGACGGATCAGATCATAATACTCCAATGTTTCCTGCTTCTCTGATTCCGACTTTGAAAATCGTAGGAAACAGTCAATGTTGATCCTTTTTGCCGTAAGCTTTGAAGCTGCCTTACCGAGAATCGGATAGCCGTACTGATCCACGCACCAGTTGAATGATTTCATCGTGCCTTTCTTCCAGACAAGTCCCCTTCTCCTGAAGTCCTCCCACATTTCCGGTGTGGCTTTCTTTTCCAGGGATAAGGTTGATTTCAGTTTTCCATCTTTTTTCAAAACTTCACCGATTTTTTCCTCCTTTATCAGCCATTCAAGCACTTCTTTCTGTGCTTCGTACTTCAATCCGTCCTCCGTCAGCCTGCCTGGCAAAACCTCGTGAAATTTCACATTCTCGTTACTCCATTCAGAACCTAACTTCTTTGTGAATTTCAAGCTTTCAGGAAACTCCACTGTCGTGTTTCCGAAAATCACATGGTATTGCGCTTCCGGAAAGTGCGTCCGTATCAAATGCCACAGGACGGTGGAGTCCTTGCCGCCGCTGAATGCAACGCCTACTGCGCTTTTTGATAATTCTAAACTTTGCCCAATTGCTTCGATCGCTTTTTGAATCTTATAATCAAGGGGCTTTTTCTGCTCCTCCATAATTTCCTTAAATGTATATACCGTACTCATTTTTTTCACAAAGAAAGGGTACCCTTTATCCGGCCGGAACTGTTCTCCTTTCTAAATTTTAATCTTAGTTTTTATTTTCATCTTGCGGATCCCCAAAATACCAGAAAGCGTTAAACAATTCCTTCACAAGGAGATCCCGCCCTGACTTCTCATACCATTCCCGCTGCGTGTCGAAAAGCCATCCGTCTTCCGCCTCCGGCTCTATATATACGCTTTCGCTCATCACGGCCACTAGTGCGTTTACCGCACTCATATAGGATGCTCTCAGCTGGCACTGCTTTTCTTTTAGATTCTCACAAAGCTTGTCATATGATTTTTTATATCTTGTCTGCAGCTCATCCATGGGTACTGACTCTTCGTTTTTCTGCTTCAAGGCTTTCAGCCGCCTCACTTCCAGAAGCAGCCCATAGCTATCCATCCAGTATGCACCCCGCTTTCTTATAACTTGTTTTTCTTCTCCTGAATTGATTTTCACAGAACTGTATGTTGTCCACATAGTCGTAACAGACTGCTGCCTGCTTTCCCTCAAATACCCTCGCCACCCTGCCGATGCTTTGCGTCACCACTGCGTAATCTTTTTTGGGCGTCGTCAGGTACAGCCGGTCAAGACGCGGTATGTCCAGACCTTCCTTTGCCAGATTGTATGAAGCGAAAAGGAAGTGTTTCCTTCCGGAACGCATGTCTTCAATTGCCTTGATACGCTCCGCCCTGGCTCTCTTCGATGTCATTTTCCCGTCAATCATGGAACTGGTACAACGTAGCCCCTCCGGCAGAAGATTCCTCAATGTTTCAAGGTGTTCCAACCGGTCAGATAAGATGAGGTTGAAACAGTCTTTATTATTTATCAAATCATTTGCTATGCTCTGGTTTCGCTCCTTGTTTCCCGTCAGGTACGGGATCAGCTTATTGTAGACCAGTGTCCCATCGGTGTCCTGACAGGCACGGTTTATCTTTATGCCGGTCTCTCTCCTTAAAACTTTTACCTGCATCGTTCTTGATGCAACCACCGTATCCGGCACTTGATGAACGATTTCCCCCAATATGGCAAATGTACATTTTATCAATCCGTCTGCTCTGTGCACGGTAGCGGACAGGCCATATTTATGCTTTGCCGCAAGGCTGCTCATTACTCTGTAGAACATCTTTAAGCTTGTCGGGGTTCCTGACACCCTGTGGCACTCATCCACGATGATCACGTCCCATGCGTATTTAAACTTGTCCAGATCCGTCTTTGACAACGTCTGCACCGTTGCGAATGTTATGTGACTGCCAATGTGTACTTTTCCTGCCGTAATCCTGCCAAGTGTTTTTTCAGGGAAGTACAGTGCCGCCCTCTCATACGACTGATTAAGCAGATCCTGCGTATGCGTCACCCATAAAGCCTTCCTTGAGAGTTCTGCCGCCAGGGCGATCCCCATCTGCGTTTTGCCGGAACCGCATGGGCTTTGCAGTATGCCCGCCCCTGCCTTTTTCAACGCCTCCACGGCAGCTTCCTGATAATCGTACAGGGGAAGCCTGCCTTTGTATTCTTTAAGACCGTTATCGGCCAGGTCCTGCTCTATCAGCGTGTCCTTCTTTAAAAACTGCCTTAACTGCTTTCCCGTACCGGTAGGCACTACGATTGTTTCTCCGTCCACATGGTAAAGGCTAAGCTGCGCCGGCGTATTGCCCGTCCATAATCCCATGCGTACTTTTTTTAAATACTCCGGATTCGGAATGTTTAAATTCCCTCTCACCCAGTGCACTACTTCCGGCGTCGGATTCTGGATTGAAATCTCGTTACTGATTTTGATTTTCATCATATCACCCTTTTATCCAGCCGGTCCCTGGCAGTCAACCATTCCATTCGCCTTGAATATTTCATTAATTCTTCCTCCTTCACCTGCCTTGCACCGTTTTCATGCATAATTTCAAGCATCCTGTGGGGCGTCAGGTATATGGCATTATTCATCCTGATTGCAAACAGTCCCGGCTTATTCCCCGTCTCAGCCCACAGCTTCATTGCGTTGTGCTGATTTTCCTCTATCCGGCTTAGTTTAAATACCCCATCCCGGCAATCCTTGCAATCGAATACATATGTATGCCCGTTCCTTGCCGCTATCACGTCAAATGGCTGACCGTTCTGGTTATCCTGCATTAAGTGTGCCCAGAAGCCATGTTCGTAGAGCTGCTGCGCAAACTCTTTTTCAAATGCTGTTCCATTGCTTTTATTACTCATCGCTACCTCCTAATCCGAAAGTCTAACCTTTTTAAGTTCCCGTCTAACTCAAAAATTAACAAAAAAACATACTCAAAGCCGCTATTTTACTGATGGTCTAACCGTCTAACCGAAAAACCGCTTGCATATCTATATATTTATATTGCAAATTTCGCACATGCCCAAATTTAAGCTCCTATACGTAGTGTATAAACAGGTTAGACTGGTTAGACAGGTTAGACTCTATATATAAAGCCCCTATCCATGCGGTTTCAAGGGTCTAACCATGGTCTAACCTTAATGCTTTCAGGTTAGACTTTAGTTAAATGGCAGTTCCATCTGCTCATCCTCAATCGGCATAAATCCGTCATTGTCCACATCAGTTTCCAAAGTTATTTTTATGTAGCTTGCCTTGATCCCAAAAACCTTTGTACTGTGGATATATTTTCCTTGGGAATTACGCTTTATCTGCTCGCGCTCTGCCCATTTTTTACTTACGGCGGTATAATCAAATCCATTTTTATTTAAGAAATCAACCAGCACGTCCTTGTTGATTATGGCGATCCCACTTTCCACCTTTCCCCAGACTTCCCCCTTATTAATGGAATTATCCTCCTTGGGATCCTCGAACCGTACTTGGTTCTTTGCAATCCAATTAATAATGCCCGTATAAGCCCTTTCCGCTACGTCTATTTCCTTGGAACCCTGCAGATATCTTTCGATATCGGCAATCTTTAAAAGATCATCTTCCGGAAAGAAAAGTTCCGTGGCGATGTCGTCCGCCAGTAATACGCAGCTCATGGCCATGGCTTGTTTGTCTGTAGTATCCAACTTGCAGATTTCATCAAAATAAGTTTTATACCGTTCTACAATCTTTTTTGTTTCCGTATTCTGTATATATTTAACGAACTCTTTGCCGGCAAATCCAAAATTTTCAGCCATCATGGTGCTTACGTAATGACCATCATCCACCAGCTTGTCATCTATGGCGATTTCAATTACCCGGTTCTTGGATCCGCCTCCTGAATTCGACTTGGTGATCGGCTCCTCTCCCGTAAGCAGGAAACTGTTTTTCCATGTCCTGGTTTCTTCCACTCCACCATAAGCTTTTGCACGTCCGCGATCCACGCCTTCCGTGATCTGATAGATTAACTGATCGAAATTCCCATTCCACTTATCCTTTATGGTCTGCAATTCATCCCCGGCGAATGGAATGGAGCATAAGAAAGCCGCATTTCTCATAATTGCGTTTTTGGTCATGTTCATGGTCTTAACCAGGCCTCCCAACCTGGGATTTCCCCAGACGGACATAGCCACCATGAGCGCCACTGTTTTACAGGTTCCGGTTGCGCCCCATACGTGCAGCACAAAGGGCAGCACCCCAAGAGGCTCTAACAGTGCGCTTGCAAGACTGGCCGCCATCATCATGCGGAGAGGTATGTTTTTCCTCCATTTACCGCATAGCTCCTTCCATGTATCAAAACTGCCTGCCGTTTTAATGTTTTTAAATATAACCTCGTAATCCGGATCGCCCTCATATCGGATATCGCTTGCATATGGCGTAAATTCCGTTCCAACCCAGCCGAGCCTGTTGATGGATTTCTTTGGGGCGAGCTGTACCGGATTCATTCCGACGCAATCGCTGATAAACCGAACAAGATACTTTGCATTTTCTGTCGTCACTTCAATTCCCTGCTGGCTTAAAACATCCACTATCTTACTTGAATTAGCGCAAATACAACGATCCACCGTAATTTTCTGCCAACAGCCGCATTTAAAGAAAGCAAGCGTTATTCGTTCCTCATTCGTATCAACATTCTTTAGTATTTCTATCGGTATGATTGGATGGGGGCTGGCAATTACTCTCGTGGGTATTCCTCTTTGATCCCATTTTTGCTTAGTCACTCCGGTATCCCTTGCGTTCCATTCCCCGCAAACGAGCTTGAGCGGCTGTTCCGTGAATTGGGTCTCATTACCGGTCTGCTTCATCTTTTGTACATAATCCATGATAAATGCCTTATATATGTTGTCGAACTCCCTTGCACGTTTCAGCATCCTTGCTTTCGCTTTTAGCGCCTCTATATATTGTGTCCTCTCCACGATGTCCTCTATCTCAAAAATGTTGTAGAATACCTCATCGGGAAATGGCTGCCCCGGTTCCATTGCATCCATGCCAGCCAATAACTCGTTTCCTGATTGCTCCAATCCGCCTCACCGCCTTCTTGTCCGCATAATATCTTTCCGGGCATTTTTTTAAGCATTCCAGCCTGTAATCAACAATTGATAATTCCTGCAAGGCTTCAATGAAATGCTCATCTTCCGGATTCCTGGCTGCCTCACACAGGAGCTGCCTGTAAGCCGCCAATGCGGCATATGCGCATTTTACAAAGTAGTCCAGCTCTTTTCTTTGCCCTATCCTTTTTTCACGTTCCCGCATTTCCCTGTATGACAGGGCTTCCGTCTGTATTGGGAGCGAAAAGTCTTCTATGAGTTTTAAACATGCCTCTTCATTCCTCAAGCTATAGAGCTCTGCTACAAACTTGATTGCATCCCCGCCGGAACCACATGAAAAACAATAATATCCTTTGTCATCCGCATAGATTTTCATGCTCGGATGCGCATCGTTATGAAAGGGACAGAGGCATTTGCCCCTTTCATTTACATGGAATCCATATAGCTCGGCCACCTGCCTCATGCTTAAGCTTATCTTAACCTCCTGGTAATCCTCTTTACATAAATGGAAGTTCTTCATCTGTGATACCATCCGGAACGCTCATGAATCCATTCTCATCCGGAGGCCCAAACTGCGGCATGCCGGCATTTGCCGGACCAGGGGTTTGTGGCAGTAACCTGTCTTCCGGGACTTTGGCGTCCTTAAGACCGTCCAGGCTTCTGATCTGGAATATTTTTGTGGCAAATTTTCTTTGTCCGTCCCGCGTTAAAAATTCTTCCCTTCCCATGACGGCGCCAAATTTTTTACCGACCATGGTCTTCTCATTGTTCTCAGTACCCCATGGGAATTGAAAGTTATTTGATTTCTCTATCGCCGTGATAAGGCCTTTGAAGAATGGAAGGCTGGTCCCGTCAATGATCTGCTTATGCACGCCTTTCCATTTCGCCTGCGCATCCTGTTGCCTGCTTATCTCATATTGCTTTTTATAAAACTCTTTGTTTTCGCCTTCCGCTATATCAAACAGGACTGCCATCTGCTGCCGCCCTGATTGTGTCTGGGTCATGGAGATCTGCTTGATTACGCACACATAACACCCCGGTTGCAGTTGCATGGAATCCCCCGTGAACGCCTGTGACTCGTCATATCCCTGTGGTTTGCTTATCATTTTTATACCCCTTGCCTTTCTTCATTTTTTGGGTTTGCGATTTCATAATATTCACGGATTTTCCGGTCGACATAAAGAAGGTCATTCTCAATCTCCAGGTCCTCGAACATTCCGATCGGGGACTTGCTTACCGCGCCGCCGTCTGACTGCGTGATGAATTTATGATCCGTGGAATTGCTGACGCACCTTAAAACAATGGTGAACAGCCCTTCGAGGCATATCTTTTCATCCAGCAGCTTGCCGATCGTCTTCGGCTTAATATCCCCAAAGTCATTACAATCCTCATGCATGATTATGTAAACGATCTTATCCTCCGGCAATGCGTTTACCGTAAACTGGATCATTTCCCAGAAGTTATCCGCCAAAGTGTTATACAAAGAAAATACTGCATTTCCTGCTCCCTTTGTACTGTGGTTGCTCATAAAATAATTTGTGATCAGGTACCCCGCATCGTCAATCACGACAGATTTCGCAGGAGCGGATTTCAGGGCTTTTTTTACGGTCGCGTAATCGTCCGTCACCCATCCGTTTATTCCCCCTTTAAATGGCAGCGGCTTTTTCAATACGCGCACCAGATTGAAGTCTTTCCCCACGCAAGTCCTAAGGCTCGCACTTTTTCCCGCACCTGACTTTCCAATAATCAGTACCGGTATTCCCATAGGTCACGCCTCCCCATAATTGATTTTCGTAAGCAGTTCCATCGTCTTATTTCCCGTATCGCTCAAAGACGCTGCTTTGCAGATCGCCAATGCCGAATTCTCATTTTTCCACATAAGCAGTGACCCGTCATATGTTAATGCTGACGGTCCCACGGGAGGATTTTCACCTTCCAGTTCTTTGAAATCAATAATTCCATATAAGGCTTCGTTGACCGGGATTAAGCTCTTAGTTTCGTTCACTTGAAATAAACGGTTTGTATTCCATCCGGCATCATATATGATCGGCGTTACGGTGAACGGAACCTTTGCGTCAATAAACGTCCCCGGCAAATCAAAAAATATGTTTTTTGTAATTTCATATTGAATCGGTTCGTCTTTTACCGCACGAAACATGTCGCCGCTGTCCGGCAATATCCCCGTATGCTCCATCACCGCGGCTTTTACCCAGTTAGGTATATGTCCTTCATCTATCCAGACAATCCATGCATGCCCTTGCAGTACCAGGCCGCCATGTACCATTCCGACTGTCAGGCCCGAGTGATTATAAGCCTCCTTGATCCATTTCTTAAATTGCGTCTTGTTTAAAAACATACAAAATCCCTCCTATTCATTCTTGCTTCTCTCTATGGCTCTCCCTGCTAATTCCAATACGATTTCGCATTCCCGGTAAGTCGGATTAAACAGGTGTCTGCTGTTAATCAATGTATTTGTCACGTCGGCCGCCGTCTTCATGATCTGATTCATCCTGTAGGGTGAAATGTCTTTTTTTTCATCCATTGCATTCCACCTACCTTATCCGCAGACTTTTTCCCCTTGGTTCTAAATGCGCCCATTCAACTTCCTTGTTTCCAAGCAGTTCGCGAATGGCCTCATTGTTTGGCACCGGCGGCAGCGGGATTAAGTATTTGCCCGGTATTTCATCTAAATTCTCCGTAATCGTCAAAGGCTGCTTTCCGCCATTTGTCTGCACGTTAAAACTGAACAGCTCCGTCTTGAATTTCGTCTTGCCGATGAATTCAAGGTTTTTCTGCAGTGTGCTTTTTAATAATGCGCTTCTGTTTTCCAGAGCCTTTCTCCTGCCGTACAGGCGCTCCTCCTCTTGCTTTATAGCTTCCGCATCGCTCAGCATGTTCTTAATCATCTTTGCGTAATTATCCGCTTTGTCCTCTATTTCGCCTTCTATGGATTCAAGCGTGTCAAGGATCACCTGCTCATCCGTTTCCCCGTCATAAAGCATGTTTAAAATGTCCTCGTAATGCTCCGTCAGCTCATATAATTTCATTCTGCTTATCCTCCTTGCTTTCACTTTTCTTCTTTTCCCGCCATATCGCGCTTGACACTGTCGCGGTAGACAGCCCCATGTCCTCCGCTATGTCCTTCACTGCCCAGCCCGCCTTGCGCAGTGCCAGGATCTTGCCGGTATCAATCCGTCTCCCGGCGGGCTTGCTGCCGTCTCCCGGCTCCGGCGCTGGGGGCAGCAGTGGTCCTGATCCCAGTTCTGGCTCTGGTGCTGGTTTTGGCTCTTTTTCCGGAACGACAGGCTCTTTTTCCGGAACAGAAGGCTCTTTTTCCGGAACGTCGGACATTCCGAATAGCACACCGTCCCTTGCCAGCTTCCTGACCTCCTCCATGGTCATCCCGCCCATCCGGCGTGGCACCATGACGTATATTCCATCCTTTTCACCATGCATCACCAGGTGCACGGCCTCTTCATAATTAATCAGCTGCATGCCTTTCCCTCCCAATATTGATTCCTCATCGTTTCCACGGCGCGCTTTGCGTACCTGCTTACGATGGACTGGGTCACTCCCATTACTTTCGCAACGTCCTCTTGCCTTAACCCCTGGCAGACGGTCAATTCCGCCGCCTGCCTTTGCCTTGACGGCAAAATGTCCAGCATCGTTTTGGCGAAATCCGATAGTTCCGCTTTTTCAAAGCCCTTCTCCGTGTCAGGGATGACGTCTTTTAACGTTATTAGATTCTCTCCGTCGTCATTTACCGGTTCATCCAAAGAGCGGACCCCCGCATGCCTACGCAGTTTTCTAAGCTCCATGAGTATTTCATTCTGCACGACCGTTCCGGCAAAGGTTGAAAACTTGAAACCTTTTCCCTCGTCATAGGCATTCGCAGCCTTGACCAGCCCAAGCAGGGCGATTGCCTTTAGCTCGTCTATCGGGATCCCGCTGCCATTGAATTTCCAGGCTATATGGTAAGCAAATTTCATATTGTCCGTGACCAGTTCTTCCGTATTTTTATCCCTCACTTCTTCACCCCCGTTATGTAAAGTTCTTCAGGCATTCCCCGCACATGTACATGCCGTCATGCTCCCGCAGATGATCTTCACTTTCGGTTCCGCAGCTTATGCAGCTTTTTTCAGCCCTTCTCATGCGGATCCCGTTTCCCTCCACTAAAATGTTCAAGGCGTCGCCTTCTTTAATCCTTAAATCTCTCCTCATTTCTTTTGGGATTACGACCCTGCCCAAATCGTCAACGTGACGAATGATTCCTTTTACCATTGACTTTCCTGCCTTTCCTGCCTATAATAAGGCTATAGTAATTATTGTTAGTTACTGTTGTCCTGTTTGCTTGCCGGCGCAGGACTTTTTCTTTTCAAATTCCTTTATCTCTTCCGGAGTCGCTTTTCTAACTGCAATAATCTCAATCACCAGAGCACCCCCTCGCTTGCTTCAAATAGTCCATATTGATTAGTGCGAATAATACAAGGTACAATGCGCAGGCATACAGTACAATTACTTCTACCCAGGTGCCGGTCTCCGTACTGGCGGCAATGCACATGATTATAAAAACAATGGTATTAATAACTGTGTGGATTTTGTTCTTCATTCCTGCTCCCCTTTCCACATATAACCTGTTTCCTCATATAGCAGCTTTGGACTTATGTAAAAGTTACGGTAACGCCTTTTACCCCTTTTTGCAGGAGACAGCCACATGCGACCGATGTTTATTTCTTTGAACTCAATCTGATGCCGCAGGGTTTCTAATGCTATGCCGTAGGCTTTGGCTGCCACTTCCACCGGTACGCCGCCCGGAGGGAATTCAGGGTGCAAAGCCGTTTTGATCTGCTGTATAAGTTCAGTTAATTCTTTTGATGGTTCTGGCAATTTCGATCACCTCCTATCCTGCTTTTTTGTTTTCTTATTGTACTTTCCTGTCACCTATGGTAAAATTTGGGCGAAAGGATGTGATTTTATGAGCGAAATACCAACAATAAATATTCCTGATTCCGCAGTTGAGTTGGCAAGTGAAGTATATGAAAATGGACTCCAATCAACTGTAAGAGAAACTAGCAAGGTTGTAAGCCGTATACCCAAATTAATAAATGCTGCGCTTGCTCCTCTTGATATTTGGATACTTCAAAGAGAATACAATGTTGAACATACAAAACAATTGCTTCATGATAAGTTAAAGGATGCCGACCCTGATAAAATAACTGCACCAGAAGCATATGTTGCTATTCCAGCGTTTCAAGCTATTTCATATTCTATGGACAGCACTGAATTAAGAAATCTTTATGCTAACCTTTTGGCTAAGTCCATGTATGAGGACACAAAAGAAATGGTTCACCCATCTTTTATAGATGCCATTAAACAAATGTCGCCAAATGATGCTAAAATTCTTTCGCAATTGTCAGGTTCAGACGACAGAGCACTAGTTGATTTGATAACGCAAGATAGCTTTCATGTAGAGCTTGAAATGTGTACTGAATATTGCGTTTTAGAAATAAATATTTCAGGATACGATATTTCTAATCACCAATTACAAAGCGCTTCCTTTACTCTTTTAGAAAAACTTGGTTTAATTTGTATAAATACTGCAGCCCTCGTAAATAGCCGTCTATATGAAGAAATTTTTTCATCATCCGAATACAGATTGTTAACTGAACTCCACTCTGGCAAAAAGGACCTTGTTGAAAAGCGCAAAAGTTTTTCTATTACAGACCTCGGAAAGTTGTTCATTGACATCTGCATTAATGATTTAATTCCCGTTTAACATCCTCCACTATTTCATTCTTTAAAGCTTCAATAGCGGAAATCATATTGTTTTTTGTTTCTTTCAGGATAAAACGTAGATTTTGCGAGTCCTGTTCAATCGACTTTGTAATCTGTGTTATTAGTTCTTGCTGACTTTGAACTTGCGTTTCAAGGTCAGTTATCCTGTTTTCCAGTTTCTTGAATTTCTTCTTTGATATCCACACCTTTTTCACCACCCTCCTATCCCGCTTTGTCTTGGTCTGTTTTTTCTAAGAAATATTCAATTGTTACGCCAAAGTAATCCGCCAGAATTTTGAGCTTATCTGCTTTTGGTTTGTACCGACCATGCTTCCATTCACTAAGTGTAGCTGTAGCGATACCAGTATCTTTTGACACTTGATATGCCGTAATCGCCCTTTGATTTAAAAGTTCTTCAAATCTTTCATACATCGTTCCACCCCCCATCATTAAATATAGGAAATACACTTGACATTAGCTAAGATTTCTTATATAATCTAATTACCACCTTAGTTAATTAAGAAATCTTTTTTGTTTTGTCATTTATAACTCGTAATTCCGAGCTATGTATATACTGTAGCATAGCTTTCCGAGATTGTCAATATTTATTTCTCGATTTTCTAAGTTAATTTATATCACATATAGTAAGGAAGGGAATGCTATGTATGAAATATTTCAAGAATTGTTAGAGAAAAACGGAGTAACTGCTTATAAAATCTCCAAAGAGACGGGTATCTCAACTTCTACTCTTACAGAATGGAAAAAAGGAAAATACACACCAAAACAAGATAAGCTACAAAAAATAGCTGATTATTTTGGCGTAACAGTTGAATATCTAATGACTGGCAAAGAAAAAGAAGGGGGTGAAACATACTATCTTAACGAAGAGACCGCTCAAACAGCGCAAAAGATTTTTGAAAACAAGGAATTACGGCTTTTATTTGACACTGCCAAAGACGCCGATCCTGATGACTTGAAAACAGTACATGACATGCTGCTTGCATTAAAGCGAAAGGAACGTGGTGATATTGACTAATACAGCAACGGCAGATATATTTGTTCATTTAATTGATTTACCAGATAAAACCAAAGAAACCGTATGTCCTAATGAAGACGGCAGCTTTACCATTTTTATAAATTCCCGCCTTTCATATGATGCACAGTTAAAAGCCTATGAACATGCGTTAAAGCATATCAGACAAGATGATTTCACTAAGGAAAATGTACAAGTAATTGAATACAATGCCCACAAATCTATAGAGAACTCTAACACTGTGCCAATTCCTGCCGTGAAATATTTGGAAGAGTTGGAACGTATACGAAAGCGTCGCAGGAAACTCCAGCGACAAATGAAAAAAGATGAAGAACGTATACGATTTTTAGAGGAAAATTGTGACATGTTTGAACGGATGGAACATCATTATTTATATGGAAATGATCTATGATTATAGTGTATAATAAGATTTTTTATAAGAACGATATTAAAACGATCAGCAGGCGTTTTGATAAATACAAAAGAAAGAAGAGATAGAAATATGCAAGAATTTAAAGGTTATGGTTGGAGCAAAATAACTATTGATGAGAACAATGTTTTTATAAAACAATTATTCTTAAAGGAAAATTGCACACTTGATGATATTAGATCTGTCCGGTTCATTGAACCAATAGGATTAATAAATGGTTGTTTGCAGATACGAACTCAAAAACAAAATTACTCCATATTTTTCCTGGCTTCTAAACGAAGCAAATTTTTAGACCTTTACAATATCCTCCAAAATCGCTCATCCAATGTAAATATAAAAAATGATTTCAAGTCAACAAAGGTTATTGATACACATGTAAAAATTGATACAGTAATGCAAAATATAGTCAACGAAAAGGTAGAACCAGTAAATATTTATAAGAACTGGAGTGGAAAACAATTATTCTCTTTTCCTGATTCATATATTGTAACGGATATTGAGACAAGCGGGTTAATAGCTGGGAAAAATTCAATTATTGAAATAGCTGCATTAAAAATAAAAAACGGAATAATAATTAACAAATATTCTTCTTTCATTCATCGAGACAAACCATTATCTAAAGAAATTATCAATATGACTGGAATCACCAGCGAAATGCTTAGAGCGGAAACCAAAGATCTAAGCACTGTCATAACCGAATATAAAAATTTTATTGAAGGGCTACCATTGGTTGGTCACAATATAATTACCTTTGATATTCGCTTTATCAACTTTGCATTTTTAGAGATATTTCATACACCTATTACAAATGATTGTATAGATACATTAAGCCTTTCAAGGCAATATGTAGATAATACGGACAATCATAAACTTCAAACCCTAGCAAAACATTTTGACATAAGCGTAACTACAGCACATAGGGCCATAGATGATTGTCTTACCACATATGGTTTGTCCCAAAAAATTCATGAGATAATTTTAGAAAAGAAAAACACTACGTTAAATTCCCTCAATGAAGTAGACAATATGATAATACAGGCTACTTCTACTGTTTTTAATGGTTCAGATGCTCCTTACTTTCGCTATGAGAAAAAAGGAAGTTATTTAATTGCAAAATGTTTTTACCCGATATTTAGAGTTAAAACCAAGGGTAAAACAGGCATCTACATAGTAATTAAAAACCAAAACATTTTATCTGAAAACGATGAACTCCAACTAAAAACAGCACCTGCCACTTCAACAGATGGCGGGGGGATACGTTATTTTATTCAGGATATAGAGTCTGACTTTCTTAAGTTAAAACCTATTCTTTTGCGACTACACGATGAAATCTATGAGAATATTATTAAGCATCAAGATAATTACTATAAACGTTTTAAATCAGATTTAAAGGACTACTTAAATGATATTACATTAATTAACTTAAAATAAAAATACAAAAACCGCCCCTGCTGCAAACAGGAACGGCTTACATAGATACCAACCACCTTTAAATGATAAAGTATCCCCTAGACAAGAATATTTTACCATTCATGCGTGGTTTCGTCAACCATGCTATTTTTGTACTTAATTTTAGAAAGGAGCGATTAAATGGCAAAAAAACGTGATGATGGATTGTATCAAAAAAACATATTCATCGGAATTGATAACGATACCGGCAAACGGAAGTTTAAAACTGTTTACGGAAAATCTAATGCGGAAATAAAAAGAAAAAGCTCCGCTATTATTGATTCCGTGGAAAAAAGGACCTATGCGGATGACAAGGGCATGACGTTCGGGGACTGGTCTAAGAAATGGTTTATGATCTACAAGTCGAACCTGGCGCAGAACACACAGCGTAATTACAAATATGCCCTTGAGCGAATGGGGCGCGTCAATGAGATGAAGCTGATGGACTTGAAAAAATCGGACATCATGGAATTGCTGGCAGAGCAAAACGGACATTATGAGACGCAGCGCATCATGAAAATGACGATCAACCAGATTTTGGAGGCTGCCATAGACGACGGGTTTATCTACAAGAACGTTTGCCGTACGGTCAAGTTGGTCAAGCCGGTGGAGAAGAGTGAAAAACGCATCTTGACCGAGGACGAAAAGAAAGCTATTAAGAAGTGCAATTTCACGCCGATGGAGAATATGTTCATAGAAATTATCTCGCTGACCGGGATCAGGCGTGGTGAAGCATTAGCATTAATGAGAAACGATTTTGATTTAAAGTCAGGAACCCTTTCCGTCAGTAGGTCGCTGGAATTCATAGACAACAACACACCATCAATCAAAACTCCAAAATCGCAATCTTCCATACGAACGATACCGCTCCCAGATAGCTTGTCAGAAAGCTTGAAAGCGTATTTCAGGCGATTAGCTGGGCTATACCTATTCCACAGCACTAAAGGTGAATTGATGAGCCAGGGAGCATATAAAAGGTTTTGGGATAAAATTATTAAAAAGATAAACACGGCTATGGGTGGCGATAGCAAGATTTCCCTTACTACCGGATTGTCTGCGCACACGTTCCGGCACAACTACGCAACCATGCTGTATTACTCCGGCATAGACGTGAAAGAGGCTCAAAAGTTGCTTGGACATGCATCCGTGAAAATAACTTTAGAGCTTTATACCCACCTTGCGGACAATGATAAAAAGGTGGAAGAGAAGATCAAAAAACTGGTTTTGTAAGCTTTACTAACATTTACTAACATTTGAAAATCACCATTCCCCGCAACCCCTTGAAATGCCTGGGTTTTTTACTAACATTTTTACTAACATTTGTTTCGAATTTACCCTATTTTTAACGATTTCTGACCATTTTAAGCAATATGCCCCTCAAAAGCAAAAATGCCGCAAACCCTTGATTTTACTGGGTTTACAGCACTTCACCATACAAGCTACCGATGGGAATCGAACCCATGACCTCCTCACTACCAATGAGGTGCGCTACCAACTGTGCCACGGCAGCATAGCACTATTTTATTGAACGAGCCGGCATATACCTGACACTGAGCTGTACTACCAACTTTACAGCAACAGTAAACGATATATTATAACCGCTACAGTTTGAAATTCTACCAT
>Ga0153921_1000715_pt1 | contig 16358 bp, 16 predicted proteins | sample TSNJ005MetaG_FD_104691 | JGI IMG/M metagenome (GOLD analysis project Ga0153921, IMG submission 104691) | Attine ant fungus gardens microbial communities from New Jersey, USA - TSNJ005 MetaG | ecosystem: Host-associated > Fungi > Mycelium > Unclassified | place: USA: New Jersey, Brendon T. Byrne... | reverse complement strand
GAAGGCAAGGTTTTCCATGCAGGCACCGCCCTGAAAGATGGCCAGGTCGTCACGGCCGGTGGTCGCGTACTCTGCGCCACTGCCATGGGCGCCAGCGTCAGCGAAGCGCAGCAGCAAGCCTACAGGCTGGCCGCCGCCATCGACTGGGACGGCTGCTTCTACCGCAAGGACATTGGCTACCGTGCCATTGCCCGTGAACGTGGCGAAACCCAGGAATAAGCTGTCCTTCAAGTCCGGCGCGGGATGCAGTCCCTCGCCGGGCTGTTCCGTCGCCGCGCATCGTTATATTCTGGCATCAACCTACGAAGGGATTTCGCCGTGCGCTGGCTCAGGATTGCCATAAGTTTCACCGTCACGTTGCTGACTCTGCTCTGCATGCTCCCGGCCCAGGCCGCGCAAGGCAGTGGCTGGTCGGTATTGCTTGACGAACAGGGCAATCTGCAACTGAGCGACATCCGCTCGGCGCGCTACACCAATCAATTCAGCCCTGTCGAACTGGATCGCCTCACGGCGGCCGAGCCCGACGGTGCACTGTGGCTGCGCTTCAAACTGGCGCCCGGCAAGCACGAACAAGTGCTGCGCATCTTTGCCCCGGACCTGTCACGCCTCAACCTGTACGTGCTCGACGGCGATCAACTGATCGAGCAACGCAACACCGGCACCGATCAGCCCCAGGCTGAAAGGCCGCTGCCAAGCAGTGATTTCCTGTTGCCATTGCCGCAGAGCGACAAGACGCTGGACGTCTACCTGCGGCTGGTTTCCGACCATCAGCTGCGCCCGCACGTCGTCCTGCAATCGGCGGTCATGAGCGCGGCCAACCACAACCAGACGTTGATCTTCGGCCTGCTGTTCGGCTGTCTCGGCATGCTGCTTCTGCACAATCTGGTGCGCTACGCCTATTCGCGTTCGCGCAGCAGCCTGTGGCTGGCGGTGTGTGAAGGCCTGCTGGGGCTCAGTCTGTTGCTGCTGCTCAATCTCGCCGGCCCATGGTTGCCGAACTGGCACGCCATCCAGACCCCGGGCGCTTATCTGGCCCTGCTGCTGACCGCCCCCGCCGGGCTGATGTTCGCCTATCGCTTCTTCGCCCCGCTGGGCGCGCATCCGCTGAACAAACTGTTGCTTGGCGACATCCTGTTCATCGTGATCTGCAGCCTGCTGCTGTTGTTCGTCAACACCCTGCCGCTGAACATCATCACCTACGCGCTGGTGGCGCTGGCCGGTCTGAGCATGTTGCTGGTCGGCTTCTATCACTGGCAGAAGGGCTACCGTCCGGCGCGCCTGTTCGTCGCGGCGATGGTGGTATTCAACATCGGCACGCTGATCATTCTGCCGGCCTTGCTGGGCCTGACCCTGGTGGCGCCGCAAGGCCTGATCATGACCCTGATGGGTTTCATCTGCATCAGCGGCCTGCTGATGAGCATCGCCTTGGGTGAACGCCAGCGCAGCATCACCGAAAGCCGTTTCAGCATCAGTCGCGACCTCGCCGCGAGCAACGCCGAAATCAACGCCAAGGCCGAATTCCTCGCCAAGATCAGCCATGAAATCCGCACGCCGATGAACGGCGTGCTGGGCATGACCGAACTGCTGCTGGGCACGCCGTTGTCGGTCAAGCAACGCGATTACGTGCAGACCATCCACAGCGCCGGCAACGAGCTGCTGACGCTGATCAACGAGATTCTCGACATCTCCAAACTCGAATCAGGGCAGATCGAACTGGATGACGTGCAGTTCGACCTCAACGCCCTGATCGATGACTGCCTGAGCATCTACCGCGCCAAGGCCGAACAGCAGAACGTCGAGCTGATCAGCTTCATCCAACCGCAAGTACCGCGGGTGATCAGCGGCGACCCGACCCGCCTGCGCCAGACCCTGCTGAGCCTGCTGGAAAACGCCCTGAAGAAAACCGATGAAGGCGAAGTGCTGATCGTCGTCGCCCTTGACGAGCGCAGCGCAAGACCACGTCTGCGCATCGCCGTCCAGGACAGCGGTCAGCCGATGGAGCCCGAAGAACGCGACGCGCTGATGCATGCCGAACTGCACAGCAAACACTTCCTCTCGGCCAATCGCCTGGGCGGCAATCTCGGCCTGGTGATCGCCCGGCAACTGATCCGCCTGATGCACGGCGAGTTCGGTATCAAGAGCGGCGCCAATCAGGGCAGCACCTTGTGGCTGACACTGCCGCTGGATCCCGACCGTCTCGAACATCCGACCTCCGACCTCGACAGCCCATTGCAGGGCGCGCGGGTGCTGGTGGTCGATGACAACGACACCTGCCGCAAGGTGCTGGTACAGCAATGCAGCGCCTGGGGCCTGAATGTCAGCGCCGTGCCGTCGGGCAAGGAAGCGCTGGCGCTGCTGCGCACCAAGGCGCACTTGCGCGACTACTTCGATGTGGTGCTGCTGGATCAGAACATGCCCGGCATGACCGGCATGCAACTGGCAGCCAAGATCAAGGAAGACCCGAGCCTCAATCACGACATTCTGTTGATCATGCTCACCGGCATCAGCAACGCGCCAAGCAAGATCATCGCGCGCAATTCGGGGATCAAGCGCATCCTCGCCAAACCGGTGGCCGGCTACACGCTCAAGACCACGCTGGCGGACGAGTTGAATCAGCGTAACAAGGGTCAGGTGGTGTTCCAGCCGCAAGTGGTCACCGCAGCCACGGCGGCCAGGGTGCCCAGCGATTTCCGCATTCTGGTCGCCGAAGACAACACCATTTCCACCAAAGTGATCCGCGGCATGCTCGGCAAGCTCAACCTGCAACCGGACACCGCCAGTAACGGCGAGGAAGCCCTGCAGGCGATGAAGGCGCAGCGTTACGATCTGGTGCTGATGGACTGCGAAATGCCGATCCTCGACGGATTTTCGGCAACCCAGCAACTGCGTGCATGGGAAGTCAGCAATCAGCGTATCCGCACGCCCATCGTGGCACTGACCGCGCACATTCTTGCCGAACACAAGGAGCGCGCACGCCAGGCCGGGATGGACGGGCACATGTCCAAACCGGTGGAGCTGTCACAACTGCGCGAACTGATCGAGCACTGGGTGGCCCAGCGTGATCAGCAGAACCGTACCGCGTCGACCTTTTGAGCAGGTCTGACGCGCTACAGCCCGAATCTGCCGGAATCAACCATCATCGGGCAGCGTCATCTTCGCCACTGTTCATTCGCTGCCGGAATCAGCACTGACTGATAGACTCGCTGCCATCACTCTGCGGATGCGAGCCTACTCCATGCTTCACGTGTTATTCAGCGTTTACCTGAAGATGCTGGTGCTCTACAGCCCGTTCTTCGTGCTGTCGTGCTTCATCAGCCTGACCCGTGGCTACTCGCGCAAGGAACAGCGGCGCCTGGCCTGGAAGGTGGCCATAGCGACGCTGGTTGCCAGCGTTCTGCTGTATCTGTTCGGACGGGTGATTTTCGATGTATTCGGGATCACCGCTGACGCATTTCGCATCGGTGCCGGCAGCGTTCTGTTCATTTCGGCGCTGGGCATGGCCCAGGGTAAACCGGTCGTGCAGAGCGACAATGTGCAGCAGGACGTGACCATCGTCCCGCTGACCATCCCGCTGACTGTCGGCCCCGGCACCATCGGGGCGCTACTGGTGATGGGCGTAAGCCAGCCGCATTGGGATGACAAGCTCACCGCGATTCTCAGCATTGCCTTGGCCAGTTTCACAGTCGGGGTTGTGCTTTATCTGTCAAACCGGATCGAGCGGATCCTCGGCGACCAGGGCTTGCAGATCGTCAGCCGACTGATGGGGTTGTTTGTCTGCGCATTGGCGGCGCAGATTATTTTTACCGGGGTGAAAGGTTACCTGGTGCCGTAGACGTTTTGTCTGGCGCTGGCACCTCGCCTCTTTGAGCGCCTTGACCGGTCGCGAGCGGTGTAAAAGAGATCAATGCAGTTCCACGATCTCGTCTATGCGCCGCGTACCGAGTATCGACAGTACCGTTGATCGGGAGAAATCTTCGTACTCATCACTTAGCTGGGCCTGAAAGCACGATAGTTGAACGCTGCCACTGATCCCGTCAGCCATGAACTGTTGACTCATGAAGTTTGAGTTCAACGGCTCGGTGACTGCGAAGCTGATTCTGAGCATCTTTAACGTCGCGGTTTCATCGACAAGGCCAACTTGCAGCCGGATTCGGGTCGGGCCTTGGCTATCCGTTGGCTCGCTCGATTCAATCACCGGTTCCACAGCGTGTCGTGTCAGAATTTGCAGGCTCGTGCTGCTTGAAGCATCAGCGCAAAGAGATTGCAGGGCCGGATTTATTAACGCTATTTGCTCAAGCGAAAAAAACCGTTCCAACGCGTTGTTGATCACACCGGCAACCGATACGTGGCCTTCACACCCTAAGGTATAAACTTCCCCCACCGCCCCCAGGACATTGAAATGCAGCCGGCGCAGCAATAGTGAATAGACTTCACCCCACGAATCAAAGTCTTTGAAGTCTGGATGTTTATTTGTTGATGCCAACTGCATGTAAAGCGTAGAAGTCGTAAAGTCATCACGCTGCGAACGTTCCAGCATTGGCGACAAAACTAAAATACTGCCGCCACTGACATAACGGTGACTGTCCATATTTATCCCCTCCTCCTGGCGAAAAAAAAGCCAAGCGCGTTAACGCCTGGCTTTCAAAAAATCACTTGATGCCGAATTCCAGTTCCAGCGCTTTGTCTGCTGCTTCAAAGAACGCGTTGGCTGCCGCTTCTTTTATGGCGGTGTAGTCATCCTGGTAAATGGTAAAAGTGGCTTTACCCTGGTTTACCTTTGCCCCGGCATGCATTTTGTCGAAGAAGGCAATTTTTGTGTTACCGGCGTCAGTGAAATAGGAAGTGGATCCCAGCACAGCCCAGACATCCTCATCGGGGTCCTGCGCTACGGTCATTACCCCCATCGAGGCGCCGTAAGCTTTCTGGCCGTTTTTCTCATATAACTTCAGCGCTTCCGGGCTATTTGCCAATCCTTCGATCGTCTTGTTTGCGACCGTTTTCAAGACGCCAGCGACCGTTCCAGTTGCACCACTGATGGCAGCCTGAACAATATCGAGAACAACATTGCTCATGGTAAGACCACTGTATTCGGACTCATAACCGGTATAGGAATGGTGAATTTTGGTCCAACCCATCGCCTGCATACCACGGACATAGTGCTCCCAGCGCTCTGCCTGCTGTTCTTTTTTTGGAAATTTTATTTCAGCGGTAAGGTCCGCGAAAAACTGAGTCCGCTTGATAATGGTCTTGTAACGACGGCTCATGCCAGCGGGGAAACCAATCAGCGTTGAGTTCGAAATCGCCGCATTCAATGTATCTCGATCAATGGGCAGATCCACTGCCGCACGCATTGTTTGACGGGGTGCCAATGCCTGAATGACCGGCATGCAAGTTTCCATGCAGTCTTCGATAAACGCCAGACTTTCGGCTTTGGTCATTTTTACATCAAGTACATCATTCACAATCAAAGTTCCTTTTAATAGATACGAGCCAACTCCGGCTCGACGAGAAAATTAACGCAACTCTCGCTTGAACTTCAACTTAACAAGAAGAACAAGACATTTCAAAGAACCAGAAAAACAACTAACCAATAATAAAAACACCACCTGACAAGAGCACTAAACCCTACGAAATCCCATTAAAAAATAATCCACACCATTCCCAGACCGAAGTACACGAAGTAATTAAGGTCATGTTCGTAGTTATTCTGTTGCAACTTGCAGGACGGACAGCAGCGCTTTTAGCAGTTCAAACGCCGCAGGTTCCGGGTTGACCGCCAAGGCCGAAACGGCAACGTCCCGATAAACAACCCACTTTGCGACGGACAAAAAAAACGCCTCCGAAGAGGCGTTTCGACTTAGCCGGCAGGCTTGTCGCCATACCAGCGCGGCGTGTAAACCCACTCGCCCCCCTCGGCGCGAGGGAACACGCACGTCGTGGACGAACCGATCAGCACCATCGTGCGCATGTCCACTTGGTCCGGGGTCAACTGGCCCAAGGTGGTCACACGCAATGTCTGGCCCGGCCGGCCGATATCACGGCCCAACACCACCGGTGTGTCGGCGGTGCGGTGTTGCGCGACGATCTCCAGCGCACGGCCCAATTGCCACGGACGGGAACGGGAAATCGGGTTGTAGAAGGCCAGCGCCAGGTCGGCCTGAGACGCCAGGTCAAGGCGTTTCTCAATGATCGCCCAAGGCTTGAGGTTGTCCGACAGCGACATCACACAGAAGTCATGGCCAAGCGGTGCCCCGGCCTGAGCGGCGGTGGCCAGGGAGGCGGAGACGCCGGGGAGGATTTCCAGGTCGACGTTATGCCAGTTCGCATCGCTCGATTCGTGCAAGGCTTCGAGCACTGCGGCGGCCATGGCAAACACCCCAGGATCGCCGGACGACACCACCACCACCGAACGCCCCTGGGCGGCGAGTTCGAACGCATGGCGGGCACGCTGCATCTCTTCGCGGTTATCGGTGCAGTGCATCACCTGATCGGCACGGAACGGCCCGGCCATGCGTACGTAGGTTTCGTAACCCAGTACGTCATTGGCCCGGGCCAGTTCGGCTTTCACCGCCGGCACCATCAGTTCTGCGGCTCCGGGGCCGAGTCCGATCACGGCCAGACGACCACGCGGGCGACCGATCAGCAGTGGATCGAGAGGTTCGGCGGCAACGGCAATGGCCATCGAGTCGTTGATTTCAATGGCTGTGAGCAGCGACGGCGCGCCACTTCGGGCCAGCTCCAAGACAGTGCCGGGCCGGGCGCTGAAACGCAGCGGCACACCCAGTTCCAGCGCCGCTTCACGCAATGACAGATTGGCCATCTCACACTCGTCGCTCAGCAAACAGGCCAACGATTGCAGCGCAATATCGGCTTCACGCAATGCTGCGCGAATGGCATCAGCCGTTCCCGCCGTCACGGCCACCACCACATTACGCGGGTAAATCAGCAGTTCATTGGCACTCGGCTGACGCTCGACATGCCCGACATGAATCGCCAATCGCGCCTGCCGGTCTTGCGGCAACTGCGCCGCGTCCAACCATGGTGCCGGGCCTTCGATTCGTACCGATTCGCCCGCGAGCAAATCCGAGACGAAGCGCTTGCCCGACTCCAGATCGCCCAAGGCATAACCGCTGGGCGGGTTGAGCAGGCAGGTGCCGAAGCGCAATTCACCGCTGGTGGTGATCGCGGCGGCGACGTCCAGTGCGGTGGCGATCTCCCGCGCCAACACATTCACCCCGCCCAGACCGCCGAGCAGCGGCACCACGGCGCTACCGTCTTCAGCCACAGCCAGCACCGGCGGCTCGGCGCCCTTTTCCAGCAGCAACGGCGCCAGAGTGCGGATGACGATGCCGGCGGCGCACAGGGCGATGATCGGTGTGTCCTGCTGATAGAGCTCGCGCAACGTCGTGCCGAACTCTTGATAGTCGCAGTCGGCGCCATCGACACGCCCGGCCAGTCCATGGATCACGGCGTGCGGATAACGCTGCTGAATCCGTCGCGCCGTGGCGAGGCTGCCATGGCCGAGGATGACAATGGCCGGAGCAGTACGGCCCATCACCCTTGCCACCGTTCGCCGGGCACGATGATCAGCGAGAAATACGGCGAAGACATCGGCTCGACCTCATCCAGCGGGACAATTTTCTGGTTGGCCATGGTTGCGCGTTCGACGTACAGCGCACGCCCGGCCAGACCGAGGTCTTCCAGCACCTGGCGCACCTTGGGAAAGTTGCGCCCCAGCTTCATGATCACAGCCGCATCGGCATCGGCCAAACGTCGTTTCAATTCGTCATGAGGCAGCACGCCGGACAACACCGACAAACTCTGATTGCGGTACACCAACGGCGCACCGAGCACCGAAGCGCCGCCAAGCATCGAGCACACACCCGGCACCACTTCGGCGACGTAACGCTCGGCCAGGCGATCGTGCAGGTACATGTAGGAGCCGTAGAAGAACGGATCACCCTCGCAGATCACCGCCACATCGCGACCGGCGTCCAGATGCTGCGCGAGCTGCTCGGCAGCGGTGTCGTAGAAATCGCTGATCACCTGCTCATAGGACAGCGGCGCCGGCAGCGCTTCGGTGGTCACCGGGTACACCAGCGGCAACAGGTGTTGCGCATCGACAAGGTGCGCTTCGATGATGCCGAACGCATTGCCCTTTTTGCCCTTGGCGACGAAGTACGCCACCACCGGCGATTCGCGCAGCAGGCGCAGGGCTTTGACGGTAATCAGTTCCGGATCACCGGGGCCGACGCCCAGGCCGATCAAGCGTCCAGGCTGCTGCATCATTCGATCTCCGTGGCGAGCGCATTGACAGCGGCGGCGGCCATGGCGCTACCGCCCAACCGGCCTTGCATGATCACGAACGGCACACCGCGACTGTCCGCCGCCAGCGCTGCCTTCGATTCGGCCGCGCCGACGAAGCCCACCGGGAAGCCGAGGATCAGCGCTGGTTTCGGGGCGCCGGCGTCGAGCATTTCCAGCAAGTAGAACAGCGCGGTCGGGGCGTTGCCGATCACCACCACGCTGCCTTCCAGGTGCGGACGCCACAGTTCCAGCGCAGCGGCGGAACGGGTGTTGCCCAACTCACGGGCCAACTGTGCAACGCTGTCGTCGCGCAGGGTGCAGATCACCTGATTGTTGGCGGGCAGGCGCGCGCGGGTCACGCCTTCGGACACCATTCGCGCATCGCACAGAATCGGCGCGCCAGCGGCCAAGGCATCACGCCCGGCCTTGCCCGCGCCTTCGGAAAATTGCAGACCGTCGATGGCCTCGACCATGCCACAGGCGTGGATCACCCGCACCGCGAGTTTTTCCAGGTCGTCCGGGATGCGCGAGAGGTTGGCCTCGGCACGAATGATCTCGAAGGAGTTGCGATAGATCTCCTGACCGTCGCGAATGTAATCAAGCATCTGGAGCGCTCCGTGAGCGGGCGTCGAGCAAGGTCGCGACCGCTTCAATAGTAAGGTTGCGTGCGTGCAGCGCGCCGAAACCCGGCAGCGCTGCATCGCGAAAATAGAGGTCGTAGTGACCGGGTGAAACCGCCAGCAAGGTGATGGGTGCAATGTGCGCGGCGGCGCAGGAACGCGGGCAGCCTGACAGGTGCACATCCAGGACCTGGCCGTGGCGTTGCAGCAACGCCGCCAATTGCAGGGCATCGCTTTTGGTATCGGCCAAGCCCCTGCCGCAACCGGGGGAACCGGTGCAGGCGATCACATGGGCCAGGGCATCGTCGGCGCAACAGCGCAGACCGAGACTTTCCAGGCTTTGGATGACCTCGGCGGCGTTGTCTTCGTGGATATTGGGCAGCAGCAGACTTTGCCACGGCGTGAATCGTAGCGTGCCGTCGCCCTGCTCCCGGGCCAGATGTGCGGCGCCTCGGAGCATGGCGGGATCGAGCCGGCCAAGGGGGGGAACTGCACCGATATAGACGTGACCGGCTTCACGCTGCGGATGTGCGCCAATGTGCAGGACACCCGAGGTGCGCGGCACATGAACGACGGACAGTAGCGGCACACGTTCAGCCAGTTGCGCGAGCAACCCGGCCTGCGGGTATTCAGCCAGCAAATGACGCATGCGGGTCTGCTCGGGGCGCGCCAGTTCGAGAAACACATCGAGCACTGCGATCACCAGTGCATGGCCGTGCTCCAGTTGCACCGCGCCCAGGGCAACGTCCGTCGGGCAGCCGGCCAGACCGAATGCCAACAGGCACTCGCCATTTTGCTCGACGGCACTCAACCACAGGTCGTGGTGATGCTCGAGCATCGCCACGCCTTCACCGCCATCGAGTTGCACGGCGAACTTGGCGCTCAACCCATGGAAACGCTCATGGATTTGCAGGCTGGTGAGGAGCTGTTCGGCCAACGGCCGCGTATCGAGCACCATCTGCCGATCAATCCCGGCTCCCGGGCTGAGCATCAGATTGCGCACATCGTCGCCCGCCGCCGTGCGTGGCCCCAACCCGGCGGCCAACAGGCTGTCGATCAACGCAGCTTCTTCTCGGCCAATCCCGCGAATCTGCAGGTTGGCGCGGTTGGTCGCCTCGATCACGCCACCGGCGAAGCGTTGCGCCGCATGGGCGACGGCTTCAGCCTGGTCGGCACTGATTGAGCCGCCGTTCAACTTGATCCGGCAGATGCCTCCGTCCAATGCCTGGACGATACGCAGCAACCCCGGGCAGGCCGAGGGGCGTAAGGCGGTAGACATCGGGCGTTCGTTCAAGGGGGTGACCGGCTGGCTGGGATGGCCTGAGGGGCGAAAAGCCGCCATTATGCCTGCTTTGCCCCCCTGCATGAAAAGCCGGCGGGCAGAATACCGTCGCAGACATCTCACAGGCCGTATTCAGCCCTGGACATTTTTGAGTGCGTACTCTGGCCAGAGGCTCCACGGCGCCAGTTTTCAAACCGGAAAATCAAACTCGATAGCGTCCAATTGCTCCACTGCTTGTCGCAACTGCGCCCGCTTGGCGTCCATGTCGCGACGACCGATCGTAAAACGCTGCGCTCTGATATCCAGTTGAGAGAGGGTTTGTTGAACTTTCCAGAACAGATAATCGGTACTCCACGAACTGACGATCAGGCGCATGTCGGAGACCCAGAGTTCGATTCTTTTATCACCGGTTATCGCAATCGGCAGCACTCGCATATCGCCATCTTTTCGAATACTCCCATTAAAGATTTCACTCGTATCCTGATGACTTTCAATCATCGATACCGCCTCCAGACTTGCCTTTAATCTGGCAGCGCTCAGATTCGATTTCATGACAGCTACCCACGCGTCCATCAGGCTACCGCGATACTGTTTATCGATCTTTTCCACCGGGTCACCTTCAGGAACCCAGCCAATGGACCATAACCCCCCGGTATAGTATCCAAACCAATCCGCTGGATGGCGCTTGCGATTGGTTCTGGCATCCGCCTGCGCCTCGGCATACTTGATACTGTCCTTTACAAAACGCTTGTCGTCCTTCGATAAGCCCGCAAAAAAACTCATTACATTGTTTTGCACCATCGAGGCACTTTGCCCGTCGGCTTCTTCTGACAAGCCCGAGCCGCCGCTGACACTTGACGACTTCAAAGTTTCGATACCCTGGCGCGGCGAATCCTGCCCATCTCGTGCAACTTCTTTCACAGCCCCGCCACTCAATAAATCTTCTTCCATGATTACACTGCCTCCTGACTACTTTAACGAGTAATTGATGAATAACTTGCAACATCACCAAACTAACCACAAACACCTGGAAAGTTAATCATCAATGTCGTACATCGAATTTCGGGCGCGCCAGGCGCAAAGCCAATAACGCCACTCCCAATGTCAATGCACAATTGAAAGCGTCAGGCCCTGATGACCGCGTTATCATGCTGACTTTAAAAAAATGCGCTTCTGGTTGAGATACGACATGACACCCTGGCTGACAGTAATAGGCATCGCTGAAGACGGCTTCAAGGGCCTGGGCAAAAACGCCCGGCGCGCCCTGATGGGCGCCTCGCGGATCATCGGCGGCCAGCGTCAACTGGACTTGCTGCCGGTGTGCATTCGTGGCGAGCGGCAGTTATGGCCGAGCCCGTTTTCCCTGGCTCCGGTACTGGAGCGCCATGGCGAAGCGGTGTGCGTGTTGGCCAGTGGTGACCCGATGTTCTTTGGCGTCGGCGCCAGCCTTGCGCGACAAGTGCCTGCCGAACAGATGCTGATCCTCCCGGCGCCCTCTTCTTGCTCCCTCGCGGCAGCGCGGATGGGCTGGCCGTTGCAGGAGGTGGTGACGCTGTCGGTGGTGGCTCGTCCGATTGCCGCGCTGAATGCGCAGCTGTTCAGCGGCGTGCGTTTGCTGGTCTTGAGCAATGACGGACAGAGCCCGGAGGCCATCGCTCAATTGCTGCGCGAACGGGGTTTCGGGGCGAGCCGACTGACCGTCTTCGAACACCTGGGAGGCGGGGCCGAGCGACGTATCGAAGGGTTTGCCGGCGACTGGACCGTCACAGGCATTGCCGATCTCAACGTGATCGCCATCGAGTGCGTCGCCGACTCTGCCACTCCACGCCTGTCACGTCTTGCCGGTTTGCCCGACTCGGCGTTTCAGCATGACGGCCAACTGACCAAACGCGATGTCCGCGCGATCACCCTCGCCCGCCTCGCGCCGGTCCCCGGCGAACTGTTGTGGGATGTCGGCGGCGGTTGCGGCTCGATCGGCATCGAATGGATGCGCGCGCACCCAAGCTGCCGGGCCATCGCCATCGAAGCGGACGAGAACCGACAGGCCTTGATCGAACACAACCGCGACGCATTGGGCGTACCCGGCCTGCAACTGGTGCGCGGTCGTGCGCCGCAAGCCCTCGCCGGGCTGGAGCGCCCGGACGCGATCTTCATCGGCGGCGGAGTGACCCGTGAAGGCGTGTTCGAAACCTGCTGGGAGCAACTCAAGCCCGGCGGCCGACTGGTCGCCAACGCCGTGACCCTGCAAAGCGAAGTCACCCTGATGCACTGGCGCGAACGCCACGGCGGCGAACTGACCCGCATCCACGTCGCCCAGGCGCAACCGCTGGGGGAATTCGACACCTGGCGTCAGGCGCTGCCGATCACCCTGCTGGATCTGGTCAAACCCCTCGATGCGTGACGAAACCGCCGAACAACCCGCCCCGCTGCGCAGCGGTCTGACCACCGGCAGTTGCGCCACCGCCACCAGCCTCGCCGCCGCGCGACTGCTGTTGGGCGGCACTTCGGCGGATGCCGTGCAGATCGTCCTGCCCAAGGGTAAACAGGTGCAGATGCGTCTGGAATTCTGCCGCTTGACCGAGGATGGTGCCGAAGCCGGGACGATCAAAGACGCCGGCGACGACCCGGACGTGACCCACGGTGCGCTGCTCTATTCCCGCGTGCGCTTGCAGGCCGAACCGGGGATTCGCTTCATCGCAGGCGCAGGCGTCGGCACTGTCACCCGCCCGGGGCTGGTGCTCGGCGTCGGTGAGCCGGCGATCAATCCGGTGCCGCGAAAGATGATCAGCGACCACCTCAACCTGCTCGCCGCCGAAAGCGGATATGCCGGCGGTTTCGAGGTGACGGTCAACGTCGAGGGCGGCGAGGCGCTGGCGCTTAAAACCATGAATCCGCGTCTGGGTATTCTCGGCGGGCTGTCGATCCTCGGCACCAGCGGTATCGTCCGGCCGTTCTCCTGCGCGGCCTACATCGCCTCGATTCACCAAGGCATCGACGTGGCGAAAACCAACGGTTATCTGCACATTGCCGCGTGCACCGGCAATGCCAGCGAAGACACCATGCGCCGGGTCTACGACCTGCCGGAAATCGCCTTGATCGAAATGGGCGATTTTGTCGGCGCGGTACTCAAGCATCTGCGCAAAGTGCCTGTGGATAAACTCAGCCTGTGCGGCGGCTTCGGCAAGATCAGCAAACTGGCGGCCGGGCACATGGATCTGCATTCGCGGCATTCGAGCATCGACTTGCCGCAACTGGCCGAATGGGCGGCGGCGATTGGCGCCGATCAGGCGTTGCAGCAAAGCATTCGTGAAGCGAATACCAGTCAGCAGGCCTTGGCGATGGCCAGCGCGGCGGGCGTCGCCCTCGGCGATGAAGTCTGCCGCCATGCGCTGAATTTCGCCCGCAGCGTGGTGCCGGCGCAGGTGCAGGTCGAGGTGTTTGCGATTGATCGTCAGGGCGGCATCGTCGGCCATGCCGGAGGTTTTGCATGAAGCGCATTCTGTTGCTTGGCGGCGTCACCGAGGCCTTGGCCATCGCTCGCACGCTGGGGCCGCAACACATCTACAGCCTGGCGGGCGTGGGCCGGGTGCCGACCGATCTGAGCTGCCAGGTGCGGGTCGGCGGCTACGGCGGGGCCGAAGGTCTGGCGCAATTCATTCGCGCTGAAGGCATCGACCTGCTGTTCGACGCGACCCATCCCTACGCCGCGCAAATCAGCCACAACGCCGCCCGCGCCGCGCAACTGACCGGCATCCCCTGCTGGGCCTTGCGCCGCCCCGCGTGGCAGGCGCAGCCGGGCGACGAATGGCGTGAAGTCAGCAACTGGGCCGAACTGACCGCAGCCCTCGAACCGTTCCGCCGCCCGCTGTTCACCCTTGGCCGCGAACCGCTGCAGCACCTCGACGAAATCCCCGCCAACCAGTTCTGGACCCTGCGCGCCCTCGACGTCTACCCCGGCAACGAACGCTGCGAAGTGATCGGCGCCCGTGGGCCGTTTCTGCTTGAGGAAGAACGCGCGCTGTTCGAACGCTGGCAGATCGATGTGCTGATCAGCAAGAACAGCGGCAGCACCGCGACCGAGCCGAAACTGGAAGTGGCGCGGGAGTTGGGGGTGCCGGTGATGGTGTTGAAGCGGCCGGTGTTGCCGGGGGTTGATCGGGAGTTTTGGACGCTGCAAGAAACACTTGTTGAATTGGAGACGATCACCTCCTGAGGCAAGATCCACGGCTTGCATGATAAGTAACCTATTTGTTACCTTCAGGGCCGACTGTGATCACACTCGAAGAATATCTACAAGAAAACGATTCAAGCCCGTTTGGCCGTTGGATCTCCACTTTGAGCGTGCCGGCCGCAGCGAGGGTTTCGAAAGCCTTGGCACGGTTGGAAGCGGGCAACACCTCCAACATCAAGTGGTTCGATGGTCTCGGCGAATACAAAATAAACTGGGGCCCTGGCTATAGAATTTATCTGATACAAGAGGGAAAACGACTGATCATCTTGTTCGGTGGAGGAGATAAATCCACACAGAGACAGGACATCAAACAGGTGAAAGCACTGATAGCCGAATTTCGAACTCGAAAAAAAGCTGAACAGAACCAGAGGTAATTTGATGGCGCTCACTCGAAGCTACAAAATTTCAATTTCAGAGCGTGTACAACGTGATCCCGAATTTGCCCAGGCATTACTGGACGAAGCCGCAACGCTTTTTCTGAATGGCGAGCCAGAAGTTGCGAGGATAATTTTGCGCGACCTCGTCAATGCAACTGTCGGATTCGAAGAACTTGCAAGGGAAACTGAAAAGCCCAGCAAAAGCCTGCATCGAATGTTGTCCGCCAAAGGCAACCCGAGCATGGACAATCTGGCAAAAATTTTTTCGGTAATCCGAACTACGCTGGGAGTAGACATGGAGGTTCACGCGGTACCAGTGAACTGAGCGATTGGTTGATGAGATCGCTGCGACACCAAACCGCACGACGCCTTTTTACTTATCGGCCCTGATCAGGCTAAATAGCCCGCGCCTGATCGCCCACCCAACGGATCTGTCCCATGAACCGACACCGGCTAGCCATTGCCTGGATCGCCTGCTTTGCAGTGCTGTTCAACATGCTCGCCATGCCGATGACCGGGGCGATGGCGCAGGCGGCCAGTTCGCCGGCCGAACAGTTGCTTTGGAGCAGTTTCTGCACCGGCAGCGGGACGAAGATGGTGGCGATCAACATCGGCACCCCGGAGCAGAAAGCCCCGTCCAACGACAGCCATTCCAACATGCAGCATTGCTGGTGCTGTTCGGGTTCCGCGCCGCTGGTGGCGCTGCCGGGCCATACGCCGCAGCTGTATTTCGCCCGCTACGAAAGCAATCGCAGCGTGGCGCCGCCCTCGTTGCAAACACCGACACCGCGCCAGCAATGGCCGAGCCTCAATCCCCGCGCCTCGCCTCTGGTTTGATTTGTTCTCGCAATTGACCTGCGTATCAAATCGTTCTGGAGAACTGCCATGTTGAACAAACTCTTCGTCATCGCTGCGCTGTTGCTGCCGGCGTGCTTCGCTCATGCCCACGAATACAAGGCCGGCGAGCTGGAAATCGCTCACCCGTGGTCGCAGGAGCTGCCGCCCAACGCACCGACCGTCGCCGCTTACTTCGTGATCAGCAATCCCGGCAAGACCGACGACCGCCTGCTCAGTGTCGATTCGCCGATCACCGACCAGGCGCAACTGCACGAGCATGTGATGCAGGGCGATCTGATGAAGATGCAGCAGGTGCCCAACGTGGTGATTCCGGCCGGCGGCAAGGTGACGTTCGCGCCGATGGCCTATCACGTGATGCTGCTCAACCCGAAAGACCGCAGCCTGCTCAGCGACGGCAAACGCTTCCCGCTGACCCTGCATTTCGAGAAGGCCGGTGACGTGACCGTCGAAGTGGCGGTGCAGAAGAAACCTGCGCAAGACACCCAGGCACACGATCACGCCCAGTAACCGATCCGGCTGACCACGCCCGTGCGCCCGCAACGCGCCGGGGCGTCCAGCAAGCATCGCCAGAGCCAGACTCTGACCCGCGGTAGCTGGATCGCCCTGTTCGCCATGTTGATGATCTTCATCGGCCCGCTGATTTCTCAGTCGATGCCGATGGATCAGCACGCCTCGACGTCCAT
>Ga0153921_1000713_pt1 | contig 16418 bp, 15 predicted proteins | sample TSNJ005MetaG_FD_104691 | JGI IMG/M metagenome (GOLD analysis project Ga0153921, IMG submission 104691) | Attine ant fungus gardens microbial communities from New Jersey, USA - TSNJ005 MetaG | ecosystem: Host-associated > Fungi > Mycelium > Unclassified | place: USA: New Jersey, Brendon T. Byrne... | reverse complement strand
GATTTTGCTGGTGATGCAAAAAGTGTCAGCGCGGTTTAGATGAGAATGGAACAACAGCCCAGGCGAAGGCCTGGGCTGTTGTTTTTTTGCGGGTTGCGCTGCAGCACGGTTGAATAAAAAGCTGCCGGGACATAGGCCCGGCAGTTAGGTGCGGCTGGCGGCGCGGCTGGTTCGCCGTATTAAATGGAGAAATCGCCGTATGCAGGGCGAGATTCGCCGTAGAAACCTCGTAAATCGCCGTACCACAGGCGGAAACCGCCGTAGCAAGCGCAAGAATCGCCGTATGCCCCCGATCCCCCCGGGGCAGCATCCGTCTTGTACACAAAATAAAAAGCTGCCGGGACACAGGCAGCTGACTTTATCAAATCATGCTTTTCAGACCGGCCAGCTTCCTGTTTGAAATTATGTTTTGCTTTATTGAAAAGTTGCCTAGATGCGCCATGTTCTGCTATTATCAATAGTATTGTCGTACTTTATTTAAGCTGGCGAAAATGGGAGAATTCCTTTTAATTATATTGGAGGTGCAAGACAATGGCTGAGATTACAAAGGACCAGGTGAAGCACGTTGCCCACTTGGCAAGACTGGAAATTACTGATGAAGAAGCTGGTCAGTTCACAGAGCACTTGAGCGCAATCATTACATATGCTGAGAAACTGAATGAATTGGATACGGAAGGCATTGAGCCGACAACACATGTACTCGACTTGAAGAACGTATTCAGAAAAGACGAAGCCAAACATACGATCACACAGGAAGAAGCATTGAAAAATGCACCTGATGCACAGGATGGCCAGTTCCGCGTGCCGTCCATCTTGGAATAGGGAGGGAATCTTATGTCATTGCTTGATCACTCAATTAAAGAGCTGGAAGCGAAACTACATAATAAAGAAATTACGTCTGAGGAGCTTGTCAAAGCTTCTTACGAACGTATCAAAGAAGTGGATGGCGACATCCAGGCCTTTTTGACGCTGAATGAAGAGAACGCTTTGGAAACAGCTCGCGAACTGGACAAGTCCGGGGACGATTCAGCAAAGCTGTTCGGTATTCCATGCGGCATTAAAGATAACATCGTAACGAAAGGCCTGCGCACAACATGTGCCAGCCAATTCCTCAGAAACTTCGAAGATCCGCTTTATGACGCGACAGTTGTTGAAAAACTGGGAAGCGAAAAAGCGATCAATGTCGGCAAACTGAACATGGATGAATTTGCAATGGGTTCCACGAACGAGAACTCCAGCTTTGCTGCGGTGAAAAACCCGTGGAACAAAGACTATGTGCCAGGCGGTTCAAGCGGCGGCTCAGCAGCAGCTGTAGCAGCTGGCGAAGTCGTCTTCTCACTTGGTACAGATACAGGCGGCTCGATCCGTCAGCCGGCTTCATTCTGCGGCGTTGTCGGAATCAAGCCGACATACGGTCTGGTTTCACGCTATGGTCTGGTTGCATTTGCATCTTCTCTCGACCAGATCGGACCGATCACTAGAACGGTTGAAGACAATGCGCGCGTGCTTGAAGTGATTGCCGGCCATGACAAGATGGACGCGACTTCAGCAAATCTTGACGTGCCTGCTTATACAGACGCACTGACTGGCGATGTCAAAGGCCTTAAAATTGCCGTGCCAAAAGAATACATTGGCGAAGGCGTAGATCCAGATGTGAAAGAAGCGGTCCTGAATGCGCTGAAAGTTTACGAATCACTTGGCGCAACATGGGAAGAAGTATCGCTTCCGCATTCACAGTATGCTGTTGCGGCTTACTACCTGATCTCTTCTTCAGAGGCATCAGCAAACCTGGCACGCTTTGACGGCGTCCGTTACGGCGTCCGTTCAGAAAATGCCGAGAATATGATCGACATGTTCAAGAAATCCCGTTCAGAAGGCTTTGGGGAAGAAGTAAAACGCCGCATCATGCTCGGCACATTTGCCCTGAGCTCAGGCTACTATGATGCCTACTATAAAAAAGCACAGCAAGTCCGTACGCTGATCAAGCAGGACTTTGATAAAATCTTTGAAGAATATGATGTCATCATTGGCCCGACATCTCCGACAACGGCTTACAAAGTCGGCGAAGTGATCGATGATCCGATGACGATGTATGCGAATGACATCTTGACTGTTCCAATGAACCTTGCAGGCGTTCCGGCAATTTCTGTACCATGCGGATTTGCGTCAAACGGCATGCCAATCGGCTTGCAGATCATCGGCAAGCATTTCGATGAAGCAGCGGTTTACCGTACAGCGCATGCTTTTGAACAGAATACAGACCACCATACGAAACGCCCAGATCTGGGAGGTGCGAAATAATGAATTTTGAAACGATCATTGGGCTTGAAGTCCACGTTGAATTGAAAACCAATTCCAAAATCTTCAGCTCCAGCCCGAACGAATTTGGTGCTGAGCCGAACACGAATATTCACCCGATCGACCTTGGTTATCCGGGAACACTGCCGGTTATGAATGAAGAGGCTGTGAACTTCGCAATGAAAGCTGCCATGGCTTTGAACTGTGAAATTGCGACAGATACGAAGTTCGACCGCAAGAACTATTTCTACCCGGACAATCCGAAAGCATACCAGATTTCCCAGTACGATAAGCCAATCGGCGAACACGGCTGGATTGATATTGAAGTAGACGGCAAGAAGAAACGCATTGGTATCACACGTCTCCACCTGGAAGAAGATGCGGGCAAACTGACTCACGGTGACTACGGTCATTCACTCGTTGACTGCAACCGTCAAGGTACACCGCTTGTCGAGATTGTATCAGAACCTGATATCCGCACGCCGGCAGAAGCGTATGCTTATCTTGAAAAGCTTAAAACCATCATCCAGTACACAGGCGTTTCTGACTGTAAGATGGAAGAAGGCTCACTCCGCTGTGATGCGAACATTTCCCTGCGCCCGTATGGCCAGGAAAAGTTCGGTACAAAGGCTGAGCTTAAGAACTTGAACTCTTTTGCTTTTGTGCAAAAAGGGCTTGAGTTTGAAGAAAAACGCCAGGAGAAAGTCCTTCTTTCAGGCGGTGTGATCCAGCAGGAAACACGCCGTTATGACGAGAAGACGAAAGAAACAATCCTGATGCGTATCAAGGAAGGCGCGGAAGATTACCGCTACTTCCCGGAACCGGATCTCGTTCCGCTCTATATTGACGATGCCTGGAAAGAACGTATCCGTGCTGAAATCCCTGAACTTCCGGACGCACGCCGCAAGCGCTATGTTGATGAACTCGAGTTGTCAGAATATGATGCAGGCATTCTGACTGGTTCGAAGGAAATGGCTGATTTCTTTGAAGCGGCAATCGCTGACGGTGCGGATGTAAAGCAGGCGGCGAACTGGCTGATGGGTGAAGTTTCCGGCTACATGAACAAAAACCAGAAAGAGCTGCATGACCTTGCTTTGACGCCTGAGTCACTTGCGAGCATGATCAAGCTGATCGAAGACGGTACGATTTCTTCCAAAATTGCGAAGAAAGTATTTGCTGAGCTTGTTGAGAATGGCGGAGATCCGCAGCAGATCGTTAAAGACAAAGGTCTGGTTCAAATCTCGGATGAAGGCCAGCTGACTGAAGTCATTTCGGGAATTCTTGACCAGAATGAACAGTCGATTGTTGACTATAAAGCCGGTAAAGACCGTGCGCTTGGCTTCCTTGTCGGACAAGTAATGAAAGCGACAAAAGGACAGGCAAACCCGCCGATGGTAAACAAAATTCTTATTCAGGAAATGGATAAGCGATAAGCGACAACCCAGACTACCGCCGGTTACGGCGGTAGTCTACGTTTGAATAAAGCCGGCAGCCTAAGGACGAGGAGAAGCAGATATGATGACAGATGGGGGAGGATGTCTATGAAGAAAGCCCGAATCATTTATAATCCAACATCAGGGCGCGAGGCATTCAAAAAGGAACTGCCAAACGTCCTGGCAAGATTTGAGGCGGCGGGTTATGAAACATCGGCCCACGCCACAACCTGTGAAGGGGATGCGACTGAGGCAGCCAGAGGAGCGGTAGAGCGCGGTTTTGATGTCCTTGTCGCAGCAGGCGGCGACGGCACGATCAATGAGGTTGTCAATGGCATTGCCGATCATGACCACCGTCCGAAGCTTGGCATTATCCCGACGGGCACGACAAATGATTTCGCAAGGGCACTCGGCATCCCCCGCGATATTAAAAAAGCGACAGAAATCATTCTTGAAGATGAATCGATGCTTTTGGATATCGGCAAGGTCAATGGCCGTTACTTCATGAACATTGCCGGCGGCGGCAAGCTGACAGAACTGACATATGAAGTGCCGAGCAAGCTGAAGACGATGCTTGGACAGCTTGCCTATTATATTAAAGGCATTGAGATGCTTCCGTCATTCAAACCGACCCGGGCGACAATTGAGCTGGACGACGAAGTCATTGAAGACGACATCATGCTGTTTCTGATTGCCAACACAAACTCTGTCGGCGGCTTTGAAAAGCTTGCACCCGGTGCAACGCTTGACGATGGACTGTTTGAGGTCCTTATTCTGCGAAAGACAAATCTGGCCGAATTCATCCGGATTGCCACGCTTGCTCTTAGGGGTGCCCATGTCGGCGACAAGCAGATCATATATAAGAAGTCGAAGTATGTGAAGATCATGACGGACGATAAAATGCAGCTGAACATTGACGGCGAATATGGCGGACTTCTGCCAGGTGAATTTACCAACTTAAACAAGCACATCGAATTTTTCGTGCCAAGCACGTTTATAGAAAAACAGATAGAAGAATAAACACGTGATGGGCTGCCGGGAAGGAAATTTCCGGCAGCCTTTTTATGCGCTTGGATTCGGTTTGCGGATATAATCGGCTTTTCGCGGATATATCTCTGAAATTGCGGATATCGGTTGCGAATCGCGGATAAAAGCTGGGAAATGCGGATATATGAAAAAAATTGCGGATAACATAGGGACGGGAAAATCAGTTCAGCTCATTTTCTTTGTAATCGACATACAGTGTGCCGTCTTCCTGGACCTCAGCATAGAAGACGTCTGCCAGCGATTGGACACCGGCCATCTCCAGCTGACCATGAAGCCATTGCTCGTTCAATTGGAGTTTTTGCAAATTGGCTGACAGCGGCTTGCCGTCAGAAATGATGCCGGTTGCCACTGGAAATATCTTAGTCTTTGTCCGAAAGCCGGCCTCTTTTTTCGTAACCGTCTGCAGCTCAGCCTTTTTGAGAACAGAAAGTGTGCCGTCACTCTCAAAGACCGCATAGTCTACGTCGGCAAGGGAAAAGACATTCTTTTCCCGCAGCATGCTCTTCAGACTGTCCGTATCCAGGCGGTATGTTTTCAGTTTGTTTTCCATGATTTTGCCGTCTTTGATGACAATCACAGGATCGCCGGTAATGATCTTGCGCGCGTGATGTGACTTCATGTTCAGCCAGCCGAGAAGCAGTGTGAAGATTGCCCAGGCAAATAAGGCAATCAGGCCATGACGGATACTGAGTGAATGGTCAACGGCCAGAGAAGCGCCGATGGCTCCGATCGAGATGGCTGAGATAAAATTGAAGAAGGTCATTTGCGATATTTCTTTCCGACCCATGATCCGGGTCAGGATGAATAAGGTGACAAAAGCCAAGGTAAGCCGCAGCAACAGTGTGGATAGGGCCATGTGCCGCACTCCTTTTTTTACCGTTAGCATAGCCTGAAGCGGCATGATTATTCGAGACAAATCAGCATACAAAAGGGCGTCAGACCGCATACTAGCGTGTGAGGTGAACAATGTGTATAAACTTTTATCCCATAATGACCTGGATGGCGTCAGCTGCGGCATTTTGGCCAAGCTGGCATTCGGCAAAGATGTAAAAGTGCGCTACAACTCCATATCAGGCCTGGACAGAGAAGTCAAATGGTTTCTCGAACATGACAACAAAGAGACCTTCTTATTTATCACCGACCTGTCCGTCAACGAAGAAAATGAAAAAGCACTCGAAGCCTTTCATGAGGATGGCGGCGAACTGATCTTGCTTGATCACCATAAAACAGCGCTTCACTTTAATGAATATGAGTGGGGTTTTGTAGAAGTGGAAAATGAGCGCGGCCAGCTGAATGCGGCAACCTCGCTGTTGTATGAGTATTTAATTGGCAAAGACCTGCTGGAGCGCACCGATGCCCTGGATGAATATGTGGAGTTGGTGCGCCTGTACGATACATGGGAATGGGAAGCAGCAGACAACCAGCATGCAAGGCGGCTGAATGCATTGTTTTACCTGATTTCCATTGAAGACTTTGAGAACAAGATGATTACCAGACTGACCGCGAGCGAGCATTTTCATTTTGATGAACTGGAAAAGGAAATCCTGAATCTTGAAGACGAGAAAATTCTGCGCTACATAAGAAGAAAGCGGCGTGAACTCGTCCAGATCGGCGTTGCTGATCGGATTCTCGGTGTTGTCCATGCCGAGTCTTATCATTCTGAACTGGGGAACCAGCTTGGCAAAGACTGCCCGCATCTTGATTATATTGCAATCATCAATATGGGCGGGAGACGAGCCGGATTCAGGACCATTCATAACCATGTCGATGTCTCCGAAGTGGCAGCAAGATATGGAGGTGGCGGCCATGCCAAAGCAGCGGGCAGCCCGCTGACAGAAGAAGCCTATAATGAGCTGGTTGCTGGTGCCTTTACCCGCGAGCCGCTGCGTGAGGATGCCCGCCGCAATCGCTACAATCTCAAAGAAGCAGAATGTGGTTCCTTATATAAAAACCAGATTGAAGAACGCTTCTTGATTCATGCGGTGAATGACGAATGGGCAATAGAAAAGAACGGCATCCCCCTTGAACTCGTTTTTGCCGATTTTGCCGCAGCAGAAAAATTTCTTAAGCGGACTGAGGAAGCCTGGCTGGCAAGAGATGATGATTTTGTGGATTACTTGGCGAAGCTGGTAGAGAAACATCGAGGATAAAAAAAGGCGCTGACTGCACAGCGCCTTTTTACGTTCACCAGAATTAGAAGCAGCGAATCGGCCAGAATTCAAAACGGGGACAATCAAACGTTGCGCAGTTCTTTTTCTGAACCGGCGACTACGACAGCGGCTGAAGCATCACCGACAATGTTGACCGTGGTCCGCAGCATATCCAGAATCCGGTCGATGCCTGCAATCAAGGCAATGCCTTCAATCGGCAGCCCGACAGAGGAGAGCACCATCGTCAGCATGACAAGCCCGGCACCCGGTACGCCAGCCGTTCCGATGGAGGCGAGAACGGTCGTCAGGATGACCGTCAGCAATTGCAGCAACGTAAGCTCCAGATTGAAAAATTGGGCAATAAAGATAACAGAGACACCTTGGTAGATCGCAGTACCGTCCATATTGATAGTCGCTCCGAGCGGCAGGACGAAGCTGCTGATCTTCTTGGATACACCGAGATTGTCCTCCACATTCTGAATGGTAACCGGCAAGGTGCCGGCACTGCTCGCTGTACTAAGGGCCACCATCGCAGCCGGGGAGATTCCCTTAAAGAATGTGAGCGGGTTCATTTTTGCAAAGATGCGAACGGAACCGGAATAGACAAGCAAGGCATGGATGATGCAGGCAACAAGGACAGCGAGAATGACCTTCATCAAAGGCATCAGCACAGACAGGCCATAGGCACCGATAACCGGCGCAATCAGGCCAAGAATGCCAATCGGCGCGAGTTTCATGATCAGGCCGGTAATTTTGTACATGATCTCAGAGAATCCTTCGAAAAAGCGGTAGACAGGCTGTGCTTTTTCACCAATCATTGTGATGCCAAAGCCAATGAATAGGGCGAAGAAAATGATCTGCAGCACATTCGCCTCAGCTAATGCCTGAAAAGGATTTTCCGGGATGATGTTCAAAAGCGTGTCAATCGCACCGGGCGCTTCCTCTGTCTTGGTGATCTCAGCTGCTTGCGTTTGATCCACTTGAAGGTCTGTTCCTTTGCCTGGAGAGAAAGCAAGCGCTACGGCAAGCCCGATTGCCACGGCCAATGCTGTGGTAATCAGGTAATAAGTGAGTGTCTTGATGCCCATACGCCCGAGCTGTTTCGGATCGCCTGTGCTGGCAATGCCGACAACAAGTGTGGAGAGAATGAGCGGCGCAATGATGAACTTGATCAGGCGCAGGAACAGATCGCCAAGCGGTTTGATGACATCAACGGATTTGCCGAAGATGACACCAAGTATAATCGCGATGATGAAGGCAATGAATATTTGTGTGATGAGATTGAATTTCAGCTTCATTAGAACAACCTCCTGTGGATAGATGATGGCGAACCAGCTGTTTTTCCAGATCTGCAAGTAGGGTATGTCTTACATAAATACTTCTTAAAGGAGAGCGAAACATGCTGATGAAGAAATCAACAGCGGCAAGTGTGGCGGCTGCTGTGGTACTGGCTCCGTTATTAGGTGCCTGTTCAAACGGAGTAAACGACAGTACAAAACCTCAGACTGAACAACAGGAAAATGCTTCTCATAACGAGAAAGACAGCAGTCATGCAGATAAACAAACGGAGCAAGGTGTTCCCGTAAACCCTGCTGCACCAGTAGAGTCCGGAAATCAGGAAAAAACGAAACAAACGCGTGCAGAGAAAGAAGGCAAGTCTGAGCGCCGCAAGGTCAACCAAGAGGAAGCGCTCCAGGCGATTCGGGAGCAGCTGAAAACAGATTTGCCGAAACAATTGCCTGGTGAGCTGCCGCTTAAATATGGAAGGAACCTGACAGCGACGACAACTTCAAAGGAGAACAGCTACCAAGTTGTCTTCTATGAAACAGATCCACCAGTTCCCGTCGATGACCCGGCCTTGCCGAATCAGCGTAAAGATGCGAGACGAATTGCTGAACTGACAGTCACCCGCTACCAAAGCCAGGAAACCGCGCAAGAGCAGATTGGTTACGAGATATTTTCCAAATCAGGCGGCAAGAAGATAAATCTTGGCCATAAAATCACAGGCTATCAGGATGCCGGAGCCGGCTCATCTTTTATCAGCTGGAACGAAGGCAGATGGGCACTCAGTGTGCGTAATCAGACAGATCAAGCAATTGAAGGTGAAAAGCTCGCTAAAGAAGCAGTTCAATACTTGGAAGATCACCGGCTCCCTGCGCCCCAGCGCTATGGTTTCATCCGGATGGAACCCAAGAGTGGTTCCAGTTCTGCCGTTTGGCAACAGCAGAATACGGTGTATGAATTGACGAAAATTGATGAACCAATGAATGTGCTGCGTATCGTCCAGGCTTTTGAATAGTCTGCTTGCTCTTCCATACCCTGAACAATGGAAAAACATCCGTATAGCTCTATAAAAAGGCCAATCTATCCGGTTTGCCTTTTTGAGTAAAGAAACTTTAGGAAAGAAGAAGTTATCTTAGACAGTAACCTGATATTAGAACAGCACGGAAAAGTTCCATGGGTCATTAATTATCAGAAAACAAGAGATGCCATGCATAGAAACCGTTCGAAGTTTCCATGCATGGCATCTTATGTATCTTGTTATACTTTAAACTCTCTGATCATCGCTTGCAGCTGTTCGGCGAGGGTTGCAAGAGACTGGGAGGCTGTTGTAATCTCTTCCATGGCTGCAAGCTGTTCGCCGGTTGAGGTTGAAATCTCTTCCGATACAGCTGCATTCTCCTGTGAAATCTCTGCAAGCTCATCGGCAGTTGCAACAACCTGTTTGATGCTGGACGAGATTTGTTCAGAAATTGTCGCAACGTTTGCAACTTGAGGCGCAATATCCTTAATGTTGTGAACGATGGAAACAAATTTTTCATTTGTTTTGTTTGAAATATCCAGGCCATTGGCTACATCTGTTTTTGCTTTTTGCATGGTTTCAAAAGAATGGGCTGTATCTTGTTGAATTCCGCTAATCAGGCTGGAAATCTGTTTAGCAGAAGTCTGAGACTGTTCCGCAAGTTTGCGTACTTCATCGGCGACGACTGCAAAGCCTTTGCCGGTTTCACCGGCACGTGCCGCTTCAATGGCTGCGTTTAAGGCAAGCAGGTTTGTCTGCTCAGAAATGGATACAATTACATCAATAATGCTTTCGATTTCTTTAGATCTGTCAGTTAGTGAACGGAGACTTTCATGCGATTCATCAACTGAATCGTGAATCGTAGTCATTTGCTCAATGGAACGCTTAGACATTGTTCCGCCTTCTTCAGCTTCAACAGATGCATGCTGTGCCATTTTTGAAACGGTAATGGCAAGCTCTGCTACTTTTCCAATACTGTCCGAAACATCTTTAAGGGCAATTCCATTGCTCCCCAGACCGGCCTCCTGAGTTTCGGCACTTTCTGCAACTTGCTGGACTCCGGTGGAAACTTGTTGCACTGCTGCGGCTGTTTGTTCAGAACTTGCAGTCAGTTCTTCAGCAGAGGCGGCTATCTGATCCGCACTGGAATCAACTTCACTGATCAGTCTGCGGAGACTCTCAGACATCTTGCCAAAGGAATGGGAAAGTTCACCGATTTCATCTTCACTTTCTACTGTAATCTCTTCAGTGAGGTTACCCTGGCTGATTTGAAGCGCAGAGTGATTCAATGCAGCAAGTGGTTTTGTAATGGAACGAACGATGAAATATACGGCAATGGCACCGATTATTAAAGCAATGACGATCGTAAAGACTACATAGTTTAAAATAGGCTTCGCTGCATCATTTACTTCAGTTCCATACATGGTTCCGGCAATTTTCCAGCCGGTCAGTTTATTTGTGGAGAAGACCATTGTTCTCTTTTCGCCATTTTTTGTAATGTCAAATTTGCCGGAATCTTTATTATAGAGGTTTTTGTAGAAAGACTCTTTTGCCTTTGAACCTGGTTCTGCTGTCGGATGGGAAATGAACTGTCCGTTTTCATCAAGCAGTGTAACGAATCCTTTTTTACCAACAGATACTTTGGAGACCATTTCGTTTATATTATCAATTAAGATATCGAACCCGATAACACCTGACCCATCATCGGTCTGTCTGCAGATGGTCAGCATCATTTTTTCGGCATCCTCATCCCAGTATGGCTCTGTGATGATTGTCTGTCCCTTTTGCTTCATGGCATCCTGATACCAAGGACGCTCACGAGGATCATATTCTGAGTTGATCACTTCAACTACAGGAGATTGCATCACGCCTCCTGTGGATGTTCCGATATAGATCGTATCCAAATTCGAATGGTACTGTTTATATTGATCAAATATTTCCTGAAGCTTGGCGCCATTTTTCTCTTTAAACAGTTTGGCGGAGACAACCTTGCTTAATTTTTCAATGTCCTCTGTTTGCGGCCGAATACTGTCATCGATAATTGTATTCAGTAAGTTTACATTTTCCTGAGCACTGCTCATGAGCTGATGATCGGTTGTATCCTTCGCTGAGCCGTAAGATAGAAATCCGACGGCAAGGCTTGGAACCGCCAGAATGATGGAGAAAGCAATAATCAGCCTGCCCCTTACGCTTTTTCGAAATGCATTCACAGTTTTAACCCCTCCAGAATAATCGAAGCCCAAAAAGGCTCGAAATATGACAAAAGTTGTAAGTTATTAATCGATAGTATCAAAAGTTGAATATTAATACAATAGACCTATTGGAAAATAAATTACAAAGGTGTATTAGATAAGATAGAGTCTTTTAGAACTATATGATGTTTGTGTTTTAATGAAGAATTAAATAAAAAGACTTACATCTAAAATGGAGTATTGAGACTGATGATGTACATTTGCGCTTGATGAATAAGCAGAAGATGATCTGATGCGAGTGCTTAATGAGGGGGAAGCAAGACAGAACAGTTCTCAATCAAGCCCCTGGCAGGTGCAGTTCAAGGTGAAGCAACCGGGAATGGCTAAATAGCTTGAAATAGTGATACAATAGGAACAAACTTGCAGATAAAGGAAGACAAATATGGCGAAACAGACTGTTCCCGTTCAAAAGAACGATACGATTTCATTATATATAGAAGACCTGACCCATGAAGGAAATGGCGTGGGCAAAGTGGACGGCTATCCGCTGTTTGTGCCGCATGGCCTGCCGGGTGAAGAAGCGATAGTCAAAGTCGTCAAGGTGAATAAAAACTTCGGCTTCGGCAAACTGGTTGAGGTTACAAAGCGCAGTCCGGATCGCGTCGAGCCGCCGTGTAATGTGTATTATCAGTGCGGCGGCTGCCAGCTGCAGCATATGAGCTATGATTTGCAGCTGTCTATGAAGCGCGGCCAAGTGATGAATGTGATGAAGAAGGTTGCCCATCTCGAGCATGTGCCCGTGCATCCAACGCTTGGTATGAAGGATCCTTGGCGCTACCGAAATAAAGTGTCCATCCCGGTAGGAGAGAAGGATGGCGAGCTGATTACTGGTTTCTATCAGCAGCGCAGCCACCGGATCATTGACGACATGGAAACGTGTGTGATCCAGGATGAACTGAACGACAGGATGATCGAAGCCGTACGGCGCATTGCAACAAAGCTTGGCATCACAGCCTATGATGAAAAAACGGACCGCGGCATGCTGCGGCATATTATGGTGCGTTCTGGTGAGACAACGAAAGAAACAATGATCGTGCTCGTCACCCGGACGAAAAAACTGCCGAATAAAGAGCGTCTCGTAACCGAATTGATCGAGACCTATCCGAATATCAAATCCATTGTTCAGAACATCAACGACCGGCAAACGAACGTCATCCTCGGCCGGAAAAATGAACTGCTGTACGGCGAGCCATACATTCATGACAAGATCGGTGACATTACATTCGCCATTTCAGCTCTTAGTTTTTACCAGGTCAATCCGAGCCAGACCGAAGTGCTGTATGGCAAGGCCTTGGAATATGCGCAGCTGACTGGCAATGAAACCGTGGTGGATGCCTATTGCGGCATTGGCACAATTTCTCTGTTCCTCGCCCAGAAAGCGAAAAAGGTATATGGCGTCGAGATTGTCTCCGAGGCCATTGAAGACGCAAAGAACAACGCCAGGCTGAACAATATCGAAAATGCTGAATTCTTCGTCGGGCAGGCTGAAAAAGTAATGGGCTGGTGGAAAGCCCAGGGCCTCCGTCCAGACGTTGTCGTCGTGGATCCGCCAAGAAAAGGCTGTGAAGTCGACTTCCTCGATGCTGTTCTCGACATGCAGCCAAAGCGTGTCGTCTATGTCTCCTGTAACCCGAGCACCTTGGCGCGCGACTTGCGCATTCTGGAAGACGGCGGCTATGAAACGAAAGAAGTCCAGCCTGTCGATATGTTCCCTCAGACAAATCATGTGGAATGTGTGGCGTTGATAGAATTGAGCAAATAAGAAACAGAGGAGTTCAAGAATCTGTAAAAGATTCTCGGACTCCTATCTGCTTTTATTTCAATACATTTAATTAGTTTGTGTAGCAATTCTGGAGTGAGTTCATTGAATGATATGAAGTGATTTTTCGAGTTCATACTTTCGTTTGGTGATCTCGTCGATTTCATGGTTTATAGAAGCTACATAATCGTCATATTCATTTTTTGGCATGTCACTGTCAAAGTGTTTGTCATGAGCGAGCAAGATTTCTACGTTTTTTTAATTTCTCCAATTGAGCATTAATGGATTTGATCAATTTCTCATTCTGTTGACTCTGTTTCATTAGCTGAATTTCCAACTTAAATTTTCTTATTGAAGTAACTGGTAGAATAGTGCTAATAAAGGTTGGAGTGAAAGAAATGCATGTGATTACAGATAGATTGATAATTCAAAGTTTTAAATGTGAGGATTGTCCAACAGTGCTTGAATATACTTCGAATATGAGTGTCATGAAATATATACCAGGAGGGGTTTTTAACGGAGAGGCAGTCAAAGAATTTATAAAGAAAAACACCGGCGATAAAGCCAGAAATTTCCCTGTTGTATTAAAGGATAATGGAAGGCTTATTGGTCATATTGTTTTTCATAAATATTTTGGTGAGCATACATATGAAATTGGATGGGTTTTCAATCCAAGCTTTCACAGTCAAGGATACGCTTCAGAAGCGGCATTAGCAATTTTGAAATTTGGTTTCGAACAAATGAATTTGCACCGAATAATCGCAACTTGTCAGCCAGAGAATGTTCCATCTTATCGGGTTATGGAGAAGATCGGAATGAGACGAGAAGGTTATTTCAAAAGATGTATTCCCCATAAAAATGAATGGTGGGATGAGTATTACTACGCTATTTTGCAGGAAGAGTGGAACCAAAATTTTAAACTATCAAATACGATAACCTAATCAACTGTCTTTTTGCTGGACGGTGTTTCTTTTAGAGAAAATTATTTTAGGGGAATAATAGCCACATCTTAATGTAAAATGACCTATCTACCGTCAGCCACTCATCCCATGCGGAATGTGTAGCGTTGATAAAAAGAAATATGCTGAAAATGACTAAATATAATGTTCAAAAAAGAAAGAGAAATGGGATGTACTCCGATTTCTCTTTCTTTTTTTGTGCGAGGGAAACTTAGGGGGGATCTGGATTTGAATGGAATCGGCTGTACTTTGTGCATTAAAAATAATTAAGTGCTAAACTAGTGAAAATTATCTTTCCAAGGACTTCCAGCTAAAATAGATGCGAAGGGGTTGAAGAATATGAAGCAAGTGGGGACGTTATACTTTTTCTGTGGGAAAATGGGCGCTGGAAAATCAACCAAATCAAAAGAACTGGCCGAGGATAAAAATGCGGTCTTACTGTCTGAGGATGAATGGCTTTCGTCTCTTTATCCCAACCAAATCAATACATTTGAGGACTATCTGAAATATTCGGCGCAGTTCAAGCCGTTAGTGAAAAAGCATGTTCAAAACATATTAAGTGTCGGTACAGATGTCGTGATGGATTTCCCAGCTAACACACAAAAACAGCGGAAGTGGTTTTTGGATATGGCGTCAGAGGTGAATGCAAGCCATCAACTCATTTTCCTGAATTTAACGAACGAGCAATGCTTGTGGCAAATTGCACAAAGACGTAAAGAACAGCCTGAAAGAGCGGCTTTTGATACGGAAGAAGTGTTTGTACATGTTTCTAGTTTTTTTGAAGCACCAGAAGCATCAGAAGGTTTGAATATTTTGGAGTTACATGGAAAAGAATAAAATGACAAGGTAAGTACTGCTTCGTGATACTTCATGCAGTTTCACAGCCTATGTATACTATAAATAAGACACCATTAAATAAGAGGAAGGCTTTTAAAGTGTTAGAAGCCACAAGTGATCATAGTGGAAGTCGAGCTTTAGCTCTGAGAGATCAATCGCTGAGGGATCTAAAAAACAAAAAAGATATCATATCAACACGTGCTGATTATGAATATCTGAGTGAGATCCGGTTCATAATAGAAATGATCAAGTTACCATTCAGTAAAGTTATTGGATACAATGCATTTTTGTAGTCAAAACGAAGAAACCCTGCTATAATTGCAACGAGCTTAACCACTGTTTTCCAGTAGGAAACAAGGGTTAATACATAAGTCATTAAAAAATTGTTTTTAAAAGGAGAATATTAAAATGAGCGGATATAACGCGGTAGCAGCAACAAATTCGGATAATGCTCCAAAAAATGAAGTTTCTTCACATTCAGCAGCTTTCTCACATTACAGCAACATTTCAGCACAATTGCCAATCGATCCAAAGACTGGTGAACTTGTAGCTGGCTGTGTCAAAGCACAGGCAAAACAGGTCTTCAACAATCTTAAAGCAGTAGTTGAGAGCGTTGATCATGTATTGAGCGATGTTGTAAGAGTCAGTGTATTCGTTAAGGACATTGCAGATGTTGATGCTGTAGATGAAGTTTACAAAACTTTCTTCCCTACTTATGTTCCTGCACGTACGACAGTTGCAGTTGCAGACCTTCCTAAGGGTGCTTCTGTTCAAATCGACGCGCTTATTTCACATGGCGTAGGTACAATTCCAAACGCTCCACAGGCAGGCGACTTGGTCAAGCTTACAAACAACACACACAATGCGCCAACAAGCACGCTTTCTACACAGACTGTAGCGTTCTCACACTACAATAACATTACAACACAGCTTCCAATCGATCCGAAGACTGGCCGTTTGGTTGTAGGCGGTGTTAAAGAGCAGACTGCACAGGCTTTGAAAAACATTAAAGCTATTCTAGAAAGCATTGACGTACCATTTGATGATATCGTGAAAGCTACTGTATTTGTTACAGACTTGGCTGACGTTGAAGCTGTTAACGAAGTATACTCACGTTTCTTCCCAGATTCAGCTATTGCAAGAGCTGTAGCATACGTGCCTGCTCGCACAGTAGCTCCGGTTGCTGCATTGCCACTTGGCGCTTCAGTTGCGATTGAAGCAGTCGTTTCTCACGGTGACGGTACGCCTCCACAGGAGATCGAAGACAGACATGGTATCGTAATCTGGGCAAATAACACTGAAAATGCTCCTATCGATGAGCTGTCTACACAGACTGTAGCATTCTCTCACTACAACCACCTTTCAGCTCAATTGCCAATTG
>Ga0153921_1000712_pt1 | contig 16425 bp, 16 predicted proteins | sample TSNJ005MetaG_FD_104691 | JGI IMG/M metagenome (GOLD analysis project Ga0153921, IMG submission 104691) | Attine ant fungus gardens microbial communities from New Jersey, USA - TSNJ005 MetaG | ecosystem: Host-associated > Fungi > Mycelium > Unclassified | place: USA: New Jersey, Brendon T. Byrne... | reverse complement strand
TTCGCCAGCAAGTCCATCGAAGAAGTTGCCGCGGCCAACCCGCAGGTCTTCTTCCAGATGTATTGGGTCGGCAGCCGCGACGTGCTCCTGCAGCGTATGGAGCGCGCTCGCGCTGCCGGTGCCAAGGGCCTGATCATCACCGCCGACTGGTCCTTCTCGTACGGCCGCGACTGGGGCAGCCCGTCCATCCCCGAAAAGATGGACCTCAAGGCGATGTTCCAGTTCGCCCCCGAGGGCATCATGCGCCCGAAGTGGTTGCTGGAGTTCGCCAAGACCGGCAAGATCCCCGATCTGACAACACCCAACCTCGCGGCTCCCGGCCAGCCGGCGCCGACGTTCTTCGGCGCGTACGGCGAGTGGATGCAGACTCCGCTTCCGACGTGGGAAGACATCGCCTGGCTTCGTGAGCAGTGGGGTGGACCGTTCATGCTCAAGGGCATCATGCGCATCGACGACGCCAAGCGAGCTGTCGACGCCGGTGTCTCCGCTATCTCGGTCTCCAACCACGGTGGTAACAACCTCGACGGCACCCCGGCGCCGATCCGCGTGCTCCCGGGCATTGCCGAGGCCGTGGGCGATCAGGTGGAAGTTGTTCTCGACGGCGGCATTCGACGCGGCGGCGACGTCGTCAAGGCGCTAGCACTCGGAGCCAAGGCCGTCATGCTCGGGCGCGCCTACCTGTGGGGTCTCTCGGCAAACGGCCAGGCCGGTGTCGAGAACGTGCTCGACCTGATGCGGATGGGCATCGACTCGGGGCTGATGGGCCTTGGCCACTCGTCCATCACCGAACTGAGCCCGGCAGACCTGGTGATCCCGGAAGGCTTCACACGCACGCTGGGCGCCTGGCCCTCGCCTGGTGATCGAACTGTGAAGTGAGTATCGACGAACACACAACCCTGGACCGAGGTGGAAAGCAACGCACCACTGCCAAGGATGGTTACTGCGTCATTGCTGGGGGCAGGTGGGAGGCAAGTCACTCCGTACACATGGGGTGCAACGAACTGCTCGGTTTCATTTCACTGCATAGAGCGGGGTACTTCTCAATCGATCGATGAGATACCGGACTGGGAATCCTGGTAGCCCTGTGACGACGTCCCACCATTCGCGCTACGAGAAGCGGAACGGCGTTCTGCGTCACAGCGAGTCGGTGTCCAGAAGTGAAAGATATTGCGCGAGTGAGGTTTATCTGGAGCGGGCGGTGAGGCCGGTATCCGTGAACACCTGTCCCGCCCGCCGATGTTTCGGTCGTTGAAAGGTGTCGAGTCGAGTCCTCGACGACGCCTCAGACATCGATCAGGACGAGAGCTTCCTCGATCGGGATGTATCTAATCCAGAGATGTCTCTGGCGGTGCGGGTGAGGGTGCTCATGCGAGGAGGCGTAGGTGGCTTTCGAACTGGAGGAGTAGATCTATTGATTCCGGGGAGAGGCTGTGGGCGTTGCAGAGGAGGCGTCGCACTGCGGGGTCGTGGAGCGCGTGGGCGATTGTGAGGTCTTCGCTGTGGGGGTCGGTGTCGTGTGGGTACGGGTCGTGGTAGAAGTGTGCGGTTGGTGTGTCGAAGTATTCGGCGATCGCGAGTACGTAATGATCGGCAGGGCGAGTTCTGGTGCCGTTGCGAAGATGTGAGAGGTAGGTGACGGAGATGGGACATCCTCGCTCGGTCAGCGCCTTGGCCACCATGGTGTTCGTGGTGCGTGTGAAGAGTTCGTTGAGTTGCTCGGCGAATGTGGGATTTTCGGCATGGGTCGTCTCCGTCCCGAAACCTGTAGTTAGCCGAATGTAACTCGCCGTGGTGGTGATTTCGCCGGCGGTGACTTCCGTTGCGGCCTTTTCCGGCGCTGTGTTGGCCGGAGTGTCGATGATTTCCGTGCGCGTTGGGGCTGGATGTCGGCCCCGTAACCTGTGCATCCGGCCGCTGTCGGTGCCTGCGACGGTGCAGTTGCCGAAGGGGTAGCGTGCCGGTCGATGCTGGGGGTTCCCTCATCGTCTTCGGCGTGAACGACAGCACGAGTTCTCCAGCGGTGGGACGGCGGAAAAGAGGGCACGGTTGTACGTGCACTCGCAACGCGCCAGCAGCAGCGCCTCGGCGGCCGAGAGATGGCAGTGGGACGGCCTTGGGGCGCCTCGGATACCGATCGGCTCATCTCTTTGCTGGCGTGGCCTCGATGTCGGCGCGGTGCGCGTGTGGTGGCGAAATGTAGCTTCCGAGGATGCGGGCGATATTTGTTTCGGCGAGCCCCATGCTGGTGGTCATCCCGATGCCGGTGGTGACGGTGACGATGTGAACACCGGGCATCGGTGTTGCAAGTAGAAATTCAGATCCCGGCGCGGAGCTGTAGAGACCTTGCCAGCGCTCGGTGACCTCGACTCGACCGACGCCGAAGATCGCTCGCGTTTCCCGAAGCAGCACCTCGAACCCTGCCTCGCTCTGAAATGGTGAGGCTGTGAGTTCGCGAAAATGGGTGTCGCCGATCAGGATTGATCCGTCGGGTTGTGGGGTGTACATCTGATGCAGATCGAGTGCGAGGTAGTCGGGGAAGTCTGTCCGCAAGCGTTCTTCCAGTAGGGGAGTGCCGGGCAAGCCTGCGAATCCGGAGTATCGAAGCAGTGACCATCCCGTGAACAGTGGCGTGGGGAGCGGGAACTTCAAGGGCAGTTCGGCACGCATCATGTGGAGACGGCACCGCACGAGTCCACCGTCTTCGGCGTAGTCGGGGAAGAGTCGGTCGATGTCTTGATTGACTGTGACGAAAACGGTATCGGCAACGAGGCTGCCCCGGGTGGTGTGTACGCCACCGGGCTCGAATGATGTTGCAGCTGTGCGCCAGTGGAAGTGGACGCCTGACTCTTCGAGCCACCGCGCGATGGACGGCGCGGCGGTGCGGGGGTCGACCTGTAGGTCGTCGGGCATGTACATGCCACCGACGACACCGTCACCCGAGACCGGAAGGCGATCAAGGATGCCGTTACGGTCGAATAACCGTGCGCGTTCTGGGCCATGTAGGTCGACGAACTGTTGTAGGACGGCGAATTCGTCGTCGTGTCGGGCGAGGCAGTGGGTCCCTGTCTCGGCTGCCCAGAAGCCGGCTTTCTGCGACAGGTCGAGCCAGTGCCGACGGCCGGCCTGCGCGTAGGCCAACGCGTCGCCGGATTGCGCACTGATGCAGGCGTGGCCGAAGTTCTGCACCGATGCCCCCGCTACCGCGTCGGCGTGGTCCACCACGGCCACCGTCATGCCCTGCTGGAGAGCGTGATAGGCGTGGGCAAGGCCGACGATACCTGCGCCGACGACGACAACGTCGAAGTGGGTTCGAACTGTCACTTGAGTTTCTCTTTCTCGGTATGCGAAGAAGTCGGTGTCAGGCGCCCATGACGGCGGTGAAGGTCATGCGGTCACCGCGATAGAGCGAGCGACGCTGTTCGATGGGCACTCCGTCGTTGTCGTACGAAGTTCGGTTGAGTAGAAACATCGGCGTCCTGGTGTCGACAGTCAGGAGTGCCGCTTCTCGGGCGTCGGGAAGAACCGTCTCGATGGTGTCCACGACGGGGCCGAATGTGATTCCGCGCGTGTGCAATTCCGCATATAGGGAGGTGCGATGATCGAATGTCTCGATCAGGCCGGGTATTCGGTGTGCGGGTATGCGCGTGGTTTCGAGACCGACGCGAGTGCCGTCGGTGGTGAAGACGCGTTCGAGTTGGACGACCGGCGCATCGGTGTCGATGTGCAGCAGTTCCGCGAGTGCATCGTCCGCGCCATAGGTACTCCAGCCGACCAGAATTCGAGTGGCCGACATTCCCTTCTTTCGTGCGGCTTCGGTGTACGACCCGATGGCGAGCGGCAGTACGACTTTCGGTGCAGCCACCACGGTGGTGCGCCCTCGTCGCTCGATCCTGCCCGCCACCAACAACTCACGGATGGCTTGGCGCAACGTCTCTCGCGAAACGTCGTGCGCGTCGGCCAGGTCCCTCTCGGACGGGAACGGGTCGCCGGGGGACATGCCTTCGAGGAGGGAGTCGAGGTTCTTGCGCACTACTTGGTGCTTGAGCATCCGGGGTTCGGCGTCGACAACCATGAGGTCACACTACCATTTGCTGGTCTAGACCAAGTCGTCGCTGAATGTTCACCAGCCGTTCACCGCCGCAACCCGCGGTGGTCTATACCAACCGGCAAGGTGTGCGCCATGCCGAACACGACCACCAAAGCCCACACCGCACCGCTCGCCGACACTCCCGCCCTCGAAGTCCCCACCACCATCGAACTGGTCGTCATGGACATGGCCGGAACCACGGTCACCGACGACGGCCTGGTCATCGGCGCATTCGACACCGCCGCCACCACCGTCGGCCTCGTCGAAGACGGCCCCGAACGCGACCGCGCACGTCAGTACGTACTGGACACGATGGGTCAATCCAAGATCGAAGTCTTTCGTGCGCTGTTCGGCGACGAGGACCGAGCACACACAGCCAATCGCGCCTTCGAAGAGGCGTACGACGCCCGCATTGTCGACGGTGTGGGCCCCATGCCTGGCGCTGCAGACACCATCTCCCGTTTGCGCGACGCTGGCGTCACCGTCATCCTGACCACTGGCTTCTCGCCTTCCACCCAGGAACAGATCCTGACTGCACTCGAATGGACCGATCTCGCCGACGCCTACCTGGCACCGGGTGACGCAGGCCGCGGACGCCCGTTCCCGGACCTCGTCCTCGCCGCCGCGTTGCGGACGCAGGTCAGCGACATGAGCGCCGTCGCCGTCGTCGGAGACACCTCCAGCGACATCGAATCCGGCCGCCGGGCAGGCGCTTCCGTGCTCGTCGGCGTCCTCACCGGCGCGCACTCCGAACACCAATTGCGCACGGCCGAGCCCACTCACATTCTCGCCAGCGTTGCCGACCTCCCCTCCCTCGTCCTGCCTTGACTTGCCGCCTCATCCTGGACTCCCCTCCTCACTGAACGGACACCACAGCCATGATTGCTCTCGCCTCCCGCCGCGCCGGTATCGCCGCCGCCTTGTTCTCGGTCACCGCCCTCGTTGCTGCTGGTTGTTCCGGCTCCGGCGCCGAAGCCGCCACCGCGCAGGGATTCCCCGAAACGCTCACTCTCGCAGCCATTCCTGCGGAGAATTCCTCCGATCTGAAAGCCAGCTACGAACCTGTCATCGAACGACTGGAGCGTGAAACCGGCGCGAAGGTCGAGTTCGTCCAGGCATCCGATTACGCCGGCGTGGTCGAAGGCCTGATCGCGGGCAATGTCGACCTCGCGTTCTTCGGTCCCTTCGCGTACGTCGTTGCCGGTATCAATGGTGCGCAGATGACGCCGCTGGGTGCTGTCGTGAAGAACGAAGGAACTCCTCCCGGATACCAGTCCTACGCAATCGCCCGCTCGGACAACAATTCCGTCAACGCTCTCACCGACTATGCAGGTAAGAAGGTCTGCTTCGTCGACCCGAGTTCGACCTCCGGATTTCTGTATCCCACTGCCGGACTCATCGAACAAGGTGTCATCGCCTCCGGTTCGGAAGCAGACATCTCTGCCGCAGTCACCCCCATCTACGCAGGCGGACACGATGCGTCGGCACTGGCAGTCAAGAGCGGAGACTGCGACGCCGGTTTCGCCTTCGACACGATGGTCGACAAGACCATGATCGACAATGGTGAACTGGCACCGGGGGAGCTCAAGACTGTCTGGAAGTCGGAGATGATCGCAGGATCGTTGTTCGCTGCCAACAACGAACTCGGCCCCGAGGCGATCGCGAAGCTGAAGGATGTCTTCAGCGAAGGCATGAATGCCAAGGCCTTCCAGGCGGACGGCATCTGCTCCGACGAATGCCGCATCACCGACGAGCGCGCCTGGGGCGTCGTACCGGCGCAGGACAGCGATTACGACGGCGTCCGCCACGTGTGCGAGGTCACCGGCTCGCAGAAGTGCCACGGCTGACCCATGTCAACCACCAACCACCGTGACATCGTCGTCAGCGCACACGACGTCACCAAGAAGTTCGGCTCCACGACGGCACTGAAGAACGTCAACCTCGACGTGCACCGAGGCGAAATGCTGGTACTGCTCGGACTTTCCGGGTCCGGCAAGTCGACCCTTCTGCGCTGCATCAACGGCCTGCACCCGATCACCTCCGGCAGAATCACCGCGCTCGATACGCGCCTGGATTCGGCCTCCCGCCGGTCGGTACGCGACCTCCGTAAGAACATCGGATTCATCTTTCAACACTTCAACCTCGTCGGACGCCTCAGCTGCCTGGAGAACGTCCTCGTCGGCGGGCTCGGTCGGTTGACGATCCCCCGCTACGGCGCGATGACCTACCCGAAGGCGATGCGCGGGGAGGCGCTGCGGTGCCTCGACCGCGTCGGCCTCGCGGACTTCGCCGAGCGCCGCGCGGACACCCTGTCCGGCGGGCAGCAGCAGCGCGTCGCCATCGCACGCACACTGATGCAACGGCCGTCCATCGTCCTCGCCGACGAACCCGTCGCCTCACTCGATCCCGAGAACGCGGGCGTCGTCATGGACCTGCTGCAACGGGTATGCACCGAGGAGAAGCTGACGGTGGTGTGCACCCTGCATCAGGTCGACCTCGCACTCGGCTGGGCGCATCGCCTCGTCGGCCTCCGCGACGGCGAGGTCGTGCTCGATCGTCCGGCAGCCGGCCTGCTGCGCGAGGACATCATGCCTATCTATCAGCGTATCGCCCCCGAATCAGACATACGGTCGGCGGCGACGTCGACATGACCCTCACCCTGGAGCCGAAGACCGAACCGCCCCAGACCGAGGCGCGCCGACGCTGGCTTCTTCCATCCCTGGGTGCGATCGCCGTCGTCCTGACGATCCTCTCGGCCGGCTACATCGATTTCGCCCCCGCCGCGCTCGTCGACGGACTCGACGACGTTCAGCGTCTGCTGGCGCGCATGCTTCCACCACGCGTCGACGACACCGGCCGGATCGTCTCGCTCGCGTTCGACACCCTGCTCATGGCCGTTCTCGGCACCGTTCTGGCTGCCATAGCCTCGGTTCCCCTTGCCTTCCTCGCGGCACGCAACACCACCCCGCACCCGGCCGTGTACGCCGTAGCGCGGGCCGTCATCACCTTCTGCCGCGCAATGCCAGACCTGCTGTTCGCAGTCCTGTTCGTCCGCGCCCTCGGAATCGGCGTTCTTCCGGGAATCCTCGCTCTGGCACTGCACTCGATCGGCATGCTCGGCAAGCTGTTCGCCGACGCCATCGAGGAAACCGACTACGGCCCCCGCGAAGCACTACGCGCCACAGGCGTCGGATACCTGCGAGAGATGATCAATGCCGTAGTCCCACAGGTTGTTCCCGCATGGATCGGAGCCTTCGTCTACCGCATCGACATCAACCTCCGGATGTCGGTCGTGCTGGGCTTCGTCGGAGCCGGCGGAATCGGTTTCGCGCTACAGGACGCCTTGCGCGGGTTGATCTACCCGCGTGCCCTCGGAATCGTCCTCGTCATCCTCGCAATCATCGCCGCGATGGAGTTGGCGGCCATCGTGATCAGGCGGATGCTGCTCGTTCCGTCGAAGGCCGGCCCGCGACGCGATCGGGCGAAGAAGGTGTCCGCCTCGGCAGTGCTGATCGTGTCCACCATCGCCTCATTCGTTGTCCTCGACATCGACCCGAGGTCATTGCTGACTTGGGTCGGACCGTCCATCGACGTGTTCGGTCGCATGGTGCCGCCCGATTTCTCCTCGCTCGGTGTCGAACTCGTCGACGCGGCAGTGCAGACTGTCGCCATCGGCATCGTCGCCACGGCTATCGGTATCGTGCTCTCCATCCCGGTCGGCATCCTCGCTGCACGCAACGTGACCCCACATCCGGTGATCTATTGGGCGGCGAGGTCCTGGATTCTGCTGGTGCGCGCGGTCCCCGAATTGATCCTCGCGGTGGTGTTCGTCGCCGCCCTCGGACTCGGACCTGTCGCCGGTACCTGCGCGCTCGCGATCGGTTCAATCGGGTTTCTGGGCAAACTCGTCGCCGACGCTGTCGAAGAGATCGATCCAGGACCCCTCGAAGCGGTCTCGTCCGTCGGTGGAGGCTGGTGGAACACCATCGTCAATGCGGTTATCCCGCAGGCAGTTCCATCGATGGTCGGATCGAGCCTGTATCTACTCGACGTCAACATCCGCACCTCGACCATCCTGGGCATCGTCGGCGCCGGCGGAATCGGATTCCTGCTGTTCGAGTCGATACGCACCCTGAACTTCGACGTCGCTGGCGCCATCGTCCTCGTCATCTTCGTTGTCGTCTACGCAGTGGAAAGGATTTCCGGATGGATCAGATCACTCCTCGTCTGACACGGGCGGCAGTGTGGACCCCCGACGGCATCGACATCTGGACACTCGACATCCCCGAGCTGGCCCCGGGTGATGTCCTGGTTCGCATCGATCTCGCTACGGTGTGCGGAAGTGACCTGCACACCGTAGCGGGTCGGCGCCCGGCGGCATGCCCATCGGTACTCGGTCACGAGGCGGTCGGCCAAGTGGCCGCGATTGGCGACGGGAACAGACCCACAGTCGTGGGCGATGACGCGTCGCTGGTCGTCGGCGACCGTGTCGTCTGGTCGGTGACCGTGCCGTGCCAGCGGTGCCCGCGCTGCGCGTCCGGGTTCACGGCGAAATGTATCGACGTGCGCAAAGTAGGGCACGAGTCCGCCCTCAGCGACTGGGTGTTGAGCGGCTCGTACGCCGAGCACATCGTCCTACCCCTGGGTACAGCTATCGCACGGGTGCCAGACGCGATGCCCGGCCCGGTCGCAGCTCCCGCAGCGTGCGCGACCGCGACGGTCATGGCGGCGCTGGACGCGGCAGGTGCCATCACGGGGAAACGGGTGCTGATCTTCGGCGCTGGAATGCTCGGCGTCACTGCGTCGGCCGCTTCAGTGGAGCGGGGAGCGTCGACCGTGCGCGTCCTCGATCAGGATCCACTGCGGCAGAAGCTGTCTCGTGCTTTCGGAGCGATCCGCGACGATGGTGACTCCACGGATGTGGCCATCGACTTCACCGGGGCGGCGTCCGCCGTTCAATCCGCGCTCGGACGGCTCGATATCGGTGGCCGCCTCGTCCTCGCCGGATCGGTGACACCAGGCCCGCCCATCTCGGTCGATCCGGAGCGCGTTGTGCGGTACTGGTTGACCATCACCGGCATACACAACTACGAGCCGCGGCACCTCGCCCAGGCAGTTGCGTTCCTCGATGCGACTGGCGAGAAGTATCCGTGGGCCGAGTTGGTCGACACCCCTGTACCTCTCGCCGACCTGACGCGCGTGTTGGCACCACCGCCACCGGGAATACTGCGATCATCAGTGTCGCCCCACACCGGCCCTTGACGTGCGCGTCGCTTGGGTCCCACACACGGCCCTGCCGCGGCATCCTCATCAAGCGTCTTCGGCGAGATCGCAGAGGACCCTTACCTTCACGCCGCCGATCGGACAACCGCACCGAAGGCCGGCAGATCACTGTGCGGTGCCGTGAACGAATCGTTCGTGCTGACGCCGGCGATCACGCGGCGCCTGCATCGGGCACGCAGTTTTCGACGATCTCGAATTTCGTCTTTGCCTGGTGGGAACGTGGTTCCTTGTCTCGCTGTATCCGCGGCGACCGGGTCTGTCGCGCTCCATGCCGATTGGTTCGGTGAGGTCGGCATGTGGAAGTGGGCGCCTGCGAAGCTGATTCTGCCGTCCAGCGTGAGGTCCGCGAGTGTGGGTCGCGGATAAGTGTGTGGCCAGCTGCGGGCGACCCGAGTCCGACCTCGTAGCATCGAAGGGTGAAGCAACGACCAAAGTGTGGGCGCCTGTCGCGATCGGGTGCGCCCTGTGGAGCGATGGTGCGCTTCTCGCGACCCTTGGGTCAGTTCGCGCCGGCGTGTCGACCGCATATGACCGATGCGGAACGTAGTGCGGTGGAAGCGGATCCGTTGTGGACAGACGAGGGACAGGTCCTGTGGCTTCTCGAGCAGGTCGCCGGGAGTGATGAACTCACGCCCGTGTCCGCGGTCGCAGCGGAACTGGGCTGTCAGCCGCCGGTGGTCGTGTCGGCGCTGCACAAGCTGGCAGGGAGTGGGGCAGTTGCCTCGCATTCGGTAGCCGGTCGCAAAGTCTGGGGCACTGCTGCGCAGGTTCAGAGGATGGACGCGACACGTCGACAGTTCGAAGCAGATCGCGCTGACCGGGATGAGCGAATCGTCGATCGGAATCGGGATCTGGACGAGGTACGGCGTCAACTCGCCGCGAGCGTGGCTGGGCGCGGTATCGAGGTGACCAGTCTGTCCCGGCTGTATCCGTCTGTGTGGAACGATACTCGGATCGATCGGCTGCTCGTGGAGACCTCCGATCCGGAGGCTGCAGGGTGGTTGCTCGGCAGACTCTCCGGTCCGGGCCAGTTTGCGGCTACCGAGTGGCCGGAACGGAGCAGTGGTCGCGGTCTCGGCAGCCGACGGTGAGGATCTTCGTCATCTGTCACGCTCGCGCGGCTGCTTGCCGGCCGACTGTGAACCTTTCTCGCACCCGCAGGTTTTCCCATGGCCCGTCCGAACGGGGTTGCAGCACACGTGGTTTGACATCGACGCTACGACGCCACCTGTGGGGCACACCGCGAGACGTACGCGAGACCGTCTGCGGCCGCAATCGGCGGGCGTATGTCGTCGGGAAGCGCCCGGTATGTGGTGTACGTGCTCCCAGCTTGCGGTGAATCTACCCCGCGCAGAGCATATTCGACGACGATGTCGTCTCGGGTGACCGCGAGCAGGATACCGATGGCTGCGACGATTCCTGCCAGTGGAGTTGGGGGCTGTAGCGCGTAATGCCGCCCCGGCGACATTGCTGTTATGCGGCGACCGTCATCGGTAGCGGTGTATCGACTTTCGCGGCGCTCGTTGACGGCCCGCTGCGACCGCGGGCGGTCGTCCTGACGGATACGGGAGGGGCGTTTGACCGGGGCCTCATGTAGTCGTGTGTCCGACCATATGAGGCAATAATTGCAGCATGAAGACGATGTGATCTCGTCCTGGTCGAGGCTTCGAGGCTTCGAGGCTTCGAGGCTTGGTGGCCTGAGGTTGCGTGGCGGTGTGCGGGTTTCGCTCGTGCTCGGTGCGTGCTGATCTCATGCCGAGGTGTTGACCCGCACCAGAATTTGTTCCGGGTCCTGTCGGCTGCCCATGTTCGTGGTTCGGTGTCGCGTCAGCGGTGGGTGACGAGGTGATCGAAGTGGGTGCGCAGTGAGGGAGGGGGATGGAAGTCTGTGGTAGCTCGGGTGAGGAGTTGCTCGGCAACGTCACGAAGTTTGACGTTGGTGTGTTGTGACTGCCGGACGAGGATGTCGAAGGCGTGGTCGGCGGTGATGCCGTAGATGAGCATGAGCATGCCTTTGGCCTGTTCGATCGATGCCCTTGAGGTGCTGATCATTGGGATTCGTTCGGCCACGGATTCGGTAGTGGTGCTGTCGAGGGGTTCGGAGATGTCGAGGTAGAAGCCGGTGTTTCCGGTGATGTGCCCGGTGTCGTCGACGAGGCTTTCGCTGACGATCACGATCGATTGGGTCACGCCTTTCGCGTCGATGATCCGGTGTCGGCTGTGAAGCGATCCGCTGGAGGTGCGGATTGCGTGCACTGTTCGGGTGAGGTGTGGGTGGTCGTCGGGATGTTCGTGTGAGAGAAGTAGTTTCGTGGTGGGTGTGACGGTGTGGGGTTCGTAGCCGTGTATGCGAGCGAGGGTGTTGGTCCATTCCCATCGATCGTTGTCGCTGTGATAGAGGTATCCGCCGACCCGTTGTGGGGCAGCGGTGTCAAATATCTGCATGTGTGGTGCAGGCTCGTTCACCCGGGCACTCCCTTCCTCCCTCACATAAACGGGTGCATGTCAGGCGCGGCGGTTTCCGGCTCGGTCAGTGGCTGCTGCTCGCGTTGATGATCGGATATGTCTCTATGCGTTGGGGTCGTTGTCGGCGAACATGGCGTCGATTCGGGCTTTGATCTCTTCGGTGCTCATTGCCGTACTGCTCCGGGGGCCGGGGGTGACGGTTACCGGTGGTGTCGGAGACGGCGGTGTGGGTGTGCGCATGATGAAAGGTCCTGTTCTGATGAATGTTTCGTGGCGTGTTGCGGGTTGGGGTTTACAGCCCTAATGCGGTGTCGAGGTGGTCGAGTTCGGTGCCGAGGTGGTCAAGGAGGGGGTTGAGGTCGGGGACGGTGCGTCGGCAGCTGGTGAGTCCGAGGACGAGGTGGTCGTCGTTGCTGGTGGCGGTGATGTTGAGTGCTTGTCCGGTGGTGGGAATCGAGAGTGGGTGCAGGGCGTCGAGTCGGAAGCCGTTCCAGTACAGCGGGGTGGGTGGTCCGGCGATGTTGGAGATGACGATGTTGAAGGGGGGTCGTTGTGGTCCGCGGCGGCCGAGGAGCATTTCGGCGCCTAGTGGTGCGACGGCGAGGGCGCTCATGGCCAGTACCTGGGTAGGGCTCATCGCGTGCAGGGACGTTTTCCCTTCACGCATGCTGGTGCGGACCGTCTCGAGGCGGGCAGCGGGGTCGGGGAGGTGGGTTCCCAGGTTGCACATGAGCACCCCTACCCGGTTACCGGCGGCCGTGTGGCCGGTGGTGGTGTCGGTGGCGCGTAGTGAGACGGGGACCATTGCGATCATCGGTGCGGCCGGTAATGCGTTGTGCTCGTGGAGATAGTTGCGGAGGGTGCCGGAGCACAGTGTCAGGATGATGTCGTTGATGGTGGCGTCGGAGTGTTTGGCCAGTAGGCGGATGCGTTCGAGGGGAAAGGAGCGGGCACCGGTGTGGCGGGCAGCTCCGATGGGGACGTTGAAGAGGGTGTGGGGCGCGGTGAGTGCGATTACGCCGCCGGTGCCGCGGACGGCTCTATTCAGGGTGCTGACTGTTGCGGGTATCAGTCCGGTGACTTCGGCGACGGCTGTGCGAGCGGCCCCCCGCATCGTCGACATCGTCGAGGCCGTCGGGGCTGTGTCAGTGATCGGCGTTGCCTGTTCCGTCGACGGTGGTGGGGTCGGGGTGCGCGCAACTTGCCAGGGAGCGGGCATGTCTCGGCGGTGCAGGTCTTCGCTCATGCCCTCGCGGAGCAGGCGCATGGCGCTGGCGCCGTCGGCGAGGGCGTGATGGATCTTGGTGTAGACGGCGTAGCGGCCGTCGGCGAGTCCCTCGATCAGGTGCATTTCCCACAGTGGGCGGCTGCGGTCGAGCGGTGTGCTGTGCAGTCTCGAGACCAGTGCGGTCAGTTCGGTCATTCCGCCGGGGGTGGGGAGCGCGTCTCGGCGGATGTGGTGGTCGAGGTCGATCACGTCGTCGGAGAGGGTGTCCCAGCCCCACTGGCCGAGTGTGGTGAGGGACCGGCGGGCCCGTTGACGCAAGAGCGGCGCGATCTCGCCGCCGGTGAGGGCGGTGTCGAGCATGGTGCGCATGTCGGCAGCTGTGGCGCCGTCAGGTGGGGTGAAGATAGCCAGGCCGCCGACGTGCATCGGGTGTTCGCGAGATTCGCCGAGAAGAAACAGGGAATCGGTGGGGGCCATCGGTAGCAGCATGGGTGTCCTCGAGTGTTTCGGTGCCCGGGCCGGTGCCTGAGTTCGGGGCCGAGGACCGGCTTTCGCACGCAGGTGGCGCGTCAGCGCTCTTGATGTGGTTCGGATCACAGAGTGTGGGTTCCGTAGTTCGTTGTACCGCACGGCAGCGGGCGACGCTGTCCATTCGGACAGGCCCCTGACCTGGACGTTCGGTCAGATGCCAGGTCAGGGCATGTGTGTACGAAATATTCAATCGGAGGACGTGATATGGATCACAATTCGTATTTTCGGGAGTGTCTGTGAATCGGAGTGCACGGTCGAAATATGAAGGAGCGCAGGGGGAGTCACGAAGAGCTCAGGGGTTGGTCAAGGAAGGGATGGTTGAGGGCGGCACCAGATCGTGTCATCGGCACGCGGCGGCAGTGTCGGGGGTGGGCTCTGGCGTGGGCGATCGGTTGGGGGTGGCGGTCGGCTAATCGTGCACATCCCGATCCGTTGGGGGTGGGGGGCAGCGGTCACTGTCGGCGGTGCTCACCGCCAGAGTCCATGTCGCCGGACTCGTTGCGGGTGTAGGACTCCTCCTCCGTGCGAATTGGCGGTGGGAAAAGTTGTGAAACTCTTTCTGCGGAACGGGCTTCGCGGCGACGAGGTGGCGGACACTTCTTCTCGGTCGGCGACTGTCCGAGCGTGTGGGGCCTCTCGACAAGGATTGCCGATGACGATGGGGAAGGGATGAAAGATCTGAAAAAACTATCCCGGGCTGACCGGTTCGTGATGTTCCACTGTCGATCGACTGCCTTTCGCGAACATGTGTAAAACAGTGTGTTGTAACGTGTTTCAGTCTTCGAACGAGACTCGGGTCTCCCACTGAATGGGAACGTGTGTCTGCCAGTAACCCTCATCGCATGGTGGCGGCGGTGTCGGGTTCGGGGTGTTCTCGCCGTATCGCGCACGCCGCCGGGCGGAACGACTTCTCGCACACCCCTGCGGCACTTAAAGGGTGCGCTCACCAGCAATTATTCGATCGTGGCGTACCCCATTCCCCTGTGTGGGACCAACCCGACTGAGGATTCGGCCGGCACCCGACGACGCCGCTTTCGCGTCGCCCACACGAATTCCGTTCGCGCGCAGAGCAGCTGCGCAGCATCGGATCCGGTCGACCTGAACGTGCGCGTAGTTGCTGCGGCCGGGCGGATGCCGTAGACATAACCACAGAACGACATTCGTGAGCTGAATCACATGCGATTGTCGGCGGTGAGTCCACGGGGCGCCGCACGCGCACTCGAGTCGTCAGTCGTCCCTTCGGGGAGGCGGACTGCCGGATCTTTCGCGGGTGATGACCACTCGGACAAGAGGAGCGACACGGATGCGCGACCCCGACCTCGATTCCGCTCCCACGTTGGCTGCTCGTGTGCGGGCGAAGACGGTCATCGCGGTCGGCTCCGGGATCGCGGCGTCGGTGCCGGCCGTGGTGCTGACCGGTTCGACCGGACTGGGTGCCTTGACCGCGGTCCTGACCGCCTCATGCGTCGTCGCCGCGGGCCTCATAATCTGACGAACCTCACGCCAACCAGACCGCACCACCGGCGCACGATTTGAGCAGAGGAAGGTCACGCATGCACGTACCGACAACGGCGTCGACACCCCGGCCCACCGCGCGGGGCGCGCCGAGCGCCGACGACGTGAAGGGCCACGTCGCGGCCATGTTCGCCCGCGAGGCGAGCGACGCGAGGGAAAGGTGGTCGGTGTGAACTGCACTGCGGGCACATGAATTTCACGGTGGTGCTCGTGCTGCTCGTGCTGGCTGCCGGCCTCGGAGGTGCCGCGGCGCTGCAGGTGGCGGTGCGGGGGTCGTCCAGCGAATGCCGGTCGCGGCGCTTGGGGACGTCTGTTTTGCGGCGAGTGGATTAACCGATGGGCCCGCCGCTGCGTAACCGGGTCCGCGCGATGATCTCGGGTCAACCCGAGGTGTGGCAGAGGCCGGCCGGTACCGGGGGGCCGGCGGGGGAGCCGGGCACTCCCAATCGGTCGACCGCGTTCACCCATGGCGAGGGGCTCGCCATCATGGCTGGTCAGGTCGATGAGAAGCCGGGGTTGCTCCCCTCCGGCTCGGCTCGGGACGTTGTGATCTGGCCTGATCCGAGTCCGTTGGATTCCTGGTGGGCCGCTGTCGTCTTCCCCCGACGTGACGTCGACTAATTGCAGCGGAGATCGGTGGAGATCTGAGAGTGTGTGACTTTCCGGTTGAAGGGAATGTGAAGGAATGGACCGCTACAGAATCACGATGCCCGATGGTTTCACGACCGATGACTACTTCGAGTCGGACAACGACGCGATCACTGTGGCGACGGACGCCCATCGTGGTGTCAGTCAGGGGATCACCGTGCAACGGTATGCGTCGGGCGGGCGACTTTCGCCACTCACTTGCCCGAGGGCGGACACACGGGACCTGCCAGACGTCACCGCCGGCGTTCGCAGTAGAAGCCAATCCCCACGGTGAGGTTCTGGCATCTTTGCTGATCGGAGTCAGGCTGCAAGGCTCCACAGGGGCCTCCCGCTGTGTGGCATCAACCGAGCACACCCTCACTGGCTCGAGAGCGTTCTTCGAAAAGCACCACGAACTTGTGCGTACTCGTGCCGGTGCAAGTGCTCGGCGAGCACCGAGACGGGGATGCTTCGGGCGCGGGCACATCATGGACTCCTTCGGTACCTGTGCCGACCCGCCCAGAGTCCGTGCTGTCCGTGTCGGAGAGTCGACGGTTCATCACACGCCGAGTGAATTCATGGGGTGAGCGAATGCGCCGTGCTTGCTCGTATGCGTAGTTCGCTACGCGTGTGGGTCGGCGCAGAGGGTTCGTCACCGTCGATCAGGGCGAGCAGTGCATCCACCGCC
>Ga0153921_1000711_pt1 | contig 16425 bp, 17 predicted proteins | sample TSNJ005MetaG_FD_104691 | JGI IMG/M metagenome (GOLD analysis project Ga0153921, IMG submission 104691) | Attine ant fungus gardens microbial communities from New Jersey, USA - TSNJ005 MetaG | ecosystem: Host-associated > Fungi > Mycelium > Unclassified | place: USA: New Jersey, Brendon T. Byrne... | reverse complement strand
CTTTCTACTCAATGCTTCTCCACAGTGTCATGGATGCATAGCTCCTGTATGGATGCCAGCTTTTTGACCATTCCACCATTTCTTCCATTGTCGGTTTTCTTCCTATAGTAAAGTAAGCTTTCAACGCATTTTGAATGCCAATGTCAGCCTTCGGAAAAAGATCCGGCCGCCCTAACCCAAACAAGAGCCAATTCTCAATCGTCCATGGCCCAATGCCCCTGACCTTTCCCAGTTTCTCAAAAACTGCGTCATCCTCTTCTGTTTCCAGGGTTTGCAAATCCAATTCACCACTGGCAATCATCCTGGATGTGTCAATAACGTATTCAGCCTTTCTCTGGCTGAATTGCAGCTCACGCAACTTACTGTAATCCAGATCAGCGATCGTTTCCGGCTTTGGATAAAACAGGACATCACCTTTACGCTCTCCGAATGTTTCGGCAAAACGGGAAGAGAGCACAAAAGCAAATTTCATATTGAGCTGCTGGTGAATAATGGTCTTCATCAAACTGAAATACAAATCGAAATCCTTAACAATCGGTGTACCCGGAAAGTCGTGAAACAGCTTGGCCAGGTTCGTATCTGTAAAATGTGCCTGCATCGGTGACAGATCCAGATCCCACTGAAACAGATGGGCAATGCGGGCGAGCGTTTCTTCCTTTAATTCGCTCACTAGGGCACTGACCTGAATCCTTGGCGCTTCTATTGTGCCGATGGCCTGTACCCTGGCAATTTCTTTTCTGTCTCCCGACAGCACGAGCGGGACATCTATCCATCGTTCCTCTACGTTTAAATGTAAAAGCGGATCCCAGGACAGACGGTGCAGCGTATAATCAAAATCATACAATTCATGAAGCGTGATTTCCTTTGTCCACATACAGGCACCTCCGTGCCGCCATTATAGCACGGACGGACGCACAGATAAAAAAGATTGTCTCAGTTTGCAAAAACGTCCTTCATGCCGATGTACCGGCATGAAGGACGTTTTGTTATTCAGTAATAATTCCGGACTGGTATTCAGCGCCTTACCATTCCTGCGAGCATCAGCACTTACAGACCCAGGATGCCCTTAGGTACCATGTCCTTGACTACCAGATCATCAAGACTTTTGAAGGTATAGCCCTGTTTTTTCAATTCCTTGATTACACGTGAGAGCGCTTCTGCGTTATCAGAGGAAACTGTATGCAGCAGGATGATGGCACCCGGATGAATTTGAGAAAGAATTTCATCGTAGGCATATGTCCAGCCTTTCTGTGCATTGGTTACCCAATCTTTGAAAGCAAGCGACCAGAATACATGGGTGTAGCCCAGTTCCTTCGTCCATTCAAGTGTCTTCTCACTGAAGATGCCGCGTGGCGGACGCAAATACTGCAGCTTCTTCTGATCGGTAATTTCGGCAACAGCCGCTTCCAGCGTGTCCAGTTCCTCCTTAATCGAATCGCGGGAGATCACTGAGAAATCCGGGTGGTGGTAGGAATGATTCCCGATTATATGCCCTTCGGATGCCATTCGTTTCACCAGATCAGGTTCTTCTTTTACATAATGGCCTGTGACAAAGAACGTCGCCGGTACCTTTTCTTCTTTCAACACATCCAGAATGCTTGCCGTATGGCCTTGTTCATAACCGTTGTCAAACGTCAGATAAATATCCTTGTCTCCTGAATCATCAGCATAATATGCCCCATATTTATCGAGCATGTCCTTATACTTGCCGATATCCGGAATCCTATTGTCTTTATTGCGCTGGTAACCCCATCCATAGCCTGCAGCCTCAGCCTGAGCTGAAAAGAAAAAGGCAAGAAAAATAAGGATGGCTGAAAGCATTGAACATTTTTTCATGTCAACCCCACCTGTATTTTTTCTTACCTTTTCCGTAACCGGTTATCTTTATGCAATGATTAGAACAGGATTGCTCCCGCCCAGCCAAATATGAAGAGCGGAATATTGTAGTGCAGGAATGTCGGCACACATGTATCCCAAATATGATTGTGACGCCCGTCCGCATTCAAACCCGATGTCGGTCCGAGCGTGCTGTCAGATGCCGGTGAACCCGCATCACCCAGTGCACCAGCCGTGCCAATCAGGATTGCAGTTGCGAAAGGTGAGAATCCGGCTGCCAGGCACATGGGCACATACAAAGCTGCAATAATTGGTACCGTACCAAAGGACGACCCAATTCCGATCGTGACGATTAGACCGATCATCAGCAACATAAAGGCAATCACCACTTTATTATGCATCCCGGGCAAATCCGATGAAACATGGATAAGCGCATCGACTGCGCCGGTTTTTTTCAAAATCGCGCCATATCCGGAAGCTGTCAGCATAACAAAAGCAATCAAGCCCATCATGCTTACGCCTTTTGCCATAATTTCATCATTTTTGCCATATGGCACAGCAACGAACAAGAACATGCAGATCAGTCCGGTCAATGCTCCGGCGATGAGGCTGCCTGTTGGAATCTGAACAGCGAATGCCGCCAAAATTGAGATAATGGTGAACAAATGCTTGCGGGTAAATACCGCTTTCTGTGAATCTTCAGCAGCTTCCTCCTGGAACTTGGCATCTATGCCCATTGCGTCCACGACATCCCGGTTTTTTCGGTATGTAATGAATACAGCAACAAGCAGACCTGCGACCATTCCGAGCCCCGGAATAAGCATCGACTTGGTCACTTCGCCCAATCCAATGTCAACTCCATTTTCCCTCAAGCCTGTCAAAACAATGTTTTGATAAAGAAGGCCAAAACCAAGCGGAACCATAATATAAGGCGCCTGCAAGCCGAACGTCAAAGCACAGGCAACAGCCCGGCGGTCAAGGTGCATTTGATTAAAGAGTTTCAGCAAAGGCGGAATTAAAATAGGAATAAAAGCAATATGCACAGGAACCAGGTTCTGTGACAGACAGGAAACACCGGCGATTGCCAGCAGCATCATCGTCTTCTTCCCTGTCAAAATGCGAATCAGATAATTCACAAGCAATTTTGTAATGCCCGTGTAGCTGATCGCCACGGCAAAAGCTCCAAGCAGGATATAGCTCAAAGCCGTCTCCATCTGCCCGCTCATGCCTTTAATAAACATTGTGATTGCATCTGTCAGATTAAGTCCTGACATCAGGCCTGCGACCAGTGAAGCGATGACAATGGCCAGTACGACATTTACTCTGAGCAGGCTGAGCAAGGTCATGACCAGTACCGAAACAACAACGACCCATTCCATATATATGTCACTCCCCAAGATGTTTTTATTAAGAATGTGAAATTAATTGGTCTGCTGCTAAAAAACCAACTTCATTATGATAAAGTATTAAAGCAATGTGTGCAAGTTTTTTTTCTGAAGATGCGTTGGTTGCAGCAGCTTCCAGATAAGACTAAATGAAAAGGCTGCCCCGCTATTACGCGAGGGCAGCCTTTCTTGCTTTTTATTTTAACTGCAGTGAGAAAGAAACATGGTCCTGAATCGGGATCCAGCCGCCAATCCCCTGCTTTGTCACATTCTTCACGACAAGTGCTTTTTTTGAGCCTTTTAATTCCAAATAGAGTTCACCAAAGGTCACTTCGCCCTTCTCATTAACAGCCGGAGCAAAGGCATTCAGCTTTCCGTGCTTTTGTGTTGGTATCACATACGTATTATCCGTTTTGGTCCCTCTCCCAAAAACAGCTTCATTGGCAACAGGCAGATTGGTCTTTTGCTTTGCACGAAGCAGCATCATTTTTCTGACTTCTTCTGCATTCGTAATTTGGCTTGTCAGCGCCCCTTTTACAGTTGCCTGTTCCTGCTGGCTGTACTGCAGCTTTCGCTCAGTATCACCGCCGAGGTTATTTGCCTCATTTACATTGATTTTTTTATACTCCCAATTCACAGCTGTTTCAGACGATTGATAGGTAAGCGGCCAGTGCCCAAGATAGACCATAGCCCTGTACCCGACAGCCGTGGGTGACGTTCTGATTGTCGTTTCATTCAGCAGCTTGATCAGTTCGGGATTATCTACCGGCTGGCCAAGCGTATCAATCAATTCCTTCGTCAGTTCGCTTGGCTCCACAACAGCCTGGTCGGCTGAGGCATTCGGAAACGTATTCTCTTTGGAAATTGAAAGGACATGGTTTGGAATGGAGAAGCCCTGCTGCTTCTCCTTCGCTACAGCATGAAGCGGCAGAACAGACAAGAACAGGCTTGCCAGCGTTGCCAGCAGCCACCAGCGGGATTTTATCATAAGTCATTCCTCTTTCTATGGTTTTCCTTATGTTTTTCGTGCGCGGTGATTTGTATACCCGTTTGGCTGCTAGCATCATTTGGATTTAGCGGGCAAGCTGGATTATTTCCAGCCTTTCCTGAATATCAATACAATTTTCAACAGAACGGATCATAGAGCAGTTTTGGCGGGACAGCTCCAGATTGCGGTGCAATTTATCCGGATTCAGGTTGTACCCTTTGACAATGTAATGAAGTGTAATGCGTTCAATGCTGTTCGCTTTGAGCGCATTGCGTTCCACATCTGCTGATATGATCAGATCTTCCACCTCAAGCCGCTGCTTCTCCAGTATTTTCATAAATACGGAACCGCTGCAGCCGGCAATCGAAGCTACCATCAGCTGAAAAGGACGAAACCCATGCAGTTCATTTCCGGAGACATCCAATTCCCCGTAGCCGAGTTCTGCCCGTATTCCTTTTTCCTTCATGTAAAACTTCATCATTGTGAAACCCTCCTCATCCATTTGCTAAATATTGCAACTTTTCATTACCATTATGACGTAAAATGCTGATTGATGCAAAAATTTGTACTGCCAATAAAAAAGACAAGACCCCTTTTTCGGGGCCTTGTCTTTTTAAAGATATCTGCTGAAACGCTTTTCAAGCCAATCTTGCAGGACAGAAATGAGAATGCACATTGGCCAATATATGAGCGCTGCCAATATATACATCGTCATGGAGTCATATGTCTTGCCGACCGCCATCTGCGCCTTCTGGAAAACCTCCGGAATCGTAATCACTGCTGCCAGTGATGTAGCCTTCAGCAAATCCATAAACACATTGCCAAGCGGCGGTACAGCTGTGCGAATCGCCTGAGGCATAATGACATGGAATACGGTCTGCCAGTAGCTCAAGTTCAGCGCTTTTGCCGACTCCCACTGCCCCTGGTCAATACTGTTAAACGCAGCCCGGTCGATTTCTGCAATAAAGGCCGCACTGCCCAAGCCAAAGCCGATACAGGCAGATGTATAAGCATTCAGTTTGATGCCCAGTTCCGGCAGGCCAAAATACAAAATAAAGAGAAGGACAAGGATTGGTGTTCCCCTCATGAACGAAATATACAGCCTGGCCGGCCAGCGCAACACAATCAGCTGTGAATTTCTTGCCAATGCCAGAAACAGACCAAGCACAAGTCCGATGCCCATGCCGATGACAGAAATAGACAAGGTCATCGGCAATCCGCTAAGCAGGAGAGGCAGATACTCCCAGGCAAGGGGCAGGTTAAAAAGGCTTTCTAATTTATCGGTCAGAGTCCGAAAGAGTTCTAACGCATAATCCATGGTCTTTAAAGATCCATGCCTTTGATCTCTTCAATCTTCTCCTTCGGCTTTTGGGATGCATCTTCTTTATAGAACTTCTCGGCCAGCTTTGTCAGCGTGCCGTCTTTGCGCATGTCTGCGATTGCACTGTTGACCTGCTTTTGCAGTTCAGGTGCATCTTTCGCCATAATGACAGCTGTTTTAGTCGGATTGAACTTCAGTGTCGGATGCAGCTGAATGTCAAAGTCAGGGAATGCCGCCACACCGAATTTGCACAGATAGTAATCATTGATGACGGTATCTGTGCGGCCATTGTCGACATCACGCAAGTATGCCTCATTGCCGGCATTGCCGTATGTCACGACTTTAGCACCGTAATGTTCCGCAATTTGGCTGTAGATGGTTGTTGCGCCGCCTCCAGCTTTCTTGCCTTTCAAATCTTCCAGCTTCTCAATGCCAGAGTTGTCTTTTTTGCGCACGACCATAGTCGTCCAGGAATATTTGTACGGCTCACTGAAACCAAAGCTCTCTTTGCGCTTGTCCGTAACTTCAATGTCATTGGCAGCGACGTTGATGCGGCCGCTTTTGATTGCCGGCAGCATGCCGTCAATGCCCATGATTTCAAACTTCGGCTTCAAGCCGAGACGCTTGGCGACTTCGCGCACCACTTCAACATCATATCCTGTCAGCTTGTCCTCACTTTTTTTATCGCCTTCATAATAAGAAGAAGCAAGCAACGTTCCAGACGTGCCGACAACGAGCTCGCCTGAATCCTTAATTTTTTTCCATGTTTGGTCGTTCTGTTCGGAAGCCTGCTTGTCCTTCTTGTCAGAGCCTTCTTCCTTTGTATTGCCGCAAGCTGCCAACACGAACAGCAGTACAGCAGATAAGATAATAGCATAAGTCTTTTTCATGCGTATTCCTCTCTTTACGTAAATTTTCTGTAAAATCTTTTTGATTATACCAAGTAACGTTTATTCCAGCAATCTGCAATTTTAAAAAAAAGACAGCAGAAACCTTTGACAATATTTGATTGTCAATTATATAATAACTCATATCACATTAGAATAATTATAAATAAGAACAAGAATCATTCTCAGAATAACGATAGGGAGGAATTTTATAATGGAAGCAAATGTAAAAACACTGCCGCAAACCGATCGAAAGCACGCCAATCCCCGACGGAACTTTCAGCTTCGGGAACATGCTGAACTGATCGCGGCCATCATCAGCGGGCTTCTGATCTTAACTGCCTGGGTTCTCAAAAAGGATATAAGCAATACAGCTTGGGTCAGCCTGAACCTTGCTGCCTTCGCGATTGGCGGCTATGCGAAAGCGAAGGAAGGCATTACAGAGACACTTGAGCACAGAGAGCTGAATGTCGAACTTCTTATGTTTCTGGCGGCAATCGGGTCCGCAGCAATTGGTTATTGGACGGAGGGCGCCCTGCTGATTTTCATTTTCTCTCTGTCTGGTGCATTGGAGACTTATACACTGAACAAAAGCAACAAAGAAATCTCGTCACTGATGGAGCTTCAGCCTGAGACAGCACTGCGAATCAGCAATGGAAAGGAAGAAGTCATCCCCGTCTCAGAACTTGAAATGGGTGACATCATTCTTGTCCGTGCCAGTGAACGCATTCCGGCTGACGGCGTCATAACGAAAGGACTTTCCAATGTTGATGAACGTGTGATACGCGGCGAGACTTCCATTGATGAGAGTGCCATAACTGGCGAATCAGTTCCTGCCAGCAAAGGAATTGATCACGAAGTATATGCCGGCACTGTCGCGCTTGATGGATCACTGACGATCAAAATTACCAAACCCGCCCATGAGACGCTGTTTCAGAAAATCATCCAGATGGTCCAGTCTGCTCAGGAAGAAAAATCACCTTCCCAGCTGTTTATCGAACGTTTTGAGAGCACCTATGTTAAAGCCGTGCTCGCTGCCGTCGTGCTGGTCATGCTGATCCCGTATCTTTTTCTCGACTGGTCCTTTACACAAAGCGCCTACCGGGCGATGATTCTGCTCGTTGTCGCGTCCCCTTGTGCCCTGGTCGCTTCCATCATGCCTGCAACCTTATCAGCAATCTCCAACAGCGCCAAGCACGGGGTCCTGTTTAAAGGCGGGGTTCATTTGGAAAACCTGAGCCATGTGAAGGCCATTGCCATGGATAAAACCGGCACACTGACAAACGGCAAGCCACTCGTTACCGATGTGCATATTTCAGACGGACTTGATGAAGCTGAAGTGATCTCGATTGTCGGTGCGATAGAAAAGGAGTCCACACATCCGCTTGCCCAGGCAATCACAGCTTACAGCAGCGAATACAGTTCAGGTTCTCATACCGTGATAGACGATATGAATACAGTAAGCGGGCATGGCGTGCAGGCAAATGTGGGCGGTCATGTATGGAAAATCGGCAAGGCCAATTTTATTGGAGAATCAGAAGGCTTCGCGTTTAAAAATGGTTTAGCGAAATCTCTGGCGGCTGAAGGCAAAACCATTGTTTTTGCAAAAAAGGATGAGCAGATCGCTGCTTTGTTTGCCCTGAAGGACACCATCCGTAAAGACACAATTGCGGCCATACAAGCTTTAAAGTCACGTGGAATTCATACTGTCATGCTGACTGGCGATAATAAAATTACCGCCCGTGCCATTGCGGAAGAAACAGGAATTGACGCCTATATTGCCGAATGCCTGCCAGATGAAAAAGTACAGCATGTGAAGAAACTGCGAGAAGCGTATAAGAACGTTGCCATGATCGGTGACGGCATCAATGACGCCCCTGCCCTTGCGACAGCCAATGTCGGCATTGCTATGGGAGAAGGTACCGATGTCGCTCTCGAAACCGCTGATGTGGTCCTGATGCGCAATGAACTTGCAAAAATTCCGAATGCCATCCGCCTGTCTGCCAGGATGAACCGGATTGTCAAACAGAATATCATCTTTTCCCTTTCAGTAATTGCCGCACTGATCACCTCCAATTTCTTTCAGGCAATTGACCTGCCCCTTGGCGTTATCGGCCACGAAGGCAGCACCATCCTGGTCATTCTGAACGGTTTGCGCCTATTAAAATAAGCTGCTCTATTCATTAGAGCAGCTTTTTTCTTTATCCGCCAAAAAGGCATTGAATGTACCTCCGGCCAGGATAATGATACCGGAAAGATAAAACCAGACGAGCAGAATGATGATGGCTCCCAGACTCCCATATGTCGCTGAGTAATGGCCGATCTTGCTTACATAAAAGGAAAAACCAAGAGAAACGACCTGCCATGCAAGTGTGGCCAGAGCAGCTCCCCAAAGTGTTTCTTTCCAGCGAATGATGCGATTAGGAGTAAGCTTGTACAAAACCGACAAGACAAGCAGAAGAACGAATGAAGAAATGACCCAGCGCAGCGGAATCCAGATTAGAATGAAATCCTCGGGCAAACCAATAAAGGAAAATACATAAATGCCGAGCATTTTGCCAAATACCGGAAGCAACAAAGCTACACAGACCAGCGCTATCAAGGCAATTGTCAATGACAACGAAATAAGCTTGGCAGCGAAATAGGAACGGTCCTCCTCTTTGCCGTATGCCCGGTTCATCGCTTTGGTCAGCGCATTGATGCCATTAGAAGCAGACCAGAGTGTACCGAGGATACCCAGTGAGAGAAGACCGCCATTTCGTGTATCAATCAGCTGTTTCATATTCATGTGGATAAATTCAGTAATTTCATGCGGGGCATAGGTGGAAACAAACTCAGCAAATGGCCGCTCATCGATCGGAAGGTATCCGATCAGCGTTACAAGAAAAAGCAAAAGCGGAAACAGCGACAGCAGCAGAAAATATGCCATTTGTGCTGCTGTGCCGAATATATCAGCGTCTTCGAAATGCTTTAGCGCAAAGCGCGTCTTGCTGAAACTGCGGTTCACAACCGCCTGTTTATTCAGGCGCCTCAAGTTTTTTCTGTTCAGGGACGCCGCTGCGGAATTTCTCAACCGTTTCCTGTACTTGGCCGAGTGCATTCATGACTTCTGATGCCTGGCCATCCACTTTCTCACTGAGTTCAATTAATGCCAGTCTTGCAGCACCAATTGTGCCGACAGGATTTTTCATCAGTGCGACAGCATACATTTTGGCAGTGCCTGCCTTCGCTTTCACATACGCTCTGACCTCTTTATCTGTGAGTGCCAGCAGTCCGCCTGCTACAGCTCCTGCTGCGATTCTGGTGAGTAATTTGCGTTTTGCCATGTCTGAACCTCTCCTTTACTGGATACCTTGTATTTTTGCCATCAATCGGCTGCTTGCTCACCTATAAACTATACCCATCTTACAGGAATTTTGCTCATTCTTTCAAGTTTCAGCAGCATACAGCAGATTCCCCCATTTTTTCTTCCATTGGAAACCTGTATATCACATCTTCCTGCCGCCCTACCGGCATTTGCCGCATCTGAATGAAAAAGTACTGATTGCCCTGGTCATTTTAGGCGGCATTAAGAGTATTGGCAAAGTAACGGCTTTCTTCGTACCGATTATGGCCTTATTTTATCTGATTGGCGGCTTGATTATTATGGGCATGAATTTTGGCCTTATCCCACATACAATCGGGCTGATCTTTGAAGATGCCCCTACTGGCAGCGCATTAGGCGGGGGGCTTCTCGGAACAGTCATCCGCTGCGGTGCCGCACGCGGTGTTTTCTCAAATGAAGCCGGTCTTGTCTCTGCACCTACTGCAGTAGCTGCCAAGACATTCACCGACTCTCCCCACAGGAGTCGGCGCCTTACGCTGCAATCCTGGGTAGAAAATAGATGTCGCGCTTACACCTTAGGTGAAAGCGCGTATTTTTACGGCGTGGTGGTTGCCTTTATTTATTAAGCACTTTAAAACCCGAACCAATGTAAGCATTAGTTCGGGTTTTCTATAACCTAAAATATTTTTGATCCTGCTTCTTTTCATTTTATATTCTGCGGGTCATTGTTGAACATGCCTGCTTGTTGCAAAAGCCTCATGCCGCTTCCAGCGCAGGGCAAACAAAATCACTGCAGTCAGGCATTCCGCAACTGGATAAACAAGCCAAATGGCTGTCTTGCCAAACAAGCTCGGCATCATCCACAGCAAAGGAATAAATAAAATAATACTCCGCATCAGAATAATGGCTGTGGCCAGACGGATTTGCTTAATAGACTGGTAATATTCTGCGCATACCATATTATACGCCAGAAAAACATAACCCAAGGCAAAGAGGCCAATTCCCTTTATTGTAAAGTCCAGGACAGCCCCAGAGGAAATGCCAAACAGGAATGCAATCCATTCACCATAGAAAGAACAGAACAGAAAAATGAGTAAGCCAAGCACGATGCCGGTCCAGACAGCGTATTTCAGAAACAGCCGTGTCCGTTCGAGCAAGCGTGCACCGTAATGGTAGCTGACCAGCGGCTGAATCGATGAACCGATTGCGATAAACAGCATGAGAAAGACAGCGTGTAAGTAATTAACAGCTGCAAATGCCGTAATACCGAGGTTTCCTGCAAAATGCATAAAAGCAATATTGAACCCGACAATCATGACGACTGAAGACCCTTCCGCAATAAAGCTCGGCAGGCCAATTCCCAGCATTTCTTTAAGCAACGCCGGCTTTAAACGAAATCGAACCAGGCGAAGCTGACTTTGCCTGCGAAGAAAATGCAGACAGAGCACGAAAAAACCGATAAAGGTTGCCAAAACAGTTGCATAGGCAGCCCCTTTGATACCCCAGCCCCAAACAAAAATAAAGAGATAATTAAACACGATGTTCAGTACGGCATTGACTAAAAGACCTGCCATCGCGAGACGGGGGTTACCATCGTTCCGGATAAAAATACTTAAAATATTCTCGAGCACATAGATCAGTCCGAATACCAGAATGACATGCAAGTAGTCCAGCACAGCTGGCAATATCTCAGCATTTGCGCCAAACGATATGGCCAGCTGACGCTCAAACCACACGGAAATAAGTATCAGGCAGCCAATAATTAAAACAGCCCAGGCAAGCGCCTGTGAAAAAATCCCCTGTGCACGCCTGAATTCCCCTTTTCCCGCTTCAATCGAATACAATGTAGCCCCGCCAATGCCGATCCATAATGAGATCGAAAGCAGCATGGAATAAACCGGAACCGCAATATTAACCGCTGCCAGTGCATGCGGTCCGACACCATGGCTGACAAAAATGCCGTCCACTAATATATTGACTGACATGAGCATCATGCCAAACACCGACGGAATCAGATAAGAAATAAACAATTTTTGAGCTGATGTGTTTCTCATTGTTGAAGACCATTCACTCATAAAGCTGCACCAAATCCTCCAGTATACTTCTTTAACATGACGCGCTCTCCTTTGTCATCCAGCTCCCCTGTGAAACGGAACCCGAGTTTGCTGTAAAGGCGAATCGCTGCTTCATTCTCATTGTAAACACTTAAATAAACCGGCCTTTTTCCAAACTCAGCCTCCAGCTTTTCCAGCATTGCCTGCATGAACCGCAAGCCCAGTCTCCTTCCCTGAAAGCGCGCATCAATCAGAAATCGGTCCAGCCACAGTCGGCTGTTCCCAGCACCATCAGAAAAACAGCCATACATGGCAAAGCCGACGAGCACTTCCTTTTCATACAGGCCTACAGGCTTGAACTGCGGGCATGCTTCCGCTTCCGCCAAACATTCGGCTGGTGTTTCAATAAAACCATTCTGGCCTGGCAGCACCTTCAGTTTCAAAATCTCTTGCACATTCTCTTTTGTTACGTCATGAATGTTTATCATGACTTTCCAAACCCCTTCTGTCTCCGCCGTCAAACGGAGATGTGATATAGTAAACTGTAAAGTATCCGGTAACCGTATAGTCAAGGAGCTGAAGAAAGTGACAGAAAGCACAGGTAAATATTTCACAACAGGTGAGTTTGCTGATCTCTGCAACGTCAAAAAGCAAACCCTCTTCCATTATGATGAGATTGGCCTGCTGACGCCTGAGTTAAAAAATGATAAGGGCTACCGTTTTTATACCTATCAGCAATATGAAGTCTATTCTGTCATCGAGTTGCTCAAAAACCTCGACACGCCTTTAAAAGAAATCAAGGCATTTCTGACAAATAAAAATCCCGCAGAATTAACAGCCCTGCTGAAACGAAAAGCAGAAGATCTTGAACAGAAACGCACTGAGCTGGCCCGATCTCAGCGGATTATCGAAACACTCATCCAACAGACCGAAGCAGCACTTGCCACGGATTATGGACAGATACGGCTGGATTTCCTTCCTGCTAAGCCACTGTACTTGAGCAAATGCATAACAGGCTGCTCTGACCAGGAATTCCTGAGAGCCCTTTCTGACTTCAGCAAAAGCATCAATCAGCTGGGACTGAACACGGGATATCCAATTGGGGCCATTACGCCAAAGGTGTCCATACATGATGATTATTTGAATTACAGCCATCTTTATATTCAAGCAGAGACGGGCCGGACGGATCTGCCCATCAAACTGCGGGAAGCCGGACTCTTTGTGACCGCTTACCATATCGGCAGTGAAGAAACCATCCATGAAACGGTTGAGAAAACCACCAGTTTCATAAAGGATCAAAAACTCAAAATAAAAGGAAAAGCCTTCAGTGAATACCTGCTGGACGAGATCTCTGTCAGCGGGATCGACAACTATGTAACCAGGATTCAAATTGAAGTTGAAAAGTGATGTCCACAAAAAATAAATAAGGGGGAGGGACAGTCTCAAGACTGTCCCTCCCCCTTATTGGCTTGAATATTTATTTACCGATGAATTGCTGCGTCCAAATATTTCCATTAGAGACATAGCCGACACCGATATGCGTGAAGCTGCCATTCAAGATGTTGGCACGGTGGCCTTCACTGTTCATCCATGCTGTAACAACTTCCTGTGGTGTGCGCTGGCCTTTGGCAATATTTTCTCCAGCTGATTTATACGTAATGCCAAACTGCTTCATCATGTCAAATGGTGAGCCGTATGTTGGGCTGTTGTGTGCGAAATAACCCTTTTGCGCCATGTCAGTAGACTTGGCACGAGCAACTTTGCTCAACTCCGTATCTACTTGAAGTGCCTTCAAACCGCGGCTTGTTCTTTCTTTATTTGTCAGATCCACCACTTGCTGTTCAAATGCTGAAAGACCGGACTGGGCCTTTGTATCTTCTTGCTTCGCAGGTTCTTTAGCTGGCTCCTGCGGTTTAACTGGAGCGGGTTTTGCTTCTTCTTTATTCGGCTGCTGATTAACTGTCTGGTCATTAGAACCTGTATCAGCCGGCTTGTCCTCTTTAACAGGCTGGGACGGCTTGTTTTGGCCATTCACATTATTATAAAGAGGATAGCAATTGTTTAAAAGCGTATGTCCTTTGCTGCTTGTCCACTTGTAATGATATATGTGTGTGATCTGGTTTTTTTGATTCTGGCTTCCCGTGCTTGTTGCTGCCTCTGCGTTATGCAAAGCCCCTCCGAAAACAAATGCTGCAGACAAACCTGCTGTAATGACAATCTTCTTTCCTAGCATGCTTACATCCCCTTTTCGCTGTTTTTTGCAAATTCATCATATCACGGGTTTTTTGTAATAATTCTGGCAGCCTCTGCCAACTGCCATTTGCCAGTTTTTCGACACTGGCTCATTTTCCTGTAATCCGTATGTTTAAAAGGTTTTTGCAGGTAATTCAAGAATCTGGAATTCAGGCAATATATGCATCTAGTGGTGCAAATTATAAAAGTTTCGGGATTGACAGTGTCTGCGAATGCCCGTAAATGTTACAGCTGTAAGGCATTTGTAACAAGTTTGTTACTTGAGTGGAAGTCACTTGCCAGACGCCCCGTTTACCTTGTATCCTTGTGAAGGTGATGTCGTAAAATGAAGGCGCACCCCCTGAAAATATATGAAACTGTCGAATATGTATTTTTAGTAAACTGTGATTATTGGAGGAACAAACATGCTATCTCACTCAGAAATCGGTATTGACTTGGGTACCGCCAATATTCTGATCTATTCCAAACAAAAAGGCATCGTATTGAACGAGCCTTCAGTTGTTGCCATTGATATCCATACAAAAGAAGTCATCGCTGTTGGAACAGAAGCAAAAGAAATGATCGGAAAGACGCCATCAAACATCGTTCCGATCCGGCCGCTGAAAGACGGCGTGATTGCTGATTATGACGTTACAGCCCAAATGCTGAAAGCTTTCCTGAAAAAGGTAAGCAAGAAAATCGGCTCTTCCATGAGAAAACCGACTGTTGTTGTCTGTACCCCATCTGGCAGCACCTCAGTGGAACGCCGTGCCATCCACAATGCCGTTGCCAGTTATGGTGCCAAGCATGTTCATTTGATTGAAGAGCCGGTTGCTGCCGCGATCGGAGCAGACCTGCCTGTTGATGAGCCCATCGCGAACGTCATTGTTGACATTGGCGGCGGGACATCTGAAGTCGGCATCATTTCCTTTGGCGGCGTCGTTTCCTGCAACGCGGTGCGCGTCGGCGGAGATAAAATGGACGAAGAAATTATTCAGTATATTCGCAAGAAGTACAATGTATTGATTGGTGAAAGAACGGCGGAAAACATCAAGATGGAGATTGGCAATGCGGATGCGGACCACAAGGAACAAACGATGGAAATCCGCGGACGTGACATGGTGACAGGCCTGCCGAAGACAGTGTTGATCTCTTCAAGAGAAGTATACGATGCTCTGAAAGAATCCCTTGATCAAATTCTTGAAGCCATCCGGGCCACACTGGAGAATTGCCCGCCTGAACTAAGCGGCGATATCGTGGATCACGGCATTGTGCTTACTGGCGGCGGATCCCTTCTAAATGGCATGCAGGACTGGCTCTCAAATGAGATTTTTGTCCCTGTCCATCTTGCTCCAAACCCGTTGGAGTCAGTTGCCATCGGAACAGGAAAAGCCTTGCAAATGATCTCGAAATTGCAAAAAGCTGTTAGATAATTATCAAAAGCAAGCATTCCCATTGGGTTTGCCTGCTTTTTTTACGTTTTATAGGAAAATTTGCTGGGAAACATTGCATTTTCATTACGGTTGTCATATAATAAACTTACACTTAGTAATATTGAATCCTTTATTCCCCTCTTATATCTTGCATGATTCTTCTATTTTACTTTGCTCATTTTTTAACAAGTGCCTTTTTGCCTTACTTACAACTAAATAGATTTAGGGAGATGATCATTTGTACTACGCACTCGGTATTTTGGTCCTTTTCGGTGTATTCTACGCTTTGGGAAAATTGGAAAGCAAACGGAGAAAGCTTTACTTCAGAAATGTTTTAAAGATTTTTAACATTGAGAAGGAAATTATCATCAATGAGAAAACAAAGCTTCAGCTCAGCGAACCTGTTCCTTACGGAGACACATACAGATATGACATTTCAGTCGTGTTTGAAGATGTTGTCGTTGAAAAAAGAACCCTTTCCGAAAAACTGAACAAAGACGAACCTGTTTCATTCAGAGGTCCTTGGAAGCAAGACATCTACAAGGCACTCCGCAGCAGATTTGACTACTATACCCATCCAAGCAGAACCGTGCAGGATAATGTTGTTAAAATGAAATCCAAGAAAGAAATCTACGCAGACCGTTACAAGCGATATGTTGCGACCCGCGACAGCGCCTACAACTAAACACCACTTTAATCATCTTCAGACCGTACACTTCCAGTCGTCTGGCCATGATTCTGCTCTTTGCGAGCGGCGGATATTCAAGAGGATGCCTCCTGAGTATTTCGCTTTAGCAAACTATGAAATCGTTTACAGCATCTTATGCATAGAGCACGCAATCGTTTCCTGCCAGAACTTTTTTCCGCGAAACATCTCCCGAACCATTCGGGAATACATAACCCTCAAATTGTAAAACTGCAAATTCACACTGCTTCCTGGCTGATACGCCGGAAGCTGTTTTTG
>Ga0153921_1000710_pt1 | contig 16428 bp, 15 predicted proteins | sample TSNJ005MetaG_FD_104691 | JGI IMG/M metagenome (GOLD analysis project Ga0153921, IMG submission 104691) | Attine ant fungus gardens microbial communities from New Jersey, USA - TSNJ005 MetaG | ecosystem: Host-associated > Fungi > Mycelium > Unclassified | place: USA: New Jersey, Brendon T. Byrne... | reverse complement strand
GTGGTAAGCTGACTGTTCCCCCAGATCTTAGTAAGCATTGCACCGGCAGGAATCGGATTGGTCTGGGAAACGGAGCCAGGCGCTTTGAACGGACCGTTTACCAGCCAACTGGTGAACAGCGTGATTAAGTAATTAAGCATGATTGCCACAATGACTTCACTGGTATTATGTTTGGCTTTGAAATATCCCGGTATTGCTCCCGCCAGCATCCCGGCCAGAAATCCTGTGATCAGGCACATCGGCACCATCACAATAGCCGGCAGATCAGGAAATGTCAGGGCAAACAAGGTTGTTGCCATGGCCCCGGCGTACAGCTGGCCTTCCGCTCCGATATTGAGCATACCGCCCCGCTGGCCCAACGCAACAGCCAGACCGGTGAAGGCCAGGGGAATCATTTTACTGAGTGTATTGGCAAACGACTGGGAGGAACCTAAAGCACCTTTAAACAGTGCCTGATAAGCTTCCGCCGGATTTTCTCCGATCGCAAGGATAATCAGGGCTCCTATTGCCAGGGCAATCAATATGGAAAAAAGAGAGCTCCCAAGATCACCGGCAAAACTTTTTAATCTGGTTTTCACGCCTGCTCACCTCCTGCCTTTTTTCCCGCCATGAACAAACCAATTTCTTCTTTATTGTAAGCTCCATTGGGAAACTGCGCACTTATTTCTCCTTCATAAAAAACGGCAATCCGGTCAGATAAATTCATGATTTCACTTAATTCTGCCGAAATCAGGAGAATCGCCTTCCCTTCTGCCTTCAGACGTAACAGGGTTTTATGGACATATTCGATCGCACCGATATCCAGGCCGCGGATTGGCTGGGCGGCAATCACCAGGACCGGATTATGGCTGACTTCCCGGCCCAGAATCACCTTTTGCTGATTGCCGCCGGAAAGGGTTCCGATCGGGTGATCGATGCCCGCTGCTTTGACCGTAAATTCTTCTATCAGCCGATGAGCGTCGGCTTTTAGCTGCTTGCGTTTCACAAATCCCCGGTGGTGATAGCAGGCATCATGTTCAAACCCCAGTAAATAGTTTTCCGCCACTGAAAAGCTGCTGATCATCGCATTCTTGTGGCGGTCGGCAGGAATATAGCCGATTCCCAGCTTTTTTCGTTTTGCCACCGGCAGCCGGGTGATATCCTGGCCGCTCAGAAATAGCTTCCCGTTCTTTACCGCCATGGTTCCGACCAGCAATTCTTCCAGCTCCTGCTGGCCGTTGCCTTCAACCCCGGCGATTCCCAGTATCTCACCGGCCCGCAAGGCAAGATTGACCGGATGAACCGTTTTGCTGTTTACCATCAGCTCTTCGATCTTTAAGACTACTTCTCCGTCGGTCTGCTTCCGCTCACTGACAACATGCTCGACACTCCTGCCCACCATCAGCGACGCAAGTTCTTCCGGTGTGGTATCCTTTGTATTAACCGTGGCTACCTTCTGCCCTTTTCGCAGTACCGTTACCTGATTCGATAATTCCATTGTTTCATTCAGCTTATGGGTGATAAATATAATCGTCCGGCCCTCTTTTTGCAGCTGCTTTAAAATTTTAAAAAGCTCACTTACTTCCTGCGGTGTGAGAACCGCAGTCGGTTCATCCAGAATAATAATATCAGCACCGCGGTACAGGGTTTTTACAATTTCCACCCGTTGTTTCATTCCCACCGACAGATCTGCCACCCGGTCATCCAGGTTTAGTTTAAAGCCAAATTCGGTCACCAGGTCCAGAACCTTTTGCCGGCTGGATTTCCGATCCAAAAGAAAGCTCCCGCATTCATTTCCTAAGATGATATTTTCCAGCACGGTCATCTGATTCACCAGCATAAAATGCTGGTGAACCATTCCAATCCCCAGTTGATAAGCATCATTGGGATTGCTGATCCGGGTTTTTTTCTCCCTGATGTACAGCTCTCCTCCATCCGGCTGGTGAAGGCCAAACAGGATATTCATCAGTGTTGATTTGCCGCATCCGTTTTCGCCAAGCAGGCAGTGGATCTGCTTTTCTTCTACCTGGAGATTCACCTGGTCATTTGCCAGAACACCCGGGAACCGTTTCGTTATATTTCTCATATCAATTGCATACATACTATTCCTCCTGGTCCGTTCGTAAGATTTACGCAGATAGAAATATGCTTATCAATTTTTAAGGAAAGAATCCACCTCATCCAGGGTCGCCGGAATCACCAGCTCGCCGGAGGCAATTTTAGCTGATAACTCCTCCAGCCGTTCCGTCACACTGGCCGGAACCTCAATATTACTCCCGGCCATATCAAGGCCAACGCCCTGATCCGCCACTCCCATCACTTTCACGCCGGCCTCAAAGTTTCCATTCAGTGTACTCTCGATCGCATAGTAAGCACTGGAGTCAACCCGTTTCATCATACTTGCAACAATATGATCAGGAGCAACATTATTCTGATTTAAGTTAACGCCTATCGCCATGAAGCCCTGCTCTTGTGCGGCCTGGAACATTCCCATACCAGATGCGCCGGCAGCGTGGAAAATCACATCTGCTCCTTTGTCATGAAAGGCCGTTGCGATATTTTTTGCTGTCGTCGGATCAGAGAACCCGCCCACATAATCAATCAAGACGGTATATTCCGGATCGATGTATAATGCTCCTGCCTTATAACCTGCGGAAAATTTGTTCAGCAGGGCATTGTCAGACCCGCACATAATGCCGATGGTCTTACCGCCGCCAACCAGCTCGCTGGCCTGCTCCTGTTTCATCAGCACGGCCAGGGCCCCGGCCAGAAAGCTTCCCTCCTGCTCTTTACTGGTGAGGCAGACAACATTGTCCAGTTCCAGGACTGCATCAATTAATGCAAACTTCTGCTCCGGATATCTGGCGGCCACTTTGGTCAGGGCGTCCACCTGCTCTGATCCAACACAGATAATAATTCCATATTCTCCTGAAGAAGCCATCTCGTCCTGCACGATCTCTTCGTCAGAAACACTTTTCGGTTCTACATAGTCGTACTGGATACCCAACTCTTCGGCCGCCCGCTTGACTCCGTCAAAAGCCAGATCATTAAAGGACTGCCCGCCCAGCCCTGCTTCCGTAAAGATAATGCCGGCCTTAAAATCTTCTGTTGCGGCCGCAGACACCGCTGCTGCCTGAGTGCTTTGTGATTGGTTCTGATTGGTACTGTTTCCGCATGCAGTCAGCATACTCATTACGGCTAGTACAGAAATAACGGTCATAATACTTTTTCTCATTTTGAACCCTCCTATGTTTTTGTACAATAGATATAACTTGTCTAACATCTAATGCTAACTATATCACTCTTTGTACAAGTTGTAAATAGTCTTTGTTATTTTCGTTAATGTTATCTATTTTATCTGCGTATTATTGTGCACATTTCACATTCCAATGCAATAAAAAAAGGATTGAATCCCGCATCATACAGAATTCAATCCACTATTTAAACTGTTATTTCAATTTGATTTTCTTCAACAGCTATAATACAGCTTTCATAATATCCATCTCCTGTGGTACGTGGCCCGCTGATAACTTCATAACCATCCGCTTTTAACCTTGCTGTTAAAGCATCAACTTTTTCTTTACTTCCGACACTAAACGCCAAATGGATAAAGCCGGTTCTCGCCATCGTTTTCTCAGGATCTTCCATCATTTGCTTATTCATAATTTCTAAACGGGCTCCCTCTTCAAAGCTAAGAAAATAAGACTTAAATCCCGTTTTTTGATTATGATAGATTTCATTTGAAGCCGCATTTAAATAATTCATAAAGAATGCTTTTGTTCCCTCCAAATCATTTACATACATTGCAACATGTTCAATTTTCATAACAATAAACCCCTTCCTATAGATTTTATTGAGCTCCCAGGGATTGTAAAAGAATTTCCGGATAGCTCAAAATAGAAATTTGACTTTTTGACTTTTCAGTTAATGTTTTATGACACCCATTGCAAGGACATATGATACTATCAAGGTTCAGGGCCCTTGTCGTTTCGATAATCTGTCTTGCAGAACGTTTGCAGCATAGCGTATTTGGCAGGTCTATAACCGTTAAGCCGTCAATCTGGTCAAGGGCCTTGCGATACCGCGCCCAATTAATTGCGCCTTGGGGGAAATTATACTGATACCACGAATGACACCCCTCAAAATAACCTACCGTAACAGGCTTAATCTTGTTTGAGCGTTTTTCCATTTCATCTAAAATAATATCAAGTACATAAACGAGTTGTTTTGAAGAATCATGGGCCATATGCCGAACAGCATATGCGCATCCAACGCAGCAATATACAAGTGTTGTAACATTTTTTTCATCTGCCAGCTCTATATTCCGCCGGCAAAGTTGTTCTCCTATTTCCATATATTTTTCAGGATTTTGCCCCACAATTGGCCATCCACAACAATATTCCTTTTCAAACCATACATAGTCTATGTTTAAGAAATCTAACAGTCTTATATAATTGCGCAGCAGGTCTTGGGAGGTAAAAGGTCGATAACAGCCAAAAATAAGTCCATTTTTAGCTTCTGCTTTCGGGGCTTTTAATCCCAATCCCTTTAAAACTTTATTCCTCAATACTTCGCTTACCCCATGGTTTCCATAATTTTCGATCGTCTGGATTTCCTCCTCTACCGTTCGTCCGCAGGTGTTCATCTGATTGTTCAAGAATTCCTCTTTAAATATATTTTTGTTCAACTATCGTCCGCCTCCTTCTTTTGTCTTGATAGTGTAATTATACCATCATAAATAAGAAATACATATGACAGTACCCGCCGTTTTATATGACAATACCGTCAAGCAATAGAAATCTGTTTTTCCATAATACCGACTTTTTTATCTTGATACCATTAAGTTTTAGACATATAATAAAAATAAATATCATGGCGAGTCAGCAATTGTGTTAAGGAGGTTCATATGTCATTATCAACTTGTGGAAGTAAAACCAATCAGCAGGGACGCGAGCTTATCAAGCACGGATCCGCTCTATTTCCTATGGCGTGCTATGATGATGACTTATCCTTGGAAGTTGTCCCATGGCATTGGCATGATGAACTGGAAGCTGTTGTTGTTACAGAAGGTTCTGCAATCTTGTCTGTAGCTGCTGAAAAATTTATCATCAGGCAGGGGGAAGGATTCTTTATCAATGCAGGGGTACTTCATGCTGCCCAGGACTTTGGAGATTCCAAATGCCATCTGCATTCTTTAGTATTTCATCCCCGGCTTGTTGGTGGAAGTCTTGACAGTATTTTCTGGCAGAACTATATTCAGCCTTTATTACAAGATCCCCTGCTAAAGTGTGTCTGCCTTGATGGTTCAGTTTCATGGCACCAGGAAATCATCAAGTCGATTGAATCAACCTGGCAAAGTGCGGTTTCCGGAAATGCCGGTTACGAATTTCAGGTAAGACATTCCTTATCTCAAGTAATTTTCCATCTAAATAATAATCACTCTGTCATCCGGAGCCACCCTTCGGCGAAGGAACTCCGTGATGCAGAGCGAATTAAGATAATGCTGCAATATATACAAGACCATCATATGGAAGATTTAAATACGTCAAAAATTGCAGAAAGTAGTATGGTAAGCGAAAGCGAATGCCTGCGTTGTTTCCATAATACAATCGGAACGCCGCCCATCCAGTATCTCAAACAATTCCGGATCCAAAAGGCAGCGATACTGCTGTTAACAACTGTAAAAAAAATCGGGGATATTGGCGCTGAATGTGGGTTTCAAGATATCAGCTACTTTATAAAAAGCTTCCGGCAGATGAAAGGATGTTCCCCCAACCAATACCGCCAGCAAAACAATCAGTAACTCTCTCAATATAATCCTGCACTAATTCTTGTCTAAGCGGATTATCATAAAAATATGGAAAGGATATTGACACGCCCTTGTGAATATGCTATTATTTCATTACGAGCAAACGATTACTGAGGTAATGTTGCACAACAAAACCATACTACTTCCGCTATATAGTCTTTCTCTAACATAAATGTTCAAAAGCATGGCATATTTTTTTACACCTTCGAGTAAACGTTTACTCAGAAATGCCCCGAACACTTCCGCCCAAGGTTAATGCTGACTCACAGATAATCTCACGATTATGTATGGACGGTTCGTTAATTCGTTCGAACAAACTGTCAATGGCATGCCGCCCGATTGTCTGGGGAGCCAGTGAGATACAGGTAGGTATCACTGCAAATAACTCCGAGTTATCAACATCACCATAAGCCATCAGCGAAATATCTTCCGGAATCCTGATCTGATGGTCCTGACAATATCTCATCGCCCCGACCGTTATGGAATCGTTCATCGTCATCACTGCTGTCGGCCGAGGCGTTAAGTTCAGCAGATGCTCCATACCGTTATATCCTGTCATGAAATCAAACTTACCATTAAAACAATACCAATAATCATCTGCCACCGTAATCCCGGCAGCATTCATCGTTTCCTTAAAACCACCATAACGGTCACAGCCGGAAGAAACCGACAGATTACCGTTTATAATACCGATATTCCGGTGTCCATGCTCCAGCAGAAGTTTTGTCATCGTAACCGCACCACCCCAGTCGTCAGAACCAACAAAATCAATCTGGGCTCTGGGATCGTTAATTTTATTGATCCGGCGGTTCACAAGCATTACCGGTGTATCATGGCTGAACTCATAAATATCCTCGTCAAGGCCGCCGGAGGTATTCAGGATAATGCCATCCACCTGCTTGCCCGAGAGGAAATCAAAATACCACTTTTCCTTTTCCGGCAGATTATCCGTATTACAGACAATCAAGCTATAATCCGGTGAAGGCAGCCCGTCTGCAACAGACTTTGCCATCAGGGAATAATAGCGGTCCGAAATATCCGAGACAATCAGGCCGATTGTAAATGCTTTATTAACCTTAAGACTGCGTGCGGAGAAATTGGGCCTGAATCCGCTCTGGGAAATAACTTCCTGAACACGGACCTTCATCTCCTCATTTACATTACCGACTCCGTTAATCACACGGGAAACTGTGGCGGTCGAAACACCGGCTTTCCGTGCTATATCTTTGATTGTCAATTGTGACATGGCAATACCTTCCACTTGTTTTTTTTCATCATACCATACCATAATATACATGTCAAATTGCATCAAGCCCTTGAAAACACGGCTCTGTGGCCAGGAGCTTTATTATAAATGATTTCTATTTAAGACCAGGAGGAATGAACATTGATAAAAAATCATTTGATTGATGATGTGATTTGTGAGATTCCGTTTTCGGAATACAAAGAACGCGTGAAACGAACCAGAAGCAAAATGATCGAGGAACAATTTGATGCACTGATTATTTACAGTAATCCCTGGCATCTGAGCAATGTGTACTGGCTGTCTAATTTCCGCGCCTTTGACGGAATTCAGCCGGACCCGGCACTGCTGTTTCTGCCGCTGGAGGATGATCCGGTTCTCTTTTGCGAAAGCCCGATTATCCCCTACTGCAAAGATGTTACCTGGATCACTGATGTCCGTCCGGCCCGCCCCGGTTTTGAAGCGTCGATGGCCGATTTTAAAAACTCCGGCAAATACAAGCGCATTGGCATCGTCGGTGCACAGTACTTTGCCCTTGAATTTTACAAGACCGTCGAGTCTGCTTTTGGCCGGGAAGCACTGTTTGAAACAGATTTGCTCTATCAATTAAAATGTATCAAAAGCGAGAACGAAATACATATTATGCGTAATGCCGCCCGCCTTGCCGACCAGAGTCTGCTTGATCTCAAAGAAAATATATATGACGGTATGACGGAACGTGAAGCAGTTCAGATTATGCACACTTCTCTTTTCATGAATGGTGCCGACAGCCAGGCCTTCGATATCATGGTTCAGTCAGGTGTCCATTCCGGCAAATATGTTCTTGCCAGAGGGACTGATAAAAAGATCAGAAAAGGTGAGCTTTTGCTGATTGATACCGGGGTACGTTATCGCAATTATGTCAGTGACATGGGGCGGGGGTTCGCCTACGGCGAAGTAAACAGGCAGCAGCAAAAACTCCTCGACAGTGCGCTTAAGGCCTATCAGGCCGGCATTGAATTTTTAAAACCCGGCATGTCTTCTGCCCTCGCCAGTGAGGCCATCGACAACGTTCTGCGAGAACATGGCTTCGGCTCCATGCACACGGCGGCCGGCAATCGCAAATGCGGCCATGGCCTGGGGATGGACCCGGAAGAGGAATATCCGGTAATGGGGCGTAAAGATCACATCTTGCAGGAAAACATGTCCCTTGCCTACGAGCTGACGGTTCAGCAGCCTGAACTGGGCGGATGCCGGGTTGAGGATGTTGTCATTATCAGAAAAAACGGACCTGAATTTTTGACCTGCTTCCCCCGAAACGTACGCTGGGATTAACGGTTTTGCAGGATCATACACATTCATCCAAGAGGAAAGGGAGCCCGGTAAATGCAGGAAAATATCTTAACAGTAACACATGTAACGAAACGATTTGGCGGACTCGTCGCCCTTAACGATGTAAGCCTTCATGTAGATAAAGGCGAAATCGTTGGACTGATCGGGCCAAACGGAGCCGGCAAAACTACGATGTTTAATGCCATCAACGGCTCCTTCGGCATCACTTCCGGTAATATCATCTATCAGGGCAGCGACATCAGCAGTCTTTCACCAGATCGACGCTGCCGGCTCGGTATCGGCCGTACCTTCCAGATTACAAAACCGTTCGGTGGCATGACGGTTCTGGAAAATGTTGCGGTCGGTGCAATGTTCGGACAGGGCGGAAAGCGAAATATCATGAGCAAAGCGCTGATGGAAAAAAGCATGGCTGAAGCCGAAGAGATATTAACGATGATGAACTTTTCACCCAAAAAGGATGCTCTGGCCGGAACCTTAAACGTTCCCGAGCGAAAACGGCTGGAAATATGCCGGGCACTTGCCACTAAGCCTGATCTCCTGCTGCTGGATGAGGTCATCGCCGGCCTGAATCCGTCGGAAGTAGGCGGAATGGTGGAACTGGTCCGGCATGTCAATGATCTGGGTGTGACGATCCTGATGATCGAGCATGTTATGAAAGCTGTAATGAAGCTGTCACATCGGATGTATGTACTCAGCTTCGGACAACTCATTGCCGAGGGAACTCCCCGGGAAATCGCCGAAAATCCGGTCGTTATTGAAGCGTATCTGGGTAAAATCGGCCGGAAGGAGGCGGCAAAATGCTAAAAGTAGATTCTGTGAATGCTTTTTACGGAGATGTCCAGACGCTGTTTGATGTATCCATGGAAATCAGGGAAAATGAGATCGTCACGATCCTTGGTTCCAACGGTGCCGGTAAAACTACACTCATCAAAACAATCTGCAATCTGCTGCCGATTCGCAGCGGCAGCATTTATTACAAAGAAGAACGCATTGACAAGGTGCCGCCCTATAAAAGAGTCGATCTGGGAATGTCGCTCGTCCCGGAAGGTCGCCGGCTGTTCCCTGATATGTCCGTGATGGACAATCTGCTGCTGGGTGCTTATTCCCTGAGGGATAAAAAGCAGATTCAGGAGAATCTGGAGTGGGTGATCAGCCTGTTTCCCTGGCTGGGCGAACGGTCAAAGCAAAGTGCGGGAACCCTCTCCGGCGGCGAACAGCAGATGTGTGCCATTGCCCGCGGCCTGATGATCCGTCCCCAGTTAGTCATCTTCGATGAACCTTCTCTGGGTCTGGCACCGGTTATCGTTGATCAGATTTTTGAAACACTGTCAAAAATAACCCGTGAAAATAACTCGACGATTTTATTGATCGAGCAAAATGCCCAGACCGCACTGGAAATCAGCGACAGAGGCTATGTCCTGGAAAACGGGCATGTTGTTTTGGAAGGAAGCAGTGATATGCTGCTGGGCAGTCCGGAAATTCAAAAATCATATTTGGGACTATGACGAGATAAGGAGAAAAAGATGAATTTATCTTACTGGATAGAAATGATCATGAGCGGCGTTGTCACCGGCACCTGTTATGCCATGATCGGAGCCGGATTATCTCTGATATGGGGAACACTTAAGATGGTGAATCTGGCTCACGGCGAATATTATATGCTTGGCTCCTACTTCCTCTGGACGCTGCTTACCGTTGGCAATATGCCGCTTATTCCGGCCATTATCATCAGTATCGTCGGAGTCGTTATCTTCGCAGCGGCAGTTCATTTTGCCGCCATCCGGCCGCTTCTGCGTAAACCGGGATGGAATATGAGCCCCTGGATCCTGACTTTAGGATTACAGATTCTATTGCAGAATCTGGCCCTTAAGATCTGGGGTGAGCTTTACAGAAATGTACCTTATTTCTGGAACACGGTATTTAAGCCCTGGAATATGTTTACCATGTCCGGACAAAGAATCATTATTCTGACAAGCACCGCAGTCATCATCATCGCACTGATGACGGTCATCAAGAAAACAAGGCTTGGCCGGGCGATCATCGCAACCTCCCAGGACGGTGAATATGCCATGATGATGGGGATTAACATCAAACAGATCTACTTCATCACCTACACCATCAGTGCCGGACTGGCTGCTGTCGCCGGGATCCTGCTGTGTCCGGTTTATTCGGTCAACCCGTGGATGGGAGCAACCGTTCAGACCAAAGGACTGGTGGTCTGCATCTTAGGCGGTCTGGGAAATATCGAGGGCGCAATTATCGCCGGGATCCTGATGGGAATCGTGGAAAGCATTGCGGTGAGTGCCATCGGCTCTGAATGGCGTGATGCGATTGCTTATATCTTTCTGCTGGGAGTCCTGTACATGAAGCCGTCCGGATTGTTCGGCAAGAAGAAAGGGGTGTAAAGTCATATGCAGAATATCTACAAGCTCATCCTGCTGCGAAAGAAGCAGATTGCCTTTGTCTCGGCTGCTGCCGCACTGTTAACGCTCATCGCAATGCCGTTTGTTGTTACTAAGATTTACTATATTCATGTTCTGATTCTGTGTATGATGTTTTCTTGTATCACCAGTGCCTGGAATCTGATCGCTGGTTATGCAGGCGTCTTTAGTTTCGGCTTTCAGGCTCTGTTCGGAACCGGAGCTTACGTTTCCGCACTGCTCAGCATTCATTTCGGCTGGTCCCCCTGGATCACGATGTGGATGGGTGCTGCTGCGGCAATGGCGGTCGGTGCCTTGGTCGCCATCCCCAGCCTGAAGCTGAAGGAGCTTCCCTATATCTGCATTGCCACCTTGTGTATGGGCGAAATTATCCGGCTGATCGCTTCTAACTTCCCGGAACTTACCCGCGGGGAACTGGGACTCTCCCAAATCCCGAAGTTGTTTCAGGATAATATCAAAGTTAAAAGCTATTATCTGATGCTGGTAATTCTGGTCGTGACCCTGATGATCGTAGTCAAGATCGTCCATTCGCCGATGGGAATGTCGCTCAAAGCCATGCGAGATTCCCAGGAAGCATCAGAAAGCCTCGGTATCAATATTGCCGGCACCAAAATCCGGATTTATATGGTCGGAGCCTTTATTGCCGGATTTACCGGAGCGTTTTATGCCCACTATATGAATATCCTGACCCCTACATCAGTCCTTGGAACAGCACTTATGACACAATATGTTGCGATGTGCCTGATCGGCGGTATCGGCACCATCGCCGGTCCGATCCTCGGCTCCTTTACCATCACCGCCAGCCTTGAGCTGCTGCGCAAACTTGAAGATTACCGCCTGATCATCTATGCCCTTCTGATCATAGTTACCATCATTTTCTTACGGGACGGGATCTGGGGGACTTTTAAAAGCTTAATCATTGCCAGAGCGGAAAAACATCAGAACCGAAATATCAAAAAGGAAACCATCGTTTGACCATCCGGCCTGAACCGGTCCGGATTGATAAAAAATTAGGAGGAAATCATTATGATGAAAAAAGTTACTGCCTTATGTTTGCTTTTGACTCTCACTGCTTCTCTGTGCGGAGGCTGTGCCGGCTCCGTTGCCACCTCCAGTGGAACCTCTGCCGAAAGCACCGGGACTTCCACAACCCAAAGCAGCCCCGGCAGCGAACAGAAAACAACGGCCGGCGGCATCATCAAATTAGGGGCTGTCCTGCCTCTAAGCGGCGCTTCGGCAGAAAGCGGTATTGCCTGCCAGCAAGGTCTGGAGCTGGCCGTTGCAGAAATTAACCAGAACGGCGGTATCGAGATGAATGGCGATACCTATCAGTTGAAGCTCTATTGCGAAGATGATGGCGGCTCACCCGATCAGTCGGTTTCGGTTGCCACCAAGTTGATTGAAATGGATGAAGTATCCGTCGTTTACAGCTCCTGTCTCAGTTCCTGTGCCCTGGCTATTATGGATATCTGCGACCAGTATCCGGACGTTTTATTTACAACCATTGAATGTACCAGTGATAACTTCAGTACGATCATTGCCCAAAATACAGAACGGTACGTCAACTTCTATAAGCCATACTATAACAGTTCTGATTATGGTGCGGCATTTGGCGAACTGATTGCCGATTTAAGTGAAAAAGGGGTAATTGATTTCACCAATAAGACAGTTGCTTATATCGTCGAGGACACCGATGCGGGAAGAAGCTGTGTTAAGGCCTGTGAAGCGGCACTGGAGAAATTCTGCGGCGGATCCACAACGGTTGCGGCAGAGGTGGTCACACAGGGCTCGACCGACTTCTATTCGCAGATCAACAAATTTAAAGCACTCAATCCGGATGTGGTCATGACCTTCTTCGTCCCGCTCAATTCAGGGGTAGCTTATACCAAACAGGTGGATGAAATCGGTTCTGACTGGGTGGATATTGCCTTTGTTTATCCGCTGAAAGCCGGTTTTGTTGAACAGACCGGTGCTGCCTGCGAGGGCTTGTTCTGGCTGCCAATGCAGGTGGATTTCTGGAATAATGAAGAGTGTGCGGCATTTGCTGATAAGGTGTATGAAATGTTCCCTAATGCCGGCCTTAACGCCATGCATCTAAGTTCCTATCTGGGTGTTTATATGGTTTCTGACGCCATTACCCAGGCCGGTACCAACAATGCCCGGGATGGCCTGGCTAAAACCTATGGAGCAATGGATTACCAGACCATCAACGGACGTTATGTGTTTAAAGAAGACCATACCGCCATCGCTTCACCGGAGCATCTGGTGATCTCCGCTGCCCAGGTGCAGAACGGCGAATATAAAGTGGTTTGGCCGGCTAATTTTGCTTATGCAGAGCCGGTTGCGCAGAAATAAAATGGATCAGCGCAAAGAGGGTTGAATATCGTTATCTGTGTGATGAATTTTGACTTCCCTCCCACTGCCGGGCGGATTTGGGACTTTCACCAATTGGAACGTGTGCCCACCAGGCGCACTAGAAAGCGCGCTCAATCTTAAATGATTGGACGCGCTTTCCTGTATCTATTTTTCTATGCATTGATTTTGAATTCTGTAATTTATAGGTTCATATACCGTTTCAGTTCATTATAGAAATTCTCTCGCGTACCGGCAAGAATGACAATGACAATTTTGCCGTCATCTTCGTAAATACGGTAGGCGATTTCATAGTTTGTCCTGTTGTAATAAACGTCCAGGCAGTAAATACCCGCAAGGTCGCCGGTCTTTAGTTCACCAATATATGGATCGGCGGCAATTTTATCCAGCGCCTCATGGTAAGCGGTTTTGAGACCCTTTTCCTTTAGCTTTTCCATCGCCTCCCTGTGCAAGGGCATCCGCTTCCTCGATTATTTTCTGTACAGCGGGACGCACCTTTTTGCTCAACTGCTTGAAATTTTTCAGCAACTCCTGTCCCTCGAAGCCCTGTGATATCAGGTCTGCAAGTATTTGTTCAGAAAACTCGCTGCCGCCTGTATCCCTGATCGGCCTGATGAGGATACTATTGTCCTGCAGAATACATTCGGCCTCGTTATTAAAGCCAAGCGCGTCAAAGTATTTTTGCGGTATCGTTATCTGTCGCTTTACAGAAACACTGATAATTTTGCGTTCCATTTTCTTATCACCTCTGATTGTGGCCTGTGCCATTTTTTATTCTTCTTCTATAGTTTATACTCACAAAACAAATTTATACATATTTCCTTGTTTCTTTGTTTTTAGTATAGCATTGACCGATAGTCCTGTCAATCAGCGTTTCAGCCTGAATCGCTCCGGTCGAGAAGAAATGAAGCACTTCATCAGAAATAAGGCAGAATCAAGCGGTATCCGCTGATTCTGCCTTTGGCATTAATTTTTTTACATTCCAGACCTTTTCGCCAGATAATTCATGGCACCGCCAGCCGTCTGGCCTGTTCTATGACCCCCTTCATCCCTGCATCTTTGGTTTTGATATCTTCGAAGCGGAAGACGGCTGCCAAACCTTTCTTCGAAATAATTATGATTGGGGGTGTTTGAGCAGCCTAAGTTAAAAATTCATTTTCTCCAAAATAGCATACCCCATAACAGGTAATTCTACTTTTTCGATAACCACATCCTGAAGAACATCTTTATATTGTTCACCCAAAGCAACTGTTTCGACGTTAATATTATGATTGAACAGGAACAGATACCGTTTGTCATCGTTCATTCGCATAACCGCCTCAACGCCTGCCTGGGTACTCAATATCGGTTCAATATTCTTTTCATCGCAATAATGCTTTAATAACTCGTTAAGCAGCTTTTTCTCCGGCTTCGTTCCAATGTAAACAGCCTTTCCAGCTCCATACTCATTTTCTGTTATGCAAGGAATTCCCTGATAAAAGTCGTCCCCATAGGTACCTAAAACCTTTGCTCCCTCTGCCCGGATCAAGTCACATAGGAATCCACACTGGTAATCTCCAGTAAGCCACGAGGCTGACATCTGCACAATATTACTCTGTTCCACTTTTAAGGCATCCGTCTCCTCAATCCAAAGCCCTAACATGTCTTTCCATAACGCCGGATAGCCGCCCATCCAGATATTGTCCTCTTTGTCAGCCAAACCACTATAATATGTCGTTATAAAGGTTCCGCCATTTTCTACAAAAGCTTTAATATTATCTGCCTCATTTTCTTCAATCATATAGAGCATTGGTCCCAGTACAATATCATAGCCAGAAAAATCTGAATCGGCCCGTACAACATCAACCATGATATTCTGAGCATGCAGCCACTCATAATAATAAAGTACCTCTTCCAGATAATGCATGTTCTTTTGAACACTGGAGGGAATCTCCACACCCCAACGGCAATCCCAGTCCATGATAATAGCTGTTCTGGCAGGTATTTTACTATCAAGGAAAGTATTCTTAAGCTTCTTAAATGCGTTCCCCAATTCCATAAGCTCTCTTCCAAGTCTTGTATCCGTCCTGCCCGAATGGTCAATCATGGCACCGTGGAATTTCTCAAATCCGGATCTGGAGCGTCTGATCTGAAAAAACATCGCAGACTCTGCCCCTCTTGCTAAAGCTCCCATGGCAATCTGAGCCACCTGACCCGGCCGTTTTATGGGCGCACATTTTTCCCAGCTTGCCTGATTCGGTGACATTTCCATGATAAGAAAGGGTTTTAAACCATTCATTCCCCGGGTGATATCGTAATTAAATGCGGCCTTATAAGCCGGTTCTCCATTTGACGGATAGGTGTCAAATGACACCACATCAAGGGGCTTTGCAAGAATATCATAATTAAAGTTCCGATATTGGAAATTATTGGTTACAACGGCATCGGGTATATACTTCCTGATCGCTTCCTTTTCTATTTCAAAGCAGTTCCTATAGCTAATGGACATATAGCGCAAATATTCGATCGTTTCCGTTGGGAATCCTGAAATATCAATCCCGGTACCATCTAGATTCCGATAAATCATGTTGGCATATACCGGAGGATTAATCTCCTCCCAGGCTGAGTATTGGTGTCCCCAAAACATCGTATTCCACTTCTGGTTTAACGCTTTCAGCGATCCATATTTAGTCTTAAGCCATTCCCGATATTTCCCGGCACAATTTGTGCAATAACAGTTAATCTCCAATTCATTATTCAGATGCCACAAAACAATATTTTCCTGTGCCTTGTAATGATCAGCCAAAGCCTCACACATATTCTTGATTTCTCTTAAATAATCCGGGCTATTGGGGCAATAATTAACGCGCTTCCCCGGCTTATGACGCACCCCGGTAATATCTTCTGCCATCATATCCGGATATTTATTTAATAACCAGTTCGGCAGCGCAGCCGTTCCTGTCGCCATGATAATATTTATCTGATTATCCGTCAAAAGTTTAATCATTTTATCCATTTTCGTAAAATCATATGGCCCCTCTTTCGGCTGTAATATGCACCAGCTGTGGACATTCAACGTCACTGCGTTTACATTGTAATATTTCATAATTTGGATATCTTCAAGCCATATATGCTCGTCCCATTGCTCTGGACAGTAATCGCCGCCATATAAGATTCCGTCAAATTTTGTAATCGACATTTATTGACCCCCTCTGTTAATTATCCTTCAAATCCTCCCAACTCGCCTGGAAGTTTTCTAAAACACCTGCTTT
>Ga0153921_1000707_pt1 | contig 16479 bp, 12 predicted proteins | sample TSNJ005MetaG_FD_104691 | JGI IMG/M metagenome (GOLD analysis project Ga0153921, IMG submission 104691) | Attine ant fungus gardens microbial communities from New Jersey, USA - TSNJ005 MetaG | ecosystem: Host-associated > Fungi > Mycelium > Unclassified | place: USA: New Jersey, Brendon T. Byrne... | reverse complement strand
GGTTCGACCGAGATCACCAGCGAGTTCGTGCACATCCGCATCGGCGGCGACCTGGCCCTGATCAAGGGCATGATGAAGGTGATGTTCGAGCGCGAAGCGCAGGGCGAGCGCGTGCTCGACCATGATTTCCTGTCAGAACACACGGTGGGCCTGGAGGCGCTGCGCGAAGACGTGCTGGCGCAGGACTGGGACCAGATCGTGCAGGTGTCCGGCATTTCGCAGGCGCAGATCCGCCGATGCGCGGAGATCTACATCCGCTCCAAGGCCACCGTGATCTGTTATGGCATGGGGCTGACCCAGCACCAGTACGGCTCGCGCCTGCTGCAGCAGGTCGCCAACCTGCTGATGCTGCGCGGCAACTTCGGCAAGCCTGGTGCGGGCATCGGGCCGATCCGTGGGCATTCCAATGTGCAGGGCGACCGCACCGTCGGCATCGACGAGAAGCCCAAGCCGGCCTACCTGGACCGCGTGCAGCAGGTGTTCGGCTTCGATCCGCCGCGTGAGCACGGCCATCATGTGGTCGAATCCATCGAGGCGATGCTGGACGGCAGCGCCAAGGTATTCATCGGCCTGGGTGGCAACTTCATCCATGCGGTGCCCGATACGCCGCGTGCGTATGAAGCCATGCGCGGCCTGGACCTGACCGTGGGCATCGCCACCAAGCTCAACCGAGGTCATCTGGTTCATGGCCGCGATGCGCTGATCCTGCCGGTGGTGGCGCGCTCGGAGCGCATCGTCACGCCGGCCGGCGAGCAGTTCGTCACCATCGAAGACGCGATGTCGAACGTGACCGCCTCGCGCGGCGTGCTCGAACCGGTCAGCACGGAGGTGCTGCCCGAGGTAGAGATCGTCTGCCGCATGGCGATGGCTGCGCTGCCGCACAGCAAGGTCGACTGGGCGCGCTGCATGCACGACTATGCGCCCATCCGCGAACTGATCGCTGCCGTGTACCCGGAGATCTACGCCGGCTTCAACGAGCGCATCCAGCAGCCGCACGGCTTCCATCTGGACATTCCACCGCGCCGCCGCGTGTGGCCCACGCCCAATGGCAAGGCCAACATTCTGGTGATGCCCGGCCTGGACGTGGACGATCCGGTGCACGATCCGGACATGTTGCGGTTGGCCACCGTGCGCTCGCATGATCAGTACAACACCACCATCTACAGCTACAACGATCGCTATCGCGGCGTGTACAACGATCGCATGGTGCTGTTCATGAACATCGAGGACCGGCTGGCGCGCGGCCTGGAGAAGGAGGCGCTGGTCAGCCTGGAGACGATCAGCAGCGATGGCGTGCGGCGGCGCATCGAGGGCCTGACTGTACTGGACTACCCGATGCCGCGCGGCGCGCTGGCCGGTTACTACCCGGAACTGAACCCGTTGTTGCCGCTGGACTACTACGACCGGATCAGCGGCACGCCAGCGGCCAAGTCGATCCCGGTGCGGATGAGTGCGATGGCGGCGGCGATTGCGTGACACGCGCATCGGCTATCATCGGCGGGTGAACCTGCCTGGCCTGCTGCTGCGATGGATGTTGCTTGTTGCCCTGGTGCTGAACGCACCGGCGCTGGCGCTTGCCTCGTCTTCGTACAACGGGTCGATCAACCAGGATCACTGCGTCGCGCCGCACTCAGCCGCGATGGCGGCAGTCGGCTGCTGCGATGATGCGGCCCCGGCGGCCTGCCAGAGTGGTGAGTGTGAATGCCCGCCGGCCTGCCTTGGCATGCTGGCCACGTTGAGCGGAACGCCCGCCTCGCCGTGGCGCGAGGCGCCGGCACCCGCCGGTTCCCAGCAACGCGCACCGCCGCCGATGCCGGACCCGTTGCGGCCCCCTATCGTGTGATTTCCTGCTGGCGCTCAAGCGCCTGCCATGACTGTTCGACTTTTTCTCGACTCTGCCTGCGCCTTCGATGCGCGGGCGGCGGGCCGCGTTGCCCGCCTCTGCAAAGGAATCACTCAATGAACCGTACTCTCTCCCTCGGCCTGCTGCTGGGCACTGTGTTGGCCACGACCGCCTGCGCACGTGCCGCCGAAGAATCCGCCGCCGCACCGGTCGCCAGCGCGGCACCGGTGACACCGATCCAGGCCAGCCCGGCCAAGGTCGATCCGGCCTTGCCGGTGGCCGTCGTGCACAAGACCGCCAGCTGTGGCTGCTGTGGCATCTGGGTCGACCACCTGAAGGCCGCCGGCTTCCAGGTCGATGTGCGCGACACCGATGACATGAATCCGATCAAGGTTCGCCTGGGGGTGCCAGTCGGCAAGGCGTCCTGCCATACCGCCGAGATCGGCGGGTATGTGGTCGAGGGCCACATTCCGGCCGAGGACATCAAGCGCCTGCTGGCCGAACGCCCGGCCGCGCGCGGGCTGGTGCTGCCCGGCATGCCGGCCGGTTCGCCGGGCATGGAAATGCCGGATGGCTACGTGCAGCCGTACACCGTCGAGCTGGTGCGGACCGACGGCAGCACCGAGCCGTTTGCTCAGCACGGGCAGGGCGGCTGACAGTCAGTGGCGGTGCCGGTCGCTCTGACCGGCACCCTTCGACGCGTCCGGTGTAGAGCAGAGCCCACGTTCGACTCTACAGATTCAACGAGCCCCGGCCGTTTCCTTGGCCAGCTGCGCGTCGAATTTCTTCTCGGCCGCATCCGCGTAGGCCTTGCAGTTCAGTGCCTTCTCGCTGGCCTTGCTGCCAGCGGCATAGTTCCAGTTGCTGGCGCCCGGATGCGGGGTCAACAACAGGTCGCACGGCAGGCTGCGCACCGTAGCGAAGCTGCGTCGATAGTCCTCGACCAGGCGCGGATAGCGGGCGTTGCCCTGCAGCTGGTAACCCGGTGCACTCAGGCTGTCGGCATAGGCGATGCGTACCGGCTTGCCATCGCGGGTATCGGTCCAGGTCCAGGCGGTGCTGCCCGGGGTATGCCCCGGCATGAAGTGCGCGGTGAACGCAATGCCGCCCACGGTGACCACCTCGCCATCCATGATGATGCGGTCGGTGCTGGCCGGTGGAAAGGTGATGCCGTCGCCAAAGTGCAGGTCGTTGCTGCCGCCGCGCGCCAGCAACACCGCTGATTCGGCGTTGGCCGCCACCTTCACACCGGTACGGCGCTTCAGTTCCGCCACCGGGCCTGCATGGTCGGCATGCGCGTGGCTGAGCAGGATCAAGCGCAGGTCCTGCGGCGCCACGCCGCGCACCTTCATGTTGCTGATGAGGTGGCTGGCCATCTGCGGCATGCCGCCGTCGAGCAGCACTGCACCGTCGGCGGTCTGCACCAGCAGCGCGGTCAGGTTCTCGGTGCCGATCTGCCAGGTGTGGTCGGCGATCTGCAGCGGTGCCATCGGCTGCAGCCACGAGGCGTCCACGGTGTAGGCCTGCAGCTGCGGCAAGGGTGCTTTGGCAGCGCTGGTGTGGGTGATCGGGAGTGCTGCGGCAAGGGCGAGGGCGAGCATGTGCAGGCGCATGTGAAAGGTGTATCGGGAAGGTGGATCGAGGCTAGCACGGTGCTTTCCGATGCCGTTTCGATGATTCCTCATGCCTGCCATGAGCCGGGGTTGCAGGTGCCGGAATATTGGCGCGACAACTGCCGTGAAAGGGCGATGCAGTTCGCAACGTGTTGGCATCGCACGGGGTAGCCTGCACCGACCACAAGGAAGGAGCAGGCGCATGTGCATTGTGTGCAATCCAGGAGCCGCAGCATTCCTGCAGGCACGTCGCGAGTTTCTGGGCGGGATGGTCGGGTTGGGCGCGGCGGCGCTGGTGGGGTCGGCGGTACCGCTGGCAGCGTTCTCCGCTACACCGGCGCCGAACCTGGCAGGGCCGGCGGATCGGATTTTCCATGGCGGTCCGATCCATACGCTCGGGCCCAAGGGCAAGGTGCAGGCTGTCGCGGTTCGCCAGGGGCGGATCCTGGCCACGGGCAGCCACGAGGACGTCATGCTGCATCGGGGGCGCCAGACCGATGTGGTCGACCTGCGCGGCAGGGCGCTGCTGCCAGGCTTCATCGACCCGCATATGCACTCGGCGATGGCGATGCTGTCCGACTGGGTGGACGTGACGCCGTTCAGTACCGGCACGCTGGCCGAGGCGATGTCAAAGATCGGTGCCGCCGCGAGTGCGAGCAAGCCCGGCGAATGGGTGGTCGCGCAGGGCATCGACCCCTCGCTGATGCCCGGCAAGGCCATCACGATGCAGGTGCTGGACGATGTGGCGGCCGATAATCCGGTATTCGTGCTGGAGTCCAATGGGCATATCGCCTACAGCAACACGAAGGGATTCGCTGCAGCCGGTGTCACCGATGCAACGCCCGATCCCGACCAGGGGCGCTACGATCGAGCGAACGGGAAGCTCACGGGGCGCATGCAGGAATCTCCTGCGATGAAACCGTTCATGGCGGTAATGCCGATGCCCAGCCCGGAACGCTATGCCGAGCTGATCCAGCAGTTGTTCGCGGACGCGACCAAGGCGGGCTGCACCAGCCTGCATGACGCAGGTATTGGTACCGGCGGCACGACGGACCTGGACGTGCTCAATGGAGTCATGGCGAAGAATCCTCCCATCCGCTACTCGGGATTCCTCACCTCCGATCTGATGGACGACTGGATCAAGCGCGGCCTCAGGCCGGGCGATGGCAATGATCGATTCCGCCTGACCGGTATCAAGTTCTGGTCCGATGGCTCCAACCAGGCGCAGACGGGCTATCAGCGCGAGAATTATCTGGGTTCGGACAAGCGAGGCGCATTGAACTACACCGAAGCCGAGTTGATAGCCGGGGTGCAGCGCGCGCACGACCTCGGTTGGCAGGTGGGAATCCATGCGAATGGTGATGCGGCAATCGACACCACGCTGAACGTCTACCAGGCGGTGCTGGCAAAGACCCCGCGCGCCGATCATCGCCATCGCATTGAGCACTGCAGCGTGCTGCATCCTGAGCAGATCGTCCGCCTGGCCGACCTCCAGGTTTCGCCTTCGTTCCTGATCGGGCACGTGTACTACTGGGGAAAGGCGTTCCGCGACAACATCCTCGGCCCGCAGCGCGCCGATCTCTACGATCCATGCCGGTCGGCGCTGGCGGGCGGTCTGCGCATTTCGCTGCACTCCGATTTCAACGTCACCACCATCGAACCGTTGCGCTACATCGACAACGCGGTGAACCGGCGCATGCGTGATGGCGGCGAAGTGTTGAATCCGGAAGAGTGCATCAGTGTTGAGCAGGCGCTGCGCGCAGTGACCATCGATGCGGCATGGCAGTGCCGGGTGGACGACATCGTCGGCAGCCTGGAGCACGGCAAATACGCTGACATGGTCATCCTCGACCGCGATCCGCTCACGATCGATCCGGCAAGGATCATCGACCTGAAGGTGATGGAGACCTGGCTGCAGGGTGAGCGGCGCTACGCCGCCTGATCCGGGGCGTGTGGCCTGGGCCCGGGGCGACATCGCCCCGGGCCCCGTGCAGGCTCAATAGCGGTACTGCCACCCCAGCGTCAGTACCCGGCCACGTCCGGAGAAGTAACTCGGGTTCGACGGCGTGGTCTGCGAGTAGTAGCTGATGTACTGCTTGTTGGCCAGGTTCTGCACGCCCAGCGTGAAGGCATGCTTGTCCAGCGTGTAGCGTGCAACCAGATCCACCGTGGTGTAGCCCTTGAACTCGGCCACCCGTGCGCCCAGCTGGTCGAAGTCGCGATCGAAGGCGTGGCTGGCCTGCAGTCGGGTGCTCAGCTGCGGTGTCCAGTTCTGTTCCCAGAACGCGGTCAGCCGGTTCGGTGCGATGTTCACGCCCGCCAGGTCGCTGTCCAGCTGGCCATCGATGTTGGCGTCGTAGCGTCCGTTGGCGCGCGCATAGCCCAGGCCCAAGCGACTGTTGCCCAGTTGCAGGCGCAGGTTGCTTTCGAAACCCTCCACGCGGGTGGCCTGGCGCTGCACGTTGTAGGCATCGATGCCCGCATCGTAGACCAGCACCGAGCCGAGCCTGGATTCGGAGGTGTAGTAGGCGATATCGCCGCTGAAGCGGCCATCGTCATACTCCAGGCCGATCTCGCGGTTGTCCGACACCACCGGCGACAGGTCCACCAGGCTGTCCACGCGCTGGCCGTCGCGGTTGATCGCACGCAGTACGCGGCCGACGTCGGCCACGGTGTAACCCTCCGAGTAGGACGCATAGGCGTTGAGGCGATCGTTGATGTACCAGACCGCGCCGAAGTTGGGCAGGGTCTCGCTCATGGTCGGCTTGCCACCGGCCACCTTGCGCGCGCCATAGCGGGGCAGGGTGGTGTAATCGCCCACTTCCAGCTCGCCCTTCTCGTAGCGCAGGCCGCCGGACAGCATCAGGTGGTCGGTCGGCCACCAGTGCAGCTGCAGCAGCGGCGACAGGCTCTGGTAGGTGGTCAACGGCACCCAGTTCATGCCGCTGGCCAGCAACACCTGGTGGGTGCGATCACGCAGGCCGTCCAGGCCCAGGGTCACGTCCAGCGTGGTGCCGGCGATGCGACTCCAGCTCTGGGTCAGCTTGAAGCCGCGCTTGTCCGATTCGTTCTGGGTCTGGTCCCAGGCGGCATTGGCGCCGGTGTTGCCCCACGGGTCCCACTGGCTGGCGCCATAGCGGCCTTCGAAGTCGACCGCGAACGCCTGTGCCTGGAAGCGGCCACCGAGCAGATCGGCGGCGCTGTAGTCCACGGTGAGCGAGCGTGAGCGGTTCATCGGCGGGTCCAGCGGGGTGTCACCGGGCACCGAAATGGTCGGGCGCCCGCTGCGGAAGTCGCCGTTCACCGCCAGATAATTGTCCAGCCCGCGCAGTTCGTAGCGGTTGGCCATCAGCTGCAGGCGGTGGCCTTCGGCAATGTTCCAGCCGAACTTGGCGAACACGTTCGACGAGGTCGAATCCATCAGCTCGCCCTGCGCGTTGGTGCCGATCGAGCGCCCTTCGCCGTCGTGGAACAGGCCCTGGCGCTCGTAGGCCAGCCCCGCGACCAGGTCGAACTGCTCGCCACGCATGCCCACCAGCGCCGAAGCGCGCTGGCCGTTATCGTCGTGGCGGCGGGGCAGCGCGCTGCTGTAGCTGAGGTTGCTGTCGAACAGGAATGCGCCCGGTTCGCCAGGCGCGCTGCGGGTGATGATGTTGACGATGCCGCCGGTACCGCCGATGCCCTGCAGGGCGTTGGCGCCATGGATGACTTCAATGCGTTCGATCATCGCCGGGTCGATGGTGTGCGAGTCACGCGAGCCATCGCGTAGCGGCGTGGACTGCGGCACGCCGTCGACCATGTACAGGATGCCTCGCCCACGCATGCTCTCGCCGTAGTTGGACATCTTCTCGCGGGCGGGCGCAAAGGCCGGGATCTGTGACGACAGCACGCGCGAGACATCCGAGCCCAGCGCCAGCTGCTGCGCGATGTCCTCGCGCGTCAGCACGGTGATGGTGTTGGGCATGGCGGTCTCGCCCTGCGCCATGCGCGCGGTGGACGCCGAGACCGTGACGCGGGCCAGCGAGGTGGCTGCGGCCTGCGGCGCAGGGCGGGCAGGCGCAGGGGCCTTGGCCTGCACAGGTGCAGCGGCGGCCGCGCTCAGCACGAAGACGCCCGGCGAGCGTTCCTGCAGTGCCAGGCCCTGGCCGGCCAGCAGGCGCTGCAGCGCCTCGCGCGGGGTGTAATGGCCGTCCAGCGCCGGTGCGGTGCGCCCGCTGACACTGTCGGCGGCGAACAGCAGCTGGATGCCGCTCTGCCGGGCCAACGCGTTGAGTGAAGCCTGCAGGGAACCCGCCGGCAGGTGGACCTCGACGGCGGTCGGTTCGGACGCCTGCGCGGCAACGGGCAGCGTCGCGCACAGGCAGGCGGCGAGCAGGGTGGGCGCCAACCGGCGCAGCGTGGCGGGCGTAACAGGGCGGGTCATGCGGGGGTCCTTCGGAGGGGTTCAAGCACCTGCCGGATGGGAGGGCGCGCTACCCACCCTCATGGCGGCAATCAATCGCGTGCGCGCAGGTGCAGGCTGCCGTCGGCGGCGGTCTGCAGCTGTACCGGCAGGATGTCCGGCAGCAGTGCCACGGCGGTCTCGGCGCGATCGGCATCGAACACGCCCGAGACCAGCAGCGGGCCCAGCGCCGGGTCGTCCAGCACGATCGGGCGGTCGTGGTAGCGCTGCAGGATGCGCAGCACTTCCGACAGCGGCAGCCGATCGAACTGCAACCGCCCGGTGGTCCAGTCGGCCCGGTCAGGGCTGACCGCTTCGGGCGGCGACAACGACCCTGCCTGGGCCAGCAGGCGCTGGCCCGGCTTCAGGCGTTGCTCGGCCTCGCTGCCGTCGACGCGTACGCCCACCTCGCCGCGCCACAGGGTCACCTCGCTCAGACCGCCCTGGCGGTCCACATCGAATACGGTGCCGTAATTGCGCACGTGTACCGGACAGGCATCGACCAGGAAGGGGCGCCACGCCGAGTGCTGTACCTGGAAGCGCGCCTGGCCGCGTGCCAGCAGCACCTGCCGCGAGCGCAGGTGGCGGCGCACCTGCAGGTGGGTGCCAGCATCAAGCAGCACCTCGCTGCCATCGGGCAGGGTGACGTTGCGGCGTTCGCCGACGGCGGTCTGGTAGTCGCGGACCTGCCAGGCCGGGTCGATCAGCAGCAGGACGCCAGCGGCGACCAGCAGCACTGGCAGCACGGCCTTGATGGGCAGGCGGCCACGTTTCCGCTGCAGCTGCTCGGGACCCGGCATCGGGAAGCGTTGCTTCAAGGCATCGCGGTGCCGCTCCAGCACCTGATCGGTGGAACCCGGCGGCGGCTGGGGTTCCGTGGGGTCGGGCGTGCGGCTCATTGCAGCCCCCCGTGCAGGCGGCAGTCGGCCATTGCCAGGCGCAGGTGGCGTTCCACCGCCTTCAGGCCGATGCCCATGCGCTGGGCGACCTCCGCCTGTGGCAGCTCGTGGATCTTGTGCAGGATGAAAACCTGCTGGCGCCGGCAGGGCATCCGCTCGATGGTGATGCTCAAGTGCTCAAGCGCGTGCATGCCCTGCGCCTGCTGCTCGGGCCCGGGGCGCGGGCAGGCGCCCTCGGGCAGTTCGGCGCGCGGCTCGACCCAGTGCCGGCGCAGGTCTTCGGCGCGGCAGCGGTCCACCGCCGCGTCGTGGGCGATCCGGCGCAGCAGCGCGATCGGTTGCCGTGCGTCGTGCACGGGCGGTCGCTCCAGCAGGCGTACGCAGACATCGTGGACCACTTCGCGGGCCAGCCCGGGAGAGCGGAAGCGGCGACGCAGGTAATCCACCAGTTCCTCGTAGTGGCGCACCAGCGAAGACACCAGCGGCAGCGCAGGCGGGTGAGGGGGAGGCAGCTGGGACATCCGGACCGGCAGCAAGGACGAAGGGCGGGCGCGGGGAGGGCATCCCTGCGCGATGACGCAATACTAATGGGAACTGTTCGCGTTTGCCATGCGCGGCCGGCCGCGCCGATTGTTCGCGGCGGCTGGAAAGTGAAACCACGATCATCGGCTGGAGCGCAGAATCGGCCCGGGCTAGCCTGCCTGGGGACTCAAGGAGATCGACGGATGCATGTGATTCTGGTGATCACCGCAGGCGTGCTGCTGCTGGGGGTGTTCCTGTTGTTCGGCCATCTCTGGAGCGTGGGCACCTCGCAGCTGCCCACGGCGCTGATCGCATTCATCGCCACCTGGCTGCTGGTGGCCGTGGCCAACATGTGGGTGGGGGTCAGCAAGGCCGGTTATGCGGTGCGCGAGGAGCTGCCGATCCTGTTGCTGGTGTTCGCCGTGCCGGCGCTGCTGGCCGGTTTCCTGTACTGGCGCCTGGCGCGCTGAAGGAGTTCCATGAGTACCCGACTGCGCCTGCCGGCGCTGCGCCACCGCGATGGCCATCATGCCCGCGTGACCTACGAAGAACTGTTCTTCGACCTGGTCTACGTGTTCGCGGTCACCCAGCTCAGCCACCATCTGTTGCACCACCTGGACCTGGCCGGTGTACTGCAGACCCTGGTGCTGTGGTTCGCGGTCTGGCTCGGCTGGCAGTACGCCTGCTGGGTCAGCAACTGGTTCGATCCGGAGGCGCCACGCATCCGCGGCCTGATGTTCGCCACCATGCTGCTGGCGTTGTTGATGTCCTCGTCCATTCCCGAGGCGTTTGCCGATCGTGCATGGATGTTCGCCGGGGCGTACGCCACGATGCAGGTCGGACGCACCGCGTTCGTGCTGTTCGAGGTCGGCCGCAACCATCCGTTGGCGCCGAACTTCCGCCGCATGCTGGCCTGGGTCAGCGTCTCGGCCTGCTTCTGGCTGGCCGGCGCAGCGGCCGAGGGCAATCTGCGGCTGGCACTGTGGGCGGCGGCGGTCGCCTGCGAATACATCTCGCCGATGTTCGGCTTCGCGTTCCCAGGCATGGGCCGGTCGCATACCCGTGAATGGACCATCGAGGGCGGCCACCTGGCCGAACGTTGCCAGCTGTTCGTCATCGTCGCCCTGGGCGAGACGTTGCTGGCAACCGGTGGCGTGCTCAGCGACGTCGAGCACTGGAGCCTGCAGGTGGTATCTGCGGTGCTGGCTACCTTCGCTGGCACGATTGCCATGTGGTGGCTGTACTTCGGCATTTCCAGCCGCGATGCCACGGAGGCCATCACCCACGCCGAAGACCCCGGGCGGATGGGCGCCAACTTCCATTACGTGCATGCCCTGCTGATCGCCGGCATCATCGCCACCGCAGTGGGCAACGATCTGGTCATGGACCATCCGGGGGCGGCCGTCACCACGGTGTACGCCACCGTGATGGTGGCGGGCCCGCTGATCTATCTGCTGGGCAGTGCCCTGTACAAGCGCGTGGTCTATGGGCACGCGCCGCGCTCGCACCTGCTGGGCGCCGCCGCGCTGCTGGTGCTGGGCCTGGCGTTGCCGTGGATGCACCTGCTGGCCGCCGGATGGCTGACCAGCCTGGTGCTGCTGGGCGTTGGACTGCTGGACACGCGGCTGAAGCGGCGCACCCGGCAGGTGCAGGGCTAGAACCCGCCGCCGGTCTTGAAGCCACCGCCACCGCTGATGCCGCCGCCGCTGTGGAAGCTGCTGCCGCTGGAACTGGAGCTTGAACTCGAGCTGGAGCTGGAGCTGGAGCTGGAGCTGGAACGAGAGCTTGAACTGCTGGATCCGCCCGCAAGCAGGTCGAACAGGCTGCCAGAGGAGCGGGTGGTGCTTCGGCTGCTGGTGGTGCTGAAGAAGGACGCGGCGACGGTGGCTGGGGCGGCGGCCCGGTAGCTCGGCGCCTCGTATGCCTGGCGTTCGATATCTGCAGCGGCCTGGTAGCTCCTGCGCGCGGCCTGCAGGCTGTCCAGGCGTTTCTTCAGTGTGGCCATTTCGCGGGTGTGCTCAGCCACCATGCCGTCGATCTCGCCCAGGCGCAGGCGACTGCCATGGATGCGTTCGAGCACGGCATCGTCCTCGCCGGAGGCGGTGGCGGCAACGCGGCGGTACAGGTCGTCCATGCTCTTGGCCGACAGCGTGCGCGCCAGCGCGGTGAGCAGGGCGCCACCTTCGGCATCGGTCCAGCTGCGGAAGCCATCGATCTGTGCCTGCTTGGCATCCACGGTCTGCCGATGCAGCTGCTCGGCCAACAGCGCCTGCGCTACTGCGCTCTGTGCCGTCTGCAGCTGCTGGCGCAGCGGGTCGCCACCGGCGTGGGCGAGGGCGGCATCGCGGGCCTGCTGCACCGGCTGGCGGGCCGCCTCGACGTCGTCGCGGGCGCGTCCGGCATGTTCCTGCAGGTAGGGCGGAAGTTCGACCAGCGTGGCGTACTCGCGACGGGCACGGTCGAAGCCGCACAGCTCGGCCAGCCAGCCATCGACCGTGCGCACCAGCGGCCAGCCGCGATAGGCCGCGCTGCCGAAGCTGCGACGGTGCAGGTACATGAAGATCGGGTCGGCCTGGTAGGCGCCGGCCTTGGCGTCACGCTCAGACTGCGCAGAGGCGGCCATGCGCTCGACCGTGTCGGCGCGCGCCTCGGCCAGCTGCAGGTCGTCCTGCAGCACCCTGTAGGTGGGTTCCGCTTCGAGCGTGGTGTCCACCTGGTCCTGCAGGGCCTGCCACCGTCCGCCAGCGGCGTCGCGTGCGGCAACGGCTTCCTGCGACCGCTGCTGCAGCGACTGCTCGATGTCCAGCAGCGCCTGCAGCTCGTCGGCCAGCACCGCCGCTTTGCGATCACGGCGCTGCAGATCGGCGTTGGATTGCTGCAGCAGGTCCCGGGCCAGCATCGGCGACGCATCGGTGGCGGCCTCGGCCTGCAGGCGCGCCAGTGCGTTGAAGTCGTCGCGGACCCGCCCGTGCAGCGCTTCCTGTTCCTTGATCAGTTCCCGGCACTGGTCGCCACGCGTGGCCAGTTGTGCCTGCACCTGGCCGATATCGGTTTCGACATCGGCAATCGCGTCGTTCAGATCTCTCATGTCAGTTCCTTACCCATCACCATTCGGTGATGTAGCCGCCGGTGGTGGGCATGCGGAAACGCGGCGACAGGCTGCCGCGCGGCTTGCTGCCGATCTGGTCGTCTTCGATGATGCCGTTGTCCTGCTTGTCGGCGGCAACCCGGTTGTAGGTGGCCTCGGGCACGCGTACGGCAAACACCGAGACCCGTTCGTCCTTGCCGGTTTCCTCGTTGCGGATCGGCAGTTCGGCAGCGTTTCCGGCCTCGTCCAGCGCTTCGGTCACCAGGTAGTAGTTGCGGCCACCGTTGGCCTTTTCGTTGTAGCGCCAGACGCCGGTGCGCTCATCGTCGCGGTTGACGATGCGGTAGACCAGGGTCTGCGACAGCAGCCCCACCAGTTGGCTGACCTCGTCCAGGGCCGGCCCGGCTTCAGCCAGCGTCTCGACCCGGATCAGGCGGGCGGCCTGGTCCAGCGCACGCTCGAAGCGCTTGCGGTCTTCGCCGGCGACGCCGGTGGCGAGGCCGTCGGTCTTGAGCTGGGCCAGCCGCTCGTTGAGCGCGGCCAGTTTGTCGGCGCTGCCGATCAGGTCCTTCAGGGTCACTACTGCCTGGCCGGCCGCGGCGATGTCGCCCGCGCGCAGTGCCACGTCGCCGCCGGTGTAGGCGCGTGCGCGCACCTGCTCGGCATCCGGCGCGAGGCGTGCTGCCTTTGCAGCGGCGTTGGTGGTATCCAGCAGCTCGCTGGCCTCGATGGCCTGGCCGAGAGTGTTCACCCGCTCGGTCAGCGGCGGCAGGGTGTCCCTGGCCTGCGCCAGCAGCTGCGCGGCTGCCTGCCGATGCTGCTCCACCTGCGCGGCCGCCTGCTCGCCGGTGGCGCTGCCACCGCTGCTGAGCCGGGTGAGCTTGTCCTTGCGCACAAGGGTCGGCAGCGTTGCCATCGCGGCGGGAACGTCGGCAAAGCGCCGCTGTGCTTCGGCCAGCGCGGTCTGTGCGCCTTCGGTCAGCGGCTGCAGGCGCTCGCCGCTGGCGGTGGCACGTGGCAGCAGTCCCTGCAGCGCCTGTTCCTGTGCGGCCAGCAGGGCGCGCGCTGCAGCCGCCGCCTGTTGCTGCGCGGCCACCTTGTCGTTGAGCACCTGCACGTTCTTCTGCACGTTGCTCTCGTGCACAAACGCCCCGAAGCTGCGCGCCATGACCAGCAGGACCGCGAGCATCAGTAGCACCAGGGCGGCGATCAGCGCCCGTTTCAGCAGCCGGCTGCGATCGATCCAGCGCCGCGCCAGCCATGCCTTCCAGCCACGCGGCGCGGTGTAGATGTAGCGCTGCTCACGCTGGGCCTGGATGCCGGCCTCGAGGATCTCGTCGGAGACCTCGATGCCCTGCGAGCGGTACAGCTCAAGCAGGCGCTGTTTCAGCGTCGCCTTGTCATGGCCGCTGTCGGCCAGCGCCTTCATTTCGGCATTGCGGTAGCGCAACTGGTCGACCACATCCATGGTCAGCAGCGCATCCTGCAGCTCGGCAGGGGCCATCGTCGCACTCACCTCAGCGCGACTCCGGGCTCGGCGGTGCCTGCAGAAGGGCTGCGAAACGCTGCTTGCCCTGTTCGACATACTCGGCGATCTCCGCCGAATCGCGGGTGGCCTGGCCACGCAGCTGCTCGATCTCCTGCAGCGAGGTTTCCTGGAAGCGCACCACCGCATCGACCAGCTTGCGTACCGAATCGACGCCGATGGTTGCGCCGTAGCCGGCCTTCAGGCCCTCGTGCAGCACGTCGTCGCCAATGTTGGCCACCGCTTCCAGGCCCTTGGAGGTGCCCTCGGTCATCGCATTGAGCGCCTGCGTGGACTCGTGCAGCCCCATCTGCGTGGTGAAGGCCAGGTTCAAGGCGGTGAAGCTGGTTTCGTTGGTGGAGAAGAACACCACCGAGCGCTCGTTGACGCGGCGCTTGACCTCGTGCGACTGGTGCACGCGCAGCATGATCGCCTCGGAGGTGGCGTAGTTCACCTGCAGGTTCTCGGCCAGGTCCTTGGCCAGCTGGTAGCGCGACTCCTCGGCCTGGTTGTTGCGCAGGGCTTCATCGCGAGCCATGACCAGGCGGCCGGTATCAGCGGCATCGGCGGCCGGGTCGGCCGATTCCACGCGCTGCTGCGCCTGCTTCAGCGCCTCGCGCGCATCGGCCAGCACCTGTTCCTGCAGCTTCAACAACTCATGCGCCTGGATTTCGGCATCCTTGATCGACAGGCGGAAGTCGCCGTACATCTCCAGCACGCGCGATTCCCGCTGCAGCTGCTCGGCGGAATCGCGGCTGACCTCCAGGAACGTACGGCGGATCTTCTCGAACCGGCTCGGGATGTCACCGCGGGTGACCTTCATCCACAGGTTCTGCAGGCGCTCGCCCATATCGATCTTGCCGTCGCGCACCTGTTCGACCATGGTGCTGGCATCGTCACGGATGCTGTCGAAGGCGCGGATGATCTCGGTATAGCGGTCGGACACCTTGGCCGAGCTGATCTCATCACGCATCACGGCATTGAAGTGGCCGGACTGCTGCAGCACGCGGGCAATGGCCACCACGCGGCCCTGGTCCAGGGTGGACAGCTGCGAAACCAGCGCGATGGCCGGTGCGTTGTTGTCCTGGGGGGCGGCCAGGCCCAGGCTGCGCAGCGTGGCCATGGCGCGGTCGAGGTACTTGATCGGCGCGGTAGCGGCCGGCGTGGCAAGGAGGGTGTTCTCGGACATTTCGACGGCTCCGGTCAGGGCAAGCGATGAGGAACCCGCCGCGCGGAACGGGCAGGTTGCTGCGAAACGAAGGGGAAGGGGAGCGGCCGCCGTGCGCTGCACGGCAGGCGGGCCCGGTCAAGGGCAGCGGGCCCGGTACGGGCGAGGGTGGTGTCCTGTTCACGCATGGCGCATTCCCTGCAGATCGCCCCCTGGCGATTCCTCGCCCATTGTAACGGCGGTGATGAGCAGGTGAAGCCCCACCGATGGCAGGGTGGAGTAGCGTTGGCGCACGCTTATCCGTTCCGGCAAGCGAGGGCTTCGTGCAGAACGTACCGCAGTGGTTGATCTGGGCCGGATTGTCTGCCGTGTTCGCGGCGCTGACCGCGCTGTTCGCCAAGGTCGGCGTCAAGGGCGTCGACTCGGACCTGGCCATGGCCATCCGCACCCTGGTGGTGGCGGCGGTGATCCTGCCGCTGGTGGTGGTCACCGGCAAATGGTCCAACCCGTTGCTGCTGCCGGGGCGCACCCAGCTGTTCCTGGTGTTGTCGGCGCTGGCCACCGGTGCTTCGTGGCTGTTCTACTTCCGCGCGCTGCAGAGCGGAGAACTGGCCAAGGTGGCGGTGGTGGACAAGTTCAGCGTGGTGCTGGTGATCGTGCTGGCCTATCTTCTGCTGGGCGAGCGGCCCAGCCTGCGGGAGTGGAGCGGCATCGGCCTGGTACTGGCCGGGGTGATCGTGCTGGCCACGAAGAAGTAGCAGCGTCCAACCGACCAGAGGGGAGAGCAGGATGCAGGGCGAAGCAAACGGTACGTTTGAAGTGGATCTGCGGTCGATCGGTGGCAATGACGGCCCGATCGCGGTGATGTCGATCAACAAGACCTTCGCCGGCGACCTGCACGGCAGCAGCGTCGGCCAGATGCTGGCCTTCCGCACGCCGGTACAGGGTTCGGCCGGCTACGTGGCGATGGAACGGGTGACGGCCACGCTGGCCGGGCGCCAGGGTGGGTTCACCCTGCAGCACAATGGCTTGATGGCCCGTGGCACGCCGCAGCTGAGCGTGGTGGTGGTGCCTGATTCCGGCAGCGACGGGCTGCTCGGCCTGGCCGGCTCGCTGGAGATCACCATCAGCGAGGGCCGCCATGACTACCGGTTGCTCTACAGCCTGCCGGAAGAACCCTAGCGAAGTTCCGCTGCCATCGCCGCGAGCCGGGAGACGGTGTTGAGGTTTCGCGCCGTGCCCTGTGCCGAGCCGGGAACGCGCAGGCGCGAGTCGGCCATGCCCGCGCCGTAGTGGATGAACATCTCGCGCGGGCATGGCCGACTCGCGCCTGCGCGTTCCCGGCTCGGCACAGGGCACGGCGCGAAACCTCAACACCGT
>Ga0153921_1000706_pt1 | contig 16543 bp, 16 predicted proteins | sample TSNJ005MetaG_FD_104691 | JGI IMG/M metagenome (GOLD analysis project Ga0153921, IMG submission 104691) | Attine ant fungus gardens microbial communities from New Jersey, USA - TSNJ005 MetaG | ecosystem: Host-associated > Fungi > Mycelium > Unclassified | place: USA: New Jersey, Brendon T. Byrne... | reverse complement strand
CGGCCCGCTCGGGTACGTATCGCCTGCGGAAGCAGAGGAAGTCTACAATCGGAATCTGGTGCGCTCCGCTCGCGCGGCGTAGCGCCAAACTCGGCGGTCTCCGACAAAGTCGGGGCGGTTCACCGCGCCGGTCGCAAAGGCGCCGGTCGCACAGCTCGCGATGGTGGCGCCTTCGGCGCACGTTGCGGCTGCGGTCCCTGTTGTTCCCGCTGCTCCCGCTTCTCCAGCCGCGCTCAAGGCAGCGATCGGTGGCGCTGCGCCTTCGGCGCTTCCGGGTGCTGCCGCGCCGTCACCTGTCGGCTCGTTGGACGTCGCTCCGGTCGTTGTGCCGTCCCAAGGCGGTGCACCGGCCCCCGGTGGACTTTTGACCTTTTCCATCACGCCGCAAGACATCAACATGCGCAACGCGCTCGATCGCTGGCTGCAGCAGCAGGGCTGGCAACTCGCCTGGAAGATCGATGACGACCTGCCACTCGAGTTCAACGCGACGTTCACCGGGGACTTCAAATCGGTGCTCACGCAAGTGATGCAGGCGACCAATCACATGCGCACGCCCACGCGCGTCTGCAAGCACACCAATAACGTTATCCGCGTCGTCGCACGCGCAGCCAACTGCCAAGAGTAACCGCCATGCGTCTCACGAAAATCAAATCTGCCGTTGCCATTCTCGTGGCTGCATCGCTGACCGGCTGCGCCGTCTCGCAATCGGACGTGAACCATGCGTATGACGCGACCAATGCTGAAGCCACGCGCGCGATGGGCAATGGCCCAGAGTCGATGTCGCTCGTTGAGGAAGTGCCGACCGCGTTCCTCGGCGACCGGTTGGTACCGGTCGCCTATGAAGCGACACTTCCCGCGATCTTCCGCGAAAAGTCGGTCGTCTTTCCGGGCAACCTGCCGCTGTCCAAAATCGCCACGCTCGTTTCGACGGCTACCGGTTATCCGGTGCATCTGAGCCCGGATGTGTTCATTCCGCGCGACGCGCTGATTCCGAAGACCAACGGCGGGAACGGGCAGAGCGCCCCGATGCAGCCGCAAGCGATGGCAAAGTCCAACGTTGAGCCGGTGTACGCGCAGGCGTGTAACTGCAAGGTAGGCGCATATCTGCGTGGCGTGACGGAAAACCTTGGCCTCGACTGGACGTTCGATGGCAGCACCATATCCATCAGCCGGTTCGTCACCAAGACGTTCACGATCGCGGCGATCCCGGGCAAGGTGTCCATCAAGTCCACCATGTCGAAGGGCACGGATACGTCGACCGGCAACCAGGCATCCGGTGGCACCACGGGCGGCACGTCGGGCAATACCGGGTCTTTCTCGTCGATCACTTCGACCGGACGCGATGGCACGTTTGATCAGATTGCGATCATCCAGTCGGAGCTGGAAAAGCTGAAGTCGCCGCTCGGCGAAGTCGTGGTCAATCCACAAAGCCGCCTGGTGATGGTTCACGACACCAAGGAAGCCGTCGATCGCATGGGCGCGTTGCTCGCGCGTGAAAACGCGATCTCGACCCGTCAAGTCGCTCTGCGAGTCCGTACCCTGCAGGTCGATCTGAGCAATTCGTCGCAAGCCGGCGTGAGCGCCGACATCGTCTTCAACCGCATCTCGGACGGCCTGAAGCGCTACTCAATCTCGGTTGCCTCGCCCACGTCGTTGGCAACTGCAATTGGCGGTACCGTGGGCCTGTCCGTCTTGAAGCCGGGTTCGCCCATGGAAGGCACCAACGCAGTCATCAGCGGCCTAAACGCCTTCGGCAAAACGGTTCAGGACAACACCCAAACGAAGATGACGCTCAATGGCTTGCCGGTTTCGATCGGATCCTTCGAGACAAAGGGCTACCTCGCTGCAACAACGCCTAGCCTTGGTTCCATCTCGGGCGGTACTGCTGGCGTGCCGGGTCTGCAACCGGGGTCGGTGACGGTCGGTGACTTCGTGAACATCCTGCCGTCGGTCAATGACCACAACCAGATCATCCTGTCGTACTGGAGCGATAGCTCGAAGCTGAATGGTCCGTTCACAACCATCAGCACCGGTTCCGGCGACACGCTGCAGCAGATCCAGTTGCCCGACATCATCGGCAACAAGGACGACCAGACCATTGCACTGTCTGATGGACAGACGGTTGTGCTGTACGGCGCAGTGGGCAATCGCTATGACGGCAGCAGCAACAACGGCATCGGTGGTCTGTCGGGCGCGTGGAATAAGGGTCGTACGTTCCAAGTGATCATGCTGACGGCAACCGTCGTCCCGTCGATGTGAGCGCGGGGTAAAAATGCCTTTGCACTTCGAATCCATACCGGGAGAAAAGGGCGCCAAGCTCGTCTTCGGGCTGGACTGGCGCGCCTACTCCGCTAAGGGTGCCCGCGCCGAACGCCGGCACTATGTCGAGGAGTCCGGCGCGACCCACTACGCCGAGTTCAAGTCGAAGGGCGAGACGATCGTCGGCTTCTGCGAGCTCGAGCCAGTGCACCGTAAGGGCGGCAAGCTGTATTCCGCCGCCGCGCGCATCGCGTCGCTTGAGCGCGTCTGGCGCCGGCCCGCCGTGCTTGTCCTCATCCAGAACGATGAACTCGTGCATCTGGTGCTGGTGCAACGCGGCGCCGTTGCGCTTGACGAGGCGGTCGCACTCAACGCGCTCGCCGACAAGCGCGAAGCAATCGAGGACACCTGTGCGAAGGCGGGGCTCGAACTCGCGACGCTCGGCCATGGAGCGCAACTCCATGCGGTCGATGAGGTATTCGATCTGCGCGAGCTGATCGTTGCACGCAAAGTCGGCCTCATCAAAAAGATCCCGGTCGCCGTGCCGACGACGGTGCCGTTGCTGGTCATCCTTGCGGCGGTGTTCTTTGGCGGCAAGCAATTGATTGACGTGCTCAATCCGCCGCCACCGCCGCCAGCGCCGCCGCCGACATTCATGCAGGAATATCAGTCGGCGGTGGTGCGCACGCTTGCCGCGCCTGCTCCGCTTGCGAGCCAGCTTGCCCCGAAGCTGCTGGCGAGTTTCGGCGCGCAGGAAACGAACGTCGCGGGATGGCAGTTTCAGAAGGCCTCCTGCACGATCGCGGGTCCTTGCGTCGCAACCTACAAGCGGCAGGGCGGCACTTTCAAGGAATTCGACGCGCGCGCGCCAGAGTCGCTGCGTCCTGTCGTCTTCAACCCTGACGGTTGGCATCTGAGCGCGCGTGGGCCCGAGGTCACGGTTGCGGGACGCGTCGCGCTCGCTGAGCAAAAGACGTGGCCGACTCAGCAGGCGCTGATCAAAGCGTTGCAAACCGACCCGCAGAAACTCTCCACCAAGCCCGACACGCTCGATAGCCACGGCTACATCGTTGATATCAAGCCGGTGGAGCGCCTTATCCCTCGTCAGCCGATGGCTGGCGAAGTGCAGGGGCCGCTCGTACAGCGCGGAACGTGGCAGATCGACGGATACAAATGGCAAAGCGCGCTCCTCGCGCGCCTGCCGGACAACATGGCACTGGACACCCTCGACGTCGAGCTGAAAGAGGACGGTACCGGGGTGCATTTCACTGCGAAGGGTAAATACTATGTTCTCAACTAAGTGGCCTGCACGAGCCGCCTGCTTCGGTGTGCTCATGTTCGTGGCGGGCGCGGCAGTCTCGCAGGAAAGTCACCTCACGCTGGACGACATTGACAAGCTCGCGCGAGCAAAGCTTGTCGACTCGATGCGCGGTCCTCAGGGTGGTCAAGGTGGCCAAGGCGGATCAGCGGCACCTGGCAACGGCGTCGGCCTTGCTTCGGCGCTTGGTGCCCCGACGCCTGCGCCGGTGACCGCCGCGCCACCGGCAGCGCCCAAAGCAGAGCGCAGGCCCAGTGCGCCGCCCAGGCGCGTCATTCCCGCGACCTTCGTTGGGGCGTACTCCGACATGTCCGGCTCCTACGTGCTCTATGACTACCAAGGCACGACCTACACGGCACGCCAAGGAAGTCGACTGCTGAACGGTTGGACGGTCGCGTCGATAGACGGCTTCACGGTCAATCTGGTCGACGGCAAGCACAAGTGGACGGAGACGATCGTAGCGCCTGCGGACGCGCCCGCCGTCGCGCTCCCGGATTCGCCGGCCGTCAGGGCGATCACGGATCTGTCGTCGCCGCTTCCTCCGGGCGGCGTCTCATCGACGTCTTCCACCTTCGTACCGTTTGGGAAATAAGCAATGGGTCTGTTTGGACAAGAAGAGCAGGGCGCGCCAGACGCTCCCCGCGGTGGTTTCCTGAAGCGGTTTCGCGCGCCGCGTTCGAGCTTCGTCGAGCCGGGTAGCAGTGCGGAGCCAAAGTTTCGGTCTCCGGAGCCGGTCGCGGCGAAGAGGAAAGCGGCAGGCAGAGCCTCTGTAGAACCGAGGAGTGATGAGTCGCCCCTGAGCACCCGTGCGGTGAATCCCCAAGTCATGTTTCTTGGTCGCGCCCTATCGGGCGGCGATGTTGAAGACGTCGAGAGCACTGAGCTTGACGATGACTGGCGCGGGCCGTTGCCGCCTGTGCAGACGCAGTCGGAGCCTGACGGTGACGCGGCCGACGACGAGCCGGCCTTTAGCCCGTTCGTCCCCCCGAGCTTCGAGCGACCGAGCTACGCGAGCATGTCTGCTGCGATGGCCGCCAGGGAAGGCGGTCACTCGGTGAACGAAGAAGCCATGACGGCACAGGCTGCGCCGTCTGGTGCGCAAGGTCGAACTGAGCCTCAGGCTGAACCCCAGATCGAACAGCCGCAGCCGCAGCCCGACTCTGCGGTAGCGCCATTGGAATCGATCGGGCACGCGGGTGTCGCCGCGAGCGACGCTAACGCCCAGCGATTCCGTGAGCAACCGGAACCTGCGCCACACCGACCAGCAAGTCCGAGCGAACATAAGGCCGCGGCTACGCCGACTATGACCGCGCAGGAATACTCAGCGGACGACGACGAGCAGACTGAGAGTGGGGGGCTAGCATCGGGTCGGCCGGAACTCGTGTCGCCCGATTCGCTGCCTGACTTCAAGCGCGTGCTGACCGTCGCTGACGACGACGCCGCGTTGCGCATTCCGGCGGCTGCGCGCAAGGAGTTCGTCGCCGTCGAATTGCAACCGGGCGTGGCGATCACGGTGGCCACCGCACGGTTTGCGGAGAAGGCCCAATACGCAACGTTCGTCAAGGATCTCGGCAACAACGACATCCTCGTACGTGAGGAGATGATCGCGACGGAAGCTGTGATCGCCGCCATCTACTCGGGCAAAGCTGCCGCTTCCGCAAACTCCACCGTCCGCGAAGCCAGCCGCGCGATCGGCAACTTCCGCGACATCGTTGAGGCCGCACACGCATACGGCGCGAGCGACATTCATTTCGAACCGCGCGAATTTCACAACGAGGTCGAAATTCGGTTCCGTGTGAACGGCGACATGTACACGTTCAGCCGCATGCCAAAGGCGATCGTGCGTCGCGCGTTGTTTGCTGCGTACAGCGATCTTGTTCAGCGCAACACCAACTCGGGCAACAGCTTTCAGCCGAGCGCGCCGCAGTCGGCAATGATCCCGCTGGTCGTCAAGACGGACACGGTCAACTTGCGCTGGCAGTCGTCGCCGCTGGTGGGCGGGTATGACGTCACGCTACGGTTGCTCGATGGAAACTTCAAGAACTATTCGGTGCTGCTGCCGAAGGACATGGGGTTTGAGAAGAGCCAGCTTGAGCTAATCGAGACGCTTAACTATGTGAGCGGCGGCATTACGGCGCTCACTGGCGAAACCGGATCGGGCAAGACGACAACACTGCGCGCGCTCTCATACATGCTGCCGGATCGTGAACTCAAGAAGCAGTTCGCGGTGAACGAGCCGTCCGAGTATCCGATGCCGTGGCTGTCGGACTACTCGATCATTCGCCGCCCTGACGAGACTGACGACGAAGCGAACCGCAAGTACGCGGAGGTTATCCGCACGCTGATGCGGCAGGACCCGGACGATTTGACCATCGGCGAAGTGCGTGACCGAGTTGTGATGGGGCTGGTGGCCGAACTGGCGCTGACCGGTCACCCAGTGCGTTTCTCGTTGCACGCGGGCGACATCATCGCGGCCGTGATGCGTATGGCGGGCGGGCGGCTGCAGCTTCCGATCGACGAGCTGGCTTCTGAAGGGTTCATCAATGCGGTCGGCAACCAGAAGCTGATTCCGACGCTTTGCGAGCACTGCAAGCTGCCGGCCGAAGACGTGATGCCGAAAGCCGACCTCGAATTGCTGCGCACGAAGTTTGGCCTCGATACCTCGCGCATGGCGTGCCGCAACTATGACGGCTGCGAGCACTGCCGGCTGAAAGGGCTGTTCACGCGCAATGGCAAGGCCGCAGGGGGCACCACGCGCCCCTCGTTGGCTGCCGAACTCTATCGTCCGACGCCCGAGTTTCTGGAGCGCGTAGCCGAGCGCGACTGGGCCGGTGCCCGCAAAGTTTGGCGCGGTGCGCGGCGTACCGGGTTCGATAACGCGGATATGAATGGAAAGACGCTATATGAACACGCTCTTTTCAAGGCTTCGCGCGGTTTGATTGACCCACAATTCATTAATCGCTCGATGCAGTCGTTCGCGCAGTACCGCGTAATGCCCGGCGTCGATGGTTTGATGGTCTAACCCTGGTCCTCCATGTTCACCACGTTCGCAAAGATGTTGCCCAAGCGGCAGCAGTTGGTCGTCGCGCGCTGGCGGTTTCAGAAAGTCCGCGAGGACTTCTACCGCGAGACGCGTCTCGATATCGCCGCAAAGGGTCTGCGCAACACCGAGACGCTGTTCGACCGGCTTGAAACGTACGAAAAGCGCAGCCGCACGCGCGGCAAGATCGAGTGGCGCGTGTTTGCCAGTATCCGGGAAACGATGCAGCGCGGTGAGAGCTTTTCGCTCGCTATCAAGCCATTCATCCCCGGCGACGAGTACGCGCTGCTGGACATCGCCGATGAATCTTCACGCGAAGACTCGGTCGTGCGTGGCTTCGAACTGGCGGAAATGGCGGCGAAGGCTAAGCGCGTGCTGTCGTCGACGACTTCGGTGCAGATGGCCTACCCAGCGTTGCTGCTCGTCTACATGTACGCGTACTGCATGCTATTTGGCGGCGTCATCTTCCCGCAGGTGCTCGATGTCCGGCCGCTCGACCAATGGCCGGATCTTGGCCGGTTCTTGTATCACGTCGACACGTTTTGCTACCAGTACTGGTGGCTCACGCTCACGGCGATCATCGGCCTCGTGCTCGCTTACTTCTCGAGCCTGAAGCGGTGGTCTGGGCCTCTGCGGGACAAGTTCGACCGCATGCCGCTTCTTTGGCGCAATCGCCGCGACCTGCGAGCTGCACTGTTGATCGTCTCGCTGGCCGGTCTGTTCGATTCAAACCTGACTCTGCGCGCGGCGCTCGAGCGGCTGTTGAAGACCGCCGATCCGTGGCTGCGCTGGCATCTGAAGATCATGGATCGACGCCTTACGGCTCGCTCTGACGAGCCGATGCGCGCGCTCGACACCGGCATCTTCTCGGTGACGATCGTCGACACGATCACTGACGCCGCGGGCCGCGATCAGTTCGAGGCCGCGATCAAGAGCCTTGGCCGCGAGTCGCTTGATCGCGTCGTTGAAGCAGTTAAGCGCAACGCTCGAATGACGCACTTCATGCTGCTCGGCTTTGCCGCTGCACTGTTCCTGACCCTCGGCATCGGCTCATACGTCGTGACGGGTGCCGTCAACCTGACATCGGGGAATCCCGCCGCATCTAGCTACTAAGGAAAACACAAAATGACCAACGAAAACACGCAAGCAGTCCAGACCGACCCGATTGAGATGGACCCGATCAAGGCGCGCCGCACACGCATGCTCAAGATGGCGCGTGCGACCAAGCAGTCAGGCGAGTTGTCCATGATTGAAGCAGGGGCGGTGATGGCTGGTGCCGCGTTGCTCGCGCTGGCTGTCTACGCGGGCGGCAAGTACGTGCTCGATCTGATTCACGCGTCCCAGTTCAAGAGCGAAGCGCAGATGTTCCACACGGGCCTCTTGAACGCGACGCAGAACGACGCCGATTTCTCCGCAGAGACGCTCACCGTGCTCGCGCAGAACCACGCCTTCGATTCGGCCGGTTCGCGCGTGGCATCGGACAAATCGTCGGTTAAGGGCATGTTCAATGGCACCGTGACGGCTGCCGTTGGCACGCTCGTTACTTCCAATGATTCATTGATTCTCACCTATCCCGTCACTTCGACGGTTTGCTCGCTGAGTGCCGCAGCGCTGGTAACCGTCTACACGCAGGTAACGGTGAACGGCACGACGATTTTCTCGCCGACAACGACGTTCAATCCCGCGACGGTCGCGACCGCCTGCGCGTCCAACGGCGCAATGGCGTCGATGGCGCTGTGGACCACTCGCACGTAATCGCGGGGCGCCGATATGGGAAGCATTCTTGAGATGTTGATCGTCCTGATCGGCGCGGCCTTGCTGACGGTACAGGGAATCAAGGAAGACATTTCTGCCAAGCGCCAAAACTTACTCCAGATCGAAGGGCAGAACATAGCGTCGATCAACTCGGCGCTTGGCAGCTACATCACGAATAACTTTGCTTCGCTCATTCCGGCCGGGTTTTCGCAGACAACGTCGACTGCGATCGCTGCACCGACACTCGCTCAACTGAGCGCGCAGGCCAACAACAAAGTCGCCTTCAAGAACGGGCCGTTCTGGGGCGGCACTTACCAGATTGCGCTGTCCATCGTGCCTGACAACTGTTCAACAGCGGCGGGTAATTGCCATATCGCTTCGCAGATCTACCCGAGTTTGCCGCTCATCAGCATGAAGGACAAGACGGCTGATATCGCCGGCGCGGGGATCCTTGCGGCGGCTGGCGGTTCGCAGTTCGGCTATTCGACCAACGCATCGCCCGCAACCATTACCGGCATGCATGGCCAATGGTCGCTGCCCAACCCGATCGGGAGCAAGCCGGGGATGGTGCTTGCGATTAACGGGTTCGGTGCTGACGGCAATTCGCCGTATTACCGTCGCGATGGCGCGTTGCCGCTGACGGGCACGATGAACGCGAACAATCAGGACATGCAAAACGTCGGCAACGTGACGCTCGGCGCGAACAAGGTGATGAAGCTGCAGGCCGGCAACAGCCTGCAAATAGCCAACGGTGCGATGTACTACGGCGATGACACTAACGCGGCAGTGCGGACGAAGGGCGCGCTGTACGTGCAGAACTATCAGGGTACCGGTGGTGCACCGATCAATGTCGGCGACGTTAATTCCAGTGGAACGGTGAATGCGAACGTCGTGAACACGAACGTCGCGAACATCAACGCCGCAGCCGGTAATTGCGGCTGGAACGGCGTGACGATCCGCAACAACCTCATGTACGTATGCAACAAATGGGGCAACTGGGTAGGCGTCAGTTCGCTGGTGACTAATCAGTCGGCGGATTCGCAGTACAGCGGTTGGTACAACGGATGGGGAGTTAACCCTCCCGCCTGCGGTCCGGGCGGCTCTGCCTGGTACCGAATCACTCCGCAGTCTTTAACAACCGACTATTCGAACCACAATCCTCCGATCGCTGGTGCCAGATATGCGATGGGCTGGAACGGGTCGCAATGGGTCGTGCAGATTTACGACGTTCTAGCTGATGGCGCAAATACCCTTGTGCAGGATCAACTTGGCCTGCAGGTGCAAGTCGACGTGGGTTGCAACTACTCGAACCAATAAGAATGAAAAACTTCAAGACGGCGATCTCGCTGACATTGATGGCAACGCTCGGCGGTACGTTGTTGGCCCCGACGCCCACCAACGCGGAGTGGGTGCAGAACCCCATTGGCGTTCCACGCGCGCCCGGATGCGACCCGGGATACTCATGGCAAAAAATTGGCGTGCGGTACCAGTGCGTGACGCCGCAGCCCACGTGCGCGTATGGATTTGCTAGTGGACCGGTGTGGACAGGAACGGCTTGGAACTACTCCTGTAATGTACCGCCGGCTCCGAGCTGCCCGAGTGGGTACGACCAAGCGGCGGCTCCATCATGGAACGGCTCGGCGTGGGTTGGACAGCAATGCACACCGAGGGCGCAGACACAGACGCCGTCAGACCCTGAGGCGATTTGTGCTGCACACGCCAGCGCCAGCCCCCCAGTTGGCATAAAGATGGGGCCGCTGACGAGGAAACTTAAGTTCAACTCCTACGCAGGACCGGCAACGCAGTACTACCACGACAACTCACCCGGCCCATATTGGGAGGTAGGCGGTCAATCGGGGACAAACTGGGTGGTGATGTGCGCCTTCGTCAACGCGACGGGTGATTGGGTCCCCCAAGCCAATCAACCGTACTACGTCACTCCCAACATCCCCTACACGGATCCAGGCGGCGGTTGAAGCCGCAGACCGAAAGGCCTCGAACTTACGCTTCGGGGCGTTTTCGTCACGTCCGGTACCGACGAAAAAAAGCCGCCAGATCGACTGGCGGCTTGGCTCCTACTATTCGTGACCTGGCTTGTTAGCCGACGACGTTTCCGGTCATGAAACTGAAGGTGCGCGAGAACGCAACACCATTGATCGTACCCGTCAGCGAGACCGTGTATTGCGAGTTCGGGGACAACGGCGTGGTCGGATACGCGACGCCCTGCCACGCGGCCAAAAGTTTGTTCGGGTCTTTAGCCGAATCGAGTACCTGCAAGGCGATCACGTGCCCGGAGGAATCCGTCATCGTGCCCGTTTGCATAACAATAGTGTCAGTCGGGTTCCCCGCGACGGCGACCGGCGTACCGAAATTGCCGGACACTCCGGGAGGGGTCGGGATTTCTCCTGCGGACGTGTAGGCAACGCCGGTCGTTCCTTGGCACGGGAACGTCAATGGAGCGTTGTTCGTGACTTGCTGATAGTTCGCTAAGAACAACGAAAATTGTTCTTGCGGGAAGCCGTTGTATGTCGTTGCGACCTTACCGATACCGACCGTGTTCGTAGGCGAGGCGGCAATGCTGATGTGATACACGCCCGACTCAAACTCATAGATGGATTCCTGACCATATTGCGTTTCCGTCAGCGCGGCATTCGTGTAATAGCCACCGGAAACCCCGATGGAACCGTTTTTCGCCGTATATCCGAAATGGGCCGCGCGATCAACGAAAGTCGCGCCCGTGAAGCCGGGGTTGCCAGCCACTTCCGTATCCGAAATCACATTGTTCGATGCAAGATACTGCGCGTGTGCCGCCGTCGCCTGATCGAGCGCCGTGTTTTGCTGGAGGGCGGGGAAGCCGCATTGCTGCCGGTGCTGGTTGAGCAGATTGAACGCGGCCAGATGGAAGCTGTCGGCCGGGTACTGAGGCGTCGTCAAATTCGCCGGATTCGTCGTTGCGGGCGTGCTGGCACCGCTTGCCGGGGCCGCAGGCGACGCACCGCTGCTGCCGCCACCACCACCACCGCCGCCGCAAGCAGCGACCAGAAGCGATGCACCGATCGCGGCCATCGAGAGTTTGAAGTTTTTCTGAATCGTCATTTGTTGTTTCCGATCTAGTTTTTGCAGTCGCCCCCGCGATCTGCTTACTTTCATCTTATCCAGCGGTATTCGAAGTCAAGGCGACTCGGAAGTCCGCCGCGAAACTGCTTTCCTCGTTGGGAATTGCCGTTGGCCAACGGCGGCGCAGGCATTGTAATACCCAGTAACGGGTTGAAATTCGGCACCGTTGTTTGGTCGCAACCGTTTGCTATCGCTGCTGTCCGCGGGCTCTAAAGTGCTTCACCCTCAACGCGATGAAGACGACACCGAGTACCGCAGCAACGGCGACTGGCTGTTTCGTGCCGACTGAAGAGAGGAGTGCGGTGCCGCCCCAAAGAAGAATGAGAAAAGTCGCGAGCGCGCCGAATGCTTCGCTTTTCGACACGGCCGCGAACTGTCGCCGGCCTGAACCGAACTGCTGGGCGAAACGAACATTGCTTCGCTCAAGGTCGAACGCTTCGTTCGGTTGTGCCGTCGCCCGATCGGCGCGGTAGTGCCTCTCGTACCGCTGGAACCTCGCGTCGCCGCGGCCTTCGAGCCACGCGGCGACACTGTCCGGAAAGAGGTAAGCGAAGTCCTGCATGGCTCAGTGCGTCACGTCAGAGTGAAATTCGATCGCGCCGATTGCGTCCGGAATGCAGCGTCCGTCGGACTCGGCGTGGTACTCGCCGGTCACTAAGTCGAGCCAGCCGAACTGAGGGCGGCCGTCGCGGGAGAAGACCACCAGACCGGCTTCGACGTTGAATTCGTGCGGCATCAACAACTCCTTTATCTGTGACTATTTTTTGGTCTTGCGCCCTTTGCTCTTAGGCTCGGTCAGGCGCGGCTTAAGATCGCCAGTGCAACCGGGACATACGAAGTCCTTCGCCAATTCGATCTTCCCTTCGTCGTTGGCCAAGATGTACTCCGTCGCGCAAGTTCTGCACGGTGCGACATTCAACCTCGAATCGATCGCCATGGAGCGGGTGAGATGGTTCGCGCGGTCAGCAGAAACGGCGAGCCGACTACCGAACATCTTGTCGAGAACGTCGTTGGAGGCAATCAGCGCTTCCGGGATGTTCGCTCCGTTGTTCAGCGCGCACCGATAAAGCCATACCAGCATGGTTGCTTGGAGTCGGTGCACGGGACGCTCGACGTACCACGTCAACGAGCTTGCACTATTGCCACATGGCGAGCTAACGCCGTGGATCTCTCGATAGGTGTTTCGAGTGATGGCCGAGGTCACGCCAAACAAGTTTGTGGCGGTCGAAGCGCGACAACCCTGGGTCATCAACAACCTTGCGTAGATCTCACGTCTAGCGCGGTCGAGCCGCAGGTCGGACCATAGATTCTTGAAGGGTAGCCCGCTCGGCTTGAGGTTCGAGGTGCGCATGACATAGTGAGCGACGGCCTCTTCGGTAAGCGAATCTGCGCCGTATTGTCTCCAGAAGCGCTCGTCGTCGAACCGCCATCTATACAGCGGGAAGCGAATCCCACCGATCGCTGCTTCCAGCCGACCGATCGGCAAGCCCATCAGGTACTCGGCTAACTCGAAGGAGATACCGAGGAGCGGCGCTGCGAGCACGCTCTGGTGAAGCACGTCTTTCAGCAGCGAAACATAGGCGCAGTTGAAATGGAAAATATCGCGCGCCGTCACGTCGTCGACGAAAGGCATCGCTGAGGACAGCTTTGACACTGCGGTGGAAAACATTATCCCGTCGACAAACGTCGCCCAATCGCGAGGATCCTGCAGCGCCGGCGACAGCGCCAGGAACGGCATGTTCATAAGCTTGGCCATCGGTACGGCGTGCGCCTTGAACGTTTCCATGTTGTCAAACGAGACGCCAAAGAATGCTTCGGCTGCGCTGTACCGTGCGAGTACCTTATGGATAACCGCGGTCAGCGAAAAGTTGGTCCGTTGTATCTTCTCAGCGAGATACGGCCGAAGGGCAATGTTGGTCTCAACGGCATCAAGCGTGGTGGTCGACATATTATTTATATTGTTCCTGGCGGAAGCGACCCCATCGCGTCCGCCACAACGTTATTGCAGTTGCGTCTTACAGGTTACGCAAGCCCGTCTCGATTTCGCTCAGTTGCTTGCGCATCATTGCGGCGAGCGTTTCGATCAACGGTTCGTGCTGCCCAAGCCCATCGGAAGCTTGAACTGCAACCTGAGCCAGCGACAGCTTGCCCGCGAATTGCTCGAATGAGGATAACGCTTCTTGCATCGCTGCTTGAACGCGATTAGCAGCTTCGATGGCGCCGGCTTCTTTCTTTCTGTCGGCCTCAAGTCGTTCCAACTCGGCGCGCCTCTCGACCAACTGGTCTTCTAGCTGTTTAAGTTCAGCGTTGCGCTTTTCCAGTGATTCGGAAATGCTCTTAAATCCAGCGGGAGTCGTCTCAACTTCCTTGATCTGGACTTCCGGCTTCCGGTTGAGCAGCGCGTTTCTTTCCTCGTTCAGCCTTGCAATTTCCTTGTCCTTGTCCGCAAGGTCCTTTTCAAGGTTTGCTAGGCCCGCCTGCCGACCGGTGTAATAGCTGTCCATGCGCTGTATCTGGGCCTCTTTTTCGGCGATCAGTTTCGCAGTGGCGTCAAGCTGTTGCTGAAGGCGGTTGGCTTCGTCCTCCGCGACTCGCTGAGCGGTTTTGCTGTCCTCGAGCAGGGCCTGGTAGTTGTCTACCTCGACTTTGCGATCAGCGAGAGCCTCTTCCTGCTTTTGCAGCGTCGCCAGCATTTTGCGAACGTCTTCGCGGGTCATATGCTCGTTGGCTTGCTTCGCCGCAAGAATGACAGCAACCTGCTCGTCGGTCACATGGTCCGCAGCGAGGATGTCGAGTTCGCCGACGTTGAATACGCGGATAGCCTCGGTGTTGTCGAGGAACGCTTCGTAGCAACGCATGTACTTGCGGGCTGCCGGCATCTTCACGCCGAGAGCCAACTCGAAGAACGAGTATCCCAACGTCGCGGCCCGCCGCAGCGAAGTTGTCTTGTTCCCCGACGTTGACACCATCACGTTCTTGATTAGGTGCATGGAGTTCATCAGCAGGCCGCCGATCGTTTTGAGGTCGGTTGAGACTCGCGCTCTCGCCTCCCCAATCGTCACCATGTTCTCGACCAGCTGAGCGATGAGATCGGCGAACTCGTCGCTGTCCCCGAAAATCTGCCGGGCAACCATGTCAATCTTCGAGCGTTCGGCACCGCTTGCCGAAACTCCGCCAAAAATGTCGTCCAACGGATCGTGGATTTCCGTTTTTCGGAGTTGCAGCTGCTTTTTCGAATCGTCACTGCTTGAGGACATAACTTCTCTCCAAATTTTTGCAGCGCCCCCGCGCGCTGCGTTCAGACCCCGCGAGGACTTCGCTCGCGGATAAGAAAAAATGGTGTCGGTACACAGCCAGCCGCATCCGCGGGTGGGGTCGCCACAACGGCAATTCTCATCCCGTGCAACCGTTGCCGTCGGAAGCCGCTATTTCTCACACATGTAAGCGACCGTAACGGCGCTCCCGAGCATGTCTGGCCGCCAAAGACGCCGTTTTTACCCCGTCTTTCGCCTTCCGAAGGCGAAAGGCTACGTTTTTGTCCAACTTTGCAAACGATTAACGGTGCATTTCTGAAACACTTAAGCGTTTTTTAAGCGTTCGCGCGGAAGAAATTACCTAGCTGAACTGCTTGAACTTTTCCTAAATTACCGGTACTGGCGTTTTACGCGAACCTTGTGCGCCATGAAACTTTCGGCGGTGGCGTCCGCATACAGGAGAACTGCATCCCGCGCCTTGGCGACGTCCACCGCCGATCTGCCGATGTACTCGGCACGCTTGGAACGCAACCACTGGGGGAGGTCGTCCAGCGACAATAGATCGGTCGACAGTCCCGGATGCAGGACGACTTCTGGCGATACGAAGAGACCGGCGCCAGCTACGGGCCATATGGCAGGAAGCTGCTCTCGGAGGAAACGGATCTTGCTTCGGTTCTGTTCGATAGGCGATCGTCGGTTGTCGGCCTTACCGTTAGGAGCAGTCCGTGTCAGGGTCCCGGGACAACTTGACGGCGCGATGCGGCCGGACCAATTCTTCGTCTCGAAGATAAAGACGCCGAACGGCGTGATCGCGAGGTGATCGATCTCTGCGGTAGGGAACGCTGTCCCCGGAGCATGCTCTATGAGTAACGCCCCTTCGTGCAGGTAGAAGTTATCGCCGCATAGCCACCTAAGGGTCGTTCGAAGCTTTGCTTGAGCCAGAGCTTCGCCGGCGGCACCGATATCGTCGGGCGAGCGTTTCGCGCGAGGGACGCTGCGCGAACCGGATTGGCTCCGGCGCTTGATGGCTTTGAATACGTGGTAACCGCCGACTGCGACAAGCATTTCGAAGAACATTCGCTGCCTCCCTATAGAGCATGTAACTAGCATGCCTAGGGGAATTGGAAGTCAAGGGAGCGCCGCGCCGCTGCCGCGATCCGCGCCGAAAGTCGAAAGGCGCTATGAAATCGGAAGCTTTCCCGGCTACGCGTCTCTACGCCGCGCGTAAATTGCCTGTTATCCCCGCGTCAACGACGCATCGACCCGAGCCGCCGCTGAGCATCAGTGCGCGCGCTTGCGATCTCTTCTTTCATCCGCAGTGAGCTGCTTCCGCCACGCCTTCATCGAGCCGTGACGAAAGCGTCTCTCCGCGCGCCTGTTTTTCCTGCTCACCCGAGCATCGAAAACCATCCAGCGCTGTACTGGCTGGACATCCCCTAGTGCGTCTTTTTCTGGAGAGAAAAATGCCGAAGCAGTTGGTAATGAAGGCGATGAAATCGCCCGGCTGGTTGGTCGCTGTTTGCTTTGCCCTGTGGTTTGCCGCGCACTCGTTCTTCGCCTTTCTGTTTGTCTCGTTCACCGTCGCGGTCTGGATCAAGAGATCCATTAAAGCGGCGTTGAAAGAAGAGAAAGCTGAGGATTCGAAGGCGCACGCGCCCGCCGTTGTCGCTCCGGCTACCGCCGACGCCAACGTCACGCCCATCAAACGTCAGTACGCCAAGTCCGCAGTGGTCGTTCCACTTAAGACAGGCACCGACGACTAGTCGCTACGCCTGAATGTCAAGACTGCCCGCACGGGCG
>Ga0153921_1000701_pt1 | contig 16644 bp, 16 predicted proteins | sample TSNJ005MetaG_FD_104691 | JGI IMG/M metagenome (GOLD analysis project Ga0153921, IMG submission 104691) | Attine ant fungus gardens microbial communities from New Jersey, USA - TSNJ005 MetaG | ecosystem: Host-associated > Fungi > Mycelium > Unclassified | place: USA: New Jersey, Brendon T. Byrne... | reverse complement strand
CTTCAGAGAGCTGTGGATGGTGAGAACACGGCGGCGCGGCAGTTTGGAATGGTCTTACGAGGGCAAACCGAAATCTTATAAGAGAGTAGGCGCGACGGTTTCCATCCGTTATAATGGAACCGCGTAAATTTGCGTGGATAAAGTGGCCGCTTTTTGCGGCAATTTGGGTGGCACCGCAGGAGTATCAGCTCTTGTCCCTATGTTACAGGGACAAGGGCTTTTTTATTTTTAATTTTAAAAGGAGGAAAACAAAATGGCGAAAATCCCTTACAAAACTTATTTAACGGAAGACGAACTGCCCCGGCAATGGTATAACATTAAGGCTGACATGAAGGAAAAGCACGACCCAATGCTCCATCCTGGCACGCTAAAGCCTATGACCGCCGAGGAGCTGTATCCTATTTTCTGCAAAAAGCTGGCTGATTTTGAACTGGATGAAACTACCCGGTACTTTGACATCCCCGAACCGATGATGGAATATTATAAGACCTTCAGGCCGTCGCCCCTTGTTCGCGCTTATAGCCTGGAAAAGGCACTCGGGACCCCGGCGAAAATCTATTACAAATTTGAAGGCTCCAACACATCAGGCTCCCATAAACTAAACGCCGCCGCTCCAATGGCATATTACGCAAAGGAGCAAGGGCTTACGGCTCTTACCACCGAAACTGGAGCGGGACAGTGGGGAACAGCTCTTGCGATGGCTTGCGCCTACTTCGGTATAGACCTGACGGTTTTTATGGTAAAGATATCTTCTGAGCAAAAGCCCTTCAGAAAAGCCGTTATTGAAACCTACGGAGCGAAGATAATCCCAAGTCCTTCGGACACTACGGAGGTAGGCAGGGCCATTTTAGCCCAGTATCCGGATACAGGAGGAAGCTTAGGCTGCGCTATATCCGAAGCCATTGAGGTATCGATGAGAAGCGAAGACTGCCGCTATGCCCTGGGATCCGTTCTTGATCAGGTGCTTTTATTCCAGTCGGTAATAGGCTTGGAGGCAAAGGCGGCTATGGAAAAAATCGATGAGTATCCGGATGTGGTTATTGGATGCACCGGCGGAGGCTCTAACCTTGGCGGGCTTATGTGCGCCTTTATGCAAGATAAGCTTCTTGGAAAGGCCGCGCCTTATTTCCTGGCGGTTGAGCCGGCCTCCTGCCCTTCTATGACAAGAGGAAAATATGCTTATGACTTCTGCGACACAGGAAAGGTAACGCCCCTTGCGAAAATGTATACGGTAGGCTCCGGCTTCATACCGTCTTCAGACCATGCGGGCGGGCTGCGGTTCCACGGCATGAGCCCCATAGTATCCAAGCTGTATCACGACGGGTATCTTGACAAAGCAATTGCTGTAAAGCAAACAGAAGCCTTTGAAGCCGCGAAGCTGTTCCTGACCCATGAGCAGATACTTCCCGCGCCGGAATCCTCACACGCTATTTACGGAGCGGTACAGGAAGCGCTTAAATGCAAGGAGACCGGTGAAAGCAAAACCATTCTTTTCGGTCTTTCAGGCACGGGCTACTTCGATATGAACGCTTATACACAATTTAACAATAATACCATGACGAACCACATCCCTACCGATGAAGAGCTGCAAAAAGGATTTGATTTGCTGCCTAGGGTATAATGTAGTCACAATACAAGCCCGACAGTAATATTATAGTATTAGACCCGCTTTCACAGTCCGCTTTTCCGTACATAGGCCACGGATTTGAGGTGATGATGTGGAAAGCTGTATGTTGCTGTTAATAATAATGGGATTGTCGGAGCTGTTAAAAAAAGCGGGTCTTATACCAGCAAAATTTATTCCATTGTGGAATCTTGCCTTCTCTGTGGCGGTTTATTGCTGCTATTGGGGATGGAGCTTAGCCGGCATATTAAATGGGCTTGTACTGGGGCTTTTGTCCACAGGGTGTTACAGCAGTTGTAAAAATGTTATGGAAGGGCTGGGAATAAACGGATTGTATTGACCTGATATGTTCCGCCATGGTTACAACAAGACGGTCTTTGACGCCATAGGAAATTGCATTGCTTCCGTGACAAATTACGGTGAATAAAAACGCGCTTAGCGCGTTTTTGTTTACGTCCTTCTTTATTTAAGGTTTTTTGTGCATAAACCGTCCAAAACTATAATAAAATATAGCATACTCATGTCAAAGGAGGCAAAGCCGGCAATGGGCGGAACAAAAATAATGGTGGTACAGATGAAGGAGGTAATTAAATCGGCAGTATTTGTCGTAGCGGGGCTTATACTTATAATTATGCTGATTTACTTTTTCATACCAAAGGGTAGGAACAGCGCGCCGGGTATGGATGACGGTACAGCCGCCTTGCTATATATGCCTGGTACATACTCAGCTCAAATAGTTCTGAATAACGAACCCGTTGATGTACATGTAACCTTGAGCGAAGAAAGGATAGAGGATATCACAATAGACGAGCTTGCTGACTCGCAAGAGCTTTTCTATCCGCTTATCAACCCTACACTTGACGAGCTGGCCAGCGAAATATTGGCAACTCAATCGCTGGAGGTCGCTGATTCCTCAGAAAATGTCGTTACGAGGCAGGTGCTGTTGGACGCTATAGCTAAGGCGGTAGCTCAAGGCGAGCAATGAGAAAGCTTATGTAATTTGGAAGGAATGCTATGTGATTTGACGATAGCATTCTTTTTTTGTATAAAGAAGGGGTTGTTGCAGAATGACCCCAAAAGAAAAAATGCACAAATCGTTTCCATTGTAAGGCTGAGCAAATGAAATGGAACGCGGATTACACTGATTTAGCGGATTTTCGCGGATAAAAAATTAAAAATCCGTGAAAATCCGCTAAATCCGTAAAATCCGCGTTCCATTAAGTTTTTTCACAGCGGAATCATTTGTGCTTTTTTTCTTTTAGCCTTTATTCCTTCGTTTTCCCCAGGTTAAGGACGATATTCAACGTGATAGTGACGATACCTACCACAAACAAACCGTTGCTGAGCAGCATGGACAGGATGAGCGGAAACTGATCAAAGGCCCCAGCCGTAAAGGAAGCTCCGACGCCCAGCGCCAGCCCTGTACCAAGAATCAGGGAATTGTTGTGGTTGGAGTAGTCCACCGAAGACAAAATTGAAATCCCCGCCGCCGAGATGGTTCCAAATAGTGCCAGCGTAGCGCCGCCTATCACCGGCTTGGGAATACAAGTGATAAAAGCGGAGCATTTGGGTATCAGGCTGATTACCAGAAGCATCAGTCCGGCACATCCAACAGTGGATCGGGCGCCAATGCCCGACAGCTTGATCACGCCAACATTTTCATTAAACATGGAGGAGGGTACCGAACTAAAGACGCCGGAAATTATCTGGGCAAAGGCTTGTCCTCGCATTCCATCTACCTTAACCTTGTCAGAGGTGTTGGTTTGGCGTACATTGTCTAAAAAGGCGTAGACGCCGATGCATTGGATCATGTTTATGACGCAGAACAGCGTCATAATCAGGATCGGACCCGGCTTGAATTGGGGAGCGCCAAAGTGAAACGGGGTAATGAGCTCAAGCCATTTCGCCTGGGCAACCGGTGAAAAGTCAACCATGTCCAAAGGAATTGCAAGTACCGTGCCAATTCCCAGCCCCAGCAGCAGCGAGATCGACTGAATCATATCACTTCCAAACCGGTTGAGCAGCACAATAATCAGCAGGACAACAAGTCCCAGCGCAACATTGGATATTGCGCCAAAGGTTGCGGCTCCCTCTCCTCCCGCCAAATCGGAAAACGCGGTAGGGGCCAGCGTCACGCCGATCAGGGTGACGAAGGAACCAATGACCACCGGCGGGAAAAACTTGAGGATGCTCTTCATGAAAAAAGATATTCCAAACATAATTACCCCTGCCGTCATAACCGCGCCAAAGACGGTGGGGAGGCCATACTGCCGCCCGATCACAATCATAGCGCCTAAGGGGGCAAAGGCGGAGCCCAAAACGATGGGCAACCGGGAACCGATGTGCCTGCCCAGGCCGTATACTTGGATCAAAATGGCGATGGCGCTGGTAAAGAGATTGGCGGCCACAAGATAGGCGGTCGTAGCCCCATCCAGTTCCAGAGGACCGCTCATAATCAGAGGGACTGCGATGGAGCCGGGGCACATGGTCAGTACATGCTGCAGCCCCATAATCAGATTTTGGGAGAGGGAAGCCTTTTCTTTGCCCTTTTCCACAGCGTCTGAGGTGTCGAGAGTTGATGCGATTTTAGCCACAGAGATCTCTCCTTTTCGTTCACCGTTTGGTCTAGTTCCAATATCCCTCGTGCACCTGGGCCGCCTCCGCCTCAACTTCGGGGAATGGTCCCAAAACCTTGATGTCCTTTTGTCCCTTGCTGAATACATCCCGGCAAGGCAAGTCGAAGGTAGGGTTCTGTTCGTTGCTGCCGGTCAACTCCAGCAAACGGCGCTCGGTCATTGCATAGACAACAGTCCCGATCCCCGCCCAGTAGATTGCTCCGGCGCACATGGCGCAGGGCTCCGCTGTAGTGTACAGGGCGCAGTCTTTCAAAAAGTCCCGATCATACTCATGGGATGCCCGTGCTGCCAAGGTGGCCTCTGCGTGGCCGGTACAGATTTTTTCGGTAATCTCTATGTTCTCCTGTTCCATCACAATGTTTCCGGTCTTGTCCACCAGGATCGCGCCGAATGGGGTGTTGCCTCGGGCCCTGGAACTACGGGATACCTCTACCGCCCGTCTCAAATACTCCTCGTGGCTTTTCAGGTTGTTCATAGTAAACCTCCATTCAATTGGTAATACGTTATAGATATAACCTAATACTAATAGTATCATGGCTTTTTCAGCAGATCAATTGTTTTTTCATAAAAAGTGAGGTATTATGGAAATATCAGCAATTTGTACAAATGACGAGGTGTTTTTTTATGAGAAAAATCAAATCCCAATCCCTTAGCGATGAGGTTAAGCAGGAGATCATGCAGCATATAAGTTCTACCTTTGACGGGAAGGACAACAAACTTCCTACCGAGGAGCAGTTCGCCCAGATGCTTGGGGTCAGCCGCATCACCATCCGTACAGCCCTCAACGATCTGGCAAACGACGGCATAATCTTTCGCAGACAAGGGAAGGGGACATTTGTCAACCCACAGGCGGTCAGCATGAAGGTGCAGTTCAACCCGGTCAGCCTGTTTAGTGACATGATTGTCCAATGTGGTTATCAGTCGTCAGTGCGGCTGTTGAAAACCACGATGACCACGGCTGACGAGGTGCTGGCTTCTCGCTTGAATATTCCAACGGACAGCGAGGTCATAGTAGCGAAAAAAATATTCTTAGCGGATAAAAAGCCCTGCGCATTTTGCGAGGACTTTTTTGCTGCCGCCATTCTCAAGGACCCGGCAGATATCAAGTTAATGAAGGACTACCCAAATTCATTGTTCGATTTTTTGTCTCTGCGCTGCGGTCGAAAAATAGAGTGGGATCGCACTGAAATTCTGACGGTTACGAATAAGGATGTCCCGGAGTTAACCGAAAACTTCCAATGTGGAGACGCAATCAAATCGTTTCTGTTGCTTGATTGCATCAATTTTGACGGGAATGACCGGCCCATCGTCTATTCCAAGGAATATGTGGATACAAACTATATCAAGTTCAACAGCATCCGCCAAAAAGTATATCGACCCTGACTTTGATCTTTGCTATTCTTGAATGATGGCGTGTCATACCGTATAATTGCAATTGTCTACGATATATATTTTGTACATTTCGGGGAGGAAATAGATTTGAAATATGACGTGATCATAGCAGGCGCGGGGCCCGCGGGGATATTCACATGTTATGAGCTGGCGCTTAAGGCTCCCGGCAAAAAGGTTCTGCTGTTGGAAAAAGGAAACAATATTTATGACCGTAATTGCTTGATAATGAACGGCAAGGTTCAGTTTTGCCCTAAGAACAAGGACGGAGGCTCCGGGTGCAAGCCGGCTTGCTCCATAACCTCCGGCTTTGGGGGAGCGGGAGCCTACAGTGACGGAAAATTTAACATTACTACGGAGTTCGGCGGCTGGCTGACAGATTATCTTCCCCCTTCAAGGGTTTTAGAGCTTATCCAGTATGTTGACGCAATCAATATTAAGCATGGAGCCACCGAGGATATTACCGACCCCAACACACCGGCCGTGCGCCGTATTGAGCAGCGTGCCTACGGCGCGGGGCTTAAGCTGCTAAGGGCTCAGGTAAGACATTTGGGTACGGAACAAAACCTTGAAATAATGAAATCCATCTATGAATTTTTAAAAGATAAAATAGAAATGAAATTTAAAACAGAGGTTTGCGATGTAATTACCCAGGAAGACGGCGACGGTTATAAAGCCTGCGGCGTAGTAACCAGTGACGGCACTTTTTATGAAGGAGACAAGATCGTGCTCGTACCAGGCAGAGACGGCTCCGCATGGCTTACGGAGCTGTTTAATCGCCATGGGCTTAAAATGTTTGCCAATCAGGTGGATGTAGGAGTCCGCGTGGAGACCTCCGATGTCATTATGCGTGATATAAATATGCATTTATACGAAGGAAAGTTTATATTCAACGCCTCTGTGGGAACCAGGGTAAGAACCTTTTGCAGCAACCCCTCAGGGCATGTGGTGGTGGAAAACCACAGCGGAATAATGGCCGCCAACGGGCATGCCTTCCGGAATCCGGCCCTTGGCACTGAGAATACAAATTTCGCCCTGCTGGTTTCGCATGTTTTTACTGAGCCTTTCGACAAGCCCAACGAATATGCCCGAGAAATTTGCATGCGGGCCAACGACCTTTCCAGCGGCGGCGTTATGGTGCAGCGCTTCGGGGATATAATGAGGGGACGGAGATCCACGGTCAGGAGGATAAGAGAAGGCTTCATTGAGCCTACCTTAAAGGAAGCCGTACCCGGCGACCTGGGACTGGCGCTGCCCTATAACACTATGAAAAGCATTATAGAAATGCTCAACGCTCTTGATAAGGTCACGCCGGGCATTGCCTCCGAGCACACTCTGCTTTACGGCGTTGAGGCAAAATTTTATTCGGCAAGGCCTGAGCTTAAAGAAACCCTTGAGACAAAAATAAACGGGCTTTACTGCGGCGGAGACGGCGCCGGCATCACTAGAGGCCTCGCCCAAGCCGGAGCCGCCGGAGTCTGGATAGCCAGGAATGTGCTGGAGAGTATGTAAAATCAAAGTGTTTTTTTCTAAATCACCCAAACCGGCACAATCAAATTCTCGCTATCGAACGCGGACAATCTGTCCCCGGTGCATATGACCGCGCCTGTTCCTCTCTGAAGCGATGCCTTATCAATGACTCCAAATACCCGGGTAATTTGCTTTTGCGGCATCGCGGTCTTTTTTATTTCTATAGGGTACAGCTTGCCGCTGTCCTCCAGCAAGAGGTCAATTTCCTTAGTATCCTTGTCACGATAATAGTAAATGAAAGGCTCCCGTCCGCAGTTTTGATAGCTCTTCATAATCTCGGAAACCACAAAGTTCTCAAGAATCGCGCCGCTCATGGCTCCGTTCATCAGCGTTTCGCTGTCGCTCCATTTGGTGAGGTAAGCCACAAGCCCTGTATCGTGGAAATACAGCTTAGGCTTAGTCACCATTCGTTTGAGCATATTGTTTGAAAAGGGATGCAGGTAGAAAATAATACCCAGCCGTTCCAGGATACCCAGCCAATTTTTAGCCAAAACCTGGTCAATACCCGCTGCGTCCGCGATGGTTTTGTAATTGAGCATCTGTCCCGCCAGAGCTGCGGCAGCCGTAATAAAACTCATGAATTTAAGAGAATCAATTGTGCCGGAAATCTCTTTAACATCACGGTCGATATAAGTGCTGACGTAGCTCGAATACACAATCCTGTGATCGCTGTACCGACCGCTGACTAGCGCTGGCATTCCGCCATTAAAAATTCGTTTGTAAATAGCCGGGGTGTCGATGGCCTTGCGCTCTCTGCTCCGTCTGGAAAGCTTCTCAAAATCCAACTCAAAGGGTTCGGTCGCCGCGCCGCAAATCTCGGCCTGGGACATAGATGACATATGAAGAAGGCAGACACGTCCCGCCAGAGATTCCTGTACGCCCTCCATCAATTTGAATACCTGCGAGCCTGTGAGCCAAAAATCTCCAGGCTCATGTTTTTGGTCTATATGGATTTTAATATAAGTAAACAGCTCCGGAGCATATTGCACTTCATCAATAAAAACAGGCGGTTTGTGAATTTGAAGAAACATTTTAGGGTCATTTTTTGCCATCTCACGTTCGGTCAAATCATCCAGCGTAACATATTCCCGCCCAACATTTTCCTCATCGGCAAGTTTTTGCAGCATTGTCGTTTTACCTACCTGCCGTGGGCCGGTAAGCAGAAGCGCTGCGAACTCCTTTGATAAACGCAAGAAGGTATCTTCCATTGCTCTGCGAATATATTTCATATCAATCACCTCGCGGCTATATTTAGTGCTTATCTAATTATAGCCGAAAAATGAAATGTGTAAACAATATTGTCGTTTAGCCGAATGCGAACGTTTCAACGACTAATCGGCGACAGAGGAGGTTAATGTTTTCCTCGTTCGGTATAGCTTGCAGCTTTGCTTTAACTCAATATAAGGGTCCAGCAGCAGCTTATGCTTAAAGCTTTGAGTAGGGCTGTCCTTATTCTCTAATCTTTTAAGGAGTAATTCCGCTACTTGAAGCCCTATTTCGTTGGCAGGCTGCATAATTGTATCAATCCCGGGATTAATTAAGCCTGTTTTGTCATAAACGTCAAAGCCTATGAAAGAAAGATCATCCGGTATTTTTAATCCGTACTCATAAATCGCCTTAAGGGCGCCAACCGACATCATTTCAGATGTAACATATACGGCTGTAAAAGGCTCCTTATCCCTGTTATCTAAAAGCATACGCATGCAGTTATAACCCGATTCTTCTTTATAATCCCCATACATGATCAGGTTTCGGTTAACCTTGATCCCCGCGATTGTCAATGACCGCTCATAACCTATCATCCTGTCATAACCTGTCGTCTCCTCAATTGAACCGATGATGGTGGCGATTTGGTCATGCCCTAAAGATACTAACCGATTTATAGCCAGCTCACTGGCTTTCATATTATCAATAAGCACAGCGTCGATACTGCGGTCTATTTTGGGCAGGTTATCAATAAATACTACAGGTATATCGTCTTCTAAAAACCGCAGAACCTGTCTCCCTTTCAATTCTACAGTTGCAAGAACAAGAGCGTCAACTCGCCTTTGGTACAAAATATCGAGGTAATGAGCCTCTTTTGTTTTGCTTTCATTAGAGTCACATACAATAATCGAATAACCCGCGGCAGAAATAACTTTGTCAATACCCTTTATTGTGTTGGCAAATGTAGTTTCGCGAATATCCGGTATTATAATGCCAATCAAATTAGTAGCGTTAAGCTTTAAGGACCTGGCTACTTCGTTAGGAGTGTAGTTATACTCCTTCAACGCTTTCATGATTCTGTCTCTTGTTTCTTTTTTCACGGACGATTTATTATTGACGGCTCTTGAAACGGTTGAAGCGGAAATATTCAGTTTTTTAGCTATGTCTTCTAATGTATACTGGCTCTTCATGTAAACAACCTCTTCTATATATTAATAGTAGTTGCTTTTTTCGATGTGCTGATGCATATGAGGAATATCAGACACCCAATTAGTGAAAGGATTCCGAATATCGAAAAGGTAACCCTTATACTAAAATACTCTTTTACCCATCCGGCAAAAGAAGCAAAAACCGTGCCTCCCAAGCCTCCGCTGACATACATAATACTTGAAATAGTTGCCGAATATTTTGGATTGCTTTTGGTTGCCAGTGAAATCAACGACGGCCATATAGGACCAAATACAAAACCTATCAGTGAGCAAGTCAAAAATTGGATGATAATATGTGCTGATCCGGATAAAATCAACAGTAAACCGGCGGCTATCATAAAGCAAGCAGGTATGACTATTTGTATTCTAAAGTTTATAAACCCAAATATCAAGCGTGAGATAACCATCGATAACCAAAATAAGGATATGCAATATGCTGCAAGTTTAGGGACGGAGACTTCAGTCATAAATGAATTTAGATAATAGCCAATGCCGTTTTCCAGTCCCACATAAATAAACATCGCGCCAAACAGACCAATCATGCTTAAATTCATAATCGATAAATAAGAAAACTTATCTCGTACTGGAGTAAGCTTAGTGTCAGTTTCGGTTGATTCAAAAACCTTAACCAAATACTCTGTTCTAAATAAGATAATTATTAAAAAAGAATACGCGACGCCAATAACATTAAATACTATTCTCCAATCAGCTTTAAAATTGGTTATAGCAAAATCCACGGCGATTGGGCTAATAATGGCTCCGATACTGAAAAACGCCTGGACTATATTTAAATAACCCGCTGACTTTTCCGGGCAGGCGTCAGACACGGCAGCCATAGAAATACCTTCACATACACTATATCCTGTGCCAATTATAAAAACTGCCGCGGCAAAAATTATTGCGTTGCCGGCAAGGCTGGCAACAAGGCTTCCAAATATAAGCAGCATACAGGACAATATGGAAATTGGCTTTTTACCATAATCATCTGCCAATCTTCCAAATATTAACGGCATCACAACCATAGCCAAAAATTGAATTGAAATAATGTTGCCCATTTCGGCGCTGCTTAATTTAAATTCGTTGGCCATGTATAAAACAACCAGTTGAAAGCCTCCCGCTTCAAAACCAAGAAAAAATACTAACATTGATATAACTATCAGTTGACGTCTGAGCCTGTTATCCATAGCATTTTCCTTTCACCACTGCTGTTTTACGCGAATTGCAAACGCTGTCATTGATTAGGCTTATTATAAATACTCGCGTATTATTTGTCAAATAAATTTATATTTCAATTCTAAAATAGGATGAATTTTATAATTGAAAATATATTGACAACGATACAATTACTTGTTATACTAAATCTCAAAATAAAATACATATTGATTTATGCAAAATTACAAGGCAAACTTTATAAATTATAGTTTGCATTTATTTAACTCAGAAAATGCAAACGCTGTCATTTTGCAAGCTCAAATACAATTCCATATAGGAGAGGTGCTGTTATGCTGAACAAGCATTGGATCAAATATGTAGAAACTCACACCGCCGGGAACCCGACTCGTCATTTGCTGGGCGGTACGCCTCGTATAGTCGGAAGCACTATGTCGGAAAAAATGCTGTACATGCAGCAAAACCATGATTGGATCAGGCGAATAACCATGATGGAGCCCCGGGGTCATAGCTGCATGTCGGGAGCGCTATATACTGAGCCATGCAATCCCGACGCCGATATGGGAATACTGTATTTTGACGCTTGCAATTACATGGAAATGTGCGGACATAGTACGATAGCCGTTGCCACTGTGTTAGTGGAAACAGGCATGGTAAAAGTAACCGGACAGACCGCCTCTGTTAAATTAGACACTCCTGCCGGATTGGTAACCGCGAATGTAAAAGTAAGCTCCTTCGGAGTCGAACAGGTAAGCTTTCAAAATGTACCTTCGTTCTTATATGGTTCTAAAGAAATAGATATCCATCCATTTGGAAAGATTATGGTTCACGTGTCATTTGGAGGGATGGCCTATGCAATTGTCAACGCAAAAGACATAGGTATACGCGTAAACACACACAATGCTGCAGAATTATCCGGAATTGCTCATGTTATACATAAGGCAGCCCAACGTGAGATTGGCTTTGTACATCCTTACAAGCCTTTTATTGACAGGATCCACAGCGTAATGATAGTAGACGAACCGGTCGCGGAAGGAGCTCACTGCAAGGAGGTAGTTGTCTGCATCCCTGCCGAAGAAGGTAATTCTACCGCAATTGACCGTTCCCCATGCGGTACGGGAACATCCGCAAGAATAGCGGCGGAATTTGCTCTTGGCAAAGCGGCGCTTGGACAGCCTTTAGTACACGAAAGCATTATCGGAACCTGTTTTACAGGAAGGATTATAGAAAAAGCTAAGGTAGGCTCTTTTGAAGGCGGTATACCCGAAATTACAGGGTCCGCTTATTTAACAGCCAGTGGTGAATTTATTCTGGATCCAAGGGATTCTGTGCAAGATGGTTTCATTGTGGGGTAATCGTATTTGATACCGTTGTTTATAGAAAGACGAGGAGATACTGCATGAACGCGCATCCTATTTTAGGAGAAAAAGAAGCTGTTGAAATGGTTGAGATAACCGTGAACGGCAAACCATATCAGGCTGAAAAAGGCGACATGATAGCAGCCGCTTTATTGCGAAATAATATTAGGATCAACCGTTATACAACCAAAGAACATAAACCCAGAGGGATTTTCTGTGGCATTGGACAATGTACGGATTGTGTAATGGTAGTAAACGGCCGAAAAAATGTCCGCACCTGCATTACAAGAGTTGAACCAGGCATGACGATTGAAACTCAGAATTGCGATAATAAGGAGTCTTGATTATGGAAAAGTGGGAAGCCGTTGTCATTGGAGGCGGCCCTGCCGGCTTGGCTGGGGCAATTGAAATGGCTAAAGCCGGCGCGCGGGTTTTGGTTATAGATGAAAACGACCGTCCGGGAGGTCAGCTTTTTAAACAAATACATAAGTTTTTTGGTTCAAAAGCGCATAGTGCCGGTATACGCGGAATTGATATCGGAAACCGGTTGTTAAAGCAAACTAAAGATGCCGGTGTGACCGTATGGTTAGGCGGCACCGTAGTAGGTCTGTTTGAAGGTAACGAATTATCAGTAGTTAAAAGCGATGAAACCGGCAATAAATCAATCTGCACGGTTAAAGCTGAACGAATACTACTATCTTGCGGAGGCGCGGAGAACTCAGTTAATTTTGATGGTTGGACTCTGCCTGGAGTTATGGGCGCGGGCGCGGCCCAAACAATGATCAACGTGAATAGGGTTTTGCCGGGCAAAAAGGTCTTAATGCTTGGTTCCGGAAATGTCGGGCTGATCGTCAGCTACCAATTAATGCAAGCGGGCGCCGAAGTGGTCGCGCTGGTTGAGGCGGCGGATCAGATTGGAGGATACGGCGTCCACGCTGCAAAGGTGAGCCGGGCAGGTGTTCCTTTTTACCTAAGGCATACCATAATAAGAGCCGAGGCGGATGACGAGGTTGTCAGCAGAGCTATAATCGGGGAGCTGGACGGTAACGGCAAGTTAATATCAGGAACAGAAAAAACATTGGCAGTTGATACTATATGTCTTGCGGTGGGATTGCGCCCTGTTATTCAACTCACCTCCATGACCGGTGTAAAGCATCGTTTTATTCCGGAACTAGGCGGCTGGATGCCAGAACATGATCAAGATATGGAGACATCGGTTCCGGGCATATATGTAGCCGGCGATACGGCAGGCGTAGAAGAAGCAAACTCCGCCATGGATGAGGGTCGGCTGGCCGGAGTATCCATTGCTCAGTCATTGGGATATCTTACCAAAGAACAGGGCGAGAAAGAAAAAAAGGTTATTCGGGACCGTCTTTTGGCATTGCGGCAGGGGCCGTTTGGAGAAAAGCGGCTTAGAGCAAAAGCGCGAATTGTTGAAAAGGAGAGCTAAAGGATGGCTGCGACGATTAAAAAGAAAGGCTATTTATCAGTAGATGAATTGAAAAGCCATGGCTGTATGCCGGATGAATCCAGATTTCAACAAGGGCCTGTGGCGGTTTTAGAATGTATACAGGAAATACCATGCAATCCCTGTGTTGATGCCTGTCATTACGGCGCCATTTATATCGGAGAATGCATTACGGATTTACCTCAGCTGGATACGGAAAAATGTATAGGGTGCGGGGCGTGTATAGCTCACTGTTCCGGTCTTGCCATATTTGTAGTGGATAAGACGTATTCAGAAACCACGGCTGCCGTCAGCTTCCCTCATGAATACTTGCCCCTGCCGGAAAAAGGCCTGATTGTACAGGGCGTCAACCGTAAGGGAGAGGTTGTCTGCGACGGCAAGGTAATACGTATCAACAACGCAAAAGCTAATGATCATACGCCAATAATTACTCTGGAGATACCAAAGGAGCTTGCCGACGAGGTGCGCGGCATGAAGCGTTTGCCAAATGAGCCTGACAAACATGAAGAGCCCCATATCTGCCAATGTATCAATGGAAATAAGGAAGCTGACAGCGATTCGGTCATTGTATGCAGATGCGAGGAGGTTACTGCCGGCGAAATAAAAAAAGCCATTGAGCAGGGCGCGGAGACTCTTACGGGGATTAAACGCCGCACAAGAGCAGGAATGGGATTATGCCAAGGCCGTACATGCTCCAGGATAGTCAGCCAAATGCTGGCTCAGGCTAAAAACAAGCCGGTTTCTGAAATAGAGCCGGACAGGTCCCGCCCGCCGGTTAAACCGGTAGAGTTTGGTATTTACGGGGGTGTTGACAATGAATAGCAGCGCTGACGCCGTCGTTATCGGCGGCGGGATGCAAGGCTTGTCCTGCGCGTACTATCTTTCTCTTAAAGGCCGCAAGGTAATTTTAGTTGAACAAGGCGATTTAGCCAACGGCACCACAAGCCGGTCGGACGGGGATAATTTTACCAGCGATTCCGCCCCCGGGTACATGACGGCTTTTTCAAAAGCGGCTGTGGATCTAATAAGAGAGCTATCAACAAAAACCCTGGGACGGGACGTGGAGTGGATGGAACGGGGCTGTATACTTTTGGCAGAATCAGAAGCGGAAATGGAAGCCGCCCGTGAAACCTTCAAAAGTAAAACTGCCGACGGCATACCCTGCCGGTTGATGGACGCTAAAGAAGTACATGACGACGAACCCAACACCGCCCCGGACATTCCGGGCGGAATAGAATTCCTGGAGGGCGGGTCAGTCAACCCAATGCTGTTATCTTATGCCATAGGAGAAGCCATTCAGAATATGGGGGGGCAATTGCTCCGGTTCACCAAAGTAACCGGTATAGAAAAGGACGAAAATGGCGCTGTTGTAAAGGTCAACACCGATAAAGGTGATATTGTCACAAAGACTGTTGTGATCGCGGCGGGGGTCTGGTCCGCGAAAATAGCTAAATACGCGGGCTTGGATATACCCGTTACAGCCATGAAGGGAGACATATTGGTTGTTGAGCCGGATGTCGCTATCACCCGGAGAAAAACTATCGAGTTAGGCTACAATATGGTTAGGAACGAGGAAGCAGGCACCGGGCAAAGGAAAATTGATCCGTTTATGCAAGCCCATGGCATAGGATTTTTAATCGAACCGACAAACCGAAATAACGCTCTTATTGGGTTCAGTAAATATCCCTGTAACCATACAAGGAGCAGCAATCTTGTAACAAGGGCTATGGCCAATCGGGCCATTCGGTTTTTCCCAATGATACAGAACATCAGTATTATTAGAACCTATGCCGGGTTGCGGCCATGGACGCCGGATCATGAGCCCATTGTATCAAAAACGCCGGTGACCGGGCTTTATCTTTCAACCGGGCACTGCGGAAACGGTATTACATATGCTCCTATCAGCGGTAAATTAATAAGCCAGCTGATCTGCGGAGAAAAAACTGATTTTGATATGTCGCCGTTGTCACTGGAGCGTTTTTTAAATAAAAAATAAAAGGAGGCTGATGCCAATGTCCAATTTAATTACAAAATTAAAATGCGTTACACCCGCGATAGTTACGCCACTAAAAAGAGATGGCAGTATTGATGAACAAGGCCTGAAAAATGTTGTTAGGTATGTCACAAAACGCGGTATGAAAACATTGTTCATTTTAGGCTATTGCGGTGAGGGGAGGGCGTTTGACAGAGCGCAGCGCAAGCGTGTCATCGAGATAACCCGTGAAACAGCGTCGGATGATATTATGATCATAGCAGGGGCTATGGCCGATAGCACAGACTTAATTGTTAACTACTGTGATGACGCTTATAATGCCGGCGCGGATATGGCGCTGGCTACCCCGACCGATTTCTTCTACTTAACAGATGAAGAGCTGGAAGGCCTGTTTGTTCAATTAAACGACCGGATAAAGCTTCCGCTTATGATTTACAACTGTCCGGAAAACCATCACTACATATCGCCAGGAATTATGGCAAGACTTTCCAGGCTGCCTAACATCATGGCGTTAAAGCAGACCTCCAACGCGGATCAGCTGCAGGAAATGCAGATGGCGCTTGAACCTGAAACGGATTTCATTATGCTGTCAGGTAACGAGCATATTTTCTATCCTGCCATGTGCCTAGGCGTGGAAGGCTTTATTATGGGCGGTCCCGGCAACTTCTCCCCGCAAGAATGTGTTGACTTGTTTGAAGACTACAAAAAAGGCGAGCTTGAATCGGTTCGTTCCCGTTACTTTAAAATGAATGCTTTTTGGAAGGATTTATATCAAAGCCTGCCTTATCCCATGGCAATGCCGCAAATCAAAGCTGTTATGGAAATTGCCGGAGTATGTGAGCGTTGGGTGCACAGCCCGGTAAAATCGGTTACGGACGATGATATGAAGGTTATTGAAGCCTTGCTTAAAAAGCATAATGTTAATGTTTAACAAAAGCAAGGGGTTGATCAAATGAGCCGGTATTTACTTGGAATCGATAACGGCGGTACTTTTGTTAAAGCGGTGCTGTTTGATATCCAGGGAAATGAAATTTCAAAAGCAGCTGAACAGGTTCCTTTAAT
>Ga0153921_1000700_pt1 | contig 16648 bp, 13 predicted proteins | sample TSNJ005MetaG_FD_104691 | JGI IMG/M metagenome (GOLD analysis project Ga0153921, IMG submission 104691) | Attine ant fungus gardens microbial communities from New Jersey, USA - TSNJ005 MetaG | ecosystem: Host-associated > Fungi > Mycelium > Unclassified | place: USA: New Jersey, Brendon T. Byrne... | reverse complement strand
CAAGGTCAATTGTTTTTCCATCCCAGTAAAACTCTCCAATAGGTGAAATAACCGCGGCTGTTCCTGTGGCAAAGGATTCATCCAGTATCCCTTTAGCATGAGCCTCGAAAATTTCATCCACTGAAATTTTTCTTTCCGATACGGTATAGCCCCATCTTTTCAGCAGGGCTATAACGGAGTCTCTTGTGATACCCGGCAGAATACTTCCTTCTAAAGGAGGAGTAATGATTTCTCCATTTATTTTAAAGAAAACGTTGGTAGTTCCTACCTCTTCCACATACTTCCTCTCTATGGCGTCCAGCCAAAGCACTTGGGCATAACCCATGCTGTTGGCTTTTTCCTGCCCCTTAAGGCTGGCGGCATAGTTGGCCGTGGCCTTAGTAAAGCCAAGACCGCCTCTTACAGAACGTACGTATTCATCCTCGATATAAATCTTTATAGGGTTAAGACCCTCGGGGTAGTAAGCCCCCACAGGAGATAAAATTATTATGAATTTATAGCTTCTTGAAGGATGCACACCCAAGCAAGCCTGCGTGGCAATAGTAAACGGTCTGATATAAAGGGAGGTCCCCGACCCGTCAGGCACCCAATCCTTATCGACCTCCAGAAGCTTCAGCAAAGCATCCATGGCGAAATTCACGTCTATCTCCGGAATGCATAATCTATCATCGGAGCTGTTCAAGCGGTTAAAATTATTCTCCGGGCGGAACAAAAGCAAGCGTCCATCCGCGGCCCGGTAGCATTTCAAGCCTTCAAAAACCGCCTGACCGTAATGCAGCACCATGGACGCCGGATTCATCATCAAGGGCTGATAAGGCATAATAGCCCCCTTATACCAGCCCTTTCCTTCTTCATAGTCCGCCACAAACATGTGGTCGGTAAAATACTTACCAAAGACCAGCTTATTATTGTCAGGCTTGGACTTTGGATTTTTGGTCAGCTCTATTTTAATTTCCATAACTATACCTCCTGAATTATCAAGCGGCCCATTTCAACAGTACCGACCTTATTGGTTCCTTCTGAATAAATATCGGATGTTCTGTATCCGGCGTCCAAAACCTTGCCCACAGCCTGCTCAATAACATTGGCCTCTTCCGAAAGACCGAAGGAGTTAAGCATCATAGCCGAAGATAAAATAGTAGCGATAGGGTTCGCCAAATCCTTCCCGGCAATATCTGGCGCGGAGCCGTGGATAGGCTCATACATACCCAAGCTTCCCTTGCCAATACTGGCGGAAGGCAGCATACCTATGGAGCCGGTGATCTGGCTTGCCTCATCGGAAAGGATATCTCCGAACATATTAGTAGTTACTATTACATCAAAGTGGGCAGGATCTCTTATAAGCTGCATAGAAGCATTGTCAACATACATATGGTCAAGCGTAACCTCGGGATAATCCTTTGCTACCTCTAATATGACGGAGCGCCACAGGCGTGAGGATTCAAGCACGTTGGCTTTGTCTACATTAGTAAGGCGCTTGCTTCTTTTCATGGCTTGTTCAAAGCCAATGACTCCTATGCGCCGAACCTCCTCATAAGAATAAAGCTCCGTATCCCAGGCCGCTTCTCCCATATCGGTCTGCTTACGGCCCCTGTCGCCGAAATACATACCGCCTGTCAGCTCCCTGACAACCATCATATCAATACCCTTTGCCGCGATATCTTCTCTTAGAGGGCAAGCTTTCTTTAAAGCATTGTACAGCCTTGCCGGGCGAAGATTGGCATAAAGCTTAAGCTCCCCGCGGATACCCAGCAGCGCCCGCTCAGGACGTTTGTCTCCGGGCAGATTATCCCACTGCCATCCTCCTACCGCTCCTAAGAGCACGCTGTCGCTGGCCTTGCATATATCTATGGATTTTTGAGGCAGAGGCTCGCCATATTTATCTATGGCTATTCCGCCGGCGTCTACCTCCGTAAACTTAAACTGATGTCCAAATTTACCGCCTATTTTCTCCAGCACCTTCATGGTTTCCCGGATAACCTCAGGACCAATTCCATCGCCGGGGATAACTGCTATATTAAAATTCATGCGCTACCATCCTAACTTAAACCTAATTTTTTTCTGGTTCTTTCGATAAGACCGCCATTATTAATAATATCCTGCATGAAGAGCGGTATGGGCTGGGCCTGATAGCTTTCGTTGCGGCTATGGTTTACTATTCTGCCGCTGTCAAAATCCACTTCTATTTCATCGCCGTTTTGTATTTTTTCCGCCGCCTCGTCACACTCAAGTATGGGAAGGCCTATATTAAAGGAATTCCTGTAAAATATCCGGGCGTAGGTCTTTGCCACTACGCAGGAAATACCAGCTGCTTTTATTGCTATGGGCGCGTGCTCCCTAGACGAGCCGCAGCCAAAATTTTTATCGGCTACAATTATATCGCCTGTACGCACCTTGTTGATAAAATCCTTATCTATATCCTCCATGCAATGCTTAGCCAATTCCTGAGGGTCGGAAGAATTCAAGTACCGGGCCGGTATGATAACGTCCGTATCCACATTGTCGCCATACTTGAATACTTTTCCTTTTGCGTTCATAAAATTTTCCTCCTTTCACACCTTAGCAGGGTCGGTTATTTTCCCCGTTAACGCGGACGCCGCCGCCACGGCCGGACTGGCCAAATACACTTCTGATTCCGGATGTCCCATGCGCCCTACGAAATTTCTGTTGGTAGTAGATATAGCTCTTTCGCCTTTCGCGAGTATGCCCATGTGCCCGCCAAGGCAAGGCCCGCAGGTAGGCGTGCTGAACGCCGCTCCCGCTTTGACGAAATCCTCAATCAAGCCTTCCTTTAAGGCTTGCAGATAAATCTTCTGAGTACCGGGCAGAATTATAACTCTTATATTTTTTGCTACTTTCTTTCCTTTTAAAATACCGGCCGCTACTCTCAGGTCCTCCATGCGTCCGTTAGTGCAGGAGCCTATAACCACCTGGTCTATTTTGATATCCCCTACCTCGTCTATAGTTCTTGTGTTTTCCGGTAAATGGGGGAAAGCAACCGTCGGCCGCAGCGTTGACATGTCAATTTCATATACCTCGTCGTATTCCGCGTCCTCGTCGGCTTCATATACCGTGTAAGGCTTGGAGGAATGCTCTCTTATATAGTCCAGGGTTTTTTCATCCACAGGGAAGATGCCGTTCTTTCCTCCGGCCTCGATAGCCATGTTGGCAATACATAAGCGGTCATCCATAGAGAGGAACCGGAGACCTTCTCCAACAAACTCCATAGACTTATAAAGAGCGCCGTCAACACCTATCTTTCCGATGATATGCAAAATAACGTCCTTGCCGCTTACCCATGGGGCGGGCTTGCCTTTCAAGATGAACTTAATTGCGGAAGGCACCTTGAACCAAAGAGCGCCGGTTGCCATCGCGCAGGCCAAATCCGTACTTCCTCCGCCGGTAGAAAACGCTCCCAGAGCGCCATATGTGCAGGTATGGGAATCAGCCCCGATAACAACATCACCCGGTACCACCAGGCCCTTTTCAGGAAGAAGACAATGCTCAATGCCTACCTCGCCTACTTCAAAATAATTTTCTATTTCTTTTTCTACCGCAAACTCCCTTACCATCTTGCAATGCTCGGCAGATTTAATATCCTTATTAGGCGTAAAATGATCAGGAACCAGTACGACCTTTCCCTTATCAAAAACGTCCTTCACACCTATTTTTTCAAATTCCTTTATGGCTACCGGGGCCGTAACGTCATTGCCCATAGCCAGATCCAGCTTACATTCCACCAGCTGGCCCGGGACAACCGAATCAAGCCCGGCATGGGCTGCAAGTATTTTTTGCGTCATTGTCATTGCCATTTAATCAACTCCCATTTAAATTCTCGCGGCTTACCGCGCGGGTATTAACCGATGCCCCGCCGCTTGCGGCAGGGCAGTTCACTTACAGATAAGCCTTAAATTTACTTTCGATATCCTTAATAAGCTTATACTCCACACTGTCCACCAGCGCCAGCCAGCTTGCCTCAATAATATCCCTCGATACGCCTACGCTTGCCCAGGTATCCTTTCCGTCGGTGGATTCTATAAGAACACGCACCTTGGAGGCGGAGGCCGATTTTCCATCAAGCACCCTAACCTTATAATCTATCAAATACACTTGGGCAATTTCGGGGTAAAACACCTCCAATGCTTTTCTTAGCGCCTTGTCAAGGGCATTTACGGGGCCTTCGCCTTCAGCGGCCGTAATTTCTTCCTTGCCGTCCACAATAATTTTTATCAAAGCGGTTGCGCTTAATCCTTCCCGGTAAGGCTGCTCCCCTATCACCTTAAAGCTGACAAGCTCGAACAAGGGCCGGTACTTGCCCAGCTCCTTTCGTATGATCAGCTCAAATGAGCTTTCAGCCGCCTCAAATTGATACCCTGCATGCTCCAGCTCTTTCAGCCTTTTAATGATTCGGGTTGTTTCGGGGCTATCCTTCGTAAGCTCAGGGCTTACCTTGTGTATCTTGGAAATTACGGCTCCCCTTCCGGCTACCTCGCTCGTCAGGAATATTCTTCGGTTACCTACCGCTTCGGGGTCAATATGTTCAAAGCTTTGGGGCGTCTTGTTAACAGCGTCAACATGCATTCCGCCCTTGTGCGTAAAAGCGCAGCGGCCTACATAGGGCTCACGCTTGTTTAGACTTATGTTGGATATTTCGGCAATGGTCAGAGCTATCATAGTCAGTCTGGGGATACTTGCCTCCGGGATGCATTCCATTTTTCTTTTAAGCTGAAGGTTGGGAATTATAGTAGAAAGATTAGCATTACCACAGCGCTCGCCATAGCCTATAAAGGTTCCCTGGACATGACGCGCCCCTGCTTCCACAGCCATCTGGCTATTGGCTACAGCCATGCCGCAATCATTATGGCAGTGTATGCCTATGGCTGTTGAAAAGGTATCAACTACCTTCCTGGTTATGTCATGGACCTCCGACGGAAAGGTTCCTCCGTTGGTGTCGCAAAGGACAAGACAATCCGCTCCGGCTTCCGCCGCCGCCGCAAGGCATTGCATGGCATATTCGGAATTATTTTTGAAGCCGTCGAAAAAATGCTCTCCGTCAAATATTACTTCCTTGCCAAGACTCTTTAAGTAGGCTACGGAATCCCTTATCATATTCAGATTTTCTTCCAGACTGGTTTCAATAATATCGGTCACATGAAAGTCCCAGCATTTTCCGAATATTGCCACGGTGCTTGTACCAGCCTTTTCAAGAGCCTTAAGGCCCGCATCCTCCTGAGGGCTGATATTGCTCTTTCGGGTGCTTCCAAATGCCACAATACGGGCCTGGCTTAATTCTAAATGCGCAATCCTGTCAAAAAACTCCATATCCTTTGGGTTTGACATGGGATTACCGGCCTCAATATAATCGACACCAATCTCATCCAAGGCTTTTACTACTTTTACTTTATCTTCTACAGAAAAGGATATGCCATCAGCCTGGGCTCCGTCTCTTAGGGTAGAATCAAAAATGAATACTTTATTGCTCATTTTTTCAACCAACTCATCATTTTTCTTAATTCTTTGCCTACCTTCTCTATTTGGTGTTCACCCTCCACGCGGCGGCAAGCGTTAAAATGAGGCCTGTTTGCCTGGTTTTCTACTATCCATTTATTGGCAAAGGTACCATCCTGTATCTCATGGAGAACATTACGCATTTCATCCTTTACGCCTTCGGTTATTATGCGTTTACCGGTTTCGTAGTCCCCAAATTCGGCCGTATCACTTATGGAATAACGCATGTAGCTTAAGCCGCCCTGATTTACCAGGTCGATAATAAGCTTCATTTCATGAAGGCATTCAAAATAAGCGCTTTCCGGCTGATATCCAGCTTCCACCAGCACCTCAAAGCCTGCCTTCATCAACGCTGTAACGCCGCCGCAAAGCACGGCCTGCTCGCCGAAAAGATCGGTTTCTGTTTCTTCCTTAAAAGTAGTTTCCAATATACCTGCGCGGGAAGCCCCAATACCGGCGGCATATGCCAGACCCACGTCCTTTGTATCTCCGGAAGGATCCTGGTGCACCGCTATCAGCGAGGGTACGCCCTTTCCTTCCTCATACTGGCTCCTTACGGTATGGCCGGGGCCTTTCGGAGCTATCATAAATACATTAATATCGGCAGGCGGTGTAATCTGTCCGAAATGAATATTGAAGCCATGAGCAAAGGCTAAATATTTACCCGGCTTAAGGTTAGGCTCAATGCTCTCTTTATAAAGCTTCGCCTGCTTCTCATCATTAATAAGTATCATTATAACATCCGCAGCCTTGGCGGCGTCTGCCGCAACAGATACCTTCAACCCGGCTTCTTCCGCAAGCTTCCAGCTTTTGCTGCCTTCATACAGACCTACTATTACATTTACTCCGGATTCCTTAAGGTTAAGAGCATGAGCGTGTCCTTGGCTGCCATACCCGATTATCGCTACAGTCTTTCCGTCTAATAAACCTAAATTACAATCTTCCTGATAGAATAACTTTGCCATAATAAATTCACTCCTAATTTAATTTTTAGTTTAATTTTCTACTGCCTTAACTTCAATATCCTTGATGCTTTTGCTTCCTCTCCCTAAACCTGTCAGACCGGTACGAGCCACCTCAACTATCCCAAAAGGCTGCATCAATTCCATAAAAGCGGATATTTTACTTTGGTCTCCGGTAATTTCAACTGTGATAGAACCGGTGGAAACGTCAATAATATTAGCTCTGAATATACCCACTATACCAATTATTTCGGCCCGGTTAAGCTCTGTGGCCGAAACCTTTATCAGCGCCAATTCCCTGTAAACGGCATCCTCCGGAACAAGAACAATGATTTCTTCCACGTCAACAAGCTTTCCTACCTGTTTTCTGATTTGCTCCAGTATCAGCTTATCACCCCAGACAACTATCGTTATTCTTGAAAACTTCGGGTTTTCTGTTTCGCCTACGCTAAGACTGTCAATATTATAGCCCCTCCTGCTGAAAAGCCCCGATACCCTGCTCAATACACCAGCGTGGTTCCTTACCAAAATAGATAATACATACCTTTTCATAACTTCACCTCATTTCTTTTAGATATACCGAACTCGGTATAGATAAAAAAGCCTCGCCCTAACTTAACGTTAGGGGCGAGGCTATTCCACGCGTTACCACCCTACTTCAATCCCGCCTTGCGGCGAAAAACTTGACAGGTTCCAACAAACCTTTGTCTTTAACGGAACAACCCGTTTAGCCCTTACTCTTTCTAAGCCGCTGCGAAAAAATTTCATGGCACTGCTCGTGAGGGACCAGTTAATAGCAGACCTGCCGGCTTCCACCTACCGCCGACTCTCTGAAAAATCATACTGTAACCTGACTCAGTCATCGCATTTAAAGGATTATTTAGATGTTGGGGAAAATAGTATCAAAGGATGCGGAATTTGTCAAGGAAATATTTTTTACGGCTATAACCCGCTTATTATTCTATTATAAACCGAGATCAGCATATTCCAGGTATTCCTTCCCACAACACCGTCGGAGGTAAGGCCGAAAAGGTTTTGGAATGTCTTTACGGCGCTTTCCGTAGCCCGGCCAAAAATACCATCAGCGCTAAGAGGCGGTATCGATGGATATTGCTGACCTACGACATTCAAATATTTTTGTATCAGGATCACATCGTTGCCGGATGAGCCTACTCTTAAAGCCGTGCCAGGGAATGCAGGCGCCGCGATGTCGGGCAGATCATTGTAGACCGATACTATCTTTTCCCAAGTAGCGGGACCTATAACGCCGTCAGCGGTAAGCCCGAACAATTTCTGAAAAGCTATAACGGCGCTCTGTGTTCCTGTTCCAAAAATCCCGTCTGCTCTGAGAGTAGGTATTGTCGGTAATATTTTCGAAATGGCATTCAGGCAGCCTTGCATAAATGTCACGGATTCACCCCGGGAGCCTACACGAAGCGGCGTTCCAGGATACTGGGGTAAGCCTGTTACGGGCAGACTGTTATAAACAGAAATTATTTCATTCCAGGTGATTGATCCTATTATGCCGTCAGGAGTTAATCCAAACTGGGTTTGGAAGGCTATCACGGCCGTTCTTGTATTCTGGCCGAAAATGCCGTCCGCCACAATAGCCGGTATAGCTGGATACTCCTCAGCTATGGCATTCAGATAGTTTTGCATAAGCAATACGCCGTCTCCCCGTGAGCCTACAGTCAAGGTGCCGGGGAAGTCCGGAACGTTAGGCGCAGGTACTTCAGGCGCGGCTTCTTCTGTGATGGAATTATATACGTCATAAAGCTTCCGCCATGTAACAGTCCCAACGATACCGTCAGGAGTCAATCCAAAGGCTTTTTGGAATTCCACCACCGAGCGTTTTGTATCGTCGCCAAACAAGCCTGTTTGAGTAACCCTTGGGATAGCGGTGAAAAATTGGGATAAATAATTCAGAATAAATTGAAGCTCCACTACAAGCTCTCCCCGAGCGCCTATCTGGATGGTAGTAGTAGGCGGAGCCGCGCCTATTCCAATACGCTCGCCCTCACTGGTTAGCTCGCCTAATTCCGTTACGGCAACATATATCCTTGTTATGGCATACCATGTGCTTCGGCCGATGATCCCATCAGGCCCAAGGCTGTTTATTTCTTGAAACGCTCTCGTTGAAGCTTTGGTTTCCGCACCAAAGTACCCGTTCGGATTTGATATGGACGGTATGTTGAAGTTGCTGCTTATCCTGTTCAAATAAAGCTGCATGGTCTCTACCTGAGCGCCTGACGAGCCTTCGCTTAAGGGAGTTCCGCGAAAGGTTCCTGCTTCTGATGTAAAGTTGGTTGATTCAACTAGTTGGACATCGCTGGGGTAATAATATCTTAAAATCTGTATGGGCGTATAACCATTCTGGGCCAGGTATTGAGAACCCCATTGAGACAGGCCGGCGCAGGTAGATGTAGTTCCATTGCAATAGGAAGCGAAAAACGGCTCCCTTCTGCCTCCCCTTCTTATAAATCTGTTAAATATGTCATCAACAATTCGGCTAATGTTTTCAAAAACACACCTGCCCTCCACAAAATATTGGTCAAAGGCCGTGGAATTTGTTATATCAAAATCATAGCCCCTGCTCCTCCACCAAACTGTGTATATCCTGTTTAACGCGAAGGATATCTGTGCGTATACATTCGCGTAAATGGCCGACTCCTCCCAAGTAGGGAATATTTCGCTGGAGGCTACGTTTTTGATATAATCAACGAAGGGTACCGTTACATTACGCGCGGAGACGTTTGGAGAGCCTAAATGTACGGAAATATAATAAGGCACTCTGACCTCATTAGCTTCCGGAAGCTGCGCTATATTAATATCGTTGATATCATAGTATTCCCTGTCCTTTTGGCTGCCGCTTGGCAAATCTACTCCATGCTCCAAAGGTATGGTTATCTCATCAATATTTCTTACCGGGGGTTCTCCTTTTATTACAGGGTGCAGCTGTATACTAAGGTTACTGGTGATTGTGTCAAAAACCTCTACGTTATGAATAATTGACCTTTTGTAACTGTTGGTAGGAGGCACTTCAACGTCCACTATTGTGAAGACCGGCATATTATTGTCGTTGGGCTCGGTGGAATATTTTTTATCGGGCGCTTCCAAAGCTAGTTTTTCAGTAATGCCGTTTTCATCCGTTTTTAATTCATGGAGAATATTTCCATTTGTATCCTTCACCAATACCGTAGCGTTTCTTACCGGCACAGCGTGATTACCCAAGTAAAGTATAATCTTCAGATAGCCTAGTCCCATTTGATCACCCTTAATATGAAAATTCTTTGTTTTACATATATTCATATGAAGGAGGAGGAAGATTGGTTACATTTGCAGTTCCTACAGCGTCATTATTGAAAAAAGCGCTTAATCCTGATAACATTATGAATCTAACCCAGATATACTTTGAAAGGAATGGTTAAATTGAATTTAGAGCAAATCAACAAGGATCCACAAAATCTGCTTCATAAGGTGCGATGCTTTTTATTAGACATGGATGGTACCTTTTATTTGGAAGGGCGTCCATTTGAAGGCTCTTTAGAATTTATTCGCCGGCTTGAAGATACGGGCAGGAGGTTTGCTTTTTTAACCAACAACTCTTCCAAAAGCGCCTGGGTGTATTTAGAACGCCTGGCAAAAATGGGTCTTGATATTACCATACAGGAGTGTGTGACATCGGGCCAGGCCACAGTGGATTACTTACATAAAAGCTTTAGGGGGAAATCAGTGTACCTTTTAGGCAATTCTATGCTGGAAAAGGAATTCGCGGAAGGCGGAATCCGTTTGGAAAGACATAATCCGGACTTGGTGGTCACTGCGTATGATAATACCTTGGATTATTCCAAAATGTGTGAGGTATGTGATTTTGTCAGGCAGGGGCTGCCATATATCGCCACGCATCCAGACTTTAACTGCCCCACAGAAAAAGGCTTTGCACCGGATATCGGCGCTATCCACGCGTTTATCCACGCTTCCACCGGCCGTATGCCGGACCGGATCATCGGTAAGCCTAATAGGGAAATAATTGATTACGCATTGTTAAAGGCAAACTGCAGCGCCAATGAGAGCGCAATTGTAGGTGACCGGCTGTATACCGATATTGCGGCCGCGAAAAACGTACCCGGGCTTGTGAGCATCCTTGTGCTAAGCGGCGAGACAAAGCTTTCCGATTTAGAAAATTCCGAAACACAACCCCATTTGGTGTTTGATTATTTAAAGGATATAACGCCGCTTCTGTAATGAAAACAAATCGCCGTCCGGAGCCCGGACGGCGATTTGTTTGTTAATAAAAGAAATTATCCAATGAAATTGGCTCGTCTATCAACGGCCTTGAGTCATCTATTAGTCCTCCGCCGGGAATAGGCGTCTGATTGGATTGGGGCAGTAAATATTCTGATCCGTTTACTCCGTCATTTACAATAGGAAGTCCGGTGTTTTCATCCACTTCCACATCTGTATCTGAATTTGGAATATCCCTATGGAACATGTCATGATAATCACATTCTTCAAAGCTTGAGGAAGAAAGCTCATACTGACGGTCCTCCACGGAACCGTCGCCTGTGTACGGCTCCGGACGCACAATGCCTATTACGGTTTCCGTTACCTCTTCGGGGCAATAGGAATTTGCCTTCATACCTGTCGAAGTATCAATTGTAACAGATACATGTACGTCACATGATTCCGTAGGCTGAGTACCGGAGGCAAAATATTCGGTCCTGACCCTGCTGCCCCGAGGGTCGTGGTCGCATAACCCGGACACCGCGAGCTTGCCGGATTCCTGACAAATACCGGCGGTTACTATGCCCTCCGGCATTTCAAAGGATTTAACCTCCAACCCCTCATGTATCTGCTCCATTATATGACTCCATAAAAGCATATGCCGCTTGTTTTCATTCATGGCCTTTGGCATGTCGTGGCCCATGTAGATGCTGGCCACGTAATACGGTGTATAACCGGCAAACATAAGATCCTTAGTGTCGGTAGCGGTACCTGTTTTACCGGATATAGGCATGGAGCTGTTTTTAAACCTGGCGGACCCGCCGGTACCGCTGGTTATTACGTCCTTCATCATATCAGTAAGAATAAAGGCGGTAGTTTTTTTCAGCACCTGTCTGGTTTCGCTTTTATTTTCAAGTATAACATTTCCGTCATGATCCAATACCTTATCATAAAACGCGTAATCTATATATTGGCCTTTGTTGGCTATAGCTCCAAAGGCGGCAGTCAATTCAAGCTGGGTAACGCCGTCAATTCCTCCCAAAGCCATAGCTGCCACTTTATCTCTATCCGACAAGGTGGTGAATCCAAAATTCAAAAGATAATCGTAGCACGCGTCTATACCGGTATTAATTAAGTTTTTAACGGTAATTACGTTCATCGAATCTCTTATGCCTTCACGGACCGTGGACAGACCGCGGAAAGAACTGCCCCACCAGTTTCTTGGAGAATAGGGCGGGTTTGCTCCGCCATAAACATAAGGGACATCATCAATCACCGTTGCGGCGGTTATTTTACCCATATCCAGCGCCGGAGCGTATGAGGCAAGAACCTTAAATACGGAGCCGGGCTGGCGCTTGGCCTCCGTAGCCCGGTTAAAGGAACGGCTTATGACCTTTTCGCCGCGGCCTCCGGCAATGGCCTTTACTTCACCGTTATAGTAGTCCATTATTACCATTCCGGCCTGAGGCTGCGGAGTTTTTACAGCTATATCATAAGTTATTTCATCATTAGCGCTCAACAGCTCTTCCTTTACGCTTTCAACAAAGGCGTCCGCTTCCTCCTCGGTCTTTACGGTATCGTCTCTCATGCCGCTTTGGACTTTTTCCGTAATATTATTTTTAATTGTATAGTAGTATTCAACATATATTTCAAATTCTCCCGGCGGATAGAAGCTGTCGTCTGAAAAGGCTTCATCCATTATAGCCGTCATTTTCTGATCTTCATTGGAAATTATCTGTAACCCGCCGTTATATACCTCCCAATATGCTCTTTCGTAGCTCCAATTATTCAACTTCTTCAAATCTTCGGCTACTTCCTTTAGCAATTGATCCTCATAATAGCTCAGGATATTGTTCTGTCTCACAGTTACAAGCTCGGACGCCGATATCCTGCTATATACGTCATCGCTCATGGCTTCGTCATATTCTTTCTCACTGATCATTTCAAGCTCCAGCATCTCATCCAAAACACGTTCCCGGCGGTTACTGCTTTCTTCCGGGTTGCTTATGGGCGAATATTTAACAGGATGCTGGGTGATGCCCGCTATAACCGCGCATTCCGAAAGCGTAAGCTGTGACACATCCTTGCCGAAATAGTATTTAGCGGCCATCTGCACACCGTTCATGTTATGTCCAAGAGCTATGGTGTTAATGTAAAGCTCCAATATTTTTTCCTTGGCTGCTTCCTTGCTGCCATACTGCTCTACCATTGATTTTTCGTATTCAAGAGCCAGATACTGCTCCTGCAGCTTTGTAGTAATAGTATTCCTGTCAATATCCAGGGAGTTTTTGATAAGCTGCTGAGTTATAGTACTGGCTCCCTGAGATTCTTTATAAAATATGTTCTGATACAAGGCCCGTACAACACCTTTAAAATCTACCCCGTCATGGGAATAATAACGCTTGTCCTCAATAGCCACAACAGCGTCCTTCATGTGTTGAGGCAACTGATCCAAGGTAACATATTCCCTGTTTTCTTCGCCTCTTAGCTGTTTGGTCTCCTCTCCCGTTTTTTTGTTTATTATAACGGAAGAATAAATACTGGGCTGCATATCTATGGCAGTAAGCTCTGGCGCGTTCTCGATTATACCTAAATATACTCCGACCGCTCCGCTCGCTAAGGCAAAGCCGCAAATCAACGCGGCAGCTATAATGACCCGTAAAAGTATCAGTCCAGTTTTGTTTTTAACCTTCTTTGAGGTAGACTTTCTGCTCTTTTTTTGTTTCGCTATATTTGCTTTAGTATAATTCAATCGATTCACTCCTTCGCTGTACTATACAGTACCGCACGCCAATAAGATACTGGGCTATTATATCAGAAGGAATTAAAAGATAAAAGGATTATAACCATTTTTTTGTAAGAATATAATTTCCCCATTTTGACAAAATAAATCAAAGACTAATTATATTTTATAAGGTTAATTACCAAAACATATAGGAGGAATAAATTTGGATCAATCAAACAAAGGAAAAGCCCGTTATCAGGAGCTGGTAAAGGAGGTTTCTCCCAATTCCCACCTGGCTGCGGATTGCTTTAAAGCGTTTTGCGTTGGAGGTCTGATCTGCACCTTGGGCCAGTTTATAACTAATTATTTTACCACCAGACAGTACCCCGAGGATAAGGCTTCTCTCTATACCTCCGTCATACTGATATTTTGCGCAATACTTCTTACCGGACTTGGCCTATATGAAAAGATCGGGAAGTTCGCCGGGGCCGGTTCCATTGTGCCTATAACCGGCTTTGCCAACTCAGTGGCCTCACCAGCTATTGAATTTAAAAAGGAAGGCTGGATACTCGGCCTTGGAGCCAAAATGTTTATCGTGGCAGGTCCCGTTATCGTATACGGAACCTTAGCAAGCTTTTTGGTTGGCATTATTTACTATTTTATGAAATGAGGACTTCACATGTTAAAAAAGACAGGAGATCAATCTATAGTATTTGAAGACCCGGTTTCTATCCTGTGCACAGCCTCAACCGTAGGGCCAAAGGAAGGCGAAGGGCCTCTGGCGTCCTATTTCGATGTGGTGCATGAAGACATTATGGTTGGAGAAGATAGCTGGGAAAAGGCCGAAAGCACTATGGCAAAGGATAACTTCGGGTTGGTCTTGCATAAATCCGGACTTAATAAAAAAAGCATTGATTTCGTGCTTTCCGGAGATTTATCAAACCAGCTGACCGGCAGCACCTTCGGGGTACGGGATTTAGAGCTTCCGTTCCTTGGCATATTCGGGGCTTGCTCCACCTTTGGCGAAGGCATTGGCCTTGGTTCAATTTTGATAGACGGCGGCTTTGCCCATTACGTTATGTCAGGAGCCTCCAGTCATTTCTGCGCGGCGGAAAAACAATTCCGTTTTCCTCTGGAGCTGGGCACCCAGCGTCCACTCACATCATCCTGGACAGTTACAGGCCATGGGGCCGCTATTCTTGCTAAATCCGGACCGGCTCCATATATTACGTCTTTCACCGTAGGAAAAATAATCGACATGGGTATTACGGACGCAAATAATATGGGAGCCGCCATGGCCCCCGCCGCGGTGGACACTCTGACCGCCCATTTCAAAGACACCGGTCGGAATCCTGATTATTATGATATGATCCTCACCGGGGATTTGGGCTATGTAGGTCACGAAATAGTAAGCAGAATGATGACTCAGGAAGGCTATACCATGGGTAGCAATTATTCCGACTGCGGCATTGAAATATTTGACCGGGAAAAACAAGACACTCACTCCGGAGGAAGCGGCTGCGCCTGTTCCGCCGTTACCTTTTCAGGATATCTTTATCAGCAAATGAAAAAAGGTCAGCTAAACAAAATATTATTGGTACCTACCGGCGCCTTGATGAGCCCAACTTCCGTGCAGCAAAACGAAACTATCCCGGGAGTAGCTCACGCGGTAGCTATTGAGAATACAAAGGGGGATAACTGACTATGGAATACCTTAAAGCGTTTGTAGTTGGAGGAATTATCTGCGTTATCGGACAGATATTGATAGATAAGACAAAGCTCACATCCGCGAGGATACTGGTTTTATTCGTAGTAGCCGGATGTCTGCTGGGAGGCCTTGGATTATACAAGCCTCTGGTGGATTTCGCTGGAGCCGGAGCCACAGTACCTTTGCCGGGCTTCGGCTATAAAATGGCAAAGGGAGTTATGGATGAGATTGACGCTAAGGGGCTTGCGGGTCTTATTACCGGAGGAATTCAAGCAGCTGCCGGCGGCATAACGGCAGCAATAATATTCAGCTTTCTTGCCGCGCTGGTATTTGAGCCAAAGGAAAAATGAAAAGCAGCCGCGTTCTGAATAAAAACGCGGCTGCTAATATTTTTTTCTTATTTGGGCACTGACTCCCAATCCTTCAAAAACCTATCAATACCGATATCCGTCAACGGATGCTTGGTCATTTTTGTTATAACCGAATACGGAACCGTAGCTATGTCCGCCCCAGCCCGCGCTGCGCTCACAACATGTACAGGGTGACGGATACTAGCGGCGATTATGTTTGTCTCAATGTCGTGGGTTCTAAAAATATCCACGATTTCTTCAATAAGAAACATTCCCTCGTTACCCACATCATCTACCCTTCCCAGGAAGGGGCTAACGTAAGTGGCTCCGGCCCTGGCTGCCAACAATGCCTGAGCGGCGGAAAAAATTAAAGTTACATTGGTTTTTATACCGTCCTGCGACAATATCTTAACAGCCTTCAAGCCTTCCAGGCACATAGGGACTTTTATTACGATATTTTTATGAATCTTTACCAGCTCACGAGCTTCCGTGATCATTTCCTCATGCTGCATACTGATCACTTCCGCGCTGATAGGCCCGTCCACTATGCTGGTAATCTCCTTTACTACCTGTATGAAGTCTCTGCCTTCTTTAGAGATAAGGGATGGATTTGTAGTAACACCACAAATCACGCCTAGAGCGTTAGCCTCCCTTATTTCATCAACATTAGCGGTGTCAATGAATAATCTCATAATATCACTCCTGTCTATTAGTTTATATTTGCCAGTATACATGATAAAATCTTATGAAACAATAAAAACATGGAAATTATTCTGAAAAAATGTTATCCTAAATTAGATACAGTATAAAGGAGGGAGCTGCTTGCCTGTAGAGGTGTTCAGCTTCCGTGCACAGCTAAGGAGGGACTGCAAATGACAAACAGAGAAATTTCAAAAAAAAGAGCAGATGAGTTGAAGGCCTATTCGGTTTCATATCTTGAAGCGAAAAAAACACTAAAATACGGACTTGATGAAAAAAATGCAGCTCGTATTCAGGCCTCAAAGGCTTTGATCATAAAGCACTTAAACGTTGGAGACAAGGAATATGAAGACTGGAGGTGGCAATTTAAAAACAGGTTTACGTCTTTTGATAAGCTGGATTTTTACTTTTCCTTTTCAGAACATGAAAAGAGAAGATTAGAGGAGATAACGCAGAAATACAGAATGGCCAT
>Ga0153921_1000698_pt1 | contig 16685 bp, 14 predicted proteins | sample TSNJ005MetaG_FD_104691 | JGI IMG/M metagenome (GOLD analysis project Ga0153921, IMG submission 104691) | Attine ant fungus gardens microbial communities from New Jersey, USA - TSNJ005 MetaG | ecosystem: Host-associated > Fungi > Mycelium > Unclassified | place: USA: New Jersey, Brendon T. Byrne... | reverse complement strand
CCAGGGTCTTGTCAAGCTCTGAAAGGGCATAACCCAAAAGTGCTTCTCCCCACATCCATTTCATCTTTGCATCACTCCGGGAAACAACATCCCTTGCAAGGCGCAGCACATTGCTGAAATCCGTATCTAAAATAAAATTATCTATATTATCCAAATTATCCATATCAAGCTCCTATCTGTGCGTTATGGTTGTTTGGGTTACTATTCAGTGCCTACAGCAGCTTCGTGTAAGGGAGGGCCAGTCAAGCTTCAAAGAATGTCCGCCGCAGGAAATATTATATACGCCGGGATTGCGGGGAACCTTAACATATGGGCAGTCGAGCCGCGGATATTCCGTTTTCAGGATATTCCCATCCACTTTAAAGTTCTGTTTATATTGCAGCTCATACTTGTGGCTGTCATATTTGAGCATGAGTCTATTTTTATTTAATGTAAAAGCAGCTGAGCGGATCAGCTCTAAGAATTTGCTGAAGCTCCCGTGGGATTTTGAGTCTCCGGTTATGGCAGCCCAGCCTGTTACCACACCTTTTTGTATCAGTTCGTTCGGTTGCCCATCAGCCATGGATTCTATGGACATCAGTGCAATATAACCATCACCGCTTTGTCCTGCTGCCATGTGCTTTTCCAGCACCGTTTCCTCAAAACGGTCAAAAGGAAACCAGGCATGCGTAAAAAGCTGTCGCTCTTTCTCCAGCAATCCCTTCCGGACGCGCAGATCATAAAGGCAGAGGATAACATTTTTATGCCCTGCTGCATGGGGGTGGACACCGTTCCCAACCCAGTAATCAGGTGAGAAATTACGTGCGTTATCCTCAAAAAATGCCGCACCGGGATGGGTGGTAAATACCGAAATGCCTTTTGGCAGTGATGCCTGCCAAATATGCTGCTGGTCGCCAAACTCACCAGGATGGTAAGATTGTGCCGTGGAAAGCATGTAGCTTTCTGTACGGTATGTATAGCTGTTGGCCCGCTGGATGGCGATTCCCTGTGTTACAGGGTTTAACAGCCGTATGGCCATTGGCATCAATCCAAGCTGTTTTAATACTGGAATGTCCATTTTAGAGATATTCTTCAAAAAGTCATTGGTACTTAGCTTCCAGGCATTGTAGATCCGCAGGGTGAGGTTAACTGACTGAGGGTTAGTGAAAGCTTCCATGGACCAAAGGTACATACCGCGCCCATCCATGTCACGGGAATCCGGAAAATGCTCTTTTACTTCGTTAAGTCCGAGCCCCATGCTGGCATGGATTTCGGCACTTTCACGGCAATGGGCAATTTCCCTGATGGCAGGCGGCGTTTTGTAACCCCGGCAGATGAATCCTAACACATTGGTAAGGTAAACGAGATAAAGTACTGAAATGACTGCCTGGCCACCGCCTCCGAATACATCTGCGGAAGCAAATAATAACATTTCTGATTTTCTTAATTCTGATGATTTGCCATTCTCAACCATGGGAGACCTCCTTGTGATTTACACCCATCCTTTATAAAATTGGGTGGCATATTGATAGCTTTCCGATATATCTGTCAACGGATTCCTGCTGTTTTGCTCCACAGCGGCATATTCGGCCCCGGCTAACTCTGCCGCTTTAAGAATATCCGGAATATCTGCTGTTCCATGCCCAAGCGGGCAGTTGCGTCCATGAAAACAGAATCCCTTCCTTACGATTTCCATATCCCGCAGGTGAATGCCCCGTACCCGTCCTTTAAACTGTGGAATTAAGCTTTCCGGAGATATGCCGACACGCTGCGACCAATAACAGTCACACACAAAATCAACATATTCCCCAAGCTCGTTTAGTAAGATATGAATTCCCAGTCTGTCGCCAAAGCGGGAAAATTCAAAGCTATGATGATGGAAGCATAGGCGTATGTCCTCTTCGGCACATTGCCTGCCCAGTTGATTCAACCTTTCACAGAACTGCTGCATAGCCTGGCGGCTGCCATCAAGCATTATGGGGATAGGGAGCATGGCCACTACGGCGACAGAACAGCCTGTCTTATGTAAAAAATCGACATGCTTTGAAAAATTACGATGAATTTCCGAATAAGAAACCAGTGCACTGAGAAGCCGTATGCCGTAAGATTCATATGCCTGCCTGAATACCTGTGCCGTATCAGCCCGAATCGGTAATTTGCATGTCTCAACCCATCGATAACCAACATTGCCTACATGGCATAATGTGCCCAGGAGGTTTTGCTTTACCATATGCCGAACTGTAAAAAGCTGCAATGCCAGTTTCATATTTACACCCCTTTTCCGCTTATGCGAACTTGTTAGCAATGCGCGCGCTCAAGTCAATAGGTTGAAATACACTTTTTCAACCTTCCTCCCCATATTTAACAAATGTTCAGAGGTGTGCAGGTTGGTATATTAAATTTTCAAACACCTTCTAAGCTTATTATAGTGAAATATATTTAAATTAGCCATATACATTTTCAGTATATTTATGGACAATTTAGATATTATCTGGTATTTTATTTATATATACAGCGAAAATGATATAACAATGAAACAGTAACTGACAACACTCTGAATATTAAATGATTATCGTCATTTATATAGCATATTAGAAATTCAAATCTCTTTTATGAAATGAACGCCGCTGATATGCAGGGAAGGGAGGAGATGGGTTTGACGATGCTTTACATTGGAAAACACCTGAAAATGTTTCAAGTAGAGGCACATAGCCATGACTATTATGAAATGGTTTACTGCACCGGCGGAAGCGGCAGTTTTGAAACCGGGCACGAGCGGGTCACATATGGTGAAGGCGACCTGGTTATCATTCCTAAGGGGTTGTCACATACAAATACTTCCCAGGACGGGTTTTCAAATATTTATAGCGCTGTTGCTCTGATGCCAGTGCGACCTGACCGCTTACGGGTGATAAGGGATAATGAATCCAGGGATATTTTCCGCACATTAGATCAATTTTACCGATATTTTCATTCGGATATAATTGGCCGCACCGCCATATTAAAGGGCCTGGAGCAGATAATTGAGGCATTCATAGATTCTTTTTCGGATATGGAAAGGTATTCCAATATGGTGGAACAGATTACGAAAGAGATAATTGACAGGTTTAGTGACAGCTCTTTTAGTGCCAGGGATGCATTGGAGAATACGGGATTTAGCATTGAATATGCCCGCAAGCAATTTATTAGGGAACGGCATGTTTCCCCACAGATTTTTCTGCGTACTGTCCGGCTGGAACATGCGGCCAAGCTGCTTGCTTCCCGTGGACAATACGGGTTAAATATAGCGCAGATAGCTGAAGCCTGCGGGTATTCGGATCAGCTCTATTTTTCAAGGGTGTTCCGTGATTTTTATGGGGAATCACCAAGCCAATATGGGTGATTTACGTCTTTGGGCATCATTATAGTAAATCATCACCGTTTATATAGGAATCAGCGGCACAGGTGCCGGTAAGAAAGAGGGATATGAAATGAATATAAAACCTTATGTGCGTAAGGCAAATTATTATGAAACAGACCAAATGGGAATTATCCATCATTCAAATTATATCCGCTGGTTTGAAGAAGCCAGGGTTGATTATATGGAGCAGCTTGGATTTGGTTATGACAAAGCGGTGGAGAGCGGCATTGATTTTGCCTTGCTGAACGTGGAATGCACATATAAATCCATGGTACGCTTTGGCGATACGGTAAGGATTATCGTATCAATCGCTGAATTGTCAAAAGCCCGGATGACCGTCAGCTATCAAGTATTAGATGACAAAACCGGTGAGCTGCGCAGTACAGGAACCACCTCGCATTGTTATTATCACCAGAATAAAAAACGCCCGGTTTCGCTTAAGAGTGAATTACCGGAGCTTTATGCCCTTTTTGAACAGAACATAGCAAAAAGTCCACGCCTCTAAGGTAGGGTGATAAAAATATGTTGCCAAAGAGAAAGGCCTACATAACTAAACTGTTCATTATATCTTGGTTGATTATCTTTATTCTTGATATTTCCTTGTTTACGAAAGCATCAAGCCCAAGCGACTGGATTCTGAATATATTGTGGAATAGCCATGGTCATCTTAGTGATTTATTAGCGCTTATCCCTGTTCGTTTAGCGAATTATGAATATTGGCGAATTATATCTTATGCGTTCATTCATTTTGGAATCATCCATATAGTTGGCAATATATTGTTAATTTCGTTTGTTGGTAATGTTTTGGAATCTAAAATAAGTGTTATTGACTTTCTTATACCTGTTTTTTTAGGTGATATCATCGCAGGTATCGGGTGTATGGTCTTTGTCAATTTTGATCATGCATATATCAATGGTTCGTCTCCTGGAATATATGCTTTATACGGGGTTCTTGTTTCAAATCTCTATTTTAGAAAAATTAAATCCTCTGTTTATATGTCAGCAACAGCTAGAAATAGAATTATTGTTATACTTCTCGCTGTTAATTTTTTGGGTGCTGACACATTTGTGATTCATGCTATAGGTTTTGTGGTGGGATTGGTTTGTGGATTTATTCAAGTAAAGTGTAACCGCGTTTTTAAGGAAATGGAGGACATATAACATATGTACCGTTTCTGAATATGTCATAAATCCTAAACAATTCTTGAATAAGAGCGAAATAAGTGATACAATTATAATACACCCAGTTATGATACCCCCAATTCAATATGAAAGGAGTACTCTTATGAGAAGTGTGAAGCTGAAATTAATAATCTATTTGACCATCCTGATTTCTATATCCTGTGTGTCAATCATCGTCCTGTTCGGTTTGAATGCATATGATGAGTTTAAGAATAACTCAGTTGAATTGATGACTGAACTGGCAAGTGAAGCCACAAAAATTGTTGAACTGGAATTAAATAAAACCCTTGATATTCTGAAAAATCTTTCGTATACGGACAAGGTAAGCAACCCTGTATACTCATTGGAAGAAAAAGCTGAGTATCTTAAAAGGTACAGTGATTTAAACGAATTTTTAAGAATGACTATCATAAACACTACCGGTGAAGCTCAGATTACCAACGGGACTTCCAGTAATTATGCAGACAGAGAGTATTTTCTGGAAGCAATGAAAGGGAATAATTTCGTTTCCGATCCGCTGGAAAGCCGGAATGATGGTCAGATGGTGGTGGTGTTTTCGGTTCCTGTAAGATATGATGGCAGCATTGTGGGTGTGTTGACGGCAACAATTCCCATGAAAGAATTATCAGATATTACAAATCAGATCCAGTTTGGAGAGAACGGCATAGTGCTAATGTTTACTGAGAATGATGACCTGATTGCCCATCAGAACCAGGAGCTGGTCGATTCCGGGTTCAATGGCATCGAAAAAGCCAAAACAGATCCTGCTTTCCTGTCAATGGCCGCCGCAGAGAGGGGAATGTTAGAGGGTAAGCCCGGATGGGGTGAATATACTTATAATGGTGTAGATAAAATAATGGCATATTCAAGACCTGTTGAAATAACCAACTGGTTCCTGTCTGTCTCAGCCCCCAAGGATCAGATTTTTGATGGAATCAACAGGACACTTCGATTTGCTATAATATTAGGTATCATATTTGTCCTTTTAAGCGTCGTTATTGCTATATTGATCGGAAATATGTTCGCGAATCCAATTAAGCAGCTGAATGCTGTTATTGTCCGAATGGAAAGATATGAACTGAATTTTGATATACCACCAAAAGTTACAGCACTTACGAAAAGGAAAGATGAATTTGGTGTTATCGCTACATCATTAATTCAATTAAAACAGATTTTTCGGGATATATTATCTGAAATGCATAGTAAATTCATGGATGTGGAGACGCGTGTGACAACGGTACACCAGTCAATGCAGCAGGTTAATGACAATGTCTCAGATATTTCCGGTACTACGGAAGAATTATCTGCAGGTATGCAGGAGACATCCGCCTTGACTACTAAGATTAATTCGAATTTCCTTGATGTGAATGTTACCATAGATGAGATTGCTGAGACAGCAGGCGATGGAAAGCAGACCGCAGGGGAAATAAGTCTCCGTGTTAATAATTTAAATAAAACCTTTACTGAATCACAACAGGAAGTTAATAAGAACCTTAAGCAGTTTAATAAAGACTTGACAGTTGCCCTTGACGAGTCTAAAGCAGTTGAACAGATTAATGGACTGGTAACCGCAATTATAGATATTGCATCGCAGACAAATTTATTGGCCCTCAATGCAAGTATCGAAGCGGCCAGAGCCGGTGAAGCGGGGAGAGGATTTGCTGTTGTTGCGGAAGAGATTAAGAAATTAGCAGACAGTTCTGATCAGACAGCTTTACAAATTCAAAGTATTATCGGAATTGTAATTACTTCCGTTGATAATCTTGCAGATAATGCGAACCGTTTAATGCAGTTTGTATCAACTACCATTGGAGGTGATTATGAAAACATGCTTGGGACGATGCACCAATACGCTGATGATGCCGAAATCCTGTCAAATCTGGTTACGGGATTTTCCCAAGCTGTAAGCATATTACGTGAATCAACCTCTCAGATCATAAAGTCCATGTCCGACATCGAAGTCGCGGCAAGCCAAGGTGCTCTGGGAACCTATGATATCGCTACCCGTAATTCAGAGATTGTTGAAAACACGGCTGATGTGCAGAAACATATGAACGAAACATTGATACATATTAAATACCTTGAAGAACTATTAGGGAAATTTAATTTTTAGAGATAAATCTCCGACTTATGGGGATGGTTTACCAGTTTAAACAGTTTTTAACCTGTGCCTTAACTATATTATAGCAGAACCCCACTGTAATGCCAGTATTTACTGAAACGTAGAAACTTGCATTGTAGTGGGGTGTTACAGTTCAGAGGGTAACATCCCGCGAGTCCCGCAAGGCTGCCTTTGTTTTATTTGTTGGCGCTGCTCCATATTTCTTTCTGTAGGCCCGGTAAAAAGCCGAGTAATCTCTAAATCCACATTCCAAGCTGGTTGTTGTTGCACTTGCACCGGACAGGATACAATCATGTGCAAGAAGGAGTCTTTTTGCATTTACATATTCGCCGATCGTAGTGCCGGTAAGTTTTTTAAACTGTCTGTTGAGCTGAGACTTACTGAGGTTAAACAGACCTCCTAATGCATCCAGGGACAGGTCACCTTCAAGATTATTATTGATATAATCTAACATGACAGAATTTGGTTCTGATACAACGAGTTTAAGTTTCTTTTTTAAGTAAACCTCGCGGATTTCGTAAAGTAATGGAATAATATAACTTAATATAGCTAACTGCTTCTCATATTCACTTTCCTTTGCAGGTGCAGTGAGCATTCTCATGAAATATCCGCTTGCATTAACAGGGAAATCGTTTGGTGTGTAAAGGTTCAGTTCTCCAAGGTTACGGTTTATAAACGACTCTGTCAGCAGTTTGTCGGGATCAATTTCATTTAAAAAACTAGTGAGGAAGTTTATGGATATCCTTTCATAGTCAATATTGCCATTCATAATCAGACAGTGGATTTCCGCAGGACGCATAATCATAATGCTTCCCGGCACCAGTTCGTATCTGTGCCCCTCAACGATATAGGAACAATTCCCGCTTATAAAGAAATAAATTTCGTAACTGTCATGTGCGTGCATTTTCAGAAGATTTGGATTAATTGAATCACAAGGTGAACTATCACATGAATGATACATAGATAAACCGCTGCCCTTATAGTAGTTAAATGCCTTGCGCATAAATGCCTCCCTTATCATGAATAATTTTCTTGTAACCGCTGCTTCGATACAGCTTATATTCTACAATACGCTAATTTTCCCCCAATCCCTTCATACCCCCAAAACAGGACTTTCATACCGCATTTCATACCAATTGCAAAGCATTGCACAAACGGTTTGCATTCCAGATATGATATGCGCATAAATGCAATATATCATGATTATTAATGCAATTCAATTGTAATTGTACTTATGATATACTAACAAATAGAAAAAGTAAAGTATAAATATATACTTCGAATGTAATTATAACAGTTCGTAGTATAGAATTCATTTATTGCTCAAAGGGAGGGAGGTTTATGGTTGATATCAGACTATGTGCGTTTTCTGACGAAGCAGCAACAGGACTTGACGGACAGATCGAAGCAATGCTGGACAATGGAATAAAGTATCTTGAGGTGAGGGGAGTAGACGGCAAGAACATATCCGATTTATCTGCCGGTGAAGTAAAACAGTTAAATGAAAAACTGGATAGCCATGGTCTTGCAGTTTGGTCTATAGGTTCTCCAATTGGAAAAATCAATATAAGTGATGATTTCAAAGCGCATTTGGAAAAGTTTAAGCATACTATGGAAATCGCTTGCAGTACAGGTGCAAGGGTTATGCGTATTTTCAGCTTTTATGTGGAAGATGGAACAGCATCCCAATATCGGGACATTGTTATGGAGCGGTTAAGCAGATTTACCGAACTGTCGGAGGGAAGTGGGGTGCTTTTATGCCATGAAAACGAAAAAGGTATTTACGGGGATACACCGGAGCATTGCCTGGATATATGCAGTTCAGTGAAAGGTATCCGGGCTGTTTTTGACCCGGCAAACTTCATTCAATGCAATTCTGATCCTTTAAAGGCGTGGGAGCTGCTTGAAAAACATATTGAATACTTGCATATAAAGGATGCAGATAATACTGGAGCAAATGTACCCGCAGGGACAGGAAGCGGGCATATCCCCGAAATTATAAAGAGGTACTATGATAAAGGCGGCAGAGTACTGTCACTGGAACCACATTTGTGGAGCTTTGAGGGTCTTTCAGCACTCGAAAAGGATGGTAAAGCGCATGTTGCCAACGCAGCCAATACACAGCGCAGGGCATTTGACTTGGGAGTGGAATCACTTAAAAAAATACTTGCAGAGGAGATAAGAAATGAATAAGGTGCGTCTTGGAATTATTGGGCTTGGTCAGCAGGGGGGATTGTATACCCGTATGCTGACAGGAAATATACCGTCAGGTGCGGCAAACGGTATACCGGACATAAAAATACCGGACAATATTACGGTGGGGGCAATATGCGACATTGATTTGGGGATAAAACATGAATGCAATGAGTTATATCCGGACATTCCATTTTACACGGATTGGAAGGAGCTTGTTAAATCCGATACAGTAGATGCGGTAATTACTGCCGTGCCGCATTTCCTTCACCATGAGATGGCAATATACTGTCTGGAAAACGGTAAGCATGTGCTTGTGGAAAAGCCGGCAGGCGTGGCTGCGAAAAATGTACGGGAAATGAATGAGTGCGCCGCCGGACATCCTGAGCTGACTTTCGGGTTAATGTTCAATCAACGCACAAATCCGTTGTACATAAAGGTCCGTAACCTTATCAATTCCGGTGAATTGGGTAAAATCCGCCGTTCCAATTGGATTGTCAACAATTGGTGGAGAACAGATAAATATTACCAAAGCAGCAGCTGGCGGGCGACATGGGGCGGAGAAGGCGGAGGCGTGATTGTAAACCAGGCACCGCATCAGCTTGATTTGTGGCAGTGGATATGCGGTATCCCGATAAAGGTTACGGCTAAATGTATCAACGGAGCCCATCGGAATATAGCAGTAGAGAACGATGTGACAATCATTGCTGAGTACGAAAACGGCTCAACAGGCGTGTTTATAACCTGTACCCATGATATGATGGGTACAAACCGGTTTGAAGTAGATTTAAGCGGCGGTAAAATTGTAATCGAAGACAATACTGCAGCCATTACATATTTTGCCTATGACGAAGATTATGCGAACGAAAATATGAGTTCACAGGAAGCAATGATGTTAATGCGCGGTAATTCAGCCGGCGGGAAGAAAAACCGTATTGAGGTGATTGAAGGTGTACCGGGCGGCGGTCCGCAGCACCTGGGGATTATGGAAAATTTTGCCGATAATATCCTTCATAACATGCCGCTTCTTGCCCCTGGTACAGATGGTATAAACGGTGTACAGCTGGCAAATGCAATACAGCTTTCCGGATGGCTTGGTAAAACAGTCGAATTGCCTGTGGATGAAGATGTATATTTAAGGGAGCTTAACAAGCTGATTGAAGAGGAAGGTAAATTCCCTGCAAGAAAATAATCGAATGGAGAGTATGTGAATGGAAAACAAAGGTAAGATTGGTATACAGATGAGCACAATAAAAAACAAAATAGATGAGATCGGGGTATATGAAACAATGAAACGCTGTTATGAGCTTGGCTATCGTTGTATTGAGATAAGTCAGATACCAATGACAGCAGAGAATACAGCTGAGTTTGTGCGTGCACGTGAGGACTTTGGCATCAAGGTTGCAGCAATCAATGCATCCATTACCGCAATGAACCCGTCAGCGGATACCTTGGCAGATAATTATGACAAAATAATCAGTGACTGCAAAACGCTTGACTGCGACATGCTTCGCATCGGTATGGGACCACTTAACAGGCTATCCTCGAAAGAAGAGGTGCTGAAGTATTGCGAGGAGCTTGATTCATACTCCACGAAGCTTAAGGCAGACGGCATCGACTACTACTACCATAATCACTCTGTTGAATTTGCCAAGTATGACGGTGAATATATTCTGGATATCATAAAAAACAACTCGTCCATCGGTTTTGAACTGGATATCCATTGGATACAGGCAGGAGGTGAAAACCCGGCTGACTTCATCAAAAAGTATGCGGGACGCATCCGCTTGCTTCATCTTAAAGATTTCCGAATTGTACCTATTACGATGGACGCATTACGTACCAGTTCCATTTCCGGTGAACCCCAGAAGGTGAATCCGATGTATGGTACAATCCAGTTCGCCGAGATAGGCGAAGGGAATCTGAACATTAAGGCATGCATGGAGGCGGGGTTAGCCGGGGGGAGCGAATACTTCCTCGTTGAACAAGACTCAACCTATAACCGCGACCAGTTCGATAGTTTGAAAATCAGCCGGGATAACCTGATTAAACTCGGTTATGAGGACTGGTTCTGAGAGGGTGGAGAATGAGTGTAAAAGAGTTAAAAACCGGAATTATTGGTGTGGGTAATATGGGAAATGCGCATGCCCATGCAATCTTTAGCGGAAAAGTTGAGGGTATGCGGCTCTCTGCCTTGTGTGATACGAATCCGTCTGTAATGGATGCTCTCGGTAAGAGATTCCCTGTTCCGGTGTACGGTGATTATAATGAAATGTTGGAAAAGGAACTTCTCGATGCTGTTATTATTGCAACTCCGCACTACTCACACTGTGAGATTGCTGATAGGATGCTCCTTAGTGGTCTGCATACACTGGTTGAAAAACCGATAAGTGTACGTGCCGGTGAAGCAGAGCAGCTTGCAGAAACAGCAAAGAAATCGGGCAGGATCTTTGCCATCATGTATAACCAGCGTACAAACGGACTTTTCCGGCGCACCCGTGAACTTATTAGGAAGGGTGAGCTTGGTAAAATAAAAAAAAGTATATGGGTAATTACCAACTGGTACCGAACACAGGCATACTACAACTCTGGTACGTGGCGTGCCACATGGAGCGGAGAAGGAGGCGGGGTATTGATGAACCAGGCACCCCACCAGCTTGACCTATGGCAATGGATGCTTGGTATGCCCACGGCTGTAACTGCATTTGGCAGCATAGCGAAGTATCATCATATTGAGGTAGAGGACGATGCAACTATCGTCACAGAATATGCAGATGGCAGTATAGGGATATTTACCACTTCAACAGGAGAGTATCCTGGAACAAATCGTTTGGAAATCAGCGGTACACAGGGAAAGCTTGTATTGGAGGACGGAAAGCTCAAACGCTGGAAGCTTAAGAAGGATGAAGAAGAATTCCGCTTCACAACGAAGGAGAGCTTTGGCCAGATTCCTTATGAATACAGCGAAATAGAACAGACAGAGGATGGTAATGGTCATCTGTGTATACTCCAAAACTTCACCAATGCCATCCTTCTTGGTGAAAAGCTTATCTCACCCGGTGCAGAAGGCATAAACGAGATTACACTGGCAAATGCTGCCTATCTGTCAATGTGGACGGGAGATAGGGTAACATTACCTCTCTGTCACGAAGCGTATAACAGAGAACTGGATATGCGGATTAAGAGATCAAGGGGGTGCAGAGAGATAAAGGAAGAAGGTTCAGAACCAGCCGGTGTTTACAGCGAACGCTGGCAGGTAAGGTGGTGAAAAAAACAAGCATTGTCACAGCAGGAATCTGCATCAGATGTGATAATAACAGTAATTTGAAAGGAGATTGATAAAATGAAGAAGAGTACAATGTTAAAAAAGCTTTCTATGTTTATGGTGATTGTGTTAATGATAACGGTGGCAGCTGGCTGCAAAAAGGAGGATACGAAGGAAACCCCAGCGGTGATCGAAGATTCATCAGTACCGGCAGATTCTGATGAAGGGGAGGATGCAAATGAACCTGAGGAACCTGATACACAGGCGAATCAGCCAGGCGGAGAAGTAACATTTACAGATGGTATCTTTGAATATATCCTCAGCTACGACGGAAACCAGTATTTGAGCATCCTGAACTTTTATGAGAATGGTGTGTACTATTATTCCAAGACCAATGGTTTGCAGTATAGTGCTGGGTACTATACGGTGGAAGAAGGGTCATGTGATATCCGTTCAACCGGTCCGGTGAGCGGTGCCGATTATGACGAGATGATTACCTGCGATTATAAGATTACTTTCTACGATGCTGACGGAACAACCCTGCTTGGCGAAGCAGGCTATAGTAAGGGCGGAGATATGATTGGTGTGCCGATGCAGGGTGATCATGATTTTGCACACATCCCTGACAGCGACCATACCCCCGAGGACGAAAACGGCGTTACGATGGCTGAGTTTTATGCAGAAGATGATGAGTACAGCATGGTGGCATTCAAACATAACGGGACTTTCCAGGATACGATTGATATGATGATTTCCGGCAGCTGGGCGCGGGAAGGTGATGTCTATACGATGACGAATAGTGAAACCGGTGCAGCTTATACCTTAACCGATAATGGGGACGGAAGTGCTGCATATGTAAATGAAGACGGGATGGAAAAGACCTTGTATGCACCGACCGAGGCTGAAGTGATGATGACATTCAGAGGCTCCCTTTCGGATGCGGCATATGGTAAAATGGAGGGTGAGATCAGCTGTTATGAGGATGGTACAGCTTCCCTGAAGATAACTTATGCAGGGAGTGAGAACATTATCGAGGGTACTTGGGTGATGGCTCAGGATTACTCCAACACCACCTTTGACTTGGGTGGAAATGAATATACAGCGCCAATGGATTTTGCAACCCAGACATTTACATTGGAGTACCCTTGTGAGGATGGCGTGAGTGAAGTGACTTTAGTGATGGTCTCAGGGGAATAAAGAATAACAGGTAAACAAATACCAACCTTAATACCTCAAGAATGGAGGACGGAAAATGAAGGCAAAAACAGGAAAAGGGACTTCCGCAGAAAAGGTAAAACCATACATTCATAAGGTTACCTGGCGTCAGGATTTCACCAGGAACAAGGCACTATATTTTGTAATGCTGCCCTGTCTGATTTATTTTATCATTTTTAATTATATCCCTATGTTTGGAATACTGATGGCCTTTGAAGATTTTAGCGTAACGAAAGGCTTCTTTGGGAGCAAGTGGGTAGGCTTTGATAATTTCCGGACGTTGTTTACCGGGGAGGCCTTTTTGACCGCACTGCGTAATACTGTCTGCATGGCACTGCTTAACCTGACAATTGGTTTTGTTATGCCGATTGTATTTGCATTCTTAATAAGCGAGATTCGTACTAAGAAATTCAAAAGGTCATTGCAGACAGTTTCCTACATGCCGTACTTCATAGCTGCAGTAGTGGTGGTACAGTTGGTAAAGGAATTTATCGGGACAGATGGTGCCATCACTGCGGTATTGACCTTGTTCGGACTTCCGAAGCAGAACTGGTTGGCAAACCCGAACATTCCGGTTTTCTGGCTGATTAACTGCCTGACCGATGTGTGGCAGGGGATGGGTTATGGCTCCATTATGTATGTGGCAGCTATGTCACAGGTGAGCGGGGATTACCATGAGGCAGCTGTGTTAGATGGAGCAAACCGATGGCAGCGGGTGACCAAAATCACCCTTCCATGCATCATGCCTACAATCATCATGTTGTTTACTTTACGGATTGGTCTGGTATTTGTGACAGGGTTTGATAAGGTTTTGCTTATGTACATGCCGACCACTTATGTGACATCCGATGTGCTCTCAACCTACACATACCGCATGGCATTCGGTGTCGGTACTCCTAATTATGGACTGTCTGCCGCATCTGGTCTGTTCCAGTCAGTAGTAGGCATGGCATTGCTGCTCATATCCAACAAGTTAAGTAAGAAGGTAACGGACAAGACTGTATTCTAATTCCAATAAAACATAGTTTCGTTGGAGATATCCGCTTAAAGGAGAGAATTATGAAAGCAAAAATGAATACAACAAAAAGAGAGACAGGAAATCTTAGGAATGCTGGAATGGTGGAAAATCCCAGTTTAATAGAAAGGATAGTCCATGCCATTATCATAGCCGTACTGCTTTTGATTGCATTCTGCAGTTTCATCCCCTTGTGGCATGTGCTGATGGCTTCTTTTTCAGACGGCAAGGTTCTGCTTGCCCATGAAGGTCTGCTTTGGTCACCAGTGGGGAAAGCCAGCCTGGCCGGCTACCGTAATGTCTTTAAGGATGCCAGCATTTTATCCGGGTATGCAAACACACTGATTTATGTGGTGGGAGCCACAAGCATTGGCATGGTGGTTAATATAACCGGAGGGTATGTGCTTAGCCGTGAATCCAAACTGAGAATCCCGTTAACTTTGATGATTATGCTGACTGTACTATTTGGGGGCGGTCTGATTCCAACCTATATGGTAATCCGTAAGCTGGGTATGACGGGCACCAGACTGTCACTGCTCATCCCGGGGTGTACGAATGGTATGTTTGTTATCATGATGATGTATGCGTTCCGTGGGGTACCGGAATCAACCGTGGAGTCTGCCCGCATAGATGGTGCAGGACACCTGAGAACTTTATTCCATATCATGCTGCCCCAGGCAATGAGTTTAGGGACGGTTATCATCCTGAATACCGTCATCATGCAGTGGAATTCCTGGTTCAATGCATCGATTTATGTAACGAATAATAAAAATCTGTGGCCGCTGCAGCTATGGATCAAACAGATACTGGCAGAGAATGAAAGTTTTTTGATTAATGCGAATCCGGATTACAGTCGTTACCTGGTCCAATATGCGTTAATTATTGTAGCAACATTGCCTATCTTGATTGCCTTGCCATTTTTTCAGGAAAAATTAGAAAAAGGCATAATAGGCGGAGCCGTAAAAGAATAAAATTGCTTTTATGAAAGGAGACAGTAAGACATGTTGAAATGGAGAAAGAAAATTGCAGTTATCCTGGTTTGTTTGATGTGCCTGACAGCAGCAGGCTGTGGCGGCAGTAATACTGACGATAGCAGTGGTTCTGCAGAGAAAGCAGCAGAGAACACTACTTATTCCATTTGGATTGCGAAAGGTGAAAGCTCTGATTACTACAGTGACTACAAGGATAACCCGGTTATACAGAAGTATCTGAGAGATACTTATATAGGAAAAGATGAGAAAGAAGTAAAAATAGACTTAGAATTCCTGATTCCGGTAGCCGGTTCAGAAAAAGATAATTTTAATTCTATGATTGCGACCGGGGATTATGCGGATGTAATGGGATTGACAGTTGCAGGCTCTTCCGTATTGGACTTATACGAGGAAGGTATTGCAATGGATCTTACCGGGTATGTAGAGCAGTATATGCCAAATTATAAGAATTTTTTGGAAAAAAATCCGGAACTGGCTCTGACTGCCACCGTTCTTGTGGATGGTGAAAAGAAATATTTACAGCTTTTTGATTATACTTTGGAGGTAGATGATTTTCAGGGTTTGTGCTACCGCCGTGACTGGATTGTAAAATATGGAAAGAACCCGGTAACAGGTGAACCTTTCAGCGGTGAATGCACTGAGAAAAATGAGGATGGTACATGGAATACGAATACCTGGGTGGATAATGTGGTATTTCCAAACGGCGGGACTGATCCGGTTTACATCAGTGACTGGGAATGGATGTTTGGGATATTTGAAACTGCCCTGGCAGATTTGGACATTAGGGACGGTTACTGCATGACCATTTATCCCAGTGGGTTTAACAACGTAGGTGTGCTGAACAGTTCATTTGGCGGCGGAGGACCACTGTGGTATAAGGATAAGGATAACAAGGTGGCTTTTGGAGGCAATAATGATGAGATGCGGGCTTACCTTCAATGTGTGAATACCTGGTACCAGAATGGCTGGATTGATAAAGCATTTCCGGAGCATACCGGGCAGCTGCTGTGGAGGCTTGATGAAGGTAAAATCCGCCAGGGTAAAGTCGGCTTGTGGCATGGGATGAGTAACCATTTATTTGGCGGGTTAGACATGGGGGATGAATATACTAAAGACATCATGGTCTTTGCATGTGCCTATCCAATCAATGATATCTATGGCGGACCGGAACAACAATATAAAGAACCATATTTCCTATTCCGCCAATCACAGGAAGGACCATCTTATATGGTTACCACAAAAGCGCTGGAAAAAGACACCATTGCATTATTCCGTTTCCTGGATAGCCTTTATGCAGAAGAAAATGCAATATTAAATGGTTT
>Ga0153921_1000697_pt1 | contig 16694 bp, 11 predicted proteins | sample TSNJ005MetaG_FD_104691 | JGI IMG/M metagenome (GOLD analysis project Ga0153921, IMG submission 104691) | Attine ant fungus gardens microbial communities from New Jersey, USA - TSNJ005 MetaG | ecosystem: Host-associated > Fungi > Mycelium > Unclassified | place: USA: New Jersey, Brendon T. Byrne... | reverse complement strand
TGCAGATGGCATGATTTACATCGTTGGCATTGACGAAGGTAATTATACGCTGAGCGAGTACCAGGCGCTGCCGGGATATAATGCGGCGGAGGATATAACGGTCACTGTATATAACAAGCTGTTGGATGAAACCGATATCACCGGTATCAACGCTCTTGTTGAATACTTAAACGAGAATTGCGGTAAAACAAATACGGGCGACTCGCTGGTGAATTATGCGACATATACCAAGGTGGATCGTGTTAATGTCTATAACGGAAAGGGCAGTACCTTCCCCGGAACCGGTGGCATTGGCGTCTATATCTTCTATGCTGTCAGTGCGATTCTCACAGTTGGATTGATCGCTTTCTTCGTTATCCGCAGAAGAAGAAACATACTGAAGGTTTAATAATAACGCATAACTACTAATCCGCTTATCCGGCGCCGGTTTCGGTCGGCGCCGGACGACAGCGGCAGGGAGATGTTTATGAAGAAATATATAATTGGAATAACGGTCACATTGTTCATTCTCATAGATATCTTCGTACTGCTGTATCCCACGGTAAGTGATTACTTCAACTCCATCAGCCAGTCAAGAGCCACCGCACGGTATATTGATGACGTAGCGGTCATGGACAACATGGAAATGCAGACAATTTTAAAAGCGGCACGTGAGTACAATAAAATCCTGCTCAACAAGGTGAACCGATTTGAATTCACGGAGGAAGAAACGGCTGAATACAAGAAACAACTCAACACCAGCCACGGAGTTATGGGCATACTGGTCATTGACAAGATTGACGTCAAGCTGGCCGTTTATCACGGAACGGACTCGGCTGTATTACAGGTCGGTCTGGGACATATGCAGGGCACATCCTTACCTGTTGGCGGAACCGGAACCCATACGTTCATCACCGGACACCGGGGCGTTCCCAGTGCGACTCTGCTGACTGATTTGGACAAAATAATTGAAGGAGACACGTTCACGTTATATATCATGGGAGAAACGCTGACCTATCAGGTCGATAACATCCAAACCGTGGAACCCCAAGAAGTAGAATCGCTGAACATCGATCCGGATATGGATTATTGTACACTGGTCACCTGTACGCCCTACGGTATCAACAGCCACAGGTTGCTGGTACGCGGTCATCGAGTGAAGAATGCCGTAACCGAAACGATTTACGCCGGCGCAAGACAGCTCAATAAAATACTTGTGATTTTGCTATTCATTGTTCCGGCATTACCGGTTTTTATTATATTTTTCATTGTTAAATGTAGGAAAATTCATAAAGGAGGAACAATTCAACGATGAAACGATTTACATTAATTATAATTGCCGCAATCTGTATGCTATTGCAGAATCCGACAGCTGTGTATGCGGTCAACTCACAACCCTCAAACCTGACAGTCATCATGGAATACGGTGATATAACGTTGAGCGGAATTAACGTTGCGGTCTGCCGTGTTGCCGATGCCAGGGAAGTAAAGGGCGCAATCGTTTATGAAGCCGTGCAGGCGTTTTCCGGCATGGGGATTGATTTTTCGGACATGACAAAGGAGAAAAATATCGCATTGGCCGCTAGTCTCGACGCTTACGCATCTGCCAATAATATTGAGCAGAGTGTTAATATCACGGACAATAACGGCAAGGCAACTTTCAGCGGTCTGGCTGCCGGACTGTATCTGGTAGCGCAAAAGGACGCCGAAACCAGCGAGTATGTTGTCGCTCCATATCTGGTTGCTCTGCCTAATTTAAGTGAGACCGGAGACGGATGGAATTATAACGTAACAGCGTACCCTAAAACGGAACCCATCAAGCGCGACGTTGATACTACTTCCGTCAGCGTCTTTAAAATATGGGTGGGACCGGACAGCCCTCCGAGCCACATTTTGGTGCAGCTTTACAAGAACGGTCAACCATACGGAGATGCCATATCGCTGTCTAACAAAAATTATTGGAGCTATACCTGGGACGGCTTAAGCGCGGGCGATACATGGACGGTGGATGAGTTTGACGTTCCTGCCGGTTATATAAAGACCATTTCAGGCAGTTCGTCTGCCGGCTATATCATAATCAATACCAGCACTAAAGTTTTGGGATACGATGGGACAATAACCATTGAAGGCAATAAGTCATGGTATCACAGAACACGGGAAGATGAAGTGTATATCCCGGAAGCCGAAAAACCTACGTCCATTACGCTGTATGTTATGGCGGACGGTGAGCTTGTTCTGAAAAAGTTGATCACGGCAGCCGACAATTGGAGCTGGAGCATAGTGATGGACAAATATACGGAAGACGGTCATGAAATCGTTTATACGATAAACGAGGAAAAGATTGAAGATTACCGTAAATGGATAGTCGGATCAAATGAATTCAGTATCATCAATGAATATTCTCCCGGCGATAACACCGATGAAATCCCCGATGTGTCGCCTCCCACCGGATATCCTGACGATGGTCCCAACGGTCCCAGAACGAAAGACTCTAATGGCTCCGGCGGTGCCCAGGGTTCCGGAACCCCTGGTACTACGAAAACCTTCATTTCTTCCAATGTTCTCAAAACCGGGGACACTGGTAATATGCGGTTTTGGATTATTCTGAATGTCGTTGGATTGGTTACGATACTTTGCATATTGAATTCGAAGCGCCTTTCCCGTATTTTTATGCGGCGGGACAAATAGCAAAGCATGCGTCGAAGCAGGCGATTCCGGTCAAAAAGATTCTGCGGAACGGTTTAACATACGACTTTAAAAGGACAGGCGGCAATTCTGCGCCTGTCCTTTACGCTTATTTCAACAGTCTTGTAAATATTTACGTCCTCTTTCCACCCACCCTGCTCGTTTGAAAAGTTTAGTTTCGGTTTAGCTTCCTTTCGTATCATGTTTTCAGTAAGACGAAAGGAGCAAACACATATGCTTAAATTATTCAAAAACCTGACAAAGAAAGAATGGCTGTTTGCCGGATTATGCCTTGTGTTCATAGTAATACATGTATGGCTTGACCTGGAACTGCCGGACTATATGAGCGAAATTACGATGCTCGTCCAAACCGAGGGCAGCAGTATGAGTGAGATACTGTCATCCGGCGGCATGATGCTTGTATGTGCGTTTGGCAGCCTTGCCGCATCCATGACAGTTGCTATATTAGCGGCAAAGATCGCAGCCAACTTTGGAGCCCGGCTGCGGGAGCTTTTGTTTGATAAAGTACAGTCGTTTTCATTGGAGGAAATCGGAAGTTTTTCGACAGCCAGCCTCATTACCCGCACAACAAATGATATTACCCAGGTACAAACGTTGATTGTTATGGGATTGCAGGCCATTATAAAATCACCTATTATCGCAGTATGGGCAATCCTTAAAATCTATGGGAAGAGCTGGCAGTGGACATTATCAACAGGTATTTCGATTCTGGTCCTGCTGGTCATCGTCGGTGTTTGTATTGCTCTTGTTATGCCGAAGATGAAAAAGCTGCAAAAGCTTACCGACAAATTAAATCATGTTACGCGAGAAAATCTCACCGGACTGCGGGTAGTAAGGGCATATAATGCGGAGAACTATCAGGAACGGAAGTTTGAAACCGCCAATACCGAACTGACAGATACAAATCTCTACACCAACCGTATCATGTCTTTTATGATGCCGGGTATTCAATTGGTAATGAGCGGTCTGTCCCTTGCGATTTACTGGGTTGGTGCTGTGTTGATCCAGAACGCAGGTATGATGGAGAAAATAACGCTGTTTTCCGATATGGTCGTATTTTCCTCCTATGCAATGCAGATTGTCATGGCGTTCATGTTGCTGATTATGATCTTTATCCTGCTTCCCCGTGCCTCAGTCTCGGCGAAGCGTATTCTTGAGGTTCTTGAAACAGAACCGACCATTACCGACGGCAGCATTTCCGATGCTCCGACAGCCGCCTGTGGGGAGGTAGAATTTCGGGGTGTGAGCTTTAAGTATCCCGATGCGGAGGAATATGTGATACGGGATGTCAGCTTTTCAGCGCACAAGGGCGAGACGGTTGCTTTCATCGGCTCGACCGGGTGCGGCAAGAGTACGGTCGTAAATCTGATTCCCCGTTTCTATGATGCCACTGAGGGAGAGGTTCTTGTGGATGGGGTTAATGTCAGAAATTATACGGGTTATGCCCTGCACAACAAGATTGGCTATGTTTCTCAGAAGGCTGCACTGTTTGGGGGCACAGTCAAATCGAATGTGGCCTATGGTGACAATGGCAGGGATAGTTTCCTTCAATCCGATATCGTGGACGCTGTTTATACTGCACAAGCTTCCGACTTTGTGGAAAGCCTGGAGAATGGCTACGATGGCTTTGTGGCACAGGGAGGTGCAAACTTCTCAGGCGGTCAAAAACAGCGGCTGTCTATCGCCAGGGCTATATGCCGCCGCCCTGAGATATTCATTTTTGATGATTCCTTTTCAGCGCTTGACTATCGGACCGACAGGAAGCTGCGGGAGGCTTTAAAAAAGGAGTGTGCAGACGCAACGAAGCTCATCGTTGCACAACGCATTGGAACCATCAGGGATGCCGACAGAATCATTGTTCTTGACGAGGGATGTATTGTTGGCATGGGAACTCATGATGAGCTCATGAGAAACTGCGAAGTCTATCAGCAAATCGCATACTCACAACTATCGAAGGAGGAATTGGCATAATGGCAAAGGATGTATATAAGCTCGGACAAAACAAGGTGAAAAAGGAAATGGGGCCCCCATCCCCCGGAATGGGTGGAGGAGGAGAAAAAGCGAAGAATTTTAATGCCACATGGGGAAAGCTTCTGCAATACTGTAAAAAGTATTGGACAGTTATGATTGTGGCGCTTATCTGCGCCGCATTTGGTACCGTATTGACTCTTATCGGCCCGGATAAGCTTTCAGTGCTCACCGACCTGGTCACTGACGGCTTAATGACCGGTATTGATCTGGATGCGGTTGCAGAAATTGGGTTTACTCTTGTGGCGGTTTACGCTCTTGGTACAATTCTTTCGCTTGTACAGGGGGTCGTAATGGCAACGGTTACGCAAAAGGTGTCAAAGAGCCTGAGAAGCGATATATCAGGAAAGATAAACCGTCTGCCCATATCCTATTACAACCGAACGACAACCGGTGACGTACTATCCCGCGTCACCAATGATGTGGATACCATCGGCCAGTCTCTCAACCAGAGTGTCGGTACGCTTGTTTCCGCTGTTACGCTTCTTGTTGGCTCACTTATCATGATGCTGACAACCAATGTCATCATGACGGCCACAGCGGTAGCAGCAACGCTCATCGGCTTTGGGCTGATGATGGTCATTATGGGCCGGTCACAGAAATACTTCACACGTCAGCAGAAGCACCTTGGAGAGATTAACGGACACGTTGAGGAAATCTATGCCGGGCATACCGTCGTAAAGGCTTATAACGGTGAAGCGGAGGCGAAAAAAACCTTTGACGAGATGAATCACAAGCTGCGCGACAGCGGCTTTAAAGCGCAATGCCTTTCCGGTCTTATGATGCCGATTATGTCCTTTATCAGCAACTTCGGTTATGTGGCCGTTTGTGTCGCAGGTGCGCTGCTGGCAATGAACGGCAGTATCTCCTTTGGTGTAATCGTGGCTTTCATAATGTATGTTCGCTATTTTACACAACCGCTTTCGCAGATTGCCCAGGCGGCACAGTCTCTTCAATCCGCCGCCGCAGCGAGTGAGCGCGTCTTTGAATTCCTTGAGGCCGAAGAGATGGAAGATGAGAGCGAAAAAATTACCCGGCCCCAGAAAGTGCAGGGTTATGTCGAATTTGATCATGTACGCTTCGGATACGAGGATTCCGAACAAATAGTTATTAACGATTTTTCTGCAAAGGCAAAGCCGGGACAGAAAATTGCCATTGTCGGTCCGACGGGCGCCGGCAAAACAACGATGATAAATCTGCTTATGCGTTTTCATGAAATACAGAACGGCAGAATAAAGATTGATGGTATCCCCGTCAATGAACTGCGCCGAGAAGATGTACATGCGCAATTCTGCATGGTGCTGCAGGATACCTGGCTGTTTGAAGGAACGGTGCGGGAAAATCTTGTCTACTGCACGGAAAATGTCACTGATGAGCAGGTCAAAACAGCCTGCAAGGCTGTCGGGCTTCACCACTTTATCCGCACTCTGCCTCATGGCTATGATACAGTTCTGAATGATCAGATCAACCTGTCTGCCGGGCAAAAGCAGCAGCTCACCATCGCACGCGCCATGATTGCTGACAGACCCATGCTTATTCTTGACGAAGCAACCAGTTCTGTGGATACACGTACGGAGCTTCAGATACAAAATGCAATGGACAAATTGATGAAAGGACGTACATCCTTTATTATCGCTCACCGTCTCTCCACGATTAAAAACGCCGACCTCATTCTGGTTATGAAAGATGGCGACATTATTGAGAGTGGCAATCATGAGAAACTTCTTCAAAAGGGAGGTTTTTACGCAGAGTTGTACAACAGTCAGTTTGAGGCGGCTTGAGACAGTCAGACAATCACAACATTTCTACAATTATTTTAACGTTTCTACTTTTAATTTATAGTTGGCTTATTTGATGAAAAGTGTTAGAATAAGTACAATAAATAATAAGGGGGAAACGATGAAGATATTAAAAATTAATTACAAGCTAGTTGTCACTTTTTTATTTTCATTAATATTATTGACAAATGCGTCAACTGTATATGCTGAGAAAACAGCTGATTTAGGCGCAGATTATACAGAAGAGAATGCGGAATCCGCTGCGGTAGAGCAGATGACAAATCAGCTGGCAGGTGAGACTGCAGATCAGAAAAACCAGGAAAATCAGGAGAACCAGGAGAACCAGGAGAACCAGGAGAACCAGGAGAATCAGGAGATCCAGAGAAACCAGGAGAACCAGGAAAACCGGGATATCGGGAATAGCGATATTAACGGAAGGTCACTTTATGAAACCGGATTTAATAATGTGGATGGGAAAATCGTCTATTATAATGGGAATAATTTGTTGACGGGTGTTCAGAATATTAATGGGTATACATATTTATTTGACAGCAGCGGCTATTTGGAGATTGGCCTGCAGCAGATAGGGGAGAAACGTTATGTCTATACTGCAGAAGCTCCATATATTGCATTAAACTTCTGGCATAAGGAAGGTGGTAAGACTTATTACAGCACCTCTTCCGGAGCGCTTGCGGCAGGTTCGGTAGTAATAGATGGTGCAAACTATTATTTTTCTGAAGATGGAAGTATGCATACCGGTTGGCTCACCGAGGGATCTGATAAGTATTATTTCGGATCTGACGGAAAACGCATAGCGGGTACCGGCAAGATAGGCAGCGCTTATTACTATTTCGATAAGAGCAGCGGAAAAATGAAAAAGAGCTATTGGCTCACCGAGGGATCTGATAAATATTATTTCGGATCGAACGGAAAACGCGTAACGGGAATCAAGAAGATAGACAGCGCTTATTACTATTTCGATAAGGGCAGCGGAAAAATGAAAAAGAGCAGCTGGTTCACCGAGGGTTCTGATAAGTATTATTTCGGATCGAACGGAAAACGCGTAACAGGAATCAGGAAGATAAACGGTGCTTATTACTATTTTAATAAGAGCAATGGAAAAATGCAAAAGAACTACTGGCTCACCGAGGGTTCTGATAAATATTATTTCGGTTCGAAAGGAAAACGCTTAACGGGAACCAGGAAGATAAACGGCGCTTATTACTATTTCGATAAGAGCAATGGAAAAATGCAAAAGAACTACTGGCTCACCAAGGGTTCTAATAAATATTATTTCGGTTCGAAAGGAAAACGCGTAACGGGAACCAGGAAGATAAACGGCGCTTATTACTATTTCAATAAGAGCAATGGAAAAATGAAAAAGGACTACTGGCTCACCAAGGGGTCTGCTAAATATTATTTCGGATCGAACGGAAAACGCGCAGCGGGAACCAGGAAGATAGACGGCGCTTGTTACTATTTCGATAAGAGCAGCGGAAAAATGAAAAAGAGCTTTTGGCTTACAAAGGGAAGTAATAAATATTATTTTGGATATGATGGAAAACGCGTAACAGGAAGAATAAAGATCGGGGATTATTATTATTTTTTCAACACTTCCAATGGGAAGATGTTTAGAGGATGGAAAACAGACAGCGGAAGAAGCTACTATTATCAATCGGATGGTAAATCTGCAACCGGAAGTACTAGAATAAATGGAGTTCGCTACACATTTGACTCTACCGGGGTACTGTTCGCTAACAAAGCCTTATATGAAAAAGCGAATACATATAGCAGTAATACCAGATGGCTCATATTATTGGACACGAATGCAAATAAAGTATCCATCTTTTATGGTAATCAGGGCGACTGGGAATTGGTAAAATATTGGTCCTGTACCACCGGCGCATACTCAACTCCTACAGTGAAAGGGGTTTACACGGTTGGAGCAAAAGGGATGTCTTTTGGCAAGGGATATACATGCTGGTATTATACGCAGTTCTATGGTGATTATTTGTTCCATTCCGTATTATATGAGCCGGGAAGTATGACAAGAATACAGGATGGGCGTCTTGGGATAAATGCGTCACATGGATGTGTACGTTTGGATATTAGTAATGCAAAGTGGATATATGACAATATTCCTGCGTCGACAAAAGTGGTATCCTATTGAGTACACTAGTGAAGCTCTGCAGATGGTATTCTGCAGAGCTTCTTTTTTTAGCTGTCTTTATTGTTGCGGTCCAAACAGCCCAAACAAACAACAATTTAGACAATATAGACAAATTGTAGAATAAAAAATTGTGTTAATTATATAATATTAGTATTTTGGGTTGACAGGAGCCCTCAGACATAGTAATGTATTATCAGATGCAGGAAACTGTGATAAATATACCGGATTGTTACTATTCATTAGGCAAGACTGGATTATACTCTAAAAAATGCGATGGTTCGTAGATATCCGTTTTTTAGGAAGAGTATAATACAGTTTTTTTATTTTATTTAAAACTAAGGTAAAAGCAGTTTAGAAAGGATTCATTCTGCTATGATGATTTTAAAAGTAATCAATAATAACGTTATAAGTGCCTATGATGAAAAAGGGAAAGAAATCGTGGTCATGGGAAAAGGAATCGGCTTTCAAAAAAAACCAGGAGACAAAATGGATAAGAAGCTGATTGAAAAAAAATTTTCCCTTCCGGATGAGAATACGAGCCAATTTGAAGAACTGTTAAAAGATATCCCTTATGAACATATTCATACTGCTTCCAAAATCGTTTCATACATAAAATCGCATTTATCAAAACCATTAAATAAAAACATCTATATTACGTTAACTGACCACTTGAATTTCGCAGTGGAAAGAGCAAGACTGAATATCAACATAGAGAATGCATTACTGTGGGAGATAAAAAGATTTTACCCGGAGGAATTTAAGCTGGGGCTTTGGGCTCTGAGAACGATTAAAGAGGAGCTGAATGTCTTATTATCCGAAGATGAAGCGGGCTTTTTTGCACTGCATATCGTAAATGCAGAGATGGGCGGCGATATGCGTCAAACCATGCGTATGCCGGAAATTATAAAAGATATTATGAATATCATTCGTTATACATTTGGAATTTCGCCGGATGAGACATCGCTTTATTATGAAAGATTACTGACGCACATTAAATTTTTCCTGAAACGTATGGTCAGGGAACCGGAATACAAACATAATCAGGACGATGATGAATTTAACTATGTGATGAGAGAGAGTTTTCCGGAAGAATACCGGTGCGCCAGGAGGATCAATGATTATATAAAGGCCAGGTTACAGTATGAAATGCCGGATGAGGAATTGACTTATCTGACAGCGCATATCCATCGTATTATTTCAAAAGATTAAATGATAAGATAATAAAATAAAAGAGGGATTGTTACATCAGGTTGGCAAAACCCGAACGAAAAAAGCTGAAAAAACAGCTTTCGACTCGTTCGGGTTTTTTGTTCAATAAAAAGGATCAAAAGCTCAGAAAAAAGGAGGAGTAGTTTATGGCAAGCAAGTATGATGGTTTAGCGAAAATCATTATCCAAAACGTGGGGGGCAGGGAGAATATTTTAAATCTTTCACACTGTATTACCAGGCTTCGTTTCAGATTAAAAGACGAGTCAAAAGTAAATACAGAGATACTTAAGGCAACGGACGGAGTAGTGACGGTCATGCAGTCAGGGGGCCAGTACCAGGTGGTGATCGGCAATCATGTACCGGATGTGTACGCAGTAATTTGTGAAAAGGCACACATGACAGGAGAGACCTCGGCAAACGATGATGGAACAAAAGAAAAAATGGGAATTGGTGCGACACTGATTGATTGGATCTCAGGCATCTTTCAGCCTACCCTTAGTATTTTATGTGCCGCAGGTATCATAAAAGGTTTATTGGCATTGTGGGCATTTATAGATCCAAACGCTGTTGGTACCGGGGCATATCAGTTATGGTATTCTTTAGGAGATGGATTTTTCAGCTTTCTTCCTATTGTGCTGGGCGCTACGGCAGCCAGGAAATTCGGCGGAAACTATTTTACCGGTATAGCGATGGGCTGTGCTCTCTGTTATCCGGCAATTACCGGCATGGCAGGCGCAGAAGCCATCGGGGCGGTATTTTCCGGTACTGTATTTAAAATGTCATATAGTGCAACTTTTTTCGGGATTCCCATCATTATGCCTTCCATAATTGGGTATCAATCGACGGTGCTCCCGGTCATTGTTGCAACCTATTTTACAGTGAAACTGGAAAATAGGCTGAAAAATATACTGCCGGATGTGATCAAAACATTCATTGCACCAGTGATAACATTTGCCGTAATGATTCCATTGACTTTCCTGATCATCGGACCTGCAACATCCTTGATGTGCAGCCTGATGGGAGTCCTGTTTGCGGCAATATTCAACATACCGGCGGTTGGAGGATTACTGGCAGGCTGCCTGCTGGGTGCAGCATGGCAGGTTCTTGTCATATTTGGACTGCATTGGGGACTGATTCCTTTAGCAATGATCAATCTGGGCAGCTTAGGAAGTGACGCTGTATTATCGGTTGTCTTTTCGGCTTCTTTTGCGCAGACAATGACAGTGCTTGCAATTTACATAAAGTCTAAGAATGAGAAATTAAAACAAATAGCGCTTCCTGCATTTATTTCCGGTATATTTGGTGTGACGGAACCATGTATTTATGGTATAACGCTTCCAAAGAAAAAGCCATTTATCATATCCTGTGTTGCAGCAGCAATTGGCGGCGGTATTATTGGAGCAGCCGGGTGTAAGACATACCAGATGGGCGGGCTTGGAATTTTTGGTTTTCCTACCTTTATTGATAGTGTGAACCAAAGTTTATACAGTCTGATCTGGGCAGGAATTGGAGTACTGGTTGCAATGGCAGTTGCGTTTGCAGTAACGTACATTACTTATAAAGATGATGAACCAAAGGAAAGCAAAGATATTGGAACAATAGTGAAAAATACGGAAAAAGTGGAAGAAATCGCAGCACCTTTGAATGGTGATATCATACCGCTTAATGAGGTGCCTGACGAAGCGTTTTCTTCCGGTGCACTCGGAAAGGGACTTGCTATTCTGCCGGCAAAAGGAGAGCTGTTTGCACCATTTGACGGAGAGATAACGACATTTTTCCCAACAGGACATGCGATTGGTATCCAGTCAGAGGATGGTGCGGAACTTCTGATTCATGTAGGGGTGGATACGGTCAAGTTAAACGGTGACGGCTTCACACCGAAAAGAAGACAGGGTGACAGAATAAAAAAGGGTGACTTACTATTAGAATTTGATATAGAAAAAATAACGAAAGCCGGATACTCTGTTCTGACACCGATAATTATTACCAACAGCGATGAATATGCAGATGTAATTTTGTCGGATGAACTCTCAGCTGTATACGGTCAGACACTCATTACGCTGCTGTCATAAGTCAAATGCCTGGGATGCACCTGGCTCATAGCTAGCGGGAATAAACGATTATAATAAGAAAGGATGTGGATTACATGGTGTCATTTCAATACAAAATTACAGATGAGGCAGGTATTCATGCAAGACCTGCAGGACTTTTGGTGAAAGAAGCAAAGCAGTATGATATGGAAATTACATTAGAATGCAATGGGAGAAATTCCGATGTAAAAAAACTCATGGCCCTTATGTCACTTGGTATAAGGAAAGACGATATAGTGACCGTGACCGTCGAGGGTAATGATGATGAGGCAGTTGCTTGGAAATTAGAAGCCTTTTTTAAAGAAAAACTGTAAAACAGGAGTCTTAAATGGAAAAACTTAATGGAAAAAAGATTTTTAACGGAATTGCCATCGGAAAGATAAAATTTTATTCCAGGGTAGAGAATCAGGTAGTACGTAAAAAGATAAAAAATGCGGAAGAAGAAATCAGGCGTTATGAGGCTGCAAAAGAGCAGGCAATTCTGCAATTACGTGAACTTTATAAAAAAGCAGTAAAAGAAGTCGGGGAAATGAATGCAGAAATTTTTGAAGTACACGCCATGATGCTGGAAGATGATGATTATAATGATTCGGTACATAATATAATCACTTCCCAGGTGGTAAATGCAGAGTATGCCGTTGGTATCACCGGGGATAATTTCGCAGAAATGTTTACGAATATGGAGGATGATTATTTCCAGGCCCGCTGCATAGATGTAAAAGATATTTCAGAAAGGGTCCTTTCTATACTGATTGGAAACAGCAGTGACAGCGAGATCGGAGATGAGCCGGTAATTATCGCAGCAGAGGATCTGACGCCCAGTGAGACGATCCAGATGGATAAATCAAAACTTCTTGCCTTTGTGACAAAAGAAGGTTCTTCCAATTCCCATACTGCGATTCTTGCCAGGACAATAGGTATTCCGGCATTGATTGATGTTGACATACAGGAAGAATGGAGTGGAAGAACAGGAATCATTGATGGTTATACCGGTATTTTTATCGTAGATCCCGATGAAGCAACATTGGAAGAGTACCGGGAGAAAAAGGAACAGGAAATAAAGAAGAAGGAATTACTCCAGACATTAAAGGGAAAAGAGAATGTAACAAAATCTGGACAAAAGCTGGATCTGTATGCTAATATTGGCAATATATCCGATCTGGCAATGGTGCTTCAGAATGATGCCGGAGGAATCGGATTGTTCCGCAGTGAATTCTTATACCTGGAGTCGGATGATTATCCTACGGAGGATGAACAATTCACGGTATACAGGCAGGTTGCGGAAACTATGGCGGGAAAGAAAGTGATTATCCGTACCCTTGATATTGGCGCAGATAAGCAGGTAGATTATTTCCGGCTGGATAAAGAAGAAAATCCGGCAATGGGATACCGGGCCATCCGCATCTGCCTGACCCGGCAGGAAATATTTAAAACGCAGTTAAGAGCGTTATTCCGTGCCGGCGCTTATGGTAATATAGCAATCATGTATCCCATGATTACCTCTGTGGAAGAAGTAAGGCAGATCAAACAGATTTCAAAAGAAGTAAAAGAAGAATTAAAAGCGGCAGGAATTGAGACAGGTAATATAGAAGAAGGCATCATGATCGAGACTCCTGCGGCGGCGGTGATCAGTGACCTGCTGGCAGAAGAAGCAGACTTTTTCAGCATCGGTACAAATGACCTGACCCAGTATACTCTGGCCATCGACCGTCAAAATGCAAAGCTGGATTCATTTTATAACGCCCACCACGAAGCAATACTCCGGCTCATAAAAATGGTGGTAGACAATGCACATAAAGCCGGTATCTGGGCAGGCATCTGCGGAGAACTTGGAGCAGATACTAAACTGACAGAGACATTTTTAAAAATGGGAGTAGATGAACTTTCAGTATCGCCGGGATGCATATTACCGATCCGGCAGATCATACGGGAGACAGAATAATAAATGGGCAAAATAATTTTTCTGGATATTGACGGGACCCTGGTAGACTTTGAATCAAGGATGCCAAAGTCGGCAGGGAAGGCATTGAAAGAAGCTAAGAAAAACGGACATAGAATAGCAATTTGTACAGGAAGGACCTATACCGGTATTTATCCCTGGCTGTTAGAATTTCCTTTTGATGGATTGGTGTGTTCAGCCGGCGCATATATAAAAGCTGCCGATAAGGTCATTTATCATCATACCATGGACTGGGATCGGATACAGGTCCTGATTGAATTGCTTTCGTCTCATAACGCTTTTTATGTGCTGCAGGGAATTGACGGAGGTTTTGCCGATAAAAGAAATCAGCGGAAACTAAAAGAATTTTTGACCAGAAGAGGTATTGATACGAAAAAGATATTAAAAGATATGGCTTTTACAGATAAAACAATGGAGCGGGTTCCTATAGAAAGTGCAATTTATTTCAATGCGGATGCAGATATCCGACAGCTGCAGGCCCGGATCGATGAAAAACTGGATGGATATTTCCAGATCACCGGCGCCAGTTTCGGAGAAGACAATATGCACAGTGGTGAAGTAACATGCAGGGGAATCAATAAAGCCACCGGTATCATGCGGCTTATGGAACATTTTCATATGGATCATTCAACGTCTGTTGCTATTGGTGACGGCTCAAATGATTTTGAAATGATCCGTTATGCGCATACAGGTATCGCAATGGGTAACAGTGTGGAAGAATTAAAAAAAGAAGCAGATTATGTGACCGACCGAATTGAAGAAGATGGTATTTATAAAGCATTTATTCATTTTGGATTTATATAGTGCTAGAATATAAGCAAAATTTAAAGGAGGATATAGAATGAACAGAATGCCGGATGGATTTTTATGGGGCGGCGCAACAGCCGCAAACCAGTGTGAAGGCGCCTGCCTTGAAGGAGGACGCGGACTTGCCAATGTGGATGTAGTACCGGCGGGAAAAGACCGCTGGCCGGTGGCGGTCGGAGAAATGAGAATGACCAAATGTGATGAAGAACATTTTTATCCAAGCCATGAAGCGATCGATATGTACCATCACTATAAGGAAGATATCAAATTATTTGCAGAAATGGGATTCAAGTGTTACCGCCTGTCAATTGCATGGACCCGTATCTTCCCCAATGGAGATGAGAAAGAACCAAACGAAGAAGGACTTGCATTTTATGAGAGCATGTTTGATGAATGTTTGAAATACGGAATTGAGCCCCTTGTTACGATATGCCACTTCGATGTACCGATGCATTTAATCCTGACAATCGGAGGCTGGAAAAATCGAAAAATGATCGACTATTTTGTACATTACTGTGAGACAATTTTTAGAAGATATAAAAACAAAGTAAAATATTGGCTTACTTTCAATGAAATTAACATGCTACTACATGCACCGTTTATGGGAGCCGGTATTATTTTTGAAGAAGGAGAAAATCGAACTCAGATAAAATATCAGGCAGCACATCATGAATTGGCAGCCAGCGCACTGGCCACAAAACTCGCGCATGAGATCAATCCCGATTTCCAGATAGGCTGTATGCTTGCGGCAGGTAATACCTATGCCAATACCTGCGCCCCGGAGGATGTCTGGAAGTCCATGGAAAAAGACAGGGAAAATTACTTTTTTATAGATGTACAGTCCCGCGGCGCTTACCCCAACTATGCTATGAAAATGTTTGAAAGAGAAGGCATCCGAATAAATATGGAACCGGAAGATGAAAACGTATTAAAAGAAAATACCGTAGATTTCATTTCATTTTCCTACTATACCTCCAGACTGACAAGTGCAGATCCCAAGGTGGATAAAAAAACCCAGGGAAATGTATTTGCTACTTTAAAAAACCCATACCTGAAGGAAAGTGAATGGGGATGGCAGATCGATCCGTTAGGGCTTCGCATCACATTAAATTCTTTGTATGACCGCTACCAGAAACCATTATTTATTGTGGAAAACGGTTTAGGTGCTGTGGATAAACCGGCGGTGGATGGAAGCATACAGGATGACTACCGAATTGACTATCTGCGGGCTCATATAAAAGCAATGATAGATGCGGTCAATATTGACGGCGTTGAACTTATGGGATATACCCCATGGGGATGTATCGACCTTGTAAGCGCTTCCACCGGAGAAATGAAAAAACGCTATGGATTCATATACGTCGATAAAGACAATGATGGCAACGGGACTTTAAAGAGAAGTAAAAAAGCATCTTTTGACTGGTATAAAAAAGTGATTGCCAGTAATGGAGAAATTTTATAAATGACAATTAACAAAAAAAATATCTGCAAAATTAAGCAGATATTTTTCGCGCAAACTTAAACACTATCAAAAAACAGCCACAGTGGAAGGCGATATGCTCCTAAGCAAACAATCAAAGGGCGCCCCTAGCGGCGGCGAAATAACTGCTTACGAAGACCTCGGCGCCCAGGCGTTCCTGGGCGCTGACTTGGTCGGAGTTGGCAGTTAGTTCGCCAGAGCGTTGCCCTGTTTGCGTGGAGCATATCGCCTTCCACTGTGGCGTCCTAATAGCCAATATGAATACCCCCCACTGTGGCGTCCTGATACCCAATATGTATCCCCCCCCACCTTTAAAATAAGCACAATTATCCCCTAACTGCGATTCTGATACTCCGAAGGACTGATCCCCACCATACGCTTAAAAAGCGTACTAAAATAGGTAATATCATTATACCCCACCATATCCGCCACCTCATAAACCTTAAATCCACAATCCCGCAACAACCCCATAGCAGTATGAATACGA
>Ga0153921_1000696_pt1 | contig 16701 bp, 14 predicted proteins | sample TSNJ005MetaG_FD_104691 | JGI IMG/M metagenome (GOLD analysis project Ga0153921, IMG submission 104691) | Attine ant fungus gardens microbial communities from New Jersey, USA - TSNJ005 MetaG | ecosystem: Host-associated > Fungi > Mycelium > Unclassified | place: USA: New Jersey, Brendon T. Byrne... | reverse complement strand
CTACGTCATAAGCCGCGACTACCTTCTCCACCTTGCCATCCTCATCCAACAATACCACCTGAGTAGCATAGCTGTAGGATACATGACTTACAGGAAATTCTTTTGGCGATCCCATGGGGTCGGTCTCGGCAAAATATTCGCCATAATATTCCTGTCCTTCCAAGTCCTCAAGAGTTCTTCCTTCGAGAGCTTCCTTTAGCTTAACGGAGGCCCTGCGGGTTGCCTCGCCGGTTACCACGGTTTGACGTGAAGCTGTGCTTGTGCCTGAATCCGGCGTGCGCACCGTATCAGGAGTCTCATGTATGATGAGGGCCGGGTCTAAGCCTAATGTTTCATATACCATTTGAGTACAGACAGTAGCGATTCCCTGGCCCATACAGGCGGCGGAGGTTCTTATGCGAACCTTGCCGTTTAGTACCTCCAGTGTGCACCGGCCTATATCCTTAAGGCCAACGCCCTTGCCGCTGTTTTTAAAACCACAGGCTATACCTGCACGTGGATGGGCTTCATATATTTCCTTAACAGCCTCCAAGGTCTCGGCCATTGCGCAGTTAGGATCCGCGATCTGCCCGTTCGGCAGTACCTGTCCGGGACGGATAGCGTTCTTATACCTGATTTCCCAGGGCGAGATGCCTACCTTTTCGGCTAAAAGATTTATATTGCTTTCCATAGCGAAACAGCTTTGAGTCACGCCAAACCCGCGGTAAGCGCCGGCTACTACGTTATTTGTGTAAACGGCCATGCCCAGTATATCGATATTTTGGAAATTGTACGGACCTGCCGCATGGGTGCACGCCCGTTGCAGCACAGGGCCGCCCAGTGAAGCATAAGCTCCGGTATCGGCGATCAAAAGCGCCTTCATTGCGGTAAGCCTGCCTTCTTCATCACAGGCAGTGGTAAATTCCATCTCCATAGCATGGCGTTTAGTATGGCAATTAATGCTTTCCTGCCGGGAGAACTTAACCTTAACAGGCAGCTTTGTATGCCAGGCCATCAAGGCGGCGTGGTGCTGTACGCTCATATCCTCCTTGCCGCCGAAGCCTCCTCCTACCAGCATAGAGGTAACACGGATATTCTCCTTCGGAATGCCCAGCATGGTTGATACTTCCCTTTGCTCGTCGTATACGGACTGACCTCCGGTATATAACTGCAGCCCGTCTGCTCCCACCGGCAACGCTACGGCGCATTCCGGCTCCATAAAGGCATGGTCGTTAAAGGGTGTATAATATTTTTTTGTAACCACATATTTAGAATTGCGTATAGCCTCGTCGGCGTCGCCTCTCTTCAAATATTCCTTGCTCATTATGTTTCCCTTGGAATGAATAAGGGGCGCGTCGGCTTTTAACGCGTCGGTTGGGCATGTTACCGGCTTAAGCTCGGTATAATCGACCTCAATGAGGCTTAATATTTCGTCCAGGCTTTCCTTCCGGCGGCTTCCTGCCAATGCTACAGCGTCGCCTATATAACGGGTCTCATGTCCCTCCGGTATCATCACATCCCAATCCAAAACAATATGTCCAATTTTATTATTCGGCACATCCTTTGCCGTCAATATCCTGACACAGTCCGGGTGCCGCTCCGCTTGGCTTATGTCAATTTTATTTACCATTGCCCGAGGATATTTTGAACGCAGAGCCTTAGCATATATCATACCTTCAAAAACAAGATCGTCCGCAAAAATTCCTTTGCCCAGTATCTTATCCCCGGCATCAACCCGTTTAAAGGGGTGAGACAATGACGCAGCCGCTTGACGTGCCGGTATAGGCAGGTTCTCCCTGAAATATCTGGCTGCGTTAAGTATGGCCTCCTCAATTTTCACGTAACCGGTGCATCGGCAGATATTAGGCTGTATAGCCTTCTTAACCTCCTGACGGGTGGGGTTTGGGTTTGCGTCAATAAGAGCCTTGGCGGAGATGACCATACCTGGTATGCAGAAGCCGCACTGTACTGCCCCTGCCTCCGCGAAGCATTCCACATATACGGCCTTCTCCCTTTCGCTTAAGCCCTCCACGGTTATTATGTCTTTCCCTTCCAGTTGAGAAAGCTTGCGGGTACATGCTTTTACGGCCTTTCCATCTACTATGACCATGCATGTGCCGCAGGCTCCTTCGCTGCATCCGTCTTTGACCGATGTTAATCTCATGTCGTCCCGCAAAAAAGCAAGAAGTTTTTTGTCGCAGGCAGCCTCAACAGGCTGGCCGTTTATAAAAAATTTCATTTCACTTCCTCCTTCATCAAAAAGCGATTCGGAAGCTAGACGGTTGCCCCCGGCAACCAGCTTCCTCCTTCATCAAAAAGCGATTCGGAAGCTAAACGGTTGCCCCCGGCAACCAGCTTCCTCCTTTCGTATAAATTATTATATCAAACTACGACATATCTAACAAACATTTTTTATCAAAAAAAAATATTTTTTTACGTCATCGGAAATTGTGGAGAACAAATTCCCGTGTTTGAAAAAATACTTGCTAACTATCAATACATATGAAATAATTAAGTTATAAAAAAATAATATAAAGGAGGTAAGATTAGGATGGACATCAGCAATTCGGTAGTCAAGAAGGACCACGCTCAGAAGATGAGCGGACAAGCAGTCTATGTAGAAGATTATCCTACAAAAGGCATCTTGTTCGGCAAGCTTCTTCGTTCTGCAAAAGCAAGGGCCCGGATAAAAAGCATTAAAATTCCTCCTCTTCCCGACGGTTACATTATTGTAGACAAAAACGACGTGCCAGGAGTAAATCAAGTACATATCGTAATGGATGACACCCCGGTCTTCGCAAATGAAACAGTAGAGTACATAGGCGACCCTATATTAATGACTGTAGGACCCTGTGAAAAGGAAGCGAAACGTATAATTGAACAGATACAGGTAGAGTACGAAGATTTGGAACCAATACTTGACATGAGAAAATACGACACTGTATTTTTCGACTACAATTATGATAAAGGAAACGTAGATAAAGCGTTCAAAGAAGCGGACATAATTTACGAGGAAGAATTTCAAACCGGATACCAGGAACAGGCTTACCTTGAAACCAACGGTATGACAGCTGAACCGGGCGATGGATTTATTACCATACATGGCTCACTGCAATGTCCTTATTACGTACATACAGCAATATCCAAGGCTCTTGGATGGCCGGGGGATAAGGTGCAGATCAAGCAGGATACAACCGGCGGCGGCTTCGGTGGCAAGGAGGATTACCCTTCTATACTTGCGTGTCAGGTTGCCGTAGCGGCATTAAAAGCGGGAAAGCCCGTTCAGGTAATATTTGACCGGCGTGAAGACATGGAATTTACAAGCAAGCGTCATCCATCTATATGTACTTATAAGGCAGCGGTAAAGGACGGCAAAGTCACCGCAATGGATATCGACGTTATGTATAACAGCGGCGCTTACACTACCTTGTCGGCGGTAGTTCTGCAAAGGGGGCTTATCTGCGCAAACGGAGTGTACAACATTCCCAATCAGCGCGTGAGAGGCCGGGCTGTTAAAACAAATACTGTGCCCTGCGGCGCGTTCCGCGGCTTTGGCGCTCCGCAGACTTTCTTTGCCATGGAAATGATAATGTCTCATATAGCGAAAGACTTAAGCCTGGACCCCTTAACCTTTAAAAAAGCTCACATAGCGAAGCAGGGAGACGCCACCTCAACCAGCGGTAAATATCACTTCCCTGTGCCTCTTAATGAAATGATAGACAAGATAGACCAAGCCTCCGGTTATTGGGCGAAAAGAGAAGAATATGAACATCAGGCAGGCAGATACCGTAAGGGCATCGGTATTTCTCTTTGCTTCCACGGCGCGGGCTTTACCGGCTCTGGTGAAAGGGATTTAATAAAGGCTGTTACGAAGCTTCATAAATATCCGGACGGCACTGTGGAAATACTGGCCGCCAACGCAGACATAGGACAAGGCGTTAAAACGACCTTTGCAAAAATCGTAGCTAAGGAATTAAACCTGCCGCTTGAAAAGATAATAATTGAAAACCCCGATACCTTCCGAGTGCCGGATTCCGGGCCAACAGTGGCCTCCCGTTCACTGATGACAGTAGGCGAGCTGCTGCGCCGGGCGGCCATAAGGCTAGGTAAGGAATGGAAGGACGGAGAAGAGCAATGGGTGGAAGAGCGCTTTGAAGAGCCGGATTTCGTTATTCCCTTTGATTTAAACGTATTTAAGGGAGATGCTTACCCAACCTATGCATGGGGGGTCAACGCGGTAGAGTTAGAGGTGGATACACTTACCGGACTGAGTAAGGTTCTGGGCGCCTGGGGCTGCTACGATGTAGGGACTCCCGCTGATATGAATATTGTAGTCGGACAAATGGAAGGCGGACTGCTGCAAGGGCTTGGATATTCCTCCATAGAGTACATGACCGCCGACGCAAAGGGCCGCATCCGTAACAACAGCTATAGCGACTATATTATACCTACTTCCGTAGATGTACCCAATATGGAGGTCATCATGCATGTGGAGGAATATCCCTATGGTCCCTACGGAGCAAAGGGAGCGGGAGAACTACCTTTGGTAGGCGTACCCGGCGCCTACGCGGCGGCAATGGAGCAGGCTTTAGGAGTCTCCATAAACCACATTCCATTTACCGCCGAGGACACTATAAAGACTTTGCGTGAAGCTTAAAGGAGGGGTGGCGAATATGGAAAATATAATTAAATTCAATCTTAACGGCAAGGAGACAGTATACACCGGAAGCCCAAGCGCCCGTCTCCTGGATGTATTGCGGGAGGATTACCGTCTCATTGGCACAAAGTGCGGCTGCAAAGAGGGAGAATGCGGAGCGTGTTCCGTCATCATGGACGGAAGGCTGGTCAATTCCTGCATGGTCGCCATGGGCCGCGCCAACGGCAGCTCCATAATGACTATCGAAGGCTACCGGGAAACCGAACGGTTTGCCGCGCTGGATAAGGCCTACGCTGAAGTGAGCGCCGTACAATGCGGCTTCTGCATCCCCGGTATGATATTGGCTTCGGAATGCTTGTTAGCGAAGAATCCTAACCCCACAGCGGAAGAAATACGGGAAGGCATTTCCGGAAACCTGTGCCGCTGCACCGGCTATAACGCTATTGTAAAGGCAATAACAATCGCTTCGGAAGGAGGGAGAGGATTATGGTAAAATCTTATCTTGCCTCATCTCTTGAGGAAGCCCTGGAGCTTAGGGGCAAATTTGACCTTATTCCATACTGCGGAGGCACAGATCTTATGATAGATGATGATGAAGAAAGAGCATATCTGTTTCTTCATCAGGTTCCGGAATTAAAAGGGCTTAATGAGGATGATGAATATATCCGCATAGGAGCCGCGTGTACCTTTACGGAGTTGCTGGAAAGCCGGCTGACCCCTGCAATATTAAAGAACGCCGTTTCTCAGATAGCTGCCCCTGCCATTCGCAATCTTGGGACAGTAGGCGGCAACATCGGAAACGGTTCACCCAAAGCCGATACCGCCTTGATATTTTTCGTTACGGACTCCAAGGTGCGGCTTATGAGCAGCAAGGGCCAGCGCACTGTTCCTATCAGCCGCCTTTATCTGGGCCGAAACAAGCTGGACCTTAAGCCGGATGAATTGATCACCGAAGTTCTTATGCCTAAGCATGGACTGGACAATTACTACTATAAAAAAATCGGCGCAAGAAGGGCTTTGGCTATTTCCCGTTTATCCTTCGCCGGGCTTATGAAGGCCGAAAACGGAAGGATCACAAGCTTTGCCACGGCTTTCGGAGCCATTACCGACGTTATCCTTCGCCGGGATGATTTGGACAACCTGTTTATCGGCAAGACCTTGGACGAAGCCAAGGCGGTTAAGGATGAATACATCAAAGCCTATGACAAAGCGATAGTACCTATACAAGGCAGAATATCGGCGGAATACCGGAAGGATGTTTGTATGAACCTGCTGAAGGATTTTCTGGATAGTATGGGGATTTAGATGCAATGTCAACAGGTTAAGCGAATCTACTTCCGGTTCGTCATTGCGGGCTCCGACCCGCAATCCCCTTAATATTGGCAAAGTTTTGGGGATCCCGGGTCAGGCCCGGGATGACGGCAGATGGACAATTTTCCCTAACCTGTTGACATTGGATTTAGATGTAAAAAACGCATAAGCTGCGAGACGCGGCTTATGCGTTTTTTGATGTGCGTGTTATCCAAAGCAGCTCCCGCCGATAAACTCCCGTAGTATGGAATTAGGAGGGACTTCCTCGCTTGAAAGTCCCAGAAAGCTGTCGAGAAACTTAGCCAGCCGCCGGGCTTCGGTATACTGAGGCATAGACGGGTCTATTTGCAAAAGGAGAGGCTCGGCATATTGCTTTAAGACACACAGCTCATATACAAGGGCGGAATTAAATATGGCGTCGGCTTCTTCCTGAAAGGGAAAAATATATTTATTTTCTCCCCGCATTACAGAGGGCCATATATCTATAGTATGCAGCGCGTCAAATCCACGGGTGCGGTTATCGCGCACCATTCGCCGTATCATTCTTGTATCTGTTGTAGGTATCCTGTTATGGTCGTCCAGGTTAAGCTGGGTAAGAGCGCTGATGAATATTTTGAATTTGTCCTCCGCCGGAATATATTCGGTAAGCTTTTCATTCAATCCGTGTATGCCCTCTATTATCAGGACGCCTCCGGACTCCAGCTTGTGAAGTCTTCTTCTGTATTCCCGTTTGCCGGTGATGAAATTGAATCTGGGGAGCCTTACCTCCTTGCCTGCCAAAAGCTCGGAGAGGTCTTTATTGATTTGCTCAACGTCAAGAGCTTCAAGACATTCAAAATCCAACCGGCCAAATTCATCCAGGGGAGTTCTTTCCCTGTCCAGAAAATAATCGTCAAGGGATATGATTTTCGGCTTGAGGCCGTTTACCTGAAGCTGTACCGAAAGACGCCCGGAAAAGGTAGTCTTGCCGGAGGAGGAAGGCCCCGCTATCAATACTATAGATTTCCCCTGTCTGTATATCGTATCGGCAATTTCGGCAATCCTTTTTTCATGAAGGGCTTCGGATACTCTGATAATAGTACCCAGACCTTCGTTACAAACCTGATCATTCAAAGAGCCTACGGTACTTACATTGAGTATTCTGAGCCAGGAAGCGGATTCACGGAAAACCTGGGTGATTTTTGTCATAGGCCTAATTTCATTCAATATTTCCGGGTTTTCCGCCATAGGAGTTTGAAGAATAAACCCCGGAGCATGCTTAACTAACTTGAAAAAGCTAATGCAGCCGGTGCTTGGGACCATAGCTCCATAAAAATAATCATAAAACCATGATAACCTGTAAAAATTAACAGATGAGCTTCTGCGGTACTTTAATATAGCCGCCTTATCTTCAAGCCCGAACTCACGGGCAATACGGGTGCCTTCGGTAAGAGACAAGATGAATTTTTCAATTGGAATATTCTGGCCGGAATATTCATGCATTCTTGCCTCAATGGATTCCAAAAGCTCCTCGGTAACCTCTTCATCCGGTATTTCGCAGTAAAGGTTCTTATTAATGGAATGCTCTACTATTACCCGGGCTTTTTTCCCTAAAATCTCTTTAGCCGAGCATATCATAAGAAAAGCGCAGCTTCTTTGGTAAGCCTTGAAACCATCGGGATGCCGTACATCAAGATACTCTATCTCGCAATCTTCTTTTATGGGATGAAAAAGCTCCAAAAGCTGGTTGTTTATCTTAGCCAGCAGAAATGGATAAACTCCCTCCGCCAGCTTGCTAAGCTCAAGCAGGGTCTGGCCAGGCGCCACCTGATAGGCTTTCCCTTGTATGGTTATATTGATGGTATCGCTCACTTTATCACTTCACTCCTCGCTATCAGTAATTGCATTATAAAAAACGGGCTATTCCAAATAAATTGTAATAGCCCCCTTAAGTCAAATTTACGCGTTAATTTCCACATTGACTCGTTTATCTTCGTGTATTGCCGCTGCCTTTACCAAAGTGCGTATCGACTTGGCAATGCGGCCTTGCTTGCCAATAACCTTACCCATGTCTTCTTCAGCTACTTTAAGCTCCAGTGTGATAGATTTATCACCCGGTATCTCGGTAACCTTAACCGAGTCTGGATTATCTACAAGGCTTTTTGCAATCAATTCCAGTAGTTCTTTCATTAAAAGTATCCTCCTCTGAACCTTTGCTTCAGGCAAAGGTAGTGCATTACAGAGCGCCGGCTTTCTTTAAAAGGGCCCGGACAGTATCGGAAGGCTGTGCGCCATTGCTGATCCACTGTTTTGCCGAGTCTACGTCAACCGATAATACTACAGGCTCTTTAGTAGGGTCATAGTAACCTAGTTCCGCTATGGATTTACCATCTCTTGGTGATCTGGAGTCCGCCACTACTATTCTGTAGAAAGGTTTTTTCTTAGCACCCATTCTTTTTAATCTGATTTTGACCATGTTGTTCACCTCCATTATATGCTTTACAGCCTATTATAATTTATTTCAAAAAAGGAATTGAAAATTTCCCTTTCTTTGACTTACCCTGCTCCGTAAACTGCTTCATCATTTTTTTCATTTGTTCAAACTGCTTCAATAGCTGGTTTATTTCCTGTATGCTCCTCCCGCTGCCGGCGGATATCCTTCTCTTACGTGAACCGTTAAGTATAGACGGATCTCTCCGTTCTCCCGGCGTCATGGATTGGATTATGGCTTCCACATGGGCCATGGCTTTTTCATCAATATCGGCGTCCTGCATATTTATCTGCTGGCTCATGCCGGGTATCATTCCGAGCAGATCCTTAATAGGTCCCATTTTTTTGATCTGCTGCATCTGGTTCATGAAATCCTCCAGATTAAACTCGCCCTTGCGCATCTTTTTTTCCATTGCCAGGGCTTGCTCTTCATCAAAGGCTTGTTGGGCCTTATCAATAAGAGACAGCACATCTCCCATTCCCAAAATACGCGAGGCCATTCTGTCCGGGTGAAACGGCTCAAGGTCTTCCAGCTTTTCGCCCATGCCTACATACTTTATGGGCTTGCCTGTAACGGTACGAACCGAAAGAGCCGCGCCGCCTCTGGCGTCGCCGTCCAGCTTTGTCATTATGATTCCGTCTATGCCCAGCTGCTCGTTGAAGCTTTCGGCCAAAGTTACGGCGTCTTGCCCTGTCATGGCGTCCACCACCAGAAGTATCTCCTGTGGCCGGACCTCTTCTCTTATATTTTTAAGCTCCGTCATCAGCTCGGTGTCTATATGAAGGCGGCCGGCAGTATCCAGGATGATAACGTCATTATTATTTTCCTTGGCGTGGGCTAAGGAAGCCTTGGCGATATCCACCGGGTTTTGCTTGCCCAGAGTAAACACGGGCAGGTTATAATTGCCCCCTACCACCTGCAGCTGCTTAATAGCGGCGGGGCGATAAATATCACAGGCCACAAGTAACGGACGTTTACCCTGCTTACGGAGCTGCCCGCCCAGCTTTCCCGCCGTGGTAGTTTTACCCGCACCCTGCAGGCCGCAGAGCATAAACACGGTGGGAGGTCTTGGGGCGAAGGTTAGCTTGCTTTGGGAAGAACCCATCAGGTTAACCAATTCCTCGTTTACGATCTTGATGACCTGCTGGCCCGGCGTCAGGCTTTCCAGCACATCGCCGCCAATTGACTTTTCAGTTACCTTATTTACGAAATCCTTTGCTACTTTAAAATTTACATCGGCTTCCAGCAGAGCAAGGCGTACCTCCCGCATGGCCGCCTTAACGTCCTTTTCGGTTAGCCTGCCTTTACCCCTTAATTGCTTGAATACGTTCTGGAGTTTCGAGGATAAGCTTTCAAATGCCAATGGTCTCCCCCCTTTCCCATATGAATCTAAAAACTTTCTATGATTGCTTGCAGCTTAAGTAAGATATTTTCTGCCGAAGCGCTTTCAGGAATTTGATCCTTGATAGCTTTTAGAAGTTCTTTGATTTTCTCCAGTTTCTTTTCTTGCTCAAGGTGTTTTTCCAAAAGCTTCAGCTTTTCTTCGTAATGTTCAAGTATCTTCTCCGTCCGCCGTATAAGATCTCTAACTGCCTGAGGGCTGACGCCATAAAGCTCTCCCAGCTCGTTAAGCGAAAGATCCTGCATGTAGTATTGTTCAAAGGCTTTATACTGCTTTTCGGTAAGCAAATCTCCATAAAAATCAATAAGTAATGTAAGACGGAGAATTTTATCCATGGTTTTGTCCTCTAAAGGGATTTTACTTTAATGGATTGTAAAGCAGGTTTTGCGGTTTGTCAAGTGGTAGATTGATCCTGCCGCACCGTCTGTTTACAATTACATATTTTTTGGATATGATAATGCAAAATAGAAGCTTTTATACCGAACGGTGAAAACATTTACCGACGACGAGCCGATTCGGCGAACGTTTCAACGACTAATCGACGACAAAGGAGGTTAATGTTTTCCTCGTTCGGTATAAGAACGGTGAAAACATTTACCGACGACGAGCCGATTCGGCGAACGTTTCAACGACTAATCGGCGACAAAGGAAGTTAATGTTTTCCTCGTTCGGTTTAGCAGAGGGAGGCATATAATGAATTGGGAGCCTTGGACAGGTTGCTATCAGGTAAGTGATGGCTGCGCGTACTGCTATTTTTACGGGCCGTATTCTAAGCGCTGCGGCCAAAACACGGTGGAGAAAACTTCAGAATTTGATAAGCCCTTGCTCAAAACCGCTAAAGGCGTGTACAAAATTAATAGCGGAAAAATAGTCGCCACCTGCTTTGCCTCTGATTTTTTCATCTCCGAGGCTGACCAGTGGCGCAAGGATGCATGGGCAATGATAAAAGAGCGCTCTGATCTTGATTTTTTAATTTTAACTAAGCGTATTGATCGTTTCGCGATATCGCTTCCTTCCGATTGGGGTGACGGCTACGATAACGTGAATATTGGCTGTACGGTTGAAAATCAAGATATTGCCGACTACCGCCTGCCGCTGTTCTTATCCTATCCGATCAAACGGCGATTTGTGGCCTGCTCGCCGCTTTTAGGGCCAATAGATCTGTCGCCTTATCTTTACGGAATAGATCACGTTTCCGTCAACGGAGAGACCGGGCGGGAAGCCCGCGTCTGCGATTACGCTTGGGTGCTGGATATCCGGGATCAATGCGTTTCTGCCGGCGCCACCTTTTGGTTTAAGGGTACAGGTTCGCTTTTCATGCGTGACGGAGTGGCGAAAAAGATTAATCCCTATAAGCAAGGCAGCCTTGCTAAAGAACTGGGTATTAGCATTTTAAACGGCAAAAAGCTGTTTTGAGTAAGCATAGATTATGAGAACATGAAAATAATAACCAAATGTATAAAGGAGATTGTTTTATGTATACTTGCGCAAGCTGTAACATACTTTCCTGCGATACCCCTGACAGTCAAGATATGCTGGCAAACTGTCCTATGCGAAATGGGAGCGCAATCGATGCGGTTTTATCGGAATATGAAAAACCGGAAAATAAGGATTTCTATATTGCGTCCTCCGAAATAGAGGGGCTGGGACATGGGGAGTGGACAAGGCTTAAAGAAATCCTGGAATTTTGTAAACGTTTAAATTACCAGAAAATCGGATTAGCATTCTGCAGGGGGCTTAAAAATGAAGCGAAAATCATTAACAAAATCTTAAAATCCCATGGCTTTGAGGTCGTATCGGTCATTTGCAAGGCCGGCGGGATATCAAAAGAGCGCGTCGGAATCCCGGAAGAGCATAAGCTTCGTCCAGGTAAATTTGAGCCCATGTGCAACCCTTTAGGACAAGCTTTTTTTCTGAATGAACAACAAACCCAATTCAATGTGGCGGTTGGCTTGTGTGTAGGCCATGACTCATTGTTTTTCAAATATTCGGATGCTCTGGTCACAACCTTGATCGCTAAAGACCGCGTTCTGGCGCATAACCCGGCGGGGGCCGTCTATTGCGCGGAGGGTTACTATCGGAAGAAGCTGAAGCCCTAGGAGGACTTCTGCGTTTCGCCGTTACAGAAATTACAGAAATTTATTTGTGAAAATATTGACAATTAAGTTCAAATATAATAAACTAAATTATAAGATTTAATACTTGAGGAGGTTACGATAAATGCAACTATTGGAAAATGAGCAGGAATTATTTAAAGGAAGCGCAGACACTTTACTATTTAACACATTTCGTAAAGGCAGTGTATCGCTGACCTTAACAAATCAAAGAGTCATTGTTGGGGGGCTGCTTACTAATGATGAATATTTTCTTGAAGACATCGTTTCAGCCGAGCGTTTTAAAACGATGTTTATGAATATTGGAATAAGGTTCCATTTAAAAAATGGCAAAACGGTTTCGCTGGCTACGCGTCATATTAAGAAATTTGTTGAGCATTTGCAAAACTTGGGCAAGATGTAATATGCTAAGAACGAGGCGAATAAGGAAATTGCTTCACAGATCAGTTCTATAAAATAAGACATATACATATATCAAAAACAAAAGCCATGCGCAAATGGGATTTTACCTAAACGCATGGCTTTTTGGATTCCAAAGTTGAAATGATAGGGCTGGGGGGAGCCACCGGCAGCCGGATGGTTACGGAAACTCCTCCGGACGCAATAGATTTATATGTAAGGCCGTATTTTTCGGGGTACAGCATACGCAGCCTCATTTGCACATTCATAACACCGATATGACTGTCGGCCCCGGTTTGGAAGCCAAAGGGTTCACAGTTATCCAGGGTTGCCTGCAAGTTACCCAGCATGCCGTCATCCATGCCGATGCCGTTGTCCGAAAGAATGATGCACATATCCTCTGGCCGCGCGCTGTCACGCTTCACCTGTACAGTAATTTTCCCACGGTAATGCACGGATTTCAACCCATGCGTCAGACTGTTTTCTACCAGAGGCTGAAGCACAAAGCTGGGAATGAGAGCATCCATCAGGGAGGGGTCGCACTTGTAGGTGTCCCGCAAGGAAGGATACCGGTATTTCATTAGCTTGAGATAGGATTTGATCAGATCGATCTCATGTTCAACGGTAACAAGGCCTGGATCCGTGCGAAAGCTATGGCGGAAGAAATCCACCAGATGCATGATCATCTGAGCTGTTTCCATGTCGTTGTTAATAGCGGCCTTAATGCGAATTGTATCCAGAGTATTGTAAAGAAAATGGGGATTGATTTGTCCTAATAGATATAAAAGCTGGGTTTCTTTTTGGGCAAGCTCCACCCTTTGAAGCCGGATAGTCGCCTCGTATTCGGACAGGATCAGGTCGTTGATGGTGTCCATCATCTCGTTGAAGGAGCGTGTCAGCCAGCTGGTTTCATCCTCGGTGACAACTGTTTCACTGATACGGGTGTTACCCTTGGAAACCAGGGCCATGGTCTTGGACAGGCTAACAATGGGCTTGATGGTACGCCGCACCACATAAGACATGGAGGTTACCGAAACGAGCAGCGCAAGCAAGGCCACAACCACAATAAATCCCAGAATATTTCTGGTATCCCGGTAAATATCGGCTGTGGGGCGTACTGTGAACAGGGTGAAGCCGTTATACTCTGAGGTTTTGGCGGATATAAATGAATGGACGTCCTCCAGCGTATGGCTGAAAGAGACGCTCTCGCCCCGCATGGGTATGCGGTCGAAGAGCGTTTCGTCGTATTCCGCCAGTAATTGAGAAATCCGTGTTCCCGAGGAATCGCAGATAATAGTGCCGTGAGAGTCAGTCAGCAGAAACGCAACTCCGGGCTCCGCCACGCTCACCAGCAGCTCGTAGATAGCAGAGACAGGGGAGAGCAGCATAATAAAGCCAATGCGTTCATGAGGTTGGAAGCTGTACACCTCCCGCATCATGATAAGGTAATTGTTTTGGAAGGTGGTTCGCCGGAAGTCGGCTTTGCGCAGAAACTCCGGCAGCGGCCCGGTGAGAACGTAGCAATTGTTGGCCAAATCAAGCGATTCCTCGCTTTGCCTGAAATAACAGGGGTAGTTATCCACCCGAAAATCTGACCATAACGAAAAAGAATCGTCGTAGCTGTATAGAAGGTTATTATTGTCAAAGATAAAGATGCCGCAGATGTCATCCCGAATAAAGGCAAGGCTGAGAAACAGGTTGTGGAGATATTCCTCCCGCTCCAGCACTTGCTCTAACCCGTAACTCGCAGATTCCTTCATGATTTCCTGCGTAATGCTGTCGGTAAAAGCCACCATGGAAACGCGGCTCATATCCTTGTAGTAGTTGTTCACCTGATCCAGGGTGCTGGTCAGGTAGGTGTTCATGATATCCTGCTCTTTCTGGAGGGAAAGACGGGAATCACTGCTTGCGATCGCCATAAAAGCCGTGATAAATACAAGCAAAATGATAGCACTGTTGAATGCTATCAGCTTTCTTACAATGCTCTGCCTCAAATACTTGGAAATTTTGGAAGCAACACGCATAGATTATCCTTTCACGGCGCCCTGGGTGATTCCCTCTATGAGGAGCCGCTGGGCGGCCACATAGAAGACCAATATAGGGCAAAGGCAGACCACCAGGCAGGCATAGCGCACCGCTATAGAATACTGAGCGCTGACGCCCTCTTGGATAAAGCGCATAGGCACTACGGAAAGAGGCTGCAAATTAGGGTTGTTAATGAACGTCATTGCCATCTGCAGCTCATTCCAAGCTGACAGGAATGTCTGAATCAACACGATGGAAAGCCCCGGAAGGCTGAGCGGCAGCATTATGGTCAGAAAAATGCGGCTGTAATTTGCGCCGTCGATTTGGGCGGCCTCTATCATCTCGTTGGGCAGGCCGTCGTAGAAATTTCGCAGCACCATCAGATTGAAAATCGAGTTTAACGTCACATATGGAAAAATCAGCGCCAGGGGCGTATTGTTGAGGCTTAACCCCTTCACGATTTGGAATAGCGGGAAAATAATCGCCGAGGTGGGAATCATCATGCCTGCCAGCAGCAAATAGTAAATTTGATTTTTAGCCGGAAACTGGAGCTTGGAAAAGGAGAAGGCCGCTAAGGAGGTTACTATGGATACTAAAATCAGCGTGCCGCCAACCACATACAGGCTGGTCATGAAATTGGGCAGGAGGTTCACCCGTTCAAACACCACTGCATAGTTGGCGATACCATCCCGTCTCAGCGATTCTACGATCATCTGAGCTATAGGGTAAAGGCACATGAAAACCGCCGTCAGGAAAAATATCTGGCCAAATATACGGTAACCAAGTGAATTTTTCATGTACTTGCCAACTCCTTTTCTTTGTCGTTTCGCATGTACAGCCTCATCTGCACCGCCGTGATTAGCAACGCCACCGCGAACATTATCATGACAGTGGCGGAAGCGCCGCCCTGGTCAAACAGCTCGAAGGATTTACGGTAGATGGAGGTAGAAAAGAACTCGGTTGCGTAGTTAGGCCCCCCACGGGTAAGGATATAAGGAAGGTCAAAGCATTTTAGCGAACCCAGCGCGCCCATTACAAACAAGGTGAAGTGGGTACTGCGCAGCAGGGGCAGCGTGATACGGAAAAATTGCTGGAAGGGAGAGGCCCCGTCTATGGTGGCGGCTTCATAAAGGTCTTGGGGAATGTTAAGCATATTTGCATAGTAAATCAACATGCTGTAACCCGTCCACTGCCATATGTTGATAACTATCAGGCAGACCAGCGCAAGATTTGGATCGGCCAGCCATTGCCTCGTCAGAAAGTCCAACCCGGCGAAACGCAGTAATTGGTTGAGGCTTCCTTGGTTATATTCCAGAATCTTGCCGAAGATGCTGCTGATAATAGTAGGCGTAATGATGACCGGCATATACAAAAAGATTCGGTAAAGTCCGGAAAACCGTAGCTTGCGTATAAAAAACGAAGCGTACATTATGCCAAGGAATGCCTGAATCAATATAGTTGACACGCCGAAGATGAGGAAATTGAGCAGGATGCGTTTCAGAACCGGGTCAGCAAATACCTTCTTATAGTTACTCCAGCCAGTAAAGGTTTTGGTCAGGCTGATACCGTTCCAGTCATAAAAGCTGATTACGCCGTTATAGACGATGGGATATACGATAAAGACCAGAAACAATAAAGCCAGTGGAAGGATAAACAGGTAACCGGTTAATGGTTTGTTTTTCATAATTAATTATCCTTTTTTATGTATACCGAACGAGGAAAACATTAACCTCCTCTGTCGCCGATTAGTCGTTGAAACATTCGCCGAATCGGCTCGTCGTCAGTAAATGTTTTCACCGTTCGGAATAATAGGAAATACCGCCAGCTTTAAATGGCGGGCATTTCCAAGCAACATACTTTATCGTGTTTGAGCCTGGGAGGCGGCCTCAATGGCCTCTGCCGCCTGCTCGGGCGTCACGCTGCCTATGCCCAGCGCCTTGAGGTTATCACAAATCGCCAGCTTTAGCTCCGGATACGGGATCTCGCGGTAACCGCCTACATTGTTGGTCCCCCAGTCAACTATCTTATCACGACAGACCTTGCCATCCACCGGCAGATCGACCTCCAGGGTGGCGGTGGAATCTGTACGGGAGGTAAAGCATTGCATATAACGGTTGACAAGGATATCCTGCCCGCCAGTGGCCATATAGGAGATGAATTTCCACGCCGCCTCAGGGTTAGGCGTGTTTGCGTTCATACAAAGCACGTTCTCTACCGTGGCGACTACAGGAGATACTTCACCGTTGTTGTTCCAGTCAATGAGCGCCACCTGATGCTCCCGTTCTCCCTCCAGAAAGATGGCCCGGAGTTCCGGATCCTGCCGGAAGGGTGAATAGCTGCCGAT
>Ga0153921_1000688_pt1 | contig 16802 bp, 13 predicted proteins | sample TSNJ005MetaG_FD_104691 | JGI IMG/M metagenome (GOLD analysis project Ga0153921, IMG submission 104691) | Attine ant fungus gardens microbial communities from New Jersey, USA - TSNJ005 MetaG | ecosystem: Host-associated > Fungi > Mycelium > Unclassified | place: USA: New Jersey, Brendon T. Byrne... | reverse complement strand
GAGTCCCCCTCACCTGCGTTCGGCGGAAAGTAAGGTGAGTCCCCCTCACCTGCGTTCGGCGGAAAGTGGCGATAGGCAATCAGTGGCGCCGGCTTTCCCTGCGGATTGGAATACCGGCCGCTATGGTTCGCCTGCATAATCAGATAGGGCGCAAATCCATTGGCTTTTCTGCCCGCTTCTTTAATCGCCTCCGTAAATACTTGATAAGCCCCCAGATTCTCCCTGGTCAGCATCAACTGATGGGCACTGGACCGGCCTTCAGGCACAATCGAAATGGCCTCAAACCAGATTACACCACTTGCCCCCCGGGCTTCCCGCACATACCGGCGCAAGGTCAGCTCGGATGGAGCTCCGTCCGGCAACGCATCAGCACCCTCCATGGGCGCAATTCCCATCCGGTTTGCCAGGGTCACATTGCCAAAATGCACGGGTTCCTTTAACACCGTTGTTGTCCTGGCAAAAGGCAGGTGAATATCCAGTTCTTTGGCCTTGGCTTGAATATCTTCCAGACTCCTGTAGGTAAACTTTTCATGTTTCATGATTCGTGGGCCTCCAACTTCTTTCTTGTCAAAATTTTTTATGCATGTTATACTTTCTTATCATATCAACTATTCTGAAACCGAGGTGACTTATGGATAAACCTGCTGCAAGCCAACCTTATATCCGGATCCTGCACCGCCGCGATGCGGTTCAGGCTTACATGTCTCCCGATGTCCAAACGAAAGCACCCCATTTCCATAATCAATGTGAGTTGCTTCTAAATATTGGCGGGACTGCTGATTTTAATATTGTCGGAACAGTATATCATCTGGACCCCGGCAGTATGCTGCTGATTAACAACATGGAAAACCATTATATCATTTCCCACAGCGAAGGTTATGACCGCTATACGGCGCAATTTTCCAATGAGGTATTGACCGCCTTTATCCATGACCCTGTTTTGCTGTCGATCTTTAAACAGCGGATTCCGGGCTTTTGCCATCTGTATACCTGCACCCCGCAGGAATTGACCTACTATACCAGCATGCTTGATATGATGGTCAACGAATATAAATACCAGCGCCCTTACTGGGATCATCTTGTCACATCCCGGCTATCCAATATTTTAGTCAATATGTACCGTAACCGGCCGGAAGCATTTCCCGGCACCCGCCAGCTGGATGGGCAGAACCTGATTTTTAATATCCAGAATTATATTGAATCTCATCTGAAGGAAGACTTACGGCTTACTGTTATTGCCGAGCGCTTCTTCATCAGCCAATATCACTTAAGCCACATCTTCAAAAACATCACAGGTTATGGGTTTAAGGAGTATATCATCACCGCCCGGTTATCCAAGGCAAAGGATATGCTGTTGCGCTCTTCTGATGAAATACAGGAAATCAGTTCTGCCGTGGGCTTTCACAGTGCTTCCCATTTCATCCGCAGCTTTAAGGCCATGGAAGGCATTTCCCCGCTGCAATACCGCAACCAGGGGAAATAACCCGTCTTATCCGATTCTTTTCAAAATCCGAAGGGCGTTTTTATAGCGAATAGCGTCCTTCTCCTCTTCCGAGACCGGCAGCCCTTCAATATCCGCCAGGGTTCGCCGGACATAGCCAAACCCGTCCTCCGGATCAAAAGGCATATCACTGGCAAAGACCATATGGTCCACCCCAAATAAGTTTATCGCACATTCAATTGCTGCTTTACTGCCAAAGGTGGCACAATCTGCATAAAATTTACGAAATTCATCAATCTGAACCTTATCTTTTACCGGACTGTCAACCAGCTGCTGCTGCTCCGGCGCAGTTCTGGTTGCGTACAGCCGCAGGCCATTTTCCAAGCGCCCTTCCTCCATTGGCAGCATTCCGCCGGCATGATGGAGCACAATGTTTAAGTTCGGGCAGCGCTGGAAAATTCCGGAGTAGACCAGCCGTGAGGCCGCCATTGTCGTTTCAATCGGCCACATCATCGTCCACCAGAGCTCATACTTTTCCTGGCTTTCATTTTGATAATACGGCTGCTTGGCCGTCCGCTGAGGATGCACCCACAAAGCGCCATCCATCGTATTCAGTTCGTCATATAACTGATAAAATTCCGCACTGTCAATGGGCCGTCCATCCTGATTCGTGAAAACCTGCACGCCCGCTGCCCCCAGCTGATTCATGGCATATTCCGCTTCCCGACAGGCTTTATCCATATCGTCCAAAGGAAGTACCGCTGCAAAACTGGGGAATTTATCCGGATACCGCTGGCATAAATCATAAAAGGTCTCATTGGCAAACCGGGCCAGCTCCGCCGTATGCTCCGGTGCTACCAGCTGCTCCACATTGGGACTGACAATACTGGGAATCTGCTGATAGCCTTCAAAGGTATCCATCAGCCTTAACCGGTATTCCAAATCTGCCATCGCCCGCATTTTTCTCGCCCGGTTCATCATATGGGCATTCCCGCCCAAGGCAATGATCCGGTCAAAAAATTCCGGGGGCAAATAATGATTAAACATATCAATCGATCTGGCCATTTACCTTACCTCCCACTCTGGTTCTTGACAAAATCCAATTTAATATCAATGCTGCCACAATGCAAGCCGCACCGCAAAGATCCGTCACCGAACCAGGAATCATCAGAAAGATTGCTGCTGCTCCCATAAACACTCGTGAAGCCAAATTCCAATGCCTTAGCATATATCCCTCGACTGCTGCCGTCAGGCAAAAGATGCCGACGGTTGCCGTGATGATTGCCATTACCACCTGGCTGCCTGCGCCAACCATCAAAATGGTCGGATTTAACAAGAATACAAAAGGAATAATATAGGCCACAAGTCCCATCCGAAAAGCCCGGATCCCCGTCTTATTGGGATCAGATTTTGCTATTGCCGCGGCAGTATAGGCAGTAATTGCTACCGGCGGTGTCAATGCCCCGATACAGGAGAACATGAAAATGAACATATGTGCGGACAAGGCTGTCGCACCCATCTCCGTTAACGGTTTTACCAATACGGTGGCAAGGATGACATAAGTAGGGGTAGGTGGCATACCACAACCCAGAATAATGGTAATGATCGCAACCAAAACCGCTGCCAGATAAATATTCCCGCCGGATACGCTGACCAATGTATAGCTAAGCTTGGTGGCCAGTCCGGTCATACTGATTACGCCCACAATAATTCCGGCAGCTGCACAAGAAATCACAATACTGGCAACACCTTCTACGCCACTTTCCAAGGCCCCTGCAAATGAGTGCAATGTCGGTCTGGTTTCTTTTCTGATAAAGGCGACGGCAATAACCGCTAAGGTCCCGTAAAAAGCCGACTTCATCGGACTCCAGCCGATTAAAATAACCGCAATTACAAAGATAATCGGGATTCCCAGCTGTCCCCGTTCCAGCATAATCTTTTTGGCACTGGGAAGCTGGTCTTTCGGCAATCCCATCAGATTATTTTTAACAGCAATGGCATCGACTACCAACATCAATGACAGGTAATACAGACAGGCCGGCACGATTGCTGATTTCGCTACATCCATATACGGAATTCCCAAAAACTCTGCCATCATGAAGGCGGCTGCCCCCATAATCGGCGGTGTGAACATTCCGCCGGTGGAAGCAACCGCTTCTACTGCACCGGCCTCATAATCCTTATAACCGGTGCTCTTCATCAAAGGAATGGTAAATGCGCCGGTAGTTACTACATTAGCCGCCGGTGAGCCGGAAATCATGCCCATCAAAGCACTGGAAAGAACACTGGTTTTTGCCGGTCCGCCACGATATTGACCGGTCCCGGCATATGCCAGATCCACAAACCATTGCCCGGCACCAAAATGCTCCAGAAATGACCCGAAAATAACAAAACTGATAATATAGGTGGCCGCGATTCCTGCTGGCACACCAAAAATACTGCTGGTGGAAACATACATGAAGTTGGCTGTACGCGTCCACGTTTCACCACGGTGAGCCAAAATCGATGGCAGATAGGGGCCTGCCGCCGTATAGATCAGGAACACAATACTGGTAATCACCAATGGCCAGCCGGTTGCTTTATAAGTTGCAATGAGCAGCAGGACAATCATAACCGTCGCCATCATTACATCAGCGGCAGGAATCGCCCCCACTTTACTGACACGGTCATTCCAGATTACCATAATATAAATTCCGGCACCGGTAAAGCCAAATGCCAGCAACCAGTCCAGAATTCTTGTGATACCGGTCTGGTTTCCTTTTATCTTCAGCGGTTTTCTAAGAAAAATGGTGAAACCACAAATCGCCACCAGCAAGGCTCGCTGAGTCATTTCCGAGAAAGAGCCAAACCCGGCCGTGTATAAGTAAATCAATGCTGTCACAATATAAATGACCCGACATAGCTTTACGCGAAATTTATCATCAAAATCTTTCATCTTGCCCTCCGTTATTTTGCTCCTGCTTCCGTGAAATATTTGTCTGCACCCGGATGAAGCGGAATCGAAGTCTTCACCGCTCCCTCCAGGGATAATCCGCCGGCGGCCTTATGGGAATCCTTTACGGTATCCAGATTTTCAAAGATTGCTTTTGTCATCTCATACACGGTATCTTCGCTTAGATCCGCTCTTACAACTACCATATTGGTAATATACATCATATCGGTATCACTTTTATTATTGTCATAGACTTCCGCCTTTAATGACCCAAGCCCAAAATACGCATACTCATTACAAAGCGTTTCTGCCACCGCCTGATCAATTGGCAATAACCGGTAGCTCTTGCCTGATGCTGCCAGTTCCTGAATCGCAGAAGACGGAACGGCGGCCTGTACTACCACCGCATCACAATTGCCATCCTTCAACTGGCTGACTCCATCATCATAGGAAAGATAAGTTGCATTAACATCATGAATGCTGAACCCACAGGCACCCCAGATGGTCTCAGCAACGCTGATCGCACCGTTTCCCGCCGGTCCCATACAAACTTTCTTGCCAATCAGGTCATTCATCGTCTGAATGGGACTGTCTGCCATTACAACCACCTGAAAATATCCTTTTGAAAGTCCGCCGAACATTGCGTTTACATTGGTATAAGTATTTCCGGCATAACTTCCGGTTCCTTCATAAGCTTCCTTGGCTGAATTGCCCATCGTAATTCCCAGGTCAATGGTACCTTCCTGAACCAGCTGAAGATTTTCCAGGGCACCGCCGGTAACCTGGGCAGTAGCATCTACTCCTAACTGAGTAGTCAAAACATTTGCCAGTGACACACCAATGGGATAAAAAGCCGCCCCCGTGGCCCCTGTGCCGATCGTAATAAATCTAGGCAGCTCTGCCCTGGCAGCGACCGCCGTAGGTTCCACAGCTGGTGCTTCTGTGCCTGTGGCTGTAGCTGTTGTGCTTTGAGTTTCTTTTGTCTCAGCTGGTTTTGTATTCGAGCTACATGCTGTCATAGAAATGATGATTCCCGCCGCGCAAAAAACAGATAATATTTTTTTCATTTGAATGCTCCTTTTTATCGTGGATTGGTAAGGTTAAATGACTTGGCCAGTCTTTATGAATTCATTATAAAGAGTGTCCTCTCGTTTGTAAATAAATACCCCTTCCGCAAGCAATATTCGGATATTGGAACACAAGAAATGTATATTTTAGTTAATCTATTTCAATAAAAAATCGCTATGCAACAGCCTCGGACAGCCATCGCGCAGCGATTTTGTTTAATTTAAATATGCATGGGTGTACGGCGATAAGCCTGTCCGCGTTATCTCATCAAAAAAAGACGGGAATTGTGATAATTACATAAGCGACCATTATTACCTGTAACGGCCAACCCACTTTAAAGTAATCCACAAACCGATAGCCTGCGGTCATGGTCATGGTAATTGGTGGGGTGGCGGCTGGATTTATGTAGGAAATTGTCGTAGCAGCCACCATACAAATCACAGTTTTTACCGGATCAATCCCCAATTCTTGTGCCAATAAGATAAAGATGGGACTCATTGCGGCAGATGTCGCTGTGTGGGACATGATATTGCCCAGCAGAATACAAATAAGCGTAATTGCGGCATAGAACGCCCACTGGGAGATCCCTCTCCCCATCAGGCCGATGATCCCATTGGCGACCAGCAGGCCGGCACCACTGCTGTTAAGGCCACTGGCAAAGCCCAATGACCCGCCCAGTATAATAACGGTGCCCCAGTCCATACGGGCAAGGGCTTGCTTCAATGAAATACAACCGGTCAGGATGCAGAGGGTTCCCCCCAGCATTGCTACCGTGCCAACGGTCCAGATTTGAGTGACAAAACCGATGACGCAAAACGCCATAATAGATGCGGAGATCACTGCTTTGGCATGGCTGGGATCTTCCACTTTTGACTCATCATCTTCTACCTGAGCAACACCGGAGTTATAATCGAAAGTCTTTTGCATCCGCTTATGACCAATCGTAATGAAATACAGACCAATGATAATCACTTTGGGAAAACCACTCATTGCCAAGTCGAAAAAGCCCATTTCCTGCAGTCCATATTCTCGCAAGACCCCTTGGGCAATCAGCTGCGGTGTGGAACCCACCAACGTACATGCGCCGCCTGCTACCGCCGCATAGCCGGTACACATCAGGCAATTTTTCACGTTAATCGCACCTTCCGTGCGCTTGTCCACTGAATTGATGACTGGAATCATCATGGCCACAACAGCCGTGTTGCTGAGAAAAGCCGACAAAAAAGCACTGAGACATACAACCGTAAAAATAAATTGTTTTTCATGGTTGCCAATCAGTTTGATAAGTCCTTTTCCAAGAAATTGTGCCGCGCCGGTTTTGAACAGTGCATTGCCCATGATCATCGCACCGATTACCATCATGGTCGTGTCACTGCTAAAGCCAGAAAATGCCGCTGAATAGGAGATAATGCCCGTTATGCTCATAGCAAGACACGACACAACGGCAGTGACTGGCATAGGAATCAATTCGGTTGCATAACAAATCATTGCCCATACGGCAATTACCATCGCAATAACGCTACTTTGCATTACTTTCCCCTCCTGGTTGATTTTTCTTGTTTTCTTCTGGTTTCACAATATTTCATCAGTTTTTAGGAATACTTTCATGCATCAATGCCGGGGGATATAAAATCAATAAAGCACTTGAGTGGCATATACCGAAGGGACAGAGCTTTATAAATTGCCAAAGTATAGCGCTCCAGGCCGGAACAGTCGCTAACAGGTACCGCCACCACCTTTCCGAGCTTAATGGCATCCTGAGTTGTTCGCGTGGGAAGAAACGAAACCCCCATACCCAGGCTAACCATTTCCAGCACCCCTTCCAGGTAATCCAAATTCATCTTTACAATCGGCTGTAGTCCTTTCTGGGTAAACGCACTGTAAACTTGAACCCAGTAGTTTGTTGTATTGGCATAAAAGAGAAGGGACTCCTTGGCAATTTCGGCCATGGTGACACTCTCGCGCTTTGTAAAGTGATGACCCGGTGTCACAACAAGGGTAGATGTGTCCTTGTAAAGAAGTACGGACTGGAACCTGGCATCCTGAAGGACGGGAACCGGCATGCGAACAATGCCCACATGCGCAGTGCTGTTGCTTATGCTCTCAAACGTCTCCGGCGACATTGATGTCTTAAAGAGGATTCTAATTTGGGGATACTGCCCGGAAAAAGGAAGGATGATTTCAGGTAGTATCTGTATATATGCAGTATGCGTCAGTTGGACAATCAGGTCTCCTTCCACCTCTGCTCCGGACTTTAGGGTTCTATTTCCCGCATGTTCAATTAATAGTAAAATTTGTGTCACATCCTCAAAAAACCGCTGTCCGTCCGAGGTTAATATAATTCCCTGACTGCTGCGGTGAAATAAGTCCATGCCTAGACATTTTTCTAATTTAATAATTTGTGTACTTACCGTTGACTGCGAAAGATATAGTTTTCTGCCGGCGGCAGAAAAACTCTTACTTCTTACAACCTCTTGGAATATCTCCAACTGCCTTAATTCAATATTCAGCATATCCTTCCCCTTTCGCTGATTCTAATAGCGTTTGCAGCTTGTAAAACTCATCCATAGTATATCCACAAATCAACTATAAACAATTACTACAAAAAAGATCGGGAAAAGAGAGGGAGCGGTTTATCGTCCAACAAACAGCGGCTTCCTTTTTTCAAGAAAAGCTTTCGCTCCCTCTTTTTGGTCTTCCGTTCCAAACAGAGAAACCCAAGCCTGCGACTCCATGCGCATACCCGTGTCAATATCGCGCCCCCACGCCTGGTTAATACACCGTTTCGCCTGCTGCAACGCAATGGCCGGTTTCTGGCACAGTTTCTCCGCCCACTCCCTGGCGGTGTCAAGCAGCGCTTCCTGCGGTACCACCAGATTGATAAACCCCAGCCGCAGAGCCTCCTTGGCATCCATTTGCGCACCAAAGAAAATCAGCTCTTTTGCTTTGCAAATGGATATGCTTTGCACCAGCCGCTGGGTACCTCCGTTTCCCGGCATAAACCCCACATTTATTTCGGGCAGGGCAAAAGTCGCGTTTTCCGACGCAATGCACAGATCGCACATCAGCACAGACTCCATACCGCCGCCGTAGGCATAACCGGACACCGCCGCAATGACCGGCTGGGGAAGGTTTATTATCAGGTTTTGAAAGGCATATCCTTCTTCGCTGATTTCCTGCGCTTGTTCCACCGTGCAGGTGCTGAATTCTTTCAAATCCCCACCGGCGCAAAATGCCTTTTCGTTGCCGGTTAAAATCACCACCTTAATGTTCCGGTCGGCGCTGATTTGAGTGAATATGTCAACTCTGTCCCGCCGCATCTGCGCGTTTGATGCGTTATAGTAGGCGGGGCGGCAATATGATACCGTTGCGATTGAGCCGTCTACTTTTACGTTCATTGTCTTGTAATTCATTTTTAGATCTGACATGGCATCCCCGTCCTTTCCCTTTCCTTAAAGCTCAATATCATCGCGCGTCTTCTTCTCGCCACTGGAGTAATCGTACCAGCCCTTCCCTGACTTTCTTCCCAGATCCCCGGACTCCACCAGCTTTTTCAAGGTCAGGTTTGGCGCCCACTTAGGATCCTTATAGCTTTCCCACAGCATTTGTGCCACCGCCAGGCCAATATCCAGCCCGGTAAAATCATTGAGTTCAAAGGGTCCCATTGGGTGCCCCAAACCCAGGCGAATCGCCGTATCAATATCTTCGATGCTGGCAACCCCTTCCTCCAAACAGCGAAACACTTCATTTCGAAAGGCGTTGTTGACCCGGTTTACTAAAAATCCAGGACTGTCCTTTACCTTGACGCCCACCTTCCCGATCTGTTCCACAAAACTCAAAACCCGATCGCAAGTATCACGCGAGGTTCGAATGCCCCGCACAACCTCCACCAGCTTCATGGTGGGTACCGGGCTGAAAAAGTGCATCCCGATAAACCGTTCTGGGTGGGATACCGCGCAAGCCAGATCGCTGATGGGAATGGAAGACGTATTTGTGGCGATAATGTTCCTTTCCCCACAGAACTCGCAAAGCTGACGGAACAGATCCATCTTAATCTGCTTGTCCTCCACCACCGCCTCAATAACATAATCCACCTCTGCGGCATCTGACAGTTGGAACGTGGGAGTTATTCGCCCAAGCAGTGCATCACGCTCATGGGTGGTACACTTTCCCTGGGCAACCCGCCGATCCAACCCCTGACATATTTTATCCCGCCCCTTTTGAACCAGTGATTCCTCAAGATCGTACCACAAAACCCTAAAGCCTGCAAACGCTGTTACCTGGGCGATTCCGCTCCCCATAAATCCACTTCCAAGAATTAAAACCGTCTGTTCTGCCATATGTTTAGTCTCTCCTTTCATCCCAAACGCTCAAAATCATGGCAAGCCCCTGACCGCCCTCTGCCGACATGGCAATCAGGCCGCGCCGTGCTTCTCGCCGGGCGATCCGATGAGCTGCCTTGCCAACCAAAATGGCTCCGGCCGCCCCCCACGGGTTTCCTTGTGCCAATGCACCGCCCTGTGGGTTGAGACATGGTTTCTCCGCTTTTGACAGCTTTAGCCTTTCTCCAATGGCAATCGCATGGGCAGCTGACAGTTCATGAATCTCCACAAAATCCAGATCCGATATGGATAGTGATGACTCATTCAGGGCTTTTTCCGCGGCGGCTACCGCAGCCTCACAGGCATCACAGGGCAACGCGGCCGCCAATCCGACAGAAAGAATCTCCGCCATAACGGTTCCTCCTTGCTCCGATATCACCCGGCTGTCAGCCAGCACACACATTGCGGCACCATCCCCAAATGGGGCAATATAATCATCATGCAGTCCGGTTTCGTCATGTTCCACCTGCAAAAACGTTTTCTTCTGCTTGACTTCCACCGGAACGCGTTCAGCCGCACAGTCATTTTTTCTCAATTTTTCACTACTATCCTTAATAAATTGGTGAATGGCCTTTTCCTGAATGTTGTACCGCCTGACCACTGCAGACGCCATATCCGCAAGCGTCAACCGGCCATACAGCTCGGGGGGCTGCGCGTATATCTGCTGATTGTTGAGCGGATCAAAGATAATTGCCGTGTCCGCATCAAAGTGGTATCTGGCATTTAAAACTTCCACTGGAATTTGGCTGGTGCTTTCTGTTCCACCGGCTAAGATCATCTGCGCATCTCCATGCCGGATTGCAAAAAAACCGTTGATAATCGCCTGGAGTCCCGATGCCCCCTGCAACTGCACGGTGTAGGCCGGAACCGCCTCGGAAATACCGCCCAGCAGCGCCGCGTGCCGTGCGCAGTTGGACGGAAGACTGGTCTGTCTTGCCACTCCTACAATGATTTCATCCAGCTGGCCTCCGTTTCCCAGATTTGCACGGCGCAGAGTTTCGCTCATTGCCCGTGCGGCCAGTTCCTGCTCCGTCAGATCCTTTAGCTGACCATCAGCACGCGCCACCGGTGTGCGGGCAGCCGCTATTACCAAAACACGATTCATTTCCACCCTCCCTCCATTTTCTCCAGTATCAGCGCCACGCCAAGCCCTCCTCCACAACACAGGGTAATTAACCCGTATCGGTTTTGGGGACGGCGGTGCAGCTCATACATGCATTTTACAGTCAGAACAGCCCCTGTTGCTGCCAAAGGATGTCCCAGTGCAATTGCCCCACCGTTAGGATTGATTTTTTTCATAAGCTGGTCGCGGGAAATCCCCCATGCCTCCCATTCTCGAATAACGGCAATGGATTGGGCTGCAAATGCCTCGTTCAGTTCAATCACATCCATGTCTTTTAATGTTAATCCCGCCTGCTTCAGTGCTTTTTTCGTACATGCCACTGGTCCCAACCCCATTACCAAAGGATCACATCCACTGGACGCTGTCGCCAAAATACGTGCCATCGGCCGGTATCCCATCCGGTCGCACGCATCCCGGGACATCACCAGCACCGCTGCCGCTCCGTCGTTACGGCCGGAGGAATTCCCGGCAGTGACGCTCCCACCTTTTTTAAATGAGGGCTTGAGCGTTGCCAGTTTTCCCATGGAGCTCAGAAACGGATATTCGTCGGTGGCGAAGACATTGCCCGGCGTCTCAACCGGCAGAATCTGCGTCTGAAAATACCCTTGTCGGATTGCCTCATCCGCTTTTTGTTGGCTTTCCATGGCGAAAGTATCCTGCTCCTCCCTTGAAACTTCATACCGTTCTGCCAGATTCTCCGCGGTTATGCCCATCGGCTGATTTCCATAAAGATGAACCGGAATCGCCCCCGGTCCTCCCGCGACAAGCGAATCCTCTATTGTATAATCGCCGTTTCCCAGCCCCTGCTTGACATGGCGCAGAAAGTAGGGAGATTGGCTCATATTTTCCGCTCCACCGGCCACCACTACGTCAGCATAGGCGCACCGAATCATCTGGCTGGCATTGATGATGCTCTGCAGCCCTGAACCACATTGGCGGTGAACCGTATATGCCGGTGTATTTTCGCTGAGCTTTGCGAGCAACGCCGCTGACCGCGCAATGTTAGAAGATACAGAACTTTGTTTGACCTGCCCCATGATTACTTGATCAATACACTGCAAGTCCAATCTGGCCCGGTCGCAGATCAGGTTTTTTATAACATACACCAGCAAGTGCTCTGCGGAGACATCTTTCAGAGAACCGCCGATTCTGCCGATTGGTGTTCTCACGCCGTGTGTAATTACAGATTCTCTCATACTTCTCCCTTCCATCATTTTGCATACTTTTCACAAGGCGTTGGTAAACCCGGCCAAATCCCAACATTCAAGGCCATATTTGGCCGGGTAACGCCAGTTGCTAAGGAGTTAGTAAAGTCCGATCAGTTTCCACCACAATAAACCAAATCCGATAAAAACGACATAATTGACAGCTGAACAGAGAAATCCTGTTTTCCACCAGGTTGGTTGATTGACGTACCCCGCACCGTAGAATACCGGCGAATGACCTGCCGAATAGTGGGTCAAGGCACCGCACATGGTAGAGAAGCCACCCAGAGTAAAGGCCGCTACCGCCGGTGGGGTTCCCGCCGCCAGCATCAGAACAAGCAGTGGTGCAAACAGGCTCGAAATGTGGGATGTGACGCTTGCAAACATATAATGACTCCAGAGGTAGATTGCAGCAAGAATCAAATACACCATAATCCAACTTTTCCCCTGCATCAACGGTCCCACCAAGCTGGAAAACCAGCTGATGATGCCGTATTTTGTCAGCATGCCGCTCAGGGTAATCAGGACACCGATCCACACAATGACATCCCATGCACCAGTAACCTGAAGACAATCCTTCCAAGTGATAGTGCTGGTGACTAACAGCACGGCAACGGCGGCAAAAGCGATGGCTGTAGCATCCAGTCCTGTCCAGAGGGACGTACACCAGGCGGTAACACAGGCAATAAATACAACCAGCTGCACCTTTTCGCCCTTTGTAACCGAACCCATCTTTTTCAGTTCCTCAACCGCCATCCGAGGGGCTTCTGGTGTCTTTTTAATTGTAGGGCGCATCAGGAAATTAAGTACCAGGGGTAGAAGCAGCAGACAGATTAAGCCAGGAAGGGCATTTGCCTTCGCCCAGCCGAGCCAGCTGATGCTGTAACCGGCATTATCCGCAGTATAATTCACCCCCAGCGGATTGATCGTGGAGCCGGTGAGAAACATGGCGCCCACGATAACCGTAGCTTGATGCTCCAGCTGCATGAGATACGCGCCAATCTTGTTGGCAGTGGGACCAGGGTGGGAATCGTAAACGTCGCACAGCCCATTGATAACGGGAAATACAATTCCGGCCGATCGAGAAGTAAATGACGGAATTGCGGGGCCAAATACCAAGTCGCTCAGACATACCGCATAACCAAGTTTCAGGCTGTTATCCCCGATTGCCCGCACAATCATAAGGGAAATTCGCCGGCCAAGCCCGGTCTTCTCAAACCCACGAGCCAAAAAGAAGGCCATGGCTACCAACCATGTCACACTACTGGAGAAACCAGTCAAAACGCCGGACATGGGGGCGACCTTGGTAAATACCAGGATAGTAACACTCAACAGGGCAGCTGTTCCCATGGGGACAGGCTGCAAGATAAAACATAATATTGTAGCAATAAAGATGCCAAGAAGTCTGAAAGCCGTCGGCTCCAATCCTTCAAACTCAGGAACCGGTATCATCGCGATGGCAAGACCCACCGCAATGATAATGCTCCAGTGTAATATTTTTTTCTTCATAGTGCATTTCCCCCTCTCTCATGACATTTGGGCTATCTGACTTTTGATTCCCCAGAAATAATACGCGAGATAACCAGTTTGACAACTTCCGTCGCGCCGCCGTAAATTTCCATGACACGCTGGTCGCGGTAGCATCTTTCAACGGGATACTCATCCGTATAACCAATCCCACCATGGATCTGAACTGCGTCGTTGATAACATCCCTGGCCATTTCCGAAGCAAAAACCTTGGATGCGGAAACCTCGAATATAAAGTCAGTGGCACCGCTGTCCACCTTGTCCGCCGCATAGTTGACCGCAGTCTGAGCGGTCTGTAACTTAATCGCCATGTCTGCCAGCTTGAATGCGATAACCTGCTGGGCAATCAGCGGCTTTCCGAACGCCATACGCTTTTTGGCGTAGTCCACCGCTGCCTCATAGGCGCAGGTCGCCGTTCCGATGGCCTGTGAACCCATCACCAGGCGTGAACGGTTGAGAAGCGCCATACAGATGCGCATGCCTTTGCCTTCCAATCCGATGCGGTCGCTTTCGGGAACAATGCAGTCTTTCAGATACAGCGAGCCGGTATCAAGCCCACGCTGCCCCATTTTGCGTAGAGGTTTGCCCTGGGTAAGACCGGGGTTGTTCGTATAGACCACAAACGCCGTAATCCCCTTATTTCCTTTTTCAGGATCGGTTTTGGCAAATACAAGGAAAAAATCTGCGGCACCCAGATGGGAAATGAGGGCTTTTTCGCCGTTCAATACGTAATGATCTCCTTCTTTAACGGCTACCGTACTTATGCCACCCACATCGGAGCCCGCGTGTTCCTCGGTGATTGCGGGACATGCAATCAGCTCACCGCTGGCCATCTTAGGGAGCAGCCGCTGCTTCTGTTCTTCCGAGGCCCCGTCGGGGGATAAGAGTCCATAGGCCGCCATGAGCTGGCAGGTCACCATGGAAGCGGCGCTGGTGCTGGCTCGGGCGATTTCCCGTACCACTTCATTGAGCTCCCTCTCGTTGAGTCCGATGCCACCGTATTCTTTGGCGATTGTCGGGGCGATCAAGCCTGCATTTTTGATGTAATCCATGAGTCGATGGTCATAACGGCCGTTGCGGTCCACTTCCTTTGACAATGGCATCAACTGCTCATCCACTATTTTTTTTGCTGTGGCTCCCCACTCTGATTTGATTTCCTGAAATAACATATCATTACCTCCTTTTTAGGATTCTTTTTTTAGACTATTTTAGCCGTTCAGTTTTTATTAAATACACCATACTTCCGGTATTCAGCGATGGCCTCCCCGCTATAACCCAATTCCGCCATTACCTCGTCGGTGTGTTCACCCAGCTTGGGCGGATTCCGCCTGAGTTTTGGAGTATATTTTTCAAGTTTGAACGGAGTTGCCGCCACAAGAAATTCGCCGAATTCACCCATGTCAATGGTTCGCATATACTCCGTTCGGATAAATTCGTCCTCCACCACTTCCTTGATTGTATTAATGGGAGCGTTTGGTATATTGAACCCATCCATAATTCTGCTTACTTCCTGAACGGTCAGATTCTTGAAAATATTTTCAATTTCCACCGTCAAGGCATCGTCATTGGCGCGGCGAAGAGGCATGGTTTTGTACTCCGGCACATCCCGCAGATGACTGAGCGGTTCCCAACTGCACATGCGCTCCCACTGGGCTTCGTTGGAGGTGCCAATGATAATGAAGCCATTATTTGCCTGGTATGCCCGGTAAGGGGATAGGCTGGGATGCCTTGTCCCTGCAGGTTGCGGTACCTTTCCTGTTATCTGGTAGTTGGTCAGCAAATACGTGCCAAAACCCACGGATGTATTCAGCAAGGAGGCTTCTACATGCTGCCCCTCGCCGGTGTTCTGACGGTATATTAAGGCCGCCAGAACAGCCGTTGCCGCCATATAGCCGGTTGTAATATCGGTCACTGAATATCCGACTTTGGAAGGAGGGGCATCCGGGGATGGTCCTGTAACGCTCATCATCCCTCCAAATGCCTGACCTAAAACCTCATAGCCCCCCTTTTTCGCATAGGGGCCATTACGCCCATAGCCAGAAATCGACGCATAGATGATACGTGGATTGACTGCTTTCAGCTGTTCATATCCTACGCCCAATTTCTCTGCCAACCCCGTGACATAATTTTCAATCACAACATCCGCATCTTTCACCATACGATAAACCACTTCACGCGCCTCGGGCTTTTTAAGGTTAAGAACAATGCTTCTCTTGTTGCGGTTAAACGACACGTAAGAACCACTAACCCCGTTTTGGAATGGAGCAAATCCTCTTGTATCGTCGCCCGCCCCTGCCGGTTCCACTTTGATTACGTCTGCGCCCAAATCAGACAACAATTGGGCACAAATAGGCCCTGCATAAACTTTGGACAAATCCACAACCTTGATGTTTTCCAGTAACATATTCTTATCATCTCCTCTCTTACTGATTTTTTGCTTGATTCCTTCTGTAAAGTTAACTTAACTCAAGATGATATTTCCTCCTCTCTCCATCCACATCAGCACTTTATTTTGGGGGCAATTTATTTATTAATTATTGTAACATAACAAAACGCTACTTGTTTCTGTCTAAAAATCGATAGCCTTATCTGAAATATGAATACCACCCTTTAAATAAGGAATCTAAAACATGTCACCGTAAACTCATCAAGAGTCACAGTGCCAATATTATAATATTTAAATATAAACATTCTATTTGGGGTTGTACTTAGAAAGAATTCATATCCATTGTCGCACCAGTGGTTTTTTTGATTGAGCCCACCACCAAGAAGAATAACATGGATGTATGTAAAGCTTGTCATATTATATTAAAAAAAGCCGGCAAAATCAATGCCAGCCTTAATCAATCATACTTATATTAACTATCACTCCCCAGCCCACCTCCGGCACTGTTCAATCTTCGGCAGCGGATCATACCCCTGCTCGACGCCCATAGTCGACAACATCTCACAAGGAAACCGGGAACATTCGCCGCAATGATTCAGACCCTTGCCTTCACAGCAGGACTTCACTCCACAATCCCCGCCCCAGAACGGTTTTTCCATCGTCAAACACCCCGTGCAGTTAACACTTTCTTTTCTTTCACACGAATTACAGCAGACCCCACATCTCGATTCAAACATG